>JAEIGA010005156.1_pt1 | contig 20055 bp, 23 predicted proteins | sample 9270691 | NCBI WGS metagenome assembly JAEIGA01 (sample SAMN17057246, study PRJNA624740) | gut metagenome | biome: biome; isolation source: fecal sample | host: Bos grunniens | place: China: Xizang | collected 2019 | reverse complement strand
CCGATGATTAGTATTTTATTATTTTTCTCTAACACTTTCTGACCTCAATTCCTAAATTCGAAATATCTTCAAAGAAAGTTGGATAACTTTTACTAACAGCTTCAACGCCCGAAATTTTACCACCAGTTGTTGATAATAACACTGTAAGGGCCATTACAATACGGTGATCATTATGACCATCTAAAACTTCAGTTGGTGAATTTATTTGTTGTTTATTAATAAATACTTCGTTATCTAATTCTTTTAATTCTATTCCAAATTTATTTAATTCTTGTTGTAAATCATTAATTCGATTGCTTTCTTTAATCTTTAATCGATTCGTATTGATAAAATGGGCACCATGAAATAAGCTTGCCATAACGAATAAGATTGGACCTAAATCAATCGCATTTTGTAAATCAATTTCAGCATAACCTTTTGATATAAGATTAAAATATTTTTTATATATTTTATCACCTTGCATTGATTGTTCTTTTAAACCGATTAGTTCAACATTACCACCTAAATAATTAAATGCATCTAAGAATGAAGCATTAGAATAATCACCTTCGACACTAAATTTAGCTGGAAGATATTCTTGTGGTGCTTTTATAATATATCGATTATCAATATTAACAATTTCAATTCCTGTAAGTCTTAATACATCAAGTGTAATATCAATATAGTTAGCACTTTCTAATGTTGTTGTTAAGTTAATATAACTATTACCGTTTAGTAATGGTAATGCAAATAAAAGTCCTGTTATAAATTGACTACTAATATTGCCGGGAATATCAAATGTTGATGGTTTTAAAATACCTTTAAAGGAAATTGATTCTTTTTCTTTTAAAACTTCAATATCTTGATCTTTACAAATTGCTTCATAAACACTTATACCACGACTTAGTAGTTTTTCTGTTCCTTTAAAAATAACAGTTTTTCCAAGTGTTAAAGCAATCGGAATAAAAAATCTTAAAGTGCTTCCACTTTCCAAACATTCAAAGATTAAATTATCATCTAGTTCCGAAAACTTCTTGATTGTTTTAACGGTAACTGTATTTTTATTTACTGTTATTTTTTTACCAAGTGTTTCTAAACAATTGATTGTTGCTATAATGTCGTTACTAAGTTCGATGTTTTCGACTTTACATGTTTCATTTGTTAAAGCTGCAGCAATCAGTAATCTGTGTGCATAACTTTTTGATGGTGGAACAACTACTTTTCCACTAGCAGTACTTTTAATTATTTCTAACATTTTGCTGCAACCTTTCTTTAAAATTATTTTACTAAATAATCAATTGCTTCAATATAACCATTTAAACCATGACCAACAATTGATTTTTTAGCTATTTCTTTTACGTAACTAATTTTACGATATTCTTCTCTTTTTGAGACATCAGTAATATGAACTTCGACTGTTGGAATCATTACTGATTTTAATGCATCTAGTATTGCAATACTAGTATGCGTATAAGCAGCGGGATTAATTACAATACCATCTACTTTATTAAAGTATGCTTCTTGAATTTTATCAACAATGGCGCCTTCATAATTAGATTGAAATATTTCAATATCAATTCCAAGTTCTTGTGCATGTCTATTAATCATTTCACATAAATCTTGGTAAGTACTAGCACCATATAGTTCTTTTTCTCTAATACCTAAGAAATTAAGATTAGGTCCATTAATTACAAGTATTTTCATTATTTTACCTCGTGATATATTTTGTGAACACATTCATCAAATTCTTGATCATTTATTATAACTAAATCAGCTGATTTTATATATATGTCATAACGTTCAGAATATGTTTTTCTTAACTTTTCTATATCATTTGTCAGTGGTCTTGAGCTTGTTGGTTTAAGTAAATCTAGAGGTCTATCAATAAAAATAATTTTACCGTTTTGTTTTAAATTATCAATATTAATTTGACGTTTAATTACTCCACCACCAGTAGATATAACTAGATTGTTTAGTTTAGAAAATTTATACGTTACTTCTGTTTCTAATTTTCTAAATGCATCTTCACCACTTAATTCAATAAATGTTTTAATTGATGTACCAATTTCTTTTTCAATTTCTTTATCAATATCAACAAATTCTTTATTTAGTTTTTTTGCAAGATTTCTACCAATTGTTGATTTACCACATGATGGCATTCCAATTAAAACAATATTTCTTTTTTGTTTTTTTAGTTTTGTATAAACTTCATTAATAACTTCTTGTTTTAGTTCAATATCTTTAAAAATACAACATGCATAAACAGCTTGAGCTACTAACATATATAAACCACCATAAGCTTTTATTCCCTTAGCAATAGCTGCTTGAACTAGTTTTGTTTTTAATGGATTATATATTACATCAAAAACAGCTTTTAAATTATTGAAGCGGTTTATATCAATAATTAAGTCTTGATTGTTAGGAAACATCCCAACAGGTGTTGCGTTTAAAATGATATTGGCATCATTATGAAGAGTAACAGCATCTTCATATGATATTTTATCTTCAGTTGGATTAGTTGAAACAATTTTAATTTCACCTGCTTCTAAATGTTTAAAAACAGCTAAAGCAGTCTTTGATGTTCCACCACTTCCAAGGATTAAAACTTTTTGATCTTTAACTTTAACATTTGATTTTAAGATTAAATCTCTTAAACCTAAAAAGTCGGTATTATATCCATAAAGTTTACCATTTTTATTTACAATAGTATTTACAGCATTAATTGCTTGTGCGGATGGATCAATATAGTCTAAGTATGGTATTACTTTTTCTTTATATGGAATAGTTACATTAATACCTTTAAAGTCTTTAGTTTTCATGAAACTATCAAGTTGATCTTTACTGATTTCTTTAAGCATATATTCATAATCACTAATTGATTCGTGAATCTCTTTAGAAAAACTATGTCCTAAATGTTCACCGATTAGACCATATTTCATAATATCCTCCTTTTATTTTAAAAAGTTTTCTCCATATTTTTCTTTTAATAAATCACATACAACAAATGCAACTATTGAATCAATAACAACAGACATTCTTCTAATAATAGCTGGATCATGTCTTCCATTTAATTCTAAGTTAACATTTTCCATTGTTTTTACATTTAATGTTTTTTGTTGTTTTTTAATCGATGGTGTTGGTTTTACAGCTAAATTAAATACAACTGGCATTCCATTAGTTATACCACCGTTAATTCCACCATTATTATTTGTATATGTTTTTACACCATTTTCACTTGTATAAATTTGGTCGTTTACAACTGAGGCGTGTGATGTTGCAAATTCGAATCCTTTTCCAAATTCAATTCCCTTTACTCCACCTATTGAAAAACAAGCATTTGCGATTTTTCCTTCGACCGATGAAAACCATTCTGAACCAAGTCCAGCAGGAAGTCCAATAATTGCTGTTTGTAAAATGCCACCTATTGAATCGTTATTATCTTTAGCATTTTTGATTTCATTTTTAATATCTTCTTCAATATTATCAATTACTGGAAATGTTTTATTAATTAATGTTTTTACTTCTAAAGCATTTAGTGAAAAATCAGAATCAACAACTGATCCACACTTTTTAATATGTGTTCCAATATAAATACCTTTTTCTCTTAATGCTTTAATTAAAATCGAACCAACTGCAACAATTCCTGCAGTTAAACGACCTGAGAAATGACCACCACCACGGTAATCATTAAACCCTTGATATTTAACATATGCTGTATAATCAGCATGAGATGGTCTCATAATGCTTTGAAGTTCATTATAATCTTTACTAATTATATTTTGATTTTTTATTAAGATTGTAAGAGGAGCACCAGTTGTAAAACCATTAAATACACCACTTACGATTTCAAAATCATCTTTTTCAACTCTTGGTGTTTCAATATCTTTTTGTGGTCTTCTTTTAGCTAACATTTCTTTAATAAATTCTTCATCAACTAAAATACCTGGTGTAATGCCATCTAAAACTGTACCAATTAATGGTCCATGGCTTTCACCAAAAAGAGTTAACGTTAGATTATCACCTATTGTATTACGCATAGCTTCCTCCTATAAATAATTTTTGATTTCTTCTAAATTGATTTTTTCTAAAATGTATGATCCGATTTCATCAACTTTAACAATTGTAATTTTATTGCCGGATCTTTTTTTATCTAAATTTATATATTTCATTAATTCAGTTTGTGTTAGATTAATCGTAGTTGGTAAGTTATATTTTTCTAATACTTTTAATAATCTGTTTTTTACATTTGTTGATGAAAAATACAACATTCCAATTCCTACAGCTTCACCATGTAATAAATCATTAAATTTACCAGAACTTTCAATAGCATGACCAATTGTATGACCAAAGTTTAAAATTCTTCGTAAGTTTTGTTCTTTAGGATCAATTTCAACTACTGCTTTTTTTATTTTTAAAGCTTCTATTATAATTTGTTCTAAGTCTTCATTTAAGTCAGTTGATTTTTCAATTAACTCAAACAAATCTTTATTTGATGTAAGAGACATTTTGATAGCTTCAACTAATCCTGAATGTAGTTGTCGATTATCAAGTGTTTTTAGAGTTTCTGGATCAATCAATACTTTCATTGGAGGATAAAATGCTCCAACTACATTTTTAATACCATTATAATCAATTGCAGTTTTTCCACCAATTGATGAATCTACTTGAGCAAGTAATGTTGTTGGAATATTATAAAAGTCAATTCCTCGCATATAAGTACTTGAAACAAACCCTGCAAGATCACCAACTACACCACCACCAACTGCAACAATACAATCAGATCTTGAAAATTCTTTTTGAATTAAATAGTCAATAATTTTAGTATAGTTTTCAAGATTTTTAGATTTTTCTCCAGATTCTATAACATATAAATAACCAGTTTTAGCTTGTTCTAAAACTTTTTTCGCATATATTGTTGGAACTAAACTATCAGTTACAACTAATACTTTACGATTTAAATTTAGATAAGTACTTGCTTTATCTAAGCTATTTCTTTCAATTATAACATCATATTCTAAATTATTATAAGTAACTGTTAGTTTCATAATTTACCTCAATTATTAAAATACGTTCCTACGACTTTTAATTTATCACAAAATACTTTTAATGCATTTAACATGTCTTGACCATTTTCAGATGAAATTGAGCCTTCCAATTCAACATAAAAATAATAATTCCAAATTAAATCTTTCATTGGTCTACTACGTAGTGTACGCATATTGTAGCCGTATGAACCGATAATGTTTAATGTTTTTGCTAAAGCACCTGCTTCATTTTTTACTGTAAATACTAAAATTGTGTATTCACCCATTTTATTATTAACAAGTTCTTTGTTTTGTGCTTTAGTGAAAGCACCAAAGCGTGTAGTATTATTATTACTAGAATTAATATTTGATTCTAGAATTTCTAAATTATATAAATTAACTGCATCAGTTGATGCGATTGCAGCTAAAGTTAAATCACATGAATCTGCAACCATTTTAGCAGCAACAGCAGTATTTGTTGCTTCTTCAGTAATAAAACCTTTTTTTGTAATATATTCATTACATTGATTTAGTGCTTGTTCATGACTAATTACTTTTTTTATATCTTCAAGTCTTGAACCTTTTATACCAACTAAATTTTGTGTAATAGCGATTTCTTTAACTTGGTTAACATGAAGAGGACCTGAAAATATTAAATCCATTACATTTCCAACCTCACCCGCATAACTATTTTCTAAAGGTAATACACAAGTATCACATTCACCATTCACAACTGCATTATAAGCACTAACAAAATCTTTATAAGCAACGTATGTTGCATTAGGAAACATCTTAGTACTTGCTATATAAGCAAAAGCTCCTTTAACACCACTATAAGCAACTTTTAAACCTTCAATTAATCTTGCTTGATAACGTTTAGAAATATTCATTGTGTTTTGTAAAAAATCAACATAATATTCTCTAATTTCATCGCTTTCAATATATTTAGAATTATTAGTTATTAATTCTTTTTCTCTTGTTGCATCATAAATTGGTAAAGCATGTTCAGCTTTATATTCAGCAATCTTTTTTGCACAGTTCATTCTTTCTTCAAAAAGCTTGGCCATTTTTTGATCGATTTCATTTATTTGTTTTCTAACATTATTCATAGAATCACCTATTTATAATCATTGTATAATTTTTCAAATGCTGGAATTGCATTTATAATTTGTTCAGTTTTAACACAATATGAAATTCTAACATATCCCGGATAACCAAATGAATCACTTGGAACAATTAATAACTCATGTTTTTTTGCTTGTTCAGAAAATTTGAAAGCATCTTGTTCTAAAGCTTTTACAAAAAGATAAAAAGCACCATCTGGTTTTACAACTTGATAACCAATCTTTGTTAAAGCATTATATAGTAAATCACGATTTTGTCTATATACATTTATATTAGAAGTATATCCTAAAATATGTGGAATCATATATTGGAATAAGCTTGGTGCACAAATAAAACCTAAACTTCTTCCGCTACCACAAATAGTTGTAAATACTTCTTTAGCATTTGTACATTTTTCTGATACTTGAATATATCCGATTCTTTCACCAGGAAGTGATAATGATTTACTAAAAGAATAACATACTAAAACATTATGATAATATTTCATAATATTTACAGGATGAGTCTCACTATACACTAATTCACGATATGGTTCATCTGATAATATATATATATTTTGATTAAATTCTTTTTGTTTATTATTTAATATTTCAGCAATTTGTTTGATTGTTTCTTCATTATAAATAACCCCAGTTGGATTATTTGGCGAATTAATAATTACTACTTTTGTATTTTTCGTAATTTGTTTTTCTAATTCAATTAAACTTGGTTGAAATGAAGGTATCATTGGTGATACAACTTTTATAATACCTTTTGCACTTTCTGTAAATACTTTATATTCTGGAAAAAAAGGTGAAAAGACAATTACTTCATCGCCTTCATTTAATAAAGCATTTAAGCTTATTGTAAGTGATGCTGCTGCACCTACTGTTAAATATATTAGTGATTCATTAGTATTCATTTGATATTTGTCGTTTAAGTATGCTGCGATACTTTTTCGAACATTCAAATCACCTGCTGCACTTGTATAACCGTGTAGAATTGTGGGATTAGTATTTTGTATTAGTTTAACTAATGTTTCATTTACAATACTAGGACTTTCTACGCTTGGATTACCGATACTAAAATCATAAACTAAATCTTCGCCAATTTCTTGTTTTCTTTGTTTACCATATTCAAATAATTCTCGAATAGCTGATGATTTTGAACCTAATTCATAATTTTTTTGATTGATCATAACTTCACCTAATTTTACTCATAATACTTATTATAAACGAATTTGCTAATTTTGTCCATTAATTGATTACTTTAAAAGAAAAAGCAGTATTGTAAAATACTGCTATTATAGTTTTGATGCATTAATTTCTTTAATGTTTTTAGCAAGATCTCTTTCGAGTTTTGTAAAATCAATAAGTTTACGATTATTTTCTTGTCTTTGATTTTCACGCATTTTATCAAAATTTGCTTTAGCTTGTTCTAATGTTTCACCATAGTTGATTTCTCCAGCAATGATATTTACCACATTGTTTTGGTATTCAACGATTCCACCTTCAACGATGTAGTAATATTCTTGTTCTTTAATAACTCTTTTAACAAATCCTAAAGTTATTGAAACAACAATTGGTGCGTGATTTTCTAAAATTGCAAGTTGACCATTATCACCATCAATTACAACATAATCAACAACATCATCATAATACTTACCCTTAGGAGTTACAATTGATAGTCTCATTTACGCCTCTAATTCTTTGGCTTTCTTGATAGCATCATCAATTGTTCCAACAAATCTAAATGCTTCTTCTGGTAAGTTATCATGTAAACCTTCTAAGATTTCTTTAAATCCTCTAATTGTTTCTTTTACCGGAACATATACTCCAGGGTTACCTGTAAATTGTTCTGCTGAATATGTATTTTGTGATAAGAATAATCTAATTTTACGAGCTCTGGCAACAACTAATTTATCTTCTTCACCAAGTTCATCCATACCAAGGATTGCGATAATATCTAATAATTCATTATATCTTTGAATTGTTTTTTGTACGCCTCTGGCAACTTCGTAGTGTTCACGACCTACAACATCAATTGCAAGTGCACGTGATGTTGAAGATAGTGGATCAACTGCAGGATAAATACCTTCTTCACTAATCTTTCTTGAAAGGTTAGTAGTTGCATCTAAGTGAATAAATGTTGTAGCTGGAGCTGGGTCAGTATAGTCATCGGCTGGAACGTATACTGCTTGAATTGATGTAATTGATCCATCTTTAGTTGAAGTAATACGTTCTTGTAAGTTACCCATTTCTGTTGATAATGTTGGTTGGTAACCTACAGCAGATGGTGTACGACCTAGCATTGCTGATACTTCAGATCCCGCTTGAGTGAAACGGAAGATATTATCAATAAATAATAATACGTCTTGATGTTCTTGATCTCTAAAATATTCAGCCATTGTAAGACCAGTAAGTGCAACACGCATTCTGGCTCCTGGTGGTTCATTCATTTGTCCGAAGACCATTGCAGTTTTATCAATAACGCCAGTTTCTGTCATTTCGAAGTATAAATCATTACCTTCTCTTGTACGTTCACCAACACCGGCAAATACTGAAATACCACCATGTTCTTGGGCGATATTGTGAATTAACTCTTGAATTAATACTGTTTTACCAACACCGGCACCACCGAATAAACCGATTTTACCACCTTTAATATAAGGTGCAAGTAAGTCAATAACTTTAATACCTGTTTCTAAGATTTCAACTTTTCCTGATAAATCAGTAAGTTTTGGTGCAGGTCTATGGATTGGCATTTTTTCTGTATCTTTTACTTCTTCTTTATTGTCAATAGTTTCACCTAAAACATTGAAAAGTCTTCCTAAAGTTTTAGGTCCAACTGGTACCATAATTGGATTTTCTGTATCTACTACTTCCATTCCACGTCTGATACCTTCTGTTGCGTCCATCGCAACACATCTAACAGTATTATCACCAACATGAAGGGCAACTTCTAGCGTTAGATGAATTTCAACTTGATTATCTTCTTGGACATCAATTCTTAATGCGTCATTGATTTTAGGAAGTATTCCATTATCAAATTTAACATCAACAACTGGTCCTAATACTTGTACTACGCGACCTTTGTTCATAGCACCCTCCTATTTTTTATTAATTACACTAGCACCACCGATAATATCTGTAAGCTCTAAAGTAATGGCTTGTTGTCTTGCACGGTTGTACAAAAGTTCAAGTTTGCCAACAACTTCAGTTGCATTATCAGTAGCTTTTTTCATCGAGTTCATACGCGATGCATGTTCACTAGCTTTCGAATCTAATATAAATCCATATACTAAATTTTCAATATAAATCGGTAAAACCATGTTCAAAATATCTTCCATTTTACCATCATATTCATAATTAGAATTAGTACATTGTTTATTGATTTCAACAATTGGTAATAATTTTGATACCTTTACGTTTTGAATTAAAGTGTTTATATAATGATTATAAATTACTCTAACTTCATCAAAACTTCCTAAGATATAACCGACAACAATGCTTCTAACGAACTCTGTCATTTCATGGAATTCAACATCATCTCTTATAAAGATTGGTTTTTCATTAAATTTATTATAGTTATTTTTAACAACAAAATTAAATGATTTTAATCCAATCGAAGCTACTGTATAGTCAATACCTTTTGGTAGTTCTTCAATATTTTTCTTTAGTTCTTTTAAAACGTTTATGTTAAATGCACCAGCTAAACCTTTATCTGATGATATAACAATGTAACATATTTTTTTAATCTCTCTAGGCTTTAAGAATATACTATCAACATCACTTAGAGCTTGTTGATCTTGCATAATGTTTGCTAGAATTTCTTCAATCTTTTCTAAAAATGGTCGATAATCTTTAATATGACGTTCGGCATTTTTTAGTTTCGATGCGGAAATCATATTCATTGCTTTAGTGATTTGCGATGTTTTCTTTGTCGCAGTTATTCTAAGCTTAACAGCTCGCATTGATGTTGCCATATTGTCCTCCTATCTAAAGAAATTGTTTAATACTTGTTTAAGTGATTCATCACTTGGTAATTGTTTAGTATTTTTTATTTCATCTACTAATGCTTTAGCTTCTTCATTCATATCAAGATATGTATATAGTTCTTGTTCTTTTGCAAGAATATCACTTACTTCTACTTTATCAAAATAACCATGTGTTAAAGCATAAATACCAAATGATAATTTTTCTGGTGCTACATTTTCATGTAAACCTTGTTTTAATAATTCAACTGTTCTCTTACCACGTTCAAGTTTTGCTTTAGTTTGAGCATCTAAATCTGAACCGAATTGTGTAAATGCTTCAAGTTCACGGAAAGCAGCAAGATCAAGTCTTAATGTACCAGAAACTTTTTTAACAGCTTTAATTTGTGCATTACCACCAACACGTGATACTGAAAGACCAGCATTAATCGCAGGTCTTACACCTGAGTGGAATAATTCAGTTTGTAAGAAAATTTGTCCATCAGTAATACTGATTACGTTTGTTGGAATATATGCAGAAATATCACCAGCTTGTGTTTCAATAATTGGTAATGCTGTAATTGAACCTCCACCTAGTTCATCAGAAAGTTTTGCTGCTCTTTCTAGAAGTCTTGAGTGTAGATAGAATACATCCCCAGGATAAGCTTCACGTCCTGGTGGGCGTTTTAATAATAATGATAATTCACGATATGCTACCGCATGTTTTGTTAAATCATCATAAATAATTAAAACATCTTTACCACTATACATAAATTCTTCTGCCATTGTTACACCAGCGTAAGGTGCAAGGTATAAAAGTGGCGCTGGAAGTGATGCTGATGCACTAATTACTGTTGTATATTTCATTGCACCTGTAGCTTTTAAAGTTTCAATAACACTTGATACTGTTGATTCTTTTTGACCAATCGCAACATAAATACAAAGTACATTTTGATCTTTTTGATTTAAGATTGTATCTAAAGCAATTGATGTTTTACCAGTTTGTCTGTCACCAATAATAAGTTCTCTTTGACCTCTTCCAATTGGAACTAAAGCATCAATAACTTTAATACCAGTTTGTAGTGGAACTTTAACTGATTGTCTTGCCATTACACCACTAGCTTTTTTCTCAACTGGACGATATTTATTTGTATTTAAAGCACCAAGTCCATCAATCGGTTGACCTAACGCATTTAATACACGACCAATAACAGCATCACCTACTGGAACTTCTAAAATTCTTTTTGTAAGTTTTACTTGATCTTTTTCTTTTACTTTACTTGAATCATCAAAAAGAATAGCACCTACGTAATCTTTTTCAAGGTTTAAAACCATGCCGTAAACTTCATTTGGAAATTCTAAAAGTTCACCATACATCGCATTATCTAAACCATGAACAAGTGCGATACCATCACCAACAGATACCACTGTACCAACTTCATCAGTTTTTGTGATTGTTTCATATTTTTTTATTTGTTCTTTTATTAAAGATGTAATTTCTTCAATTCTTAAGGATTTCATAATTAGACCTATCCTTTTATTGTATTTTTTAAATTTGTTAAAGCAGAATCAAATGTATAGTCAATAACTTCATTTTGAACAATTATTTTAATTCCACCAATTAATGCTTCATCAATTTTTTCTTTTAAAAGCATTTTCTTTTGATATTTGTTTTCTAAAAATTTTATTAAATCTTGTTTAATATAATCTGTTAGTGGATGTTTAGAAATTACTTCACAACTTAAAATATTCTTCTTTTCATCAACTAACATTTTAAATGTTTCATATATATTAGCTATTTCTAATACACGATCATTATCTACTAATACATATACAAAATATAAGAAATAATTTTCGACTTTACCTTCTAGTAAATTTTTAAAAAGTTCTTTCTTTTCTTCTTTGGAAATACTTGGATGCATTAAAACTTTAATAAGTTCTGTTGAATCACTAATACAACTTTTAAGTACCTCTAAATCATTTAAGTCTTTGTCTAAATCGTTGCTTAATTCATATAAGCTTTTCGCATATTGTAAGCTTACTTCATTAATCATTAGCAAGTTCCTCTTTTAAGAATTCTTGAACCAATTCTTGATCTTTTGTTCTATCAATATGTGATTTAGTAATCTTTTCTGATAAAAGGTATGCAACCTCAATTATTTCATTTTTAATGTCTTCTTGAACATCTTGTTTCATTTGTTCAACTTGTTGATTAGCATTATTAAGAAGTCTTTCAGCTTCTTGTTTTGCGTCATTAATAATTTTATCTTTTTCAACATTGGCAAGTTTTCTAGCATCTTGTACTAATGTAGTTGCTTCATTTTTAGCATCTTCAATTAAGTGTGAAGATTGTTCTTGTAATGCTTTACTTTCAAGTTCTAATTGATTTTTATTATCAATTGCAACTTGAACAGCTTCTTTTCTTTTTTCTAAAAAGCTTGTTACAATGTTCCAACATTTAAATCTAACTATTAAAAATAAAAATAATGTTGCACAAATTTGAATAATAAAAGTCGCACTTGTAATGTCAACACCAGCACCTTCACGAATTAGATCGATTCCATTCATTATTGCATTTTTGACACTTTCAGCGGCTTGATCCATTATTTACTCCTAGAATACGAAAATTAATAAAATAGCTGTAACGAAACCATAGATACCAGTTGTTTCAGCAACCGCTTGACCCATGATCATTGTAGAACGAATAGCACCTACTGCTTCAGGTTGACGACCAACTGCTTCAACTGCTTTACCAGCTGCATTTGCTTGTCCAAGACCAGTACCAAACCCTGTAAATACAGCAAGACCAGCACCAATACCAGCACCTAAATATTTTAAACCTTCGCCTGTTGACATAGCTTCTGCTAAGAACATAAATACTTGTGTTAATAAATTCATCATTTTTAAATTCCTCCCTAAATTCTATTCTTCTGGCATTTTTCCAGATATAAAAATAATTGTTAATAAGATAAATACATATGTTTGAATTGCACCAAAGAATATATCAAATATTGCATGAAATACAGGAGCAACTAAAACACTTAAGACTGCACCAACAGGAATTGATGCTATTTCTAATAATGCTAAACTTTGATAAATCAAAGCCATAATAATACTTCCACTTAAGATATTACCAAATAAACGCATACCTAGCGAAAATGGTGTAACAATTTCTGATATGATATTTATCGGTAACATTATTGGGAACGGATCTAAGAATCCTTTTAAATAATTTTTAAAGCCATTTTCTTTAATGGCAGTAGCTTGAATCATAAAGGCACTAATGAATCCAAGTGCAACTGTTATTGCGATATTAGCCGTTGGATTGTTAAATCCAAACATACCACTAATGTTTGAAATAAAAATAAACAATGCTAACGTCACAATCATAGGTGCATATTTTTTCCATCTAGGACCTAGATTATCTTTACACATGCCATTAATCCAATCAATTAAAATTTCAAAAACTAATACCAGTCCTTTTGATGGTTTATTAGGGTCTTGTTTTTTGGCTTTATGACCGACTATTAAAACTAAGACTGCTAATATAACCGTTATAATAATTGATGCTTTAATATTGGGCGACAACCTCTTATAAAAATCGGCAAAAGTCAATATTATCAATGCAACACCCTCTTTCTATTTTTGTATTATTCCAATAATTGTTGTAACTATAGGTATTATAAATAAACCAAACAGTCCAACTAAATGAAATGGTTCAATTAATACTACAACTAAGATTACACCAATATATATAATTGTACTACTTATGTAATTTACCATCATCCAAAGTGATGGTGGTTCAAGTCTACGATATAGTACATATGATGTAATTATCGAATTTTTAATAAAAATTAAAAGACTAGCTAGAAATGTAATTAAAAAGCTATACAAAATATTTTTGTTAATAAGTAATAAAATTCCACTTATAACTAAAGCAAGAAAAATTGCAACTAACGAAATTATCTTGTCAAAATTTTCATTAAAGTTCTTTAGTTTCATTTTCTGTCAATTCTTTTTTTTCAATTTTGGATTTTTCTTCTTTTCTAGCAATTCGAATAATTCCAATAAAGAAATTAACTAATCCTGCTACCATAGCTATCAAAATAACAATAACAAAATAATTATTATCATCTGGACCATTTTTCTCAAGTAAAAATCCAAGAACTATACCAAATATTAAAGTAGTAATTAATTTCCAAATCTCTTGCATAACATAGTTATATAGTTTAAAACCATGAATAAATTTTTCTTTTTTATTTTTGGCCATTCTCGATTTCCGTTAATTTATTTACACGTCTTTCGTGACGTCCATAAGTAAAACTAGAATTTAGATAAGCCTCAACAATTTCTAACGCTAAATCTTTATTAGTATTTTTGGCACTTAAACAAAGAACATTAGAATTATTATGTTCTTTAGTAAGAATAGCATCTTCAACAATACCTACTAATGATGCACGAATACCCTTAAATTTATTAGCAGCCATACTCATACCAATACCAGTATAACAAACTAAAATACCTTGAGCATCAATGTTTTCTAAAACGCCATTGCATACTTCTACAGCAAAATCCGGATAATCTACCGAATCTTTAGAATAAGTACCACAATCAACTACTTCAATGGCTTTTGTTTTTAAAAATTCAATAATTTCATTTTTTCTCTCAAGTCCTGCATGATCAGAACCTATAAATATTTTCATATAAATCACCTTTATTATTATAGCATAATTTGTTAAATTTTACTAGTAATTAATAATTTTAGTTTATTTTAATAAACAATACTAAAATCTTTAAAATAAATATCTAAAGTTTAACAATTAAATCATCAAGTATTTTTAAATTAGCTTGATAATATATATGTCTTCCACTTTTAAAATCTTTACAAAGTCCTAGTTTTTTTAGGTTTACTAATATTCCAGTAACAATTGTATTACCTCTTTTTACAAGTTTACACAATTTTGTTTTACTAATACCAAATGAACCAAATAAACTTGATGTCATAAGTAATGAAAGAATTTCTTTTTCTAATTTATTTCCATCTATTAACTTTTCAATAATTATTTGATAAATATCATATTTTTCTTTTTTGTCAATAATTTCTTCTAACGTCTTTTCAAAAGACTTTGAAATTATATTTAAAAATGAATCAACAAATGTAGATATATCAGCTTTATTTCTAATATCATTTGTTTGTTTAAATGCATTCATATAATCACTAAGAAATTCATTAATTATATTACTAAGTCGATATCCCATTAATTTATTAAAATATTTTGATAAAAAATAACTTGTAATAAAACGATTTATTCTACCGTTTCCATCATAAAATGGATGAACATAACCAAATAAATAATGAAAAACACTAATTCTAACTAATACATCAATAGATAAATCATTTAGTATACTTAAAGCTTTTTCTAAATATATTGCTATATCATTTTCAGGAAAGATCCCTTCATGAATAATTTTATTAGTACCAGAAAAAACATAAACTTTATCTTTTCTAAATAATTTGCCATCCGGCAAATTATTTGGATTATCTTCTTGAATTAAAGAATATAATAAACAATCATATAGCCCTCTAATATCTTTATTTGTTTTAATAGAAATGTTATCATCGTCCATCATCTTATATTTAAGAACTATTTCATAAAATTTATTTTTAACTTGATTACTTTTTTCAATTTCATTTAACAAATCATTCAATTCAATTTTTGAAGATAATACACCTTCAATACTATTAGTTTGATTTATTTCTTCAATTAAACATTTTTCTTTATATTGTTCAATAACTATAGGAGGTAGTGTATCAATTAATTCATTAATAATAATATTTAACTCTTTTATCTTCGATATCTTCATCATTATGAATTTGTCATAGTTAAAAAAAGCTTGATTATTATTAATCTTTAAATCAAATAAAATTGTTGAATTTGAATTAAAACGATCATAATATATTTTATTAAATGTATCTATATCATTCATAACATATAATTTAAACAATGATTTATAACTCATAATTTTCCTCTCCTTTCGAATATTATACTATAACATTATTTGTAAGTCAATAAAATACCATTCAGTTTTACTCATTTTTGAATGGTATATTAATATTGAAATAATAAAAAAAACTAACAACTTTAAATAATCAAGTTGTTAGTTTGTCGATTTTTAAATTTAGACAAAATTCTTATTGATTAAAGCGTTTCATTATTTAAAACGATCAATTAACCATTGTGGCATTTTGCTTTTGATATCTTCTTTTGGTTTATTTAATTCTTCAACTTTTGTTTCAGTTGGTGTAGTTTGTCCACCACCTAAATTTACAAGTTCAGTTTCACGTTTTTCACTTTCTTGAACTTCAGCTTCTTTTTGTTGAGTTTGGTCAAAACCAGTTGCGATAACTGTTACAATAATTGCACCATCTAAACCTGTATTAAAACCAGTACCGTAGATGATATCAATTTCAGTACTTGATGCATTTTGAATTTCTGAAATAATGTCTTGAACTTCTTTCATTTTAATTTCAACATCAGATGTAATTTGAACAATAGCATCTGTTGCACCATTAATACTGATTTCAAGAAGTGGAGAACTAATTGCAATACGAGCGGCCTCAACTGCTCTGTTTGGTCCTACAGCACCACCAATACCCATTAAAGCAGTACCTCTACCTTTTAAGACATTTCGTACATCTGCAAAGTCAACATTTACCATTGACTCACAAGTGATAATTTCAGCAATACCTTGAACAGCTCTTCTTAATACATTGTCAGCTTCTCTTACTGCTTCTAAGTAAGTAAGTTCTGGACCACCAATTGTTTGTAATTTATCGTTTGGAATAATTACAAGAGTATCAACAAAAGGACGCATTTTTTCAATTCCGTATAAAGCCATCTTCATACGTTTTCTACCTTCAAATCCAAATGGTTTAGTTACAACACCAATTACTAAACTTCCCATTTCTTTAGCAATTCTTGCAACAACATGAGCTGCACCAGTACCAGTTCCACCACCCATACCAGCAGTAACAAATACCATATCAGCATCTTTTAATGCATCTCTGATTTCGTCTTCAGATTCTTCTGCCGCACGTTGACCGATTTCAGGTTCTGCACCTGCACCCCATCCTTTAGTAATTTGACGACCAATTTGAATTTTAAGACCTGCTCTTGACATTCTTAAAGCTTGACAGTCAGTGTTTATCGCAACGAATTCAACACCTACTACATCATTTAAAATCATTCTATTAACGGCGTTACATCCTCCGCCACCAACACCTACTACTTTAATAACGGGACTTGAGCTAAACATATCTTCAGTTGTCATATGTGCCTCCTTTTACAATTTTTACTATTTTAACGTATTCTTATTATATCATTAAGTCTAATTTTTATCAAATAAAAAAATCAACTATTTTTTAAACATAAAAAAACGGAGTTAAAAACTCCGATAAAAAAATTAATCTAATTTATTTTTTTGATAATGTTTTAGTAGTTCTTTAAATCTTGCAAAGTGAACTATTTCTCTTTGTCTTAAGAAAAGTAATGGACCAATAACTTCAGGATCATCTGCTAAGTCAATAAGATTTTCATAAACCGCTCTAGCTTTTTCTTCAGCTGCCATGTCTTCCATGATATTCGCAACTGGATCACCTACTGCTGAAATATAAGCTGTTGTAAATGGCACACCACTAGCATTTTGTGGGAACAAATCTATTCCATGTTCTGTAAAATGATCTTCCATTCCTGCTTTTTTAAAGTCTTCAGCAGTCGCACCTTTAGTTAATTGTTTCATCATTGTACAAAGCATTTCAACATGTGAAAGTTCTTCTGTTCCAATATCTTGAAGAACTGCACGTCCCATATCATCTGGCATTGTATAACTTTGATTTAAGTATCTAAGTGCAGCTCCTAACTCCCCTTGTGGTCCACCATACTGACTCAAAATTGCCTTTGCCATTCTTAAGTCTCTTTTCTTAATATCAATTGGATACGCTAAACGTTTTTCATACATCCACATTATCTTTTCACCTCAAAAGGCCAATTCTTTTGCCAGGCCCAAGGGGTTTTATCAAGTAATGTAGATTTTAAATTAATTGGTCCGTATTTATTTTCATAATTAGATACGGCTCTTTTGTAGTCATTTTGCAGTTCAACAAATTTTCTAACCATCGCATCATCGTTTGGATAAACGTCAAGATATAATACTAAATCGTTCATAGCAAAACCATATTTTTGAATTTCATACATTAAACGTTCTAAATCATTTTTTGGTGTTATTCTTGGTACATTATAATTTTTATAAGGATCGTATAAATTCTTAAACATATTACCTTTTAAAAATCCAGTATCAACATCATCTAATCGATTATCATCAAGATTGTTCCAGTTATTCATTTTGTAATCTGAAAAATAATTAATGTGATTCATTTTTTCCCCTCCCAATTTATCTTATTCAGTAGATTTAAATTGGCATGGGCAAATACTATCTTTTGTAATTATTTTAATTTCTGGTATCAGTTCAATATTAAACTGTTCTTTGACTTTTCTTTTTACAAAATAAATTAAACTATACATTTCATTAAAAGTTGCATTTTTCTTATTTATTAAGAAATTTGTATGCATATTAGATACCATCGCATCGCCTACAGTGTATCCTCTTAAATTACATTTTTCAATTAGTTCCCAAGCTTTAACATCATTTAAATTTTTAAATATACTTCCAGCACTATATTCATTAATTGGTTGGGTAGTTTTTTTTATTTTTAAGAACTTTTGATATTTTTCTTTAGTAAGTTCACTATATTTATTAAATTTAAGAATTGAGGCTACAATAATATAATTATTGTTTTGAAAAAAACTTTTCCGGTAATCAAATTCAAAATTATCACTTTTTGATTTTAAATTACCATACCTATCCATATAAATTACTTTTATTGTAATGTCTTTCATCGAATATTTAAACGCAGATGCATTCATATATATAAATCCACCAATAGTACCAGGTATTAAAGATAAATGAATTGAATCTAAAAAACCATTTTCAATCATTTTTTTACCAAATTTAATACCACTAAGACCTGCTTCTACAAGGTATGTATTTTTGTTTATCTTAAAATATTTATTAAGTTTTTTTAAACTAATAAATAAAGTATCATAGTATTCATCACTAATTAGTAAATTTGATCCATTTCCAATTATAAAATATTTTATCTTATTTAGATAACAAAACTTAATAATTTTCTTTAATGCTTTAATATCTTTAACAACTAAAAAATATTTTACTATTCCACCAATTCTTAGTGTAGTTTTATTTTTTAAGTTTACATTTTCATAAAGTGTACCAATATTATTTTGTTTAATAAAGTTTAACAACATTTTCCAATTCCTTTATAAACATTAGTGTAGAATTAGATTTAAGGTTTAAAATCTTCTCATTTTGGCATTTTTTTAAAACATTTGAAATCTTATTAACATCTAATTTATCTTCAGTAATTATTGTACATTCTCCAGTATACTTTAAAGCATTTTTATATTGATGGTTATTAGAAACATTAGGTGATGGTATTATAATCGGATAAATATCTAAATAGTAAATTTCCGACAAAGTAAGAGCACCTGCTCTTGAAATAATAAAGCTTGTATCTAATAAATAACTAGATAAGTTATCAATAAATGGAACTATCTTAAAATTATCTTTTTCTTTAATTTGTTTTTTTACTTCATCAAAATATTTAACTCCAGTAATAAATGTTACATCAAATTCTTCAATGATTTCATTATTATAAAGTTCAACACCTAATTTTGAAAAAGCTTTACTACCGTTTGTTCCTGATGTAATTACAAGTTTTTTGGGATTTTTTAAAACAGAAGAGTTTTCATTTTCAATAAAAATAGGATTACCCACTACTTTAAATTTATTTGATTCATTTTTGATTTTAAAGTTTGATAATATTAAATTTACTTTTTT
>JAEIGA010005155.1_pt1 | contig 20055 bp, 33 predicted proteins | sample 9270691 | NCBI WGS metagenome assembly JAEIGA01 (sample SAMN17057246, study PRJNA624740) | gut metagenome | biome: biome; isolation source: fecal sample | host: Bos grunniens | place: China: Xizang | collected 2019 | reverse complement strand
TATTAATGTTAATTCTTGTTCATCATTATCATCGATTAATACTTGGTATCTTTGATGTCCCCCGATGATTGTATTATCATGTTTTAAGTCAATGATTATTGGGTCTACAAGTCCAAAAGTATCAAGACTATTCTTTAATTTATTATATTCTTCCTCGGGCATTATTCTTGGATTGTAACTTGCTGGTTTTATACTTTGTATATTTATTTTACTTGTTTGCATGTTATGTTTTACTCCTTTGCTTGTTTTGTTATAATACATTCATAAAAATAAATGGGGTTAAACGGGGAAAAAAAATAAAATGATTGATTAAATTATTATTATTATTTATTCATCTGCAATTGTTGTTATACTTCCAATAGTATTACCATTTATAGTAAATGTTCCTTCAACTGTATATGTGTAATTCGTGTTATTATTTGTTATATCCACAGATATAGTATTATTTTCAAGTGCAGCTACCGTAGGGTCACTAATTGGACTTATATTGAAAATTAATGTTACAGAAATATCATCACTTTGACTGCTTACTGACTGACTACTTATAGATATAGTGGTATCATTAATTTTTAGGTTGTTTATAGTCATATTATTTAATACCGCAGTTCGACATGTTGAGTTTGTTACATCAAATCCTGTTAAATGGTCTGTTGAGATTAAAATTTTAACAGTTCCTCCTGCTAAATAATCATTTGCAACACTACCACTAAATGCACTATCAAAAGTAATATCATTGAAATCAACATAGCAATCCATAGTCATATGGTTATCTGGAGGAGTTAATTGATTTATTTGTCCTGTTAGTGTGGTTATTGTATCTCCTGCATCATCCAAATCTTTTTCCAGTTTTGTAATAGTTGCCTGTAACTCGTTTATTGCTGTTGCTTCGGGTAATGTGGTATCATTCATAAATACTTTATATGCTTCAAGTGTAAATATTTTGATTGCAAGTTGTACAATGTCGGTTTCATTTATTTGTAAGTAATCGGGGATTTCTCCCGTTTCTGCTTCCTTGCTTATCTCATATGTAAATTCAAGGTCATCTTTGGATAGGAAGTTGATTGTTATTTTATCATCTTCAAATGTTATATCACTTATACAAGCATGTAATACTGTTTCATCGTTTAACTGTATTTCCCGATTGTTTACTTGGTTTCTTATTTCATAGTTGTTTGTATTGAATTTTTTATTTTTATCAAATATTATTTTTTTATCATCTGTATCTTTTATCATATTAATTCTCCTTATTTCTTTTTTTATAGTGTTAGGTTAAATTCTTTTGTATACTCTCTTGTATACCCTTGTTGTCCTATATCCCAAATAAATGTTGTTTTAAGGGTTACAACTTGATTTCCTGCATATTCATTAGATAATTCAATTGTTGCCGTACCCTCACCATCTCTTGCATCCGTACTATCTTGGATGATAAATTCACCAACATTTACATCATCGATATATGCTGTTACAACTTGTTCTGGTGGGAAACCAATTGTCATTAATTCAAGTCCTGGATTTCCGTTTATTTGTCTTGCAAATAAATCCCAAACTGGTTCTGTTTCTGTTGTAACATCATATGAATTTCTTACCTCATTCCAATAGTTATTTAATCCTGCAACAAAAAGGACTTCATAATCATAACTACGATTAAGGAATACATTTGTTTTTATATACTCTGGAACATGTCCATCTTCCTCTAAATTAAATAATGTTGTTTTACCTCCATATTTCACTCCACAATCGGGTTTATGACTTGTTACTGGATTATTATTTTGGTCAAGTAAAACAGCATTAACTGCAACAGCACCATGAACTGTTACAAATAGATTATTTGTATCTACTTGGAAATGCACATCACCTTTATTTATTGTTAATGTTGCTGTTGCTGTACTATCCTCATAATTACCATTACTTTTATATATTGCTTGTATTGTATAAGTTGCTGGTTTCAATGCGGGTATATCTACATCAATAACTCCATTTATTACAGGAATATTCCTTACTCTTTTATTTACATTTGTTCCTTGTTTATAATCTAATGTTACCGTTCCCTCATTGATAATACTATCATCACTACTTAATATTTCAACCGATAAGTTTACATTATCCCCATACTGCATTGTTACATCATTTATTAGTATTTCACTTGTTGGTAATATTGGAAGTCCATTTTTATCAAGTTCAATACTTACAGTTAATCCATGTTTGTTGGTATATGTTAATAGGATATTTTCATCTTCTTGGCTTTGTATACTCCAATCATAACTTGTATTGTTTGTTGTTTCATATTCCGTTGCAATATCTTTAATTGCTGTATGTTCTCCACATGTAACAGTTAATGTTCCATCTGTTACTGCTTGATTTTTACTATCAAATATAGTTATTGTTCCTTTAATTGCTTTTTGGCATACCGTACCCTCTGCATTTAAAGTATACAATGGAATATTATTGTATAAACTGTATAATTCACGGTTAAATTCATGGTAAAATTCATGTAAAAGTATTATGATGTATTCATGGAAATTTTTTATTGGAGGTTGTGTTTTATAACATGTACTAAAAAGATAATCAAAGTTTTCACAAAACTGAGCAATATTAAAATTAGGAGAATAATCCCCATCCATAGCAAGATTTATTTCATCGTTTTCTGTTGTGTTGAATGTTAATGTTACATCTTGTTTCCATTGATTAATCCAATTATTTTCTGTTGTTTCTTTGTTTACTGTAATTTTAGATAAGTGGAAACATGCTAATTGTTTTCTTACATGGTTTTGGTCATATAACCATATTCCATCTTTATTATTATAATATCCATGTTTGTATTGTTTACTTTTTAGTTTTAAGGTATCTACTTCAATTATTAATTTATTATCGTTTAATGTTGCATTTTTTATATCCATTATTATAATCACCTCGATATTATTTTTTTTTATTGTAATTCATGTTAAGGCAAAATAAAAATAAAAATTAAAAATAAAATTATATTAATAAAAGGTTATATGGATTGGGATTTGAACCCATTTTATGATATAAACTAATTATTTTAGTTATTTTATCTTTTTACTTGTTTTTTTTGGAGGGTAAAAAGGATTGCTTAAATAATATACTTTAATTTATTTTTTACCACCAATAATATTATTATTTTTTTATTATTAAGATTTAATTTTTTTTTAAGAAATAATGCATTATTATAATTAAATGTATATTATCATATCTTTTTTTCATATATTCTACCAAGCAACAAAATAAAACAACTGCAAAGCATTATTAAATAATAACATATCATTGTAAGTTATAAAATAATAAAGCATCAACTAAATAATAATTATATCTATTAATCCATACATCTGCAAAACTAAAAATTTTAAGTAAAATTCCCAAATAAATCATATACCAAGAATAATTTTTCAAAATCAATTATTAAAAGTTCCAACCCATCTTGTTAAAATCATTATAATAATTATTTAATCAAAATAAATATCGTTCTACACCTGCCATTACCAGCACATTGGGTAAATGGTCTTTTCCCGTTTTAATATTATTTATCACATTAATTTATTGATTTATGTACCTGTTTTATTAAAAAAATAATAAAAAAGTTTTGATATATTTTTTGTATTCCCACTTAACAAAGTTAAAAGGAGCATAAAGAGAAATTAACTCATCATAATGAATAAAAAAAATCATGTTGAATAAGAATGTTACATTATTAAAAAAAAATATCCAAATAGGTAATATTCTTTTTGTATATGATTAAATCATTATTATATGTAATATTTGCATCATGATTAAAAAAAAATCTTTATACTTGCATCCACTCCTTTTACTACAACTTGCAGCAAAAAAATGAATAATAATTTATTTGAAAACTTATTTTAAAACACTTAAAACTAAAATAATAATCCTTGAACTGGTTACTTTTTATTTTTCTTGATTATTATTTTAAATCCAGGGAATATAATCCCTACTTGTGGAGGAGCAACCAAGACCAATCCGCATTTGCTGCAATAGGTTTCTTGTCGGATATAATCTTCTTTGAACATCGTATTATGGCATTCCGGACACATTTTAATTATCAAGATTGTACCACATACATATTAATCCCCTCCAATAACTACATTCATAAAAATAAACAGTACAAACAAAAAAAAATATGATAAAAAAAAGAGAAATTTATAAAAATAAACCAATAAAACATCCAAACAACATAATCACCACATATGCTGCAAATCCTTTAATTAACAAATCTATTAATTGGTCTTTTTTCATTTCTTTTTGTGTTTGCACACTATATAATGTTTTTTTATTCTGTTTCATCATCATCATCTGCATACACTTCCAATCCATCCAAATATTTACCCCTTACCTCGTTCATATAACTTATTGCAAATGAAACCGTATCCATTAAGATTAAATAATGTTTTTCCATATCATTAATAATTTTTATCGGTTTTTTTGCATCATCCAACATATTATATTTATTATCTTCATTATCTTCTAAAAAATCTGCTATTTCTTTCTCCATGTTGGTTATATTTTCAAATTCTTTATCAAATATTTTTTTAAGTTCATCAATCATCTTTTATTCCTCCAAATATATATTAATTACTTCCTGTATAAGTGCAATCAAAGTATAATCCTTTGCCCTTACATTGATTTTATTATCATCATACAACCAATCTAAATAATAAAAATCCAAATCCCTTGTTATTGCTGGAAATTTATCTGCCTCGGTTGTATGATGTTCATAACTATTCTTAATTTTTTTTAATTGCTGTATTTTATCCATCATATTAACAATTCTCCAAATTGTTTATACATCCTTAATTAAACACAAATAGATGTAAAAACAAAATTATATCCAATCCTGTAAAATAGATAATATGTACTATTTCATATCTATCCAATTAGATTAAACCTCCTTAGTAATGCATACATTTCTGTATTATCACATTTATCCATTAACAGATTTAATGCAAGTTCATAGAACACTTTTTTATTAACCGGATGACCCGTTTCTTCAAACAAATACCGATTTAATTCCTTGTATCGTTCATTATTCTTATTTCTTAATTTCATGTAATGATAAGGAGCAGGTATAAAATTATACTCCTTATCATCATCATGTAACTTATTTTTTAATCTATTTAGTAGCATGTTTATTCTCCTTTGTTTGCCAATCTGAAAAATAAGTTTAACACTTCCAACTGTGCTTTTAATTTATCCTTCATGTAATATAATTTAAGGATTTCTTTTTGTTCCTCTATGGTTTCATGATTTGCCTTATCTTTTTGTGCTGTAATTTTTAAATCCTTGTATCCATCACTTTGGATTAATTCATGTTTTTTTGCATCAAGTTCCAATTCTTTAAATGATATTTCATAGATAATATCCGCATATCTTAATTTCAAATGATAATATTTATCCATTTTTAGCAATACATTATCATTACCAAGATTAATATTACCATCAAATACATCAAGTAAATCATTCATTGTTATGTTCCCCCAGTTGTCTATCTAAATATTCTTTTTCTGCCCAAAACCAACTATATAATAATTCATCATCTGCATCAGGATTATTTTCCCATTGTTTACAAACATTAATGAATGCCTGTTGGCTTGTTTTTTCAAAATCTTTTATTAATTTAATAATTGTAAGGATTTCATATTTTTTATACATTTCATCTATAATTGTCATTGCCCTCATGTTTATTCCTCCTCTTCCAGTTCCCATGTATCTGAATAGTGGAGTATTCCTTCAAGTCTGCACATACTATCATTTGCACAACTATAAAGCAATTCTAAGTCTTTATTTTCCAAATGAGGTTTAGTTATATCCAATATTATTTGTTGGTTGTGTAGGACTCTTTTGATTTGTTTTGTTGTGTATTCTTCTTTTGTTTTCATCTGTAATCCTCCTCCTCTGATTTTTTGATGTATTCTTTAATTCTTTCCATCATGGCAACTTTGCCATGCCTTGGACGTGGGTGCGTGCTTAAATAATCCTTATAAGCACGTAGCCATGCAGGTGTTTCTGGGCAGTTCCCCATTCCCGGGGGGTTCATGAATCTCTCCTTTGCACTGCTTGTATCTTTCATCAGTCAATCCTCCTCTTCCAGTTCTAATGTATCTTGATAGTGGAGTATTCCTTCAAGTCTACACATACTATCATTTGCACAACTATAAAGCAATTCCAAGTCTTTATTTTCCAAGTGGGGTCTGGTCATATCAAGTATTATTTGTTGGTTGTGTAGGACTCTTTTGATTTGTTTTGTTGTGTATTCTTCTTTTGTTTTCATCTGTAATCCTCCTCCTCTTCTTTTTCATCTTCTAATAAATATAAGGCACTACTTTCAAATAGTGCCTCATTTCTTAACAAGAAATTATTAAGATTATACTTGTATTGGAATATCCTTGTTTCTTTGATTACATTGCCCATCATACGATATGATAATTTAAAATATCTTCCATCTGCATCCTGTAACTTATTTAAATCTTTATATGTGATTGGTTTTTCTATCATTTGTACATTCTCCTTATTTTTAACCTTTTAAATTCATTTTGTATCTTTTTCAATTCATCATCCCAGTTATCCGATGATAAATGTGATTTCAAATTACTATTACCCAACCATACTTGATTTGTTGGATGTGTATATAGTTTTTGGTATTTCCTTACACTTTTAAGATTACTTTGAAGTTTGCTGTAATATGCATGTTTGGAGCAACAAAATTTACTTACATGTTTATCATGTACTGCAATGTATTCCTCCCCACACCATGCACATTTTTTAATGCTTATTCTTGTTCTTTTTTTGTAATGTTGTTTTTTACATTCGATACTACAATATTTTTTGCTATTTAAAGCAGGTTTTGTAATGTGGAATGGTTTTCCACATTCTTTGCAATTTTTAGTAATAATCATTGTGCCACATCCATTAAATTTGCTGGTTTACTTTCAAGTGCATTTATACATGCTTTATATAATTTTTGATTGTTGCAAAGTCTTTTAATTGTAAAATCTGCATTTTCAAGTGTAAATTCCATATCTGCCCTGCTTACTTTTTCATATGCTGCATCAAGTATTTCCTTTATTTTTTCCTGTGTTACTGGTGCATCTTGATTGCTTTTTTTAGGTATTGTATTTTTTGGTTTTGTTTTGCTTGGTTTTTTTACTTGTTTTTTATTTTCTGTTTCTGCTTCTGTTGCTGGTGTTGCCTCGATTTCATTTGGTTCTACAATATCCAATGCTAAAAGCCATAATGCTCTTCTTGCATATGTTTGTAATCCTTGTTGAATTTTCATATATGCTCCGTAATCTTTTTTACCGTTGTCCTGCTGAGGATACTCTTTTAATCGGGTTGTAAATGTGATTATTTCCTGGTTTTCCACATCTGCTATTTCAAGATACATTTTATTATCTTTTACAGTATATGTACTGCATAATTTATGTTTGATTAAAATACTTGTTATTGGAGGAAGTATATCATCCAATTCATAGTATTTATAATGGTTAAATGTGTTGTTCCCACTTTTTTTGATGTTCTGTTGTTGCAACTCTTGTTTACAGAGTTGTAATTTCCATTTAACATTGATATTATTAGTCATTGTCTTTTTTCTCCTTAACTTTTTTTTATTCTCTTTTATAAACTATTTTACGCCCATCATGAAAATCATCCAATTTATGATGATAATATTTTAAACATACCTTATCCGCTTCAGGTGTTAATTGAATATTTCTTGATACCTCCATCCAAATTGCCAATCGTCCAGATTTCATAATTTTTTCATTATACATTACTGGTTCATATACTTCTTTTAATGCATCCATAGCAACTTTGAAATCACTTGGATTAAATTCATTCAACATGTTGAAAAGGTTTTTACTTATCCTTGCACTTCTCCCATATTGTTGGGATATTTTGCTAAGTTCTTCTTTTGTTATGTTCATTTTTATCAAGTCCTTTTTTTCTATAATATTATTATGTTGATGGTAGTATATAAATGTATCTATAATTTAATTATAGATATATCTATTATTATATAATAATAATAATAATAATAATAATAATAATAATAATAATAATAATACATACATACATACATACATACAAACATATATTATAAGCTCATTTTTTTTGTACTACAAACAATTTGTAACACAAAATTTTCACATCCTGCATTGCATCTTTTAAAAATTTCCATCTTTTAACCATGTTTTATTTTCAACAATCCATGCTTGAATAGCAGTTTTGGATATGTCATATTTCTTAGATAACATTTTTAAAGTGTTATCTGGCATTGTTTCATTGTTTAAAGGATTGTTTAATGTCCTTTTAATCATTTTAAGTTCATTTTTTAATTTTTGTGTTATTGGATTTTGTAGATTAACTGGATGTTCATTGGATATTTTTTGTGTTACACTTGTAACATCTGTATTACATATTGTTACATCTGTACTGTTTTGTGTTACATCTGTATTACAATGTGTTACATTTGTACTGTTTTGTGTTGCATTTGTACTATATTGTAATACATCTTTTTTTGCAGCAATCCAACTTTCAAGTTCCAACAGTAGTTGGTTATCATATGGATTTTCAAGATGTAAAATATAATAATCAATTGCCCTCCTTATAAACTCGGATTTATTTGCAACCGTTCCATCTTGGATATGTTGTTTTATCCGTTTTTCCTGTTTATCTGTTAATCTTATCGATACCATTTTTAATTCTCCACAAATAAGAAAAAATCATAGATAAATTAAAAGGAATTGTAAATTAAAACAAGCAAGTAAATATAATAAATATAATTAATAAAAATAGTATATAGTAACTATTTTATTTTTTTATATTATAGTTGCTGCTTGGATTTACTGTACGATATGTTTAATTATGTGGTTTGGTTTGGTCACTGTATTGCATAATTAAACATTGGTTAATCCTTGTAAGTCATCAATCTATTTTTTTCTTAATTTTTATGTATCTTTCACCCACCGTATCAAGATTTGCAGATATTATTATTTGTTCATCTGCTTGTAATTCCATGTAATCTCTTATTACTGGCGGGATATGGAGAATTAATGACTTTTGTCTATTTTTTGAAGCTTTTCGGATTGTTGCTTCCTTTTCAAATATTTTTGTCATTTTTTTAATCCTCCTATTGTAACTTTTATGTAAGTTACAATATAATATATTTGTAACATGCTATATAAATGTATCTAAAAATTTCCTCCATTCAAATAATCATTAAATCCATCTTTCAAATATTCATACTTATCCATCAATGTAATAAATAATTCTGCTTCTTTATTTGATATTAAAACTCCCGAATAGGGAGCTTTATTGTTTTTCTCCAATTCTATCAACTTAACCACCAAAATATAATTTATAATATTTTTTTGTGTATATACATATCAAGATACTAAATATATACTATTATTCCAAGGAGTTGATAACTACCCTAAGGGGGCAGGGGGTCATGATAACTATTATCTTATAAAAATAAAAAAATGCATAATAAATTGGTCTTGCTGGGACTCGAACCCAGAAAACAGTTAAATTAAGGTTTTCACCATCCTTATTTAATTTTTTTGCCAATATATTTCAAGACCTCGAATAATAATTATGGGTGAGGGATGGATGCAATCCATCAAGTATACAAGATATTAAATTTAATCTTGATAACTAAGATAAGAATATATACTTTTAATGTTTATTTAAATTAATGAACATAACAATTTATTTTTTTAATTCAAAGATTAATTTTTTATTACTTAATCCATAAAAAAAACATTTTTTTTCATGGAACATTAAAATTTTATAGTTTTATTATTTTGTGATTTGTTTTTAAAATTTATTTTAAATCCTGTATGGAATTTAATCTGTTTTTGATACTTAAAAGTACAAAAAAAATGATTAAACAAACATTAAATAGTTCATGCCTCTTTTTTTGTATTCATTCTTTTTCTTAGTCATTACATGTATATTATCATATCCTTTTTTTAAGATTTAATATATACAATATAGTTTAATAAATTATTCAACCAATAATCTTGTAACATACCCCACCATTGTTAAAAATTATAAAAGCATTAAACCATTTGAATTAGTTTAATGCCATATCAATATCAATACTTTGAACGGTTTTTCTGCCTGCATGGTTTGCTGCTTTTACAGCATCTTCACTAATTTCAATTATAAATGTTTCTGCAATTTCTGCAAGTGTTATGGCTGCACCATCACTTACTCGTTTTGCTCCTGCCCCTTTCATTAATCTTTTAACGGTTGCAATTGGTATTTCTGTCATATTGTTTTACCTCTCTTTTTTAATTTTTTTATGGTGATTATCTAAGTAATTAATCCATTGATTGCTATAATGAAAATGAAATTTCTCATTACAAAAAAATGATAAAATTTTTTGAATAAAATTATAACTTCATTTCTTTTTTTTACAATAATTTTTTTGTTATATTAATTTTAATTTTTTTACACTTGTAATTAATCGATTAACATTATCAAAGGATGAATAAACAATCATAATTGGATTAATTACTTAATAATCATAGTTAATATATATAATAACTATAATAATTTTCCTTTGAAGTAGATTATCTTATAATTACATTATCTACATTCATAAAAATAAAAGATACAAACGGGAAATAAATATAACTTAATCCAAAACCGATTTAATTAATTTTTCAAGATGTTCCAATCTTGCATCCATTTCCTCTTTATATAATCTTAATTCCTCCAACTCTTCTTTTTCTGCTGTAGATAAATCAAGATTTACAACATTTAATTCATTAATAAATGTAAACATTGCAAGATGTTCCATATATATTTTCTGTAAATAATCGGGGTTGGCTTTATAATAAGTTGCTTTTATGGGTGGAACTGTGTGCCCTGCTAAGAACTCCACACAAAGATAATCAACCCCGCTATTGTACAATGTGGATATAAAGTATTTTCTTAATACATGTGCATGTAAAAATCTTTTATCATTTATCCTGCCTAAGTTTAAATTATCGTTTATTCTTGCAAATCTTGTAATAAGCGATGGGGATAATTTATATCCAAACAGATAATCATTATCTGTTAATTCTTCTTTCATAATCCGTTGCTGTAAATATTTAATGGTTAATCTTATACTTTCATCACTTGAAAAAGTAATATATGGGATATCTGTTTTTTTACTGTTTATGTGCCATCTTGGGATTATTAATTCATCTTTTTTTTCAAGTTCATATAATATATTAATTATATTTACCTCGCTGGTGTATTTATTTATACTTTGTTTGAAATCTTTTATTTTAAGATTGCATAAATCACTTATTCTTAACCCGCTGCTGGCAAGTGTTGTGATAATTGATTTCATTTGTAAATTAACATGGAGTAATATATCTTTTATTATTTCCTTGTTGGGTATTTGTTCAAAAGTTTCATATTTGGTTTTTGCCGTTAAGGGTGGAAGTCTTGGAATATCTATATCATAATGTTTATACATTTTTTGTATCTGCAAGATATATTGTTTGATTGTTGTATCTTGGTTTGTTTGTTTTTCATGCATTATGTAATCCAGTAATCTTTTTCTTATTTTTCTTTTGTTTACTTTGATTATATTTTCCTCATCTTTTTCTGCCTCTTGGATTAACTCTTGCAATGTCATCCCATGATATGTGCTGTATTTATTTAATAGTAAGGTATAAGATTTAAGGGTTGCGGGCTTCCAATTATAATATAATGATAGTTCTTTTATTATGATGTTGTTTTGTTGTTTCATAGTAGTATTTTTTATGGTGGATATGTATATATATTTACATTTTTGTAGGGATTTTAAGTAAAACTATACATGGGAGTGTATGGTTTTTATATGAAATTTGCCTGTTTGTATTGTTTATTTTTATGAATGTATAATTTATATGATACAAAAAGGAATTACTAACAATTATATTAAAAGCCCATTTAATTATATTGGAGGGAAATATAAATTGCTTCCGCAGATATATTCAACATTCCCCAATAATACAAATGTTTTTGTTGATTTATTCGGGGGGGGTTTAATGTGGGGTTAAATCATCCTGCACCCCACATAATTTATAATGATAATTTAAATCCACTTGTTGAAATTTTTAAATATCTGCAAACACATAATAAACAAGAAATATTGGATTACATTAATAAAACTATCCAAGAGAACAACCTTAATAAAACAGATAAAAATGCATATATTTTATTTAGAAATAAATATAATAATTCTTTTATAAAACATCCCTTAGATTTATATGTACTCATTAATTTTTCTTTTAATTATCAAATCCGATTTAATAACAAGGGAGAATTTAACAATCCCCACGGTACAAACCGAAGCAGCTTTAATAAAAATATGAAAAATAGGTTGATACAATGTATCGACATATTACATCAAAAAGATATTACTTTTTTAAATAAAGATTTTACCCAACTTGATTTTAAACAATTGGATTCGGAAAGCCTTGTTTACTGTGACCCTCCCTATCTTATAACCGATAGCACATATAATAAAAATTGGACTTTGAAAGAAGAACACTTGCTTTATAGGTTATTAAATAAATTAGATACCGCGGGGGTGAAATTTGTTTTGTCTAATGTTTTAACCCATGATGGGAAAGTAAATACTATTTTAAAAAGATGGTTATCTAAAAATAATTATAATCTTAAAAATATTTCATCTAATTATACCAATTCAAATTACCATAAAAAGAATACAAACAATATAATAAACCGTGAAGTATTAGTATTTAATTATTAATGTTGGGGGGGGTTGTTTGTGTGGTTTATTTTTATGAATGTATTTGTTGGAAATGCCATGATTGATTCATTTTTGGGAAAGTTTAATGATGTTGTAGTTTATGTAAAATAAGGTTTATTTTTTTATCAATCTCTTTTTTTGTGGCATTTCCAATTTTTTATAACTAAAATATTTCTATAATTTTTTTATAGATACCTTTATATAGTAATAACAACATATAATATATCATATAAAAACCAAACCCAAAAAATAATAAAATAAAAAAATACGGGCAAACCACCCGTCAAACTTAAAAAAAAATTATAATAAAAATCTATCCTTCAATTCATCAACTAATTTAAAGTATACTTCAAGATTAATATCTTCGTCCTCATCATAATGTATATTCATTACATTATATTTTTTTACTAATTGGTCATCATCCATTTTGCTTAATTTTTGTTTAATTTGGTATCCTTTCATTTAAATCCTCTCCTGTTAAAGTTTAAAAAAAATTAAAATTCGGTTAATGCAATTTCCTCCAGTTCTTTAAGATAATCCCCAGGATTATAAACATTAAAAATTGCTGCATTAACATTTGCATTTGTTAGATTTTCATCAATTAATTTAATTGCATCTTGTTCCGTAAGATAATGTAATTCCCCATTTATCCAACTATAATATTTGATTTGGGTATCTTTTAATGCTTCTTGATATTCATCTTGATTTATGTCTTCAATATCTACATCATATAATAAATCATTTACATCACATATTCCATTAAATGTAAATGTTCCGTTATCTTCAAATAGGGTATTATATACATATATTTGTGCTGCTATGTTTTGTTTTTTTATTGTTGTTATGTCCATTTAATTCAATCCTCCTTTTAAAATATGGTTTTTTGGAGTAATTATATTACTCCTGCATCAATTGCAAATGCTGGGTTCGCAAGGGTTAAAAGCATTGCGTCAAATTCTTTTTTTGTAAATTTAATATTTCTTGCTTTTTCCATCTCTTTTACTGCTTGGATTGCTTCTTCCATTTCTTTATCGCTCATATAAAAACACATTTTGGGTTCTCTCCTTTTAAGTTCTATTACTATATTTGTATGGGGTACTATATAAAGGTATCTATAATTTTATTATAGAAACTTAATATTTACTTGAATTACAATAAAAAATACTTTAAAAAAAAATAAAATAAAAAAAAATTATGATAACTCCATAACCACATATGGGACATCAATAGACTTGTTTAAATCCACGATGAACAACACCTCATTAAATGGTTCCACCTCGTTAAAATGTGTTCGGGGTATGCTAATTAAACCATTCTTTTTTATCGTATACTCATTACTTGTTGGAATGTTCGATAAAAACACAGTTCCCGTATTATCATCTACTTTATAATATATTTTATCAATATACCCCATATATTTTTTAAGGCTTGGAGGAAGTAGACAAGTATAAAATTTATAATGGCTTGTTGAATTGTCTTTATTTCTCCATTTTTTTACTAATTTATTAATTGGACTGTGAAATATTACTTTTCTTTTGCCGCTTCTTGTTGTGATTATTTCTATCATGTGTTTTATTTCTCCTTTGTTGTTTTTTTTGTCCGTATTGGATGTTTATTATTTTTGTTTGGATTGTTATATATATTTTACTATAATTTTAATATAGATATTTACTATAATTAAATTATAGATACCTTTATATATTACCAACAACAAATAATATATCATATAAGAACCAAAAATAAAAACAAGCCTAAAACACCCCCAAACATAAACCAAAACTTAAAAAAACTAAAAAAAACTTAACAATACAAAAAAACAAAACAAATAAAGAAAACCTTAACAAAAATAAAGAAAACTTAAACACAACAAAACACACATACAAATAAAATAAACCTAACAAACAATCCAAAAAACATAACAAAACAACAAACAATAAAACAATAAAATAAAACTTAAAAAAAATAAAGAAAACCTAAACACATCAAACATAAACAACAAATCAAGAAAAACTTAACAAAACTAAAAAAAACTTAATCCATACACACAACAAACAAAACTAAATAAAAATATAACCACATTAAAAAAAACATTAAAAAAACAACACACAACAAACAATCCAAAAAACATAAACAAAACTTAACAAAAATAGAATAAAAACAATCCACAAAAATAATTAAAACAAAACTTAACAAAACTAAAAAAAAATTTAACACAAAAAAATAAACACAATAAAAACGATTGCAAAACAATTGCAAAAAAACAAAAACGATTGCAAAAAAATAAACTTACTTATTCAAAACATAAGTAAGCTTTTAAAGTTGCTTTAAATTCAAAATTGTCATAATTATAAAAAGTATAATCATCTTGGATTAATAATTCATCACAGTTATAATGTTTTTTGTTTGTTCTGTTTAAAAATTTTCTTGTAAGTTGTTTTATTGCCCTTTCTACTTGTTTTATATCAATTTCCATGTCTTCAAGTGTTTCTTCATCGTATATTTCCATTTCATCATAATCAAGATTTCCGTATCCAATACTGCTGTATATGGTTGTACCGCCTATTTCGATTCTTACATCGATTATATTTTGGTTTATTTCCATTTTTTCGCTGTTTTTCATTGTTGGGCGGTTGTATTTAGTATAAGCTGCTTTTATTGCCCCTGGTGCTTCTCCTTCGTATGCTTCTTCGCATATGATAGGGTTTTCGGTTGTGTCTTCAACAGTAATTGTTGCCCCTGTATCAAGTTTAATATATGCTATTGGATTATCCCAATTACTCATGATGTAAGCACCTGGGCAAAATTGCTTGTTTTCATATAGGGTTGCCCCCGTATATCTAAAATCTTTTGCGGTTCCTGCTTTAATGCTTGTTACTATTCCACTGTCGATTGCTTCAAATATTTTGGTTAAGTTTAAAAATTTCATTTTTGATTTCTCCTTTTAAGTTCTATTACTATATTTGTATGGGGTACTATATAAAGGTATCTATAAAAATATTATAGATACTTAATATTTACTTTAATCTCATTAAAAAAAGGATTAATAAATATTAACCCCCACCTCTTCTGCATATTCAACTGCATTTTTCAAATCTCTTATTAAATTTTTGCCTCTTCTATCTGCAAAATGTAAATTCATACATGCAATACTTAATCCCATATAAGCAAATGCTTTCTTATTTGTTTGTAAAATTACCTCGTTTTCTTTGATTGTTTTGTTATCCCAGTCGGGATTTTGTACTTTTAACATTTTTTCTATTGTTTCATATGTTATTTCCAGTTTTCCTGCTAATTCTTTTGCTTCTGCTAATTTTAAATCTTTTGTGTTTAATAGTTGTTTTGTCATGTTCATTTTAATCAACCTCTTTAAGTTCTATATAATAGTATGTACCCCGTACTATATAAAGGTATCTATAATTTTATTATAGAAACTTAATATTTACTTGAAAATCCATAAAAAATACTTTAATCTAAAAAATATATGACCCCACAACAAAACAACAAAACAATTAAAGCAAACACTATAAAAACTACAAAAAAATTAAGTAAACAAATAAACAACAAACAATAAAACAAACTTGAAAACAATAAAACAAAATTTAACAATACAAAATAAAACAACCAAATAAAATTCAATTAAATAAAAATTAAACAAACTTGATTGTCCTATTCTTATCATTACTAATAAAGATTACTTAATATTTTTTAAAGTTTATTTTATTTGTGCAATAGTTCAATATTAAATTAATTTTTTCTTAATTTTATTTAAATTTAATTTAACAGTAAATAGATGTACCTATCTATTAAGATTTTCTTTAAATTTAATTAAGTTTAACTTAATAGTAACTATACCTATATAACTATTAAGATTTTCTTTAAATTTATTTAATTTTAATTTAACAGTAAGTATGTTGTGATTACTTGTAAATTTTTGTTTATTTTTTTTAAGTTTTGTTTTAATTGTAGTAGTGATTATCTTGCATTAATTCTTTCTTTATTTTTTTTAATGTTTTCTTTAATGTTTTTTTATGATTGTATCTGTTAAGTTTTGCTTAATGGAATTTAAGTTTTTGTTTAATTGTTTTTTATTGATGTACTGTTTAATTATTTTTTGTTTTTTGTTAAGTTGTTTTTGATTTGTTGTATGTTGTGGATATTGTTAAATTTTTGTTTATTTTTTTTAAGTTTTGGTTTATTTGTTTTGTATTGTTGATTGGGTTAATGTTTTCTTTATTTTTGTTAAGGTTTGGTTTATTTGTTTTGTTTTTGTGTATTGTTAAGTTTTTTTTAGTTTTTTTAAAGTGTTCTGTATTTTCTGAGTATTTTTTTCTTATTTTTTTATTTGTTCCTTATATGATATATTATTTGTTGTTGGTAGTATATAAAGGTATCTATAATTTTTTTATAGTAAAAAGTTACATCCAAAATACAATCTTCCAATAATCCACCCCAAAACCCAGTTAAAGTAAACTTTAAATTAAAGTAAATTTAATAGAAATTCAAGTAAAATTATAATTTCTATAAGATTTTTATAGATACCTTTATATAGTACGGGGTACATACTATTATATAACAAGTAGTACAGCACTACTAAAAAATACAAAACCCAAAAGGAGAAATTAAAAATGAACATGACAGATATAATATGTACAAAAATAACCGCAAAAGATTTAATTAAAGATGGACAAGATGATTACTACAATGGATTAAACAACAGCATTGAAAATACCATGTGGTTATTAATCCGTTTAACCGACGACATGGGATATTATTTATCAGAAGAGGAAATCCAAAAAATAGCAGATGACGAATTAAACATGGGCGGAATAATAACCCCATACTGCTATGAATACCACATCATAAACAAAGCCAAAAAAGCAAATGGCAGAAAAGTTGTAGATAAAAGAAATAAAAAAGAAGTAGAACAAATTGAAAGAATATGTAGAATAGCTCATAATTTATATACAATAGGGGTTGAAAATCCAGAAATGGATTTATAAAAACTTTATTTTTTTAAAGTAAATTTAAGTGGGATTAAAGTAAATATTAAGTTTCTATAAGATTTTTATAGAAACCTTTATATACTATGCAATACATACTATTATATAACAAGTAGTACAACACTACAAAAAATTTAAAAGGAGATAATTAAAATGGCATACGGATTTATAGAAAGACAAAACGATGAAGAAGTACAAACATACTTAGAGGAAAACAGATATTTTGAGGCATGGATTGCAACACTTAGAAATGCAAACGATGTAACAGCAGATACAATGTGGGAAAAAATAGAACAAGAAATGACATTAAAAAATCCAAAATTAACAGATGAAGAACTTGAAAGCATAGAAATAGAATACTATGACTTAACACAAAATGCGGACTATGATGATAAAAACAATTTCCGAATATGGAAAAAAGAGTATTAATTAAAATACTCTAAATTCAATTAATTTTAATTGATTTTCAAGTAAATATTAAGTTTCTATAAGATTTTTATAGAAACCTTTATATACTATCCACAACATACTATAATATAACAAAGTACAAAAGTACAAAACTAAAAAGGAGAAATTAAAAATGAACTTATATGAAGAAATTGAAAACTTACAATGTTTTAAAGATGATGAAATAATACCACTAATTGAAGAACTGGGAATTGAAGATAGCTTTGATAATATATTGGATAGATGCATGAACCAATGCAAAGATGCAAGTATTCAAGAATATGGAGAAATCTTGTATTACAAAGTAATTGATTTTGCAGATGGATTAAGTTATGTAAAAGGAGAATTGGAAGATTTGCAAATGCAATGTGATTATATGACAAATTAAATTTTTACAATTATTTTTTACTTTTTTTAAAGTAAATATTAAGTTTCTATAATAAAATTATAGATACCTTTATATAGTATGCAATACATACTATAATATAACAAGTAGTACAACACTACAAAACTAAAAAGGAATGATAAAAATGAACGGACATGAAATAACACAAAAAATAAACAAAATGAATGATGAACAATTAATAAAAAAATACAATGTAATGAATGAATACTATGATGCAAATGAAGATATTAATCTTGAAATATACTTCAAATTAGTTGATGAACTAAATAATAGAAACCTATTATAATTATTTTTTTAAAACAAGGAGAAATGATTAAAATGTGCATAACAACAATAAACCAAAACAGAACCAAAAACGGATATAAAGCAATAACAGGAAGTAAAAATAAAGAAGAACTTGAATTATTAATGCCAACCGCTACATACTTATTAACATTTAAACAATGGAACAAAGAACATAGGGTTGTAATAAAAGGACAGCACGGCTTTAAACTAAGAGGAGCGACGACCTTCAAAAATAAAAAAGGAGAGGAGGAAACCCGCTTTTATAACTTTACAGTATTTGATATAAGCCAAACAAGAGAAATGACCGCAGAAGAAATAGAAAAATACAATGAAAAAATTAGTAGTGCTAAAAAATAAGCATTACAAACCAAATATTTTTAAAAAAAGGATTGATTAAAATGTTAAATGAAAATAAAATAAACATGATAAAAAAAATGTACCCCGCAGGAACAAAAGTAGAATTAATTGATATGGATGATACCCAAGCCCCCCCAATGGGAACAATTGGAACAATTATATTTGTTGATGCCATAGGACAAATTCATGTTCAATGGGAGAACGGCAGCACCCTTGCATTAAATTATGAACTTGATGAGTTTAAAATAGTATAACATCCAACACATATAATATAATGATAGGTTAATCATATTAAATTAACCTATCCATATAAATTATTTATTTTTTTACTCGATAATATGTATCATCTTGTATATAAATTACTCCTTTTTTAATTAAATTCCCCATAGCATCTTCAAACTCTTTATCTGTTATTTTATGCAATTCCAAAAATTGCTGGAACATATCCCGAGTTAAATAGGTTTCATTAAATCCATTTTCATAAAAGGTTTCACCGGTTACAACTGCCTTATATAATAATTCTTGTATATCCGTCATTGTACAAACTCTCCATCATTAAATTTATGTATTATCTCTTTTTCATCAACTATATTATATTTATGTCTTAACATGTTTATCAAGGCTTGGAATATTATTATTTCATCACTTGCACCATAAATATAATATAATTGATTGTTTATATCTTGTAGTTTATTTAATTGTGCTTTTAAATTGTACGGTCTTGTATTATTTTCAATACTTTTTATGATGTTTGGTATATCATCAATTATCTT
>JAEIGA010005154.1_pt1 | contig 20057 bp, 19 predicted proteins | sample 9270691 | NCBI WGS metagenome assembly JAEIGA01 (sample SAMN17057246, study PRJNA624740) | gut metagenome | biome: biome; isolation source: fecal sample | host: Bos grunniens | place: China: Xizang | collected 2019 | reverse complement strand
TTGTATGAGCATCCTCTCGGCCGCTTCGTGATTGGAGCCTATAACATCAATATACTCCTCTAAGGCTCCACGCAAAGCATCGGTCTGATTGGTCGCCTTAAGAATTTCTATGCGTTTCCATTGCAACTCATAGATATCCGCCCTCGCATTGGCAACATCCATCCGCTCATCTTCTGACAGGAATCTATCAAAATAGGCAAAGCGAGGCAGAGTTTGGCTCTTAACCTCAATCAACGAATCCACTAAATTCAACGCTCGATCTGTTTGATTGGCGTTGATGAATTCATCAATATTCATTTCCCAAGAACTTCCGCGACTAACACTGTCATCAGCAAACTGCGATGACAACGGAGAGAAGAACATAACTCCAACAAGTGTCAATATCGCAACACTCGAACCTCCGACAAAATATTTCAGGTCTTTGTACATATATTTCTTACTCTCTTGTGTCACCTCTTTACTTGTTTAACAACAGGGTTATTATCGTAAAATAGTGGATTTTTGTATTTCCGTTGCCACCTTTTCAAATCACGTTTCTTAATACTGTTGGGATACCAAGACTCTGCCTTCCACAACAAATCATACTCATTATCAATAATTTTTACACTTCCATTGTAATGATTAGACAAAATAATCATTACAATATTAGAGGTATTATATACATAATCAAAGTATCTTGAATATGGTGCAACACGATGTTTAGTAACATTATCTACAGGTTCAACATTATATTTATTTTCAATATATTCTTTGAACTTGTCATGATACATTTCATCATATAAGATTGATATGTTATACACTTTTTTACTATGCGGCGTGTGTCTAATAAATACTGATATATCCACACCATTGTATGAGCCGCTATAAAAAAGCGAACCATCGTCGTTATACACATAAGCATTTTCCACTAGTATAAAACCACGATTGACTAGTTCTTGATTAAAAACATCCAATGAACTCTCAAACGATATGCCCTCAAACTCCATATGTTGCGCAAATATTGTATTATAACAAAACAATAATGCACATAGAAAAGTGATTTTACGTATCATATAATTATTCTTCAAGTTTATCTTCTATATTATATATTGTTCTATGTCCCTTCTCCGTGATGTTATATGATTTCCTCCAGAACTCTTTCATTGAACCAATCTTATCCATTGTAATTTGAGCCGAAGAGTTGAGTCTTAATTTATGTTTATCACATTTGAAAAGTATCGAAGTATCTTTAACATGTAATTTACATAACCCAGTAGATTCTATACCGCCAAGATTTCTTTCAATATATAGAGTCATTGAGTTTATTTCATTTTCTTCTCGCTGAATGCATAGTGCATTATCCTTCAATGAACACAATTCTCCAACTAAGTTTGCTCTTTTATCACATATTATTTTTAACTCTGCAAAGTTTTCTCTACATATTGTAATTAATGTACTCAAAAATAAAGGGGTCTTCTTAAGAAATGGAAAACTATAATCAATCTTTGGGAGGTCATCAATTATTATATGACATGGTTGGCGTTTCTCTCTGTTGCTGAATTTTTCGATTTGAAAAAGTAATGCATCAAAAAATTCTTCAGCTGAGATACAGCCCATTCGCACCTGAAAGAAGTGTAAATATTTATAACAATTAAAGCAGCCTTTTAGGTCGCATATGTTTGAACAGTTAACACAATTCTTTCTACAAGCCCCTTCTTCAATGATTTTATCACATAATCCAGGGCAACAGATACGACGTCGCATATCAGCCTCATTTTTATCAAATAGCACAAATATTGTATGTTCCTTCCGCTGTGCTGCGTAGAATGCTCCTGATATAGCTAATTGTCTCTTATAACTATTAGGATTACCTATTATTGCAGTTGATGGATAATGATTTTCCCAACCAATAATAGCATCACTATCAATATTTATAGTTCCTTTGAGTATTTCCTCTAGAACTAATTCACTTACACTATCTTTTTGTTTCAACGATTGGTGGGTGCGGTGAATCTTTAATAGCAACTGGGATTTAAAAGTATCCTGCAATGTTATATAATCGCCACATCTATTATTTTTCTCTGTGAAATCAATGATATTTTCAAAATCATCAAAAGTATCCTCTATAACAATTCTTCAAAATGTGGTGATGACATTTAAATGATAACAGATTCTAACAAACAAGCAATTCTGATAGGGAGTATTTTTATATGGCTTAGACACATTATTCTTATAGGGACTTACGGAATTACTCCATAAGTCCCCATGTAACTCAATGTTAGTATATTGTGAATGATTTTGCTTTTAGGCACATATCATTGTACCATACCTCAATTTTATAAGTACCTTTTGCCCAAAACCCTTTGTTTTTGTTACCCCAATATAATAGTTCTCTTGTGTTCTCTCCTTCATAAATATATGCAGATGATGAGTATGAGTATCCCTTAGGCGTATCTGATGAAGGGGTGCCTGTACTTAAAGAACCATCTGGTCTGTACAATTTAACAAGGATATTTCTATATCCTACTACTAATCCAATGTATTTAATGCGTGGAGCTAGATACATCGTATTTTTGCTATAAATAGTACCGCCAAAATCCGTTTCATGCGTTCCACTCTCATAATTATTAGCCATTTCTATATCAGTAACAATAAGTGGCATGTGTTTACCTACATTATTTTTGTAGTCAGAAAGCTCTTTTTGTGCAGATGATAAACGACTATTTGTAGCGGATAAATCATTTATAAGTCTGCTTATCTCATTATTTTGCAACAACAATGAGTCTCTTTTTATAGTGATTTCATTTTCCAACTCGTGTATATGCTGTGTCTTGCCAGTTATCTCTCTATAAAAGGAAAGTAGTCCTATACAACATAGTATAATTATGACAAAAAGTGTCACAACAGCCTTGTATTGTTTTTTCTTTTTGAGAAGTTCATCATTCTCATTAGATAGATGTTCTATTTTACTATTTAACTCTTCTTTGTCAAGATTAAGTTGTTTAACCACGTTTGAATAACTTGATGCTAATGGATTTTCAATAGTAATTATGACATTATGATAGTGTTCAATTGCCTCAACTATTTTATCATTGCTATCATCTGTAAGCGACAAAAATATCTTACTATCTTTTGAAACTGTGAAATCAATTGAACCTATGGGTTTCCAAAGCGAGTCCCGACTAACTATTTTATTAAAATCTTTAAAGAATTCATTTACTTCAGCTCCCTCATTTGAGAATTCCCCAATTTGCTTACTAATTTTACCAGTTGAATCAAATGAAAATAAGACTCCTTTACACGCAGCTTCTTCAATTGATTTATGAAACAAATCGTATAACTCCTTGATGCTTGTGCAAATATCTCCTGTAACTATACAATGTCCAAATACCTTATTAGTTGATACACTCTGAATGTATGCATAGTAGATCAGATTGCCATCTCGGTGGATGACAATCTGATCTACTGATAATTGATTACTGGTTATTTGGTTAAGAAATTGTTTAGCAATGTCATTAGGATATTGCTGATATGTATCAAACTCCCTGCTGAACAAATAATTTCTCAGAATCATTATTTAAAATATATAAGTTGTTCGTATTGTGATATTTCATATGAATAACCCAAGGCTTGCATTACTGGAAGACCAATTAAAATATCTGTTCCTGCATTATCATCTATTACCGCAGGAATATTACTTAACGAATGTTCAACTCCATCATTATCAACAAATGATACGGATTTTAGCATATACACAGCATATTCGTTAGTTTGTCCATTAGCCACTTTGATTGGGAGACTTGATTGGTAATCCGACTGGGAAAGGGTTCCACTCTTTACTAGAGCAGCAGCTTCTAAACTGGATATTTTCAGCGGCACACTACAGCCAGAATCCCAAATTCCATCAAATTGTGGACCTCCATTCAGACGAATACGAACATTTATTGAATTATTCAATTGGGAATAAGGTATCGCAAATGAATAAGAACTAAATTCTTGTGATTTAGGGAACTCTGATGGTCGATAAACCTTTTTATTTCCATTTCCGCACGCAACAAATGTTAATGCTAATAAGCATATGTAAAATATCTTTTTCATAATTTTCAATGCTATTTAATTATTTTTCACATATAAAACAAACCTTTTTCTCAAATTTCTATCTTGAAGATTTCCATATGAAAATACAACTGTCGAACCTGGATCGCCATTTATGGTGATATCTTTTATCTTATCATTTTTTTCTTTATTAGTTCCAACACATTTTGCGTACTTCCAGCCTATACCATGGCCATAACTAGGATTTTCTATCACAGCTCGGATTATAGTACCATTGTTTAACGAATCTCCATAATTGACTTTATTACCTTCTGAATCTGTAACAGTAAATCTATAGTCTGGGCAAACCGAGGGTTGCTGTGCTACAACCTTTGCATCTTGCTGGATTGTAATACTTTCTCTTGTGCTGCCTGCTACAATGTCAACAGTTCCATTACGCTGTTTACCTGTTGTATTGGATGATACTTTAATAGTTAATCTATTACCAGACACCTTTGTAGCGGTTATCCAATCGCATTCTTCATTTACATTCCAATCACCACCAGATATATATACATAATTTTCATCACTATCAGAGTTGAATGTCAGTGAAGTGCTCGAAATATTCAACTCAATTTGTTGTTGAGGTGCGCCTTTTCCTGATTCAGGAATTTCAGTCTCCCCACTTTGAGCTGTTTCTTTTACCGCTTTAATCTCTTCAATAATAAGTGGGATATTGCGAAAAAAGCCATAACTCATCACTGCATTAAGTGAAGTTAGTGCCAAGATTATAATGAGAATACACAGCCTTATATAATTTTTGTTTCCTCTCGGAGAGGGCTGTACTACTCTCTTTGCTTCTTCTGACACTTTTCTGCTAGCCCCTGAATACGCACTTAATTCCTTTTGTACGATTGATATGGTATCATTATATCTTTCATTCTCGTTTTGGAGTTTTAGTATTTCAGAGTCTTTCCCGTTTAACTCTTGCTGTAATTGAGTGATTCTCTTTTGAAGTTGGTCTTCTTTTGCGCTTTTATCTTTTACTTGAGCCTGCTGAATTCTCTGAATTTCAGACGAAAGTTCAGAAATCTGCTTCGTCATATTCGAGATTTTTGATGATGCAGTTTCGTATTCATCTGAAATATACAAGCGACCTACCTTGCTAAATTTATTAAAAGCCGCAGTTGAGTTACACACGTCAAGTGCTAACTTAACACCTGCCCAAGTATCAAAGTTAGCGCTTGTTCCTCTTACATCGTGAGTTGTAATATGAGCTACCTTCTTGAATGCATTGTCGACTAATTGCAGAAAGGCATCCAAATATTCGCCTTGTTCTTTGAACTGACCAATAGTAAATATATCCTTACCTTCATCATTAATAGCCAAAATTTTACCAGATTCATGCATTTGACGGTATGCCGACTTCAGCATAACATATATCGATTCTGGCAACAAGTATTGTTTACTTAATATAGTAATTGCAAAGTATTGACCATCTCGGTTATTAGCTCCTAAGCATTCATTATTCACATATGTGTATGCGCAATAATTGTCATTGTTACCAGTCAATAACTCAACAAATAAAGCACATTTCATTGCAGATTCACGTTGTCGCAAAATCCTACCCTTAAAATATCTATCGGCAAGAGAATTGCATAGATGTTCTGGTAATCTAGTTGGAACATATATACTTTGTCCTACCGATGAACCATGTATGAATGTATATCGTTCCATAATTTTACCACAATTGTTTTGTTATTTCTTTCCATAAGGCTGCTGGGTATGCAGGTCCCGAAGCAGTGTAGCTTCCATCGTCAGGATATGAACCTGTGCAGTAAGGCAAGAATGAGAAATCTTCAATATCCCAAAAAAGGAACTTTCTAGTAAAGAATAAGTTCTTGTAATTCCTTTCCGCATCAGCTCTAACAGCCTTGATATTTCTGCAGGAATTAGCGTTGGCCCATTTGCCACCTTGTGGTAAATCTACTTTATTGTATAAAAGAATTACCCTGCTTGGATGATCAAGTACAAAGTCCCTATACAATTTCATCATTTTATCTTGATACTTTTTGCGCAACTCTGGATTATTCCTAAAAGATGTAGCAGAGTCAAGATCAAGAAGTATTATGTATATAACCTTTCTTTGCTTATTTGAATCAGGACTTGTCTGCGCAACATGATGCATATAGTTTTTGAAAGCAATGTTAGGTTCCTCATCAGACTTAGTTAGGCTAAAGAAATCCTCTCCTGGAGCTTCAAGAAAGTGTGCTACCACATTGCCTGTCCTATCACTAATATCTGCCATCAAATAATCAACCGTGTTCTCCATACGCTCGTTTGGCTTTCCGATAACTTTATCGAAATGAGTACAGTCATTTTGGTATTTAACTGTATTTAGAAGTGTACGATTAGCCATTATTGTATACCCGTCTCCTGACTCATATAAATAGCTTGCCAAACTTTTCAAAATCATACTTTTTCCACTTGCAGGAGGTCCACACAATACAATGAATGGTGCTGTATCAACAGGAATCTGAGGTTGAACATTTGGAGTAGTTGTATGAGAAGCATGTGTGTTAGAATCGTCATCTACCACAGTATCGATTATTGGTGTTTTGATGTCAGAATCATTAACACTAAAATCAAAGTCATTATTATGAGTATTCATATCTATATAGATTTTAATAAATTATTATTTTGCAAGTATTCTAAGAATGAAAGCCACCAAGTCGACTATTAAAGAAAATAAAATCCATCCTAGAAGTTTCATATCAGCAGGTAATCTGCCATTAAGCATATCTCCCCATGCATTGAATGTTCCGAACATTCTATTAGAAGGGTATACGCGATAACGGAATTCACCTTTTTCAATATCTTCTATATTACCAGTCTTACTCTCTTTCATCGAATTTAAAATATTCACTTGATCTATATTGTCAAGACGATTAAAGATATTTCCTTGCAGTTGTAACTTCTGGAACTGATAATAAACATCAGGTGACGCTATCTCTGTAATCTGTGGAACATCAACTATGTATAAGCTATCATTTATGAAATGGGCCATTAAGTCCATATCCTTTGACTGAGATTGTTTTTGTTTATAGAAGTTCCTAATAACAGACTCTCTTCTCTGAAGTTTTTCGAGTATTCTTAACGAGTATTTATCTTTCAGAACATTCACTTCACGAGGACCACGCTTGCCTTTATCTCCACTATCTTTATCATCATCATAAATAGATCCCTCGTATGAATATTTGTCATTATATTGCCCAGATGTTCTCACAAAATATTTCTCTATTTCCTTAAGTTTAGCGATTGCTCGATCTCCAAATCCAGGACGAATTGAAGCGTCACATTCTATAACAAAATCATCCATCATCCTTGATACTGATGCCTCGCAAAGAGCTATATCAGATTGCTCTTGTTCCTTAATACCAGTTCTACTATTTCTGATATAATCTTCAACATATGTTTTATAGACTCCGAGTTCTGCTGTGACTACTCGCAATCCATCCTTGCTCATTAGCATGTAATGAACATTTGTCGCAAAACTTACTCCCCAAAAAAGGAGAAATCCTAAAATACCCCCGATAAATCTCGCTTTGCTCGGATTGAAACGATTCTGTAACTCTTCAATAGTGATGCTCAGGCACCATCCTGCAAGTAAAGCTACAATAAAGACAAAAATAAATACCGCAATAATTTGGTCATTTAATTCAAATGACATTGCAACGGATTTTGCTGTCATATAAGAACTATATCCAGCAAATAGGCAATAACCAACCCAACAAGCGAGTTTTTTTAGTAGTTTTAATTTGTTCATAACATTTATTATTTTTCGTTTGTGTTAATTTTTCTGTCTGTAATTATGAGTTTAAGACGCATTTAAATCTATCACTCAAATATTGGGTTCTATAAAAGAACAATCATATTTTTGTAATACATTGATGTTTAATTTATTGTGGTGAGTTATGCTATCATATTTAAAAATTTATGTAACGAGAAAATTATTGTGAACATATACTAAATCATAATATAACATTAGGCTCTTTCATATATAAATCAATGAGTTGCAAATATCATCAAACGATAATATATTGAGGTTCAAACGCTTGATTTAGTTCTTTTATAGAGATAAATTAAATAGAATGTTAATATTTTTTAGATAACATTAACGACTAATTGGAAAATTTGTATTAAATTAGCGGCATAATTGGAGTTCTTTTATAGAACACATCACAACAATTCACCAATTATCCCCCTATTTGCATCGTCAATCACTGAGTTTTCCAACATTGCTAGATAAATCTGGGTGGTCTGTTCAGAGGTGTGGCCCATGCCTTGGCTGATGACCGAAATTGGCACATTATGGTTGCGGGCGGCGGTGGCCCAGCTGTGGCGTGAAGTGTAGGAAGTCAGTTTACAACCACAGCCCAAAATCTCTGATAATCTGCCGAGTATGCGGTTGTGAGTGTTGAGAGCGACTTGATATTGTTCGTATGCTTCGGCAGCATCAAGCGAAGACAAAATAGGGAACACATAAGGCGAATCGGGGTCGGCATAGCGGTCAATTATTCGTTGGATGCTTGGCTCAATACGCACGCTCAATAGTTGCCCAGTCTTGCGGCGAGCGTAGTAAATCATTCCATTTTGTAAGTTCGACTTTTTTAGATAGGCAATATCCACGAATGCCATTCCGCGTGTGCAATAGCTAAAAATGAACATATCTCGGCACAAGGCAAGTGGCGTACCCTCTTCCAATTCCAAGCGGTGCAGTTGTGCGATAATTGATTCAGACACAGCACGCTTACGGGTACGGTCGATACCTGTATAGACCTCCATAAAAGGATGCTGCTGCTCGATGAGTTTCTGCCTTACAGCCTTGTTGTAGACGGCCCGTAGCACCCGCATATAGAAAGACACAGAATTGCGCACCAACCCCCGCCGAATGAGGAATGAGTTATAATCTGTAACCACTTGCTCCGTTAGTGCTGACAAAGGCAGTCGCACATCGCCCAAAAACTCGCCAAAACTACACATTGTTTTCTCGTAATTTTTGGCTGTTCCGAGGCGGTTTGTAGCTTGCAGTTGTTCGACTTGTGTACGCATATAATCGAGCACCAGAATATGACTTTGGGGCGATTTGTAGCGGTTGATTATATCTTCTATCGAATAGTCCATTCCGCTGCTATCGAGGTCAGAAATCACCCTCCGTAAAAGCGCCACATCGCCATCAATTCGGTTCTGAATCATAGAGCGATTTGGTGCAGAATGAACCAATTCCTCTTCTTCGGAATCCCAGTCTGATGGTTGCACACGAAGTTTTGTTGTAATCTGCTGAGTCTTACGATTGTGGGTGATTTGATAATAGATAACACCCGCCTTGCCCACGACTTTCGATGGGCGCAATTTTACTTTTACTCTTGCCATAATAATCTCCTAATTATACTTTGTTTACTCTATATGAATAATGCACAATGCCTGCTCCAATCGCCCTTAATATTCATTTACACCATCTCTGCAAACATTTTAAGGGTGGAATTATTTATAAAAAAAGTATTTGAGAATGGGTGAAAATCATTGTAAAATTGACCAACCAGCGGCCAAAACAGAGGACATTCAACTCTTCCTTTGGGATAATCGCGAGTGGGGTGAGATACTCGCAGACTACGGGAGTAAGCAGGCGGAATCGACAAGAGATACACTAAAATCACACATTTGGAGAAGTCACTAATTATTACTATCTTTACGACACAAACGCGCAAATTAGAGGGTCTGACACAATCAATAGTAGCGATAGTACTCCGTCCCGATTTACTCTCTGCTTATTATTGACTATCAGAATTTTGCAGCGTATTTCGAGCCACTGATTTGCGACATATTGACACTCAAATAGACTTAACCTTAAAGCATCGAAAAGTAACGAATAACACCCCAAAAACAGTATGAAAATGAAAATCGGAACATTATTAACGGCAATGGTTTTGGTGATGACACTGAGCGGTTGCCAAACGGAGAACAAGAGTATGAAAAAGAGCGAAACACCCGTTATTGACGCTATTATGGCGAGGCGTTCGGTGCGCCAATATGAGGCTACACCCGTATCGCGTGAGTTGTTACAGAAGATTGCCGAGTGCGGTGTAAATGCCCCCAATGCTATGAACAAGCAGGAGTGGGAGGTGCGCATCATCGACAGCGAGGAGTATATGAATGAGGTTACGGAGCTTATGAAGGAGGAGATGCCTTTCTTTGTGAATAGCGACGACCCCAATTTCCGCAACGCCTTTCGCAATGCTATGGCTCTCATTGCCGTGGCGTGTCCCGACGATGCTATGGGTATGACTCTCGTAAACGTGGGACTTATGGGCGAGAATATGTGCCTTGCGGCGCAGGAGTTGGGGCTTGGCACCTGTGTAATGGCTGCCCCCGCAATGTTCCTGACAGCCAGCGAGAAGGCCAAACCCTACCTCGACAAACTCGATTTCAGCGAGGGCTACAAACTTCGTTATGTGCTCGGCGTGGGCTACCCTGCCGAAAGCCCCGAGGCCAAGCCCCGAGATCTCGGCAAAATAAAGTTTGTGGAGTAGGCCAAGTGGCTAACAAAAAAAGGTCGCATAAGAGTGATTTCTTGTGCGACCTTTTTTTGCTTTGTCGTTTGTAGCAGATACTCCTTCGAATGCTACCTTATTGCCTCTATCTCCCTTTGGAGCGCTGCGAGGACGCGCGCGGCGTGGGCTCCATCCATCTGGGTGTGATGGAACTGAAACGAGAGGGTAAGGCTCTTGCGGAACCATTCACGTTTGTAGCGCCCCCAGATGATGAAGGGGTTGTTGAATATACCGCTGTACATCCCCACGGCTCCGTCTATCTCGCTATCCACCATTGCCGAGGTGCCGATGACCATACTACCCTCCGAGAGGTCGTGATCAACACAACTCTCGGCCACCTGCCTCGTCAGGCACAAATAATCCTTGTTGAACTGCGCCAAATCCTCACTGAATGGGAGGTCACACGAACTGACCTCTCCCTTGCTGTTGGCAACAATGGTATTCACCGCAATGGTGTCATAGGCCATCAGTTTATCGCCCACGGGGAGCATATAGAACTCCTTTATGGAGCTTGCTGCCCTGCCAATGCAGTAACACATCAACATATTGAATTTCATCCCTCTCTTGCGGCTGATTTTTACAAGACGCGACACATCGAGCCTCTTGAAGAATGTCAGCATAGGGTTCGGTGCCTGCATCCACATCTCGAATGCATAGGCACGAGTAGTCTGCTTGGGATCGACCTCTCTCATCATTTTTTCTCTTTTTTCTGTGGTTAAAAATGGCTGCGAAGATACAAAATCTTTCCTTTATTTCATCGAAGCATACTCCATTAGCCAAAAAAATCGTATATTTACACTTGGAATGGTCGCGCCAAAGCATCCTAATTGGTCTGGTGCGAACCTCCGAAATAGATAGAAAACCAAGTGTAACAAATTATTAAGGAATCATTATGGAGACAAAAGAGAAAGTATTGGCAGCAATGAAGGCGGCAGGTGAGCCCCTCAATGCAGGTAAGATTGCAGAGATCACAGGTCTGGATCGCAAAGAGGTAGATAAGGCAATGAAGCAGCTCAAAGAGGAGGGCGCAATCATCTCGCCCGTACGTTGCAAATGGGCTCCTGCCGAATAAATCAAAACACCCGATCACTATGCGTGTAGCAATATATGGAGCCGGCTCTCTGGGTACCATCCTCGGAGCCTACATCAGCAAGGCGGGCGAGAAAATCGAGCTCATCAACCGCAACAAAGCACACATCGAGGCTCTCCAAACCAAGGGAGCAAGGGTGGTAGGTACGGTGGATTTCACCCAACCCGTCACCGCCTACACTCCCGAGGAGATGAGTGGCACCTATGATGTCATCTTCCTGATGACCAAGCAACAGCACAATCGAGAGGTCGTGGAGATGCTCAAAGGCTACCTCGCGCCCGATGGTGCGCTCGTCACCTTCCAGAATGGTCTGCCCGAGGTGCAGATTGCCGAGATTTTGGGCGCGGAGCGTGTGCTCGGCTGCACGGTTGCGTGGGGCGCGACACTCCAAGGTGCGGGCGTGTGTGAGCTCACAAGTGAGCCCGATGCGCTCTCTTTCTCGCTCGGCGCAATCTCACCCAAGCGCAACCGCCATTTCGAGGCAGTGAAGGCGCTCTTGGAGAGGATGGGCACCGTGGATGTGGAGGAGAACTTCATCGGCACTCGTTGGAGCAAACTGCTCATCAACGCCTCCTTCTCGGGTATGAGTGCGGTGCTCGGTTGCACCTTTGGTGAGGCGGCGGGCAATCGTGCCTCGCGCCATATCGTTCAGGCACTCATCAAGGAGTGTATCGATGTTTGTGCCGCAGGTGGCATCCGCATCGAGCCTGTGCAGGGTAAGGACATCGTGAAACTGCTCGACTATAAGGGTTGCCTCAAAAAGAGGCTCTCCTACTTCATCATCCCCATCGCTATCCGTAAGCACGCCAAACTCAAAGCAAGTATGCTCCAAGATATCGAGAAGGGTAAGCTCACCGAGGTGGATGCCATCAATGGTGCAGTGTCGGAGTATGGTCGCAAGGTCGGCTGCCCCACCCCTATGAACGATAAGGTGGTGGAGATCATCCACAAAATCGAGCATGGCGAACTGACTGCCACCTTCGACAACCTCAAATATTTCGGATAGGATTATCGGCTGACTCATAAAATAAAACGCGAGGTCTTTGCATCGAAAGACCTCGCGTTTTATTTGCTACATACGTTCCACCGCCAGAATACCCTTGCGAGTCATAACGATGCGAAAGCGATGGAGTGAAGAGGTTGCCCCCTCGACGAGTTGCATCACGACATTGATGTAGTATATCTTCTGCACCTTGATGGTTGCCAACTCGCCATCGCCATCGACCGTATCTACGGGGACCTCGTGGTTGTCCATCTTCTGCACAAAGCGATGCATATGGAAGCGCAGAATCTCATTGATCCCCTTCACGGGGTAGGCGCTCGCAAGTCCGAGCTGTTCGTTGTCAATGACCACACGCTTGCGGTAGAGCAAAATTTTCTCCTCAAAGATGCGATTTTCGGCCTCCACGAGCGACGAGCGGCCTCGAATATCCATAACCTCGCGTGGAGTCTTACTCTCGCTGATGAAATCGACACCCTCCTTTATTACGCCCACCTTATGGTCGAGAATGCGCACCTCCGCCTTATTGTCGAAATACTTATTACCCAACCGGTGGGCAAAGTAGTATCTCATAAGGTCCTTAATTCTGTCTTTGAGCATATAGCTCACCACAAGGACAATGAAGAGCGGTCCCGTGATGTTGCCATATTTGAGCTGTGCAAACCACGCAACAGCTGTCGCAAAAATCATCGCCAAGCCTGCCGCCAAGCTATAATAGATCTGCTCCACGGCGAAACCATCACGTTTTTTGTTGAGTCTAATGTAGAGTTCGCTCTCGATATACTTTTTCAAGAGGCCATAACGGAACACAAGGGCACGATTACCCGTCGTATCGTTCTCCTCGACAGTTCCATAGCGCTGGGTGCGTTTATACACCTTTTCATTCTTGATAAGTGCCACAAGTGCCGCCCTCGCCTTCGTCAGCAGGGGCGAAGCGAGGCGATCTATCTGTTTGAGAATCCTCACACTCTGCACATCGATAATGTGGCTCATCATCTCGTCACCAAAGAGGAAATAGTTGCGCAGCCTATCCTCCACCGTCGGGACATTGATGAGCTGATACATCGAGCGATAGACTCTCACAATAGCCTCCACCTCCGTAACGAAATCCTCCGTCAGGTAGGCAACATCGGCAGGGTTCTCGGCTCGCGAGGTATGCACCGAGTGGTTGCGCAGTGCACTCTTGAAGATAGCCGCAAACATCTTTATCTGCGACTCATAGGCCTCCTCATTTGCTGCCGTAGGCGAAGATGCCAAGCGCTCAAACGAGGCACGAAGGCTCGCAAAGGGGAGCGACTCCGCATTGGAGAGCTCGCGCAGCAGATAGACGGGCGTAATGAGTCTCACATTGGACTTGATATCGCGGTAGAACTGATCCTTGCCGTAGGTCTGGGGGTTGATATCGAGGCTATTGGGGACAAAAATCCACGAATTGACCATAAACTCCCCACGTCCGCCCTCTTGGTTGCCCTCGAAGCCGAACTTAAACTCTACGGAGAAGTTGTCGTGTTTTTTTGCCTGAATAGTTATCATAGTAGCCCATCTCAATCTGATAGTCGAGAAGGAGGTTCAGAGAGTCACATCTTACACCCGACGCGGATATTTCGGCATATAGTTGTCGAGCACAAATGCAACACCTGAAATCCCCTCTACTCGTCTATTGAATATCTGTTTTTCGTCGTTTTTTTAGAACAAACCGGGGGTGAAGCCCAACCATTTGAGCACCGTTTCGCCCCACACCATAATCAAGAACCAAGCGATGAGCATCATTGTGATACCATACTTGAACGTATCGCTCCAACTATAATGGTTGGTGGTGTAGAGCAGCGCTGCGGGTTTGCTATTGAAGGGGAGAACATATACGTGCTCAATGAGGAGTGCAACGGGGAAAGCGAGGCTCATAATGGGGTAGCCGAACTTCTGTGCCGTAGCAATAGCGATGGGCACGAAGATCATCGTACGCATATTCTTGCTGGAAAAGACCAGCGCGCTGAACATCATAAGGCCCGTGAGCACCAGATAGAGCACCCAATAGGGGGTGGAGGCGGTGATGCCAAAACCATCAAATACGGTATCCACAATCGTCACGTGCAGGTCGGTGGCATTCAGACCCGAGCCCAACACATAAGCACCTGCCGAGAAGAGCATAAGGTGCCAAGGGATATCGACATCATTCCACTTCACAATACCGATCTTGGGCATCAGAGCCACAATGGCACCGATGAAAGCAACGGTCGTCTCGTCGATGCCGTGCCACTCCTTGGTAACCCAAAGAATAAGTACGCCCACAAAGATGAGCACAGCCTTAATCTCATCGAAGGTCACCTTGCCCATAGCTTTGAGCTCCTCACGCAAGCGCTCCATACCACCCTCAATCTGGGGCACCTGTTCCTCCTTCTTCATTGGGAAGATAAGCTTTGCGCCCACAAACCAACCCAAAATCAGGAGAATAAGTGCCAAAGGCAGAGCAGCCGAGAGCCAATTGGTGTAGGAGATTTCGAAGCCACCAACAGCACCTGCGATAATCGACACAGCGAGCAAGTTGGCACCCGAGCCCGTCATAAAGCCGCTTGCACCGATGTTCACTGCAAAGAGGTTCTGCAAAACGAGGTTACGACCGAAGTTGTTCCTATCGCCATTGCTTGCGCCATAGATTGCCGCAACCACCATAAAGATGGGGAGCAGGATGGTAGCCTTCACCGTCGTTGCCGAGATGAACATCGAGAGCACCAAGTTGATGACAATGAAGCTGAAAAATACGCCTCCCGCATTCCTACCGAAGCGAAGTACAAACCAGAGGGCAAACCTCTTTGCCACCCTTGTCTTCACGAGCATACTTGCAAGTACGAATGAGAGGATATTGAGCCACATAACGGGGTGGCCGAGCTGTGCGAAGGCCTCCTTCTGGGGGAGCACACCCGTAAGCACAGTACCACAAATCAGGAGCAGCGAGGTGAGGTAGTTGGGGATAGCCTCCGTAACCCACAACACGATGGATGCTGCAAAGATGGCGAGCATCGCATAGTTGGAGCGTATGAACTCCGCAAGGCCGAGCTCTTCGAGCCTCTTGACAGCCTTACCTCCCGTGAGTCCCTCGGCGGTGATATTGTCCAAAAAGCCGATGTCGGCAATCCAATAGATGAGCACAAAGACGAGGATTGCCAGAGGACCGCCCAGACGTGCCATCCACTTCTCAAATCCGCTCTTCTCCATCTTGGGGAGCTTCTCGACCTTATAGTTGTTCATATCCAGCGGATCGAACACCTTCTCCTCTTCGGGATTCAAATTAGTAGTTTCAGCCATAATTTCTATATTTTTTTATTGTTCATTTCTCTCTATTTCGGAGGACCCTCGCCACTCGGAATGGTGGGGAGTCGGAAGTCGATTCGTGGCTTTTTCGCCACACTTTTTTCTCTCTTTTTCAGTAGTTGGTTGTGAGGCTGTCCATGGGGCGGGCTTCCCCACCCCACGGCAACCATCTTTTGGAAAATCGTCGCAGATTACTCTGCACGCACGATGTCGGCGCTATAAAGCTGACCGGTGCTATCGCAAGCAAACCACGCTTTGTTGTTCTCGAAGTCGAGGCAAACGCCCTCAATCCAAGGAACAGGCGAGGTGAAACGAGCGATGAAATCACCCCAAATGGTGAAGTTCACGATCTCTTTACCGTCACTCCAAGCATCCACAGCCCAAAGAGTATTGTTGGTAGTGTCAAACCACAAGTCCGAGAAGCACTCGGTGATGAAGTCTGCCTCGTAGCTGTATGCGACAGATTTGTGCTCTACGGATACAATGTAAAGCTCTGCGGGGGACTGATTTGCAACGTAAAGGTAGCCATTGTGGTAGGTAATACCCTCCAAACCACCGTTATCACTACCGCTTGTATTCAAGTGGTAGTAACGTTTGTAGTTCCATTTGGTACCACCATCCTCGGTAGCATCCTCGGTGATCTGCCAAATCCAGTTACCACCCTCTTCGCACGCATAGATAATACCATTCTCGACATCGAGAGTAACACCCTCCATATCCTTACCGGTGCGGACAAACTCTTTTGCCTCTCTGGTGCCATCGAAGTTGATGTTGTAGAAGCGTCCATTGTAGTTGCTCACACCATAAAGACCGGAGCGATCCTTGTTGAAGCAAAGACCAGAAAAGTCACCAATAACATCGCTGCTCGCGAAGTGTGTCTGGAAATTGGTGAACTCTGCAATCGAGCAAGCAGGAACCTCACGCGAAATATCGGGCAGAGGTGCGGGCTCTGGCTCGGGCTCGGGTTCTGGTTCGGGCTCTGGCTTGGGCTCGGGTTTCTCGGTATCGAGACCGGGCTCGGGCGTGGGCTCAGGCGTTGGTTTGGGCTCACAAGCCAACAGTGCAAATGCCGCCAAGAGGCACATCCAAGTTTTCATCATAACTTTAACATTTAAGGGGGTTAAACTTTGAAGAAGTATCTCCTACCAGTTCTTGTAGGGTTTTTTCATCAGCATCGAGTTGTAGTACTTCACGTCGCCGGTAACCTCCTCGCCCAACCACTCGGGTTTTGCGAAGTTCTCATCCTCCGACGAAAGCTCAACCTCTGCTACGATGAGGCCCTCGTTGTCGCCATAGAACTCATCTACCTCATAGGTGTGCTCACCAGCCTCCACGAGATAGCGGGTTTTGTCGATAACACCGGGCTCACAGATCTTCAAGAGCTCCTCAACCTCGCTTGTGGGAATCTCCTTCTCCCACTCGTAGCGACTTGCGCCACTTGCCGAGCCGATACCTTTAATAGTAATAAAGCCCTTCTCGCCTTTGATCCTCACGCGAACAGTGCGCTCGGGTACGGACGAGAGGTAGCCCTGAGTGATGCGGGTAGCCTTCTTTGCGAGCGATTTGAACTCACCTGCTACCAAAAATTTTCTCTCAATTTCCTGTGCCATAGTCGTAGTTCTTATTACTCGTTTGCAAGGGGTTTCTTGGTCATACCGATCACACGTTTGATAGCCTGCAAGTAGTTGATGTTCTCAACGCCCTCCAAACCACACTCTGCGATGGTCTTTTTGATATCCTCAATCTCGGTGGACTCGGAGTTGATGGTCACAACCTTTGCGCCATTGATAAGCACGTTACCAACCTCGCAGATGGTGTCATTGACCATATAACCGAACCTCTCTTTGTGAACCCTAACGGCTGCGAGGTCTTTGTTTGCCTCCACCATCTCCAAGAACTCCTCGAAGGTGTAGGTATCTTTGGTGAGTGCGGGCATCTCCACCATAAATGCGGGGAATACCTCCTGCTCCAAAACCTCACGCGAGATGGGGAACTCGCCCTTCATAAGGGGATTCCACTGCTCCAAACCGTCAACGGTCTGAACGTAGGTTTTGATATCCATCTTGCCGTCACGAATCTTGGTGTTGTTGATATCGTTTGCACGGCTGATGATGTAGATCTCATCGCTGGTGCGCCTCCAAACTTTCTCGGGTACGGGAACCGAAAGGCGAGCCATACGAGCGTGTGCTGCCTCGAAGTTCTGACCGAAAGAACGGAACTCAAAACGGGGTTTCGAGATTGCGCCAATCTCCATTTTCTCTTTCGACATTGTATTCTCTTTAAATTTTTTGGTATAAAAAATCGAAGGCCTCACCCCACCATTGAGGTGAAGCCTTCGTGGTTTTCAGTTGTAATTAAGAATCAATCTTTCTATTACATCTCGGGGTCCTGCTCGATATCACCGGTCTTCTCACCGTTAGCTGCACCCTTGGTAGGAGCTGCGTATGCCCACTCACCTACGCCATCGGGAACACGCGAGAAGGTCTCTTTCTTGTTGTTGGTGAAACCGCTTACCTGATTCCAACCAGCACCCTCTTCGCCACGTTTGAACTCGCTGAGAACCTCGTCATTTGCGTTGTAGAGCTCGATGAATACGTTCTTCTTACCCGAAAGACCACCTTTGAAGATGTGGTTCTCGCTCTCATACTGGTAGTTGGGATCGCCATCCTCTGCGGGATCTGCGAGGTCGGAGCTCTCCAATACTACGAAACCTTTTGCTGCAATAGTCATACCAGCTACACCGGTCCAAGTGGTGCTCTTGCCACCATCTTTCGAGCTGTCATATTTAACGAGGTAAAGACCTTCGAGCGACACCTCCGCATCGGTAGTGTTGTAGAGCTCGATAAATTTGTCAGCACCCGAAAGCTCGTTCAAAACGATACCGCTAACTTTGTTATTGCCACCATTGTTGGGACCATCCTCACCCTGAATCTCGGGGCCGCACGAAGTAAGTGCCAAAGCTGCCATAGCAGCAAATGCAAAAAGTTTTTTCATTGTTTTTTGTGTTTTAATTAGTTAATGTGTAAAAATATTTGAGTGTTATTTTGTTTTCAGCTGATTAGAAAGCAACCTGGAAACGGCACGAGATCATGTGGAAGTCGATACCTTTACCGTGTGCGCCATCCTTACCATCGCGGATTGCAAAAGGATATTTGCTAACGCTACCATCGGCATTGTAACCGGTGCTGTAAGGTTTCTTTGCAGTTGCATCGGTACCATCCTGCTCACCCTTACCATTTGCGAATACGTCGTTATCGGTGAACTGGTAGTTGATCATAAACTTCACGTTCTCGATGGGATAGTAGTTCAAACCGAGAGCATACTGCATTGCCGAACCACCCATGTAGTATTTGTTGAGGTTGAGGTTGATCTGATCTACACGAGCAGCCAACTCCAAGTCACCCCACTCTTTACCACGGGTGCAACGGGTGTATTTTGCACCACCTGCATCGTAGTTCTGTTTGCCACCAAAGAGCATATAACCTGCCTGAACATACCAACCGCTTGCGGGACGGAGATCTGCACCCTTATCGTTCTTGGTGGGATCTACGAATGCCTGACGCGAGATGTAAGCAGCCTCATAACGCAAGCCTTCGTAGTGACCAGCGAGCTCAACGGTCCAGAGGAACTCGTGGTCAAGACCTTTGATTGCGTCGGTGTCGAGGAATTTCTTACGGTTGATACCGGTCGAGTTACGGGTGCTGTAACGGATAGCGTTGTAACCATCGGTCGAGGTCAATTTGGGCTCGCGGTACGAAACAGCAGCACCGATGTGCAACGACGCATTGGTTTTCTTGTGCAAAGGACGCCATACAACCTTACCGGTGTAGCTCAAACCCTCGTTCAGACCGTAGTCTTTGTTACCATCCTCCATAAAGGTCTGCTCCTCTGCGCCTTTGAGCTCAGGGCCAAACACGCCTGCCGACAACCACAAAGCGGGAAGATCGTATTTAACATTGATACCCATATGGCGCGAAGGTGCCAAGTAGGTTACCATAGCGCGCTCCATGAAGAGGAGGTAGCGGCTGGTCGA
>JAEIGA010005153.1_pt1 | contig 20059 bp, 20 predicted proteins | sample 9270691 | NCBI WGS metagenome assembly JAEIGA01 (sample SAMN17057246, study PRJNA624740) | gut metagenome | biome: biome; isolation source: fecal sample | host: Bos grunniens | place: China: Xizang | collected 2019 | reverse complement strand
TTTAGTATAAAGTTTTTTTTGAAAAATTGTTGTATATAAAAAAAGAGTATTTTATATTTGCATCGAAATTAAAGGCAAAAAAAAGAGTTATGCAGATAATAAGAACTTCAAATAATTGGTGGTGGTGCAATTCTATCTGAATGGTGGATTCGCACGAGGTTCTTATGGCGTAAAAAAGTATAAAACCGCAGGCATCCACCTGCGGTTAATTTTTTTGCCTTTAATGAGAATTTGTTAAACAATTTAGAAAAAAAATATTTTTATGGAAAGACAAAAAAGATTCTTTCTCGAGGAAAATGCTATACCGAGACAATGGTATAACATTGTGGCAGATATGAAAACAAAGCCACTTCCAATGTTAAATCCGGTAACAAAGAAGCCGATGACATTGGATGATATGACGCCGATATTCAATCGTGCATGTTCTGAACAAGAGTTAAATACAACAGATGCATGGATTGATATTCCTGAACAGGTGTATGAAATGTATAAAAATTACCGTTCAACACCTTTGGTTCGTGCATATGGTTTAGAGAAAGCTTTGGGAACTCCTGCTCATATCTATTTTAAGAATGAGAGCGTTAGTCCTATTGGTTCTCATAAATTAAATTCAGCATTGGCTCAAGCCTACTATTGTAAGCAAGAGGGAGTGACAAATATAACTACTGAGACAGGTGCCGGACAATGGGGGGCTGCCCTTTCTTATGCAGCGAGAGCTTTCGGGTTGGAATTGGCGGTCTTTATGGTGAAGGTGAGTTATGAACAAAAACCTTATCGCCGTTCAATTATGCAAACGTTTGGAGCACAGGTGATTGCATCTCCAAGTATGAGTACAAAAGTGGGCCGAAAAATCTTGACAGAAACTCCTAATTACAGAGGTAGTTTGGGAACTGCAATTTCAGAAGCAGTAGAATTGGCCATGCAAACTCCAAATTGTAAATATGTCTTAGGAAGTGTCTTAAATCATGTTACATTGCATCAAACAATCATCGGTTTGGAGGCTGAGAAACAGATGGAGATGGCAGGTGAATATCCGGATGTTGTTATTGGTTGTTTTGGTGGTGGGTCTAATTTTGGTGGAATATCGTTCCCTTTTATGCGTCACACCATTATCGACGGGAAAGATACAAAATTTATTGCTGCAGAACCGGCATCTTGTCCTAAATTGACAAGAGGAGTGTTTCAATATGACTTTGGTGATGAGGCAGGATTGACTCCAATGATGCCAATGTTTACTTTGGGACATGATTTTGCACCGGCTCATATTCATGCCGGAGGATTGCGTTATCATGGGGCTGGTACAATTGTTAGTCAGTTGATAAAAGATGGTTACATGGAAGGTATGGATATCCCTCAATTAGAGAGTTTTCAGGCTGCAACATTATTTGCTCAATCAGAGGGTATTATTCCTGCTCCTGAATCTGCACATGCTATTGCTGCTACCATCAGAGAGGCGTTGAAAGCAAAAGAAGAAGGTGTGCAGAAGAATATTTTATTCTGCTTGTCCGGTCATGGGTTGATTGATATGACTGCATACGACCAATACAATGCTGGGGATTTGACCAATTACGATTTGCCACAAGAGGTTATTGACCAAAATGTTGCAAAATTAGAGAAACTTGTTTGAGTGAATCTCTAAAAAAAGGTCAGCTCAGATTTTTTGTGAGTTTTGTATCGGGGTGTTGCGTACAATTCCCGTGATAACATAATAAAAGAAAGCTGTGTCAATATTGATTCTTTGAATTGATTTGACACGCTTTTTTTTAAAATTGATATAATATCGCCGTAGAATAAGCATAATGATTGACTCTTTCTTGTAAAACGGGGAAGAAATAGTTTTTCGACTTGAACATAATAATAACGAAAACCCATGATAATCGTTTACCATTAAGGTTATTTCTAAAAGCTAGATAGAGAAGAAACATACTCGAAATAAAATTTTAACAACTTCTGAAAAATAAATTTCTCTGATTGCTAAACATCAAAAAAGATTTATTAAATTTGCCCTATTATGGGAGGAGACTCTAAAATGAAGTGATCCTCGGTAACCTAATAAAAATTAAGATGAAGATTAATATTATTAATAAGTCAAAGCATGAAATACCATCGTATGAAACGCCTCTTTCAGCAGGAGTGGATTTGCGAGCAAATATAGAAGAATCGGTGGAATTGCAACCCTTGGAGCGCAAGTTGATACCAACAGGTATTTATATAGCTTTGCCGGAAGGTTATGAGGCACAAATACGACCTCGTAGTGGTTTGGCAGCGAAGCATGGAATAACTGTTTTGAATGCCCCGGGAACTATTGATGCCGATTATAGAGGAGAGATAAAGGTGATACTGATAAACTTATCTTCAACCCCCTTTGTTATTGAAGATGGAGATCGTATCTGCCAAATGGTAATTGCTCAGCATTCTCATGTAGAGTGGCAAGAGGTTGAGACTCTTGATGAGACGGAGAGAGGATGTGGAGGATTCGGTCATACCGGAAAAAAATAGTGGTTTGAAGAGATTTTTTTATATAGTAATTGCGGTGCTTTTATTGCCGTTTACGCTCAATTTATTTGCGAGTGAGGGGGATTCTGTTGCTATTCGAAAGAAGTTTCAATATTTTTTTCTCGAATCACTTCGGCAGAAAAAATTAGGCAATTATGCAGAGGCTGCAGATAATCTCTTTCGGTGTCATAACTTAGATAAGAACAATAGTGTGTTGTATTCAGAGTTGGCTAATCTTAATGCCAATTTAGGAATGGCCAAGAATGCGATTTACAATATGGAACGAGCAGTTGCATTGTCGCCTGGTAACACACATTATAAAGAGACATTGGCTCAGTATTACTACAATACAGAGCAGTATGACAAAGCAGCAGGGTTGTATAAAGAGTTGGTTGTAGATGATAAAAACAAGAAAAATCTTTATCATTATCTGTTGGCGAGTATCTATACGACAACGGGACAAAATGATTTAGCCGTTAAAGAGTGGGATGCTTTGGAAGAAGAGGTGGGAATCAATGATAAAATTACGTTAGAGAAATTTAAGTTATATAGAGCTCTGAATGACGATAAAAAGGCCTTTAAGGAGGTTGATAAGTTGATAAAGGCATACCCTCGCGAGACCAGTTACCGTGCATTGAAGGCTGATTTGTATCTCGCTGTTGGAAACCAGAAAAAAGGAGAGAAAGCCTATTTAGAAGGGTTTAAAGCATTCCCCAATGATCCAATGTTATCCTATCGTTATGCCTTTTTTAAGATTGAAGTTGGTGAAAAGGAGTTTGGATACAACCTTTTAACGCAAATCGTTAAGAATAAAAATGTACCATTTGACTTGCGCAAAGAGGCTTTGGTCAGTTTGTCTAACGACACTGCGTCCAAGGTGGATGAAGAGTTGTTCTCGCTATTGATAAAAGAGTATCCGAATGAAGAGAGTGCCCGTTTGGTTTATGCCTCATACTTGCTTCTAAAAGGAGATACTGTTGCTTTTCGTTATATAGAAGAGGCTTTGGCAATCAATCCACAGATTGAAAATTCATGGGTTGCTTTGGCCTCTTATCGTTTAGAAAATAATAATCCCGAATTATTGTATGAAACTTGTGAAAACGGATTGGAACAATACCCCGACAATACGGATATGTTGTATATGCTTGGAGTGGCCCAAATACAGCAAAAAGATACACTTTCAGCAATAAAAACATGGGGGGAAATTGTTAAACTGGCGATTGATGGAAATGATAAAATGTTGGCATCATCCATTTTGGGACATATTGGTGATACTTACTCTTCCATGGAAAAAAAATCAGAGGCATTTGTAGCCTATGATTCAGCCCTGGTATATAATGAGAATAATATAGTTGTTCTCAATAATTATGCCTATTATTTGAGTTTGGAGAATAAGGATTTGGACCGAGCAGAGCGTATGAGTGGAAAGACAATAAAAGCTAACCCGCAGAGTCCCATTTTCTTAGATACTTATGCATGGATCTCTTTTAAACTTGGAGAATACAATATAGCAAGAGTTTATATTGAACAAGCGTTCTTTTATGGTAGTGAAAATAGCTCAGAAGCGACAGAACATTATGGTGATATTCTGTATAAGGTAGGAGAGCCTCAAAAAGAGTATCATTCAAAGTGGATAAAGGCATGGGAGATGGTGCAGAAAGAGAAGCCGGATAATTTGGAGAAGTATCAGAAGTTAAAACAAAAAGCCGAAACAGGAGTTTATGTGGAATAAGAGATACATATTATCTATACTTTTATTGCTCTCATTTTGTTTTTCAGCATGTAGAAGTTCAAAAAATGTGATCGAAGGAGAGAAAAATGATAAGGATGTTGTTCAAACTGCATTTAGTACCTTCAATGCAAAATGTGACATTTCTATTTTTAGAAATGAGGCACAATCGTTTCGTGTAGGAGGAGATCTTCGAATTAAGAAGGATAGTTTGATTATTCTATCCATTCAGCCCTTTGCAGGAGTGGAGATGGGTCGTCTCTCTTGCAGTAAAGAGGGAATAGTTTTGTTGGATAGAATCAATAAACGCTATTTTGCCTTTGATTTTAAAGAATTAAAAGATACGATGAATGCTGCATTTAGTTATGAAGCTTTCGAATCAATATTGTTAGGAGAAATTTTCACTTTTGGAGAAGAGAAGAAGACGCAGATAACAGATTTTTCAAAATCGTTAGTGGGTAACATGGTGATGTTGCAACGAACCGATGAGAAGTTACTGCAAGAGTATATCTTGAATGATTCAATGGAGGTGCAATCCGGAGTGTTGCAAGAAGAGAGTTATCGTATGCGGTGGACTTATGCAAATTTAAATAAAAATGATGTAAAGTCGATTCCTATGAAGATTGAGATAACGTTCTCAGCAGGAGTACATACATTGGGGAAATTAGGATTTGATTATAAACGAGTTGAATTTAATAATGATTTAAATTTTAGTTCGAATATACCGGCGAATTACAAAAAAGTTTCTTATATTGAGCTATTAAAAATGATTGCAAATTAAATTGAAATTGAGAGTAGGAAAAAAAATGATTATATTGGCGACAATGCTGTTGTGCTCTGTATTTACAACAGAGTATGGGGTGTTGTTTGCGCAACAAAGCATAAATAAACTTAAAAAGGAGCAAAGTAATTTAAAGAAAAAGATAAAGAATACCGATGCAAAATTGAGTGAAACGCAAAGAAGTACACGACAATCTTTGCGAGAGTTAGAACGATTGAATGCAGACATAGTATACAGAGATTTATTGATTAAGAGGCGATCTTCGGAGATAGAGAACTATAATAAAGAGATAGAGGCGTTAAACAAAAATGTCTCCAATCTTTCTGTTGAATATGAGAAGATGCGAGAGAAGTATTTAGATATGTTGTATTATGCATATCTGACGAAAAGTAAGCAAGAGCAATTGCTATATGTACTTTCTTCTCGAACATTTGAGGAGGGATATAGAAGATTTTATTATCTTAGCAATCTGGCTTCGATGAGAAAAGAACAATCTATTGCTCTTTCGAAGACAAAAAAAGATATTCAGAACAAAAGAGATAAGGTAAATAATTTAAAAAATAAAACAAAAGAGTTACTTTTAAAGCAAGAAAAAGAGAAAGAGTTCTCGTTGTTTCAAAAAGAGAAACAGAATAAACTTGTTAAATCGCTTAAAAACAGAGAACAAGAGTTAAAAGCAGAGTTGCGTAAGCAGCAAAAAGCATCCAATCAACTGAATCAAAAAATTCAGGATTTGATTGCAAAGCAGACCGCAGAATCGGCAAAAAAACAAAAGAGTAAAAGTGCATCCAAGTCAGGTGGATATAGCATGACACAAAAAGAGAAGGTTGTTGCCGGAGGTTTTGCAAAGAATAAAGGATTGTTGATGTGGCCAACCAAAGGTACAATTACCGGAAAATTTGGTAAACACACCCATCCTGTTTTAAAAGATGTTATTGTAAACAACAAAGGGATTTATATCACGGCAGTTCCGGGCTCAAAAGCGAGTTGTATTTATGATGGTGTAGTTTCTCAATGTTTTTCTGTTCCCGGCAGTAATAATGCAGTAATTGTCCGCCATGGAAATTACCTGACGGTATATGCTAATCTGACTGAGATGTATGTAAAGAAAGGAGATAATGTCAAGCGAGGGACTTCAATTGGGAAAATATATCAAGATCCTGATAACAAGAATAATGCAACACTTTTTTTTCAAATTTGGAAAGAAAAGGAGTTGTTGAATCCTCAGTCTTGGCTAAGAAAGTAGGAATAAAGTAATAAATAGATATAACATGGAAAACGAAAAAAAAGAAATTGATTTATTAGATTTGCTAAAGTCTTTTGGATTATGGCTCTTTTCAATAGGAAAGGAATGCATTAAAGGTTTAGGTTGGTTGGCAAGATTTGTTTATCAACAAAAGTATATAGTATTTTCTTTTGCTATTTTGGGTGTGTTGTTTGGATTATATCAAGCGAAAGATAAGATCTATTCGGCAGAAATTGATTTGAAACTGAAATCCCATGATGCATTCTTTTATAAGAATTTGATTGACCCGATGCATAACCATTGTCTGTATGGTGATTTTAATTCGATCAGTAAACTATTGAACCTTAGTTTGGAGGATGCTACTAAGATTGTTGATATTCAGTCTTACTACTATGTAGATGTTTTGTGTGATGATACCCCGGATAAGATTGATTATGAAAATACGTACAATCCGCAAGACACCAATAATACAATTGTTAAAGATATGGTCAGAATGCAGGTATGCTGTAAGGATACTTCGCTCTACAACCGGATAAAACAATCGTTTTTGGATTATTTTTCTCATAATGAGCAAATTATGAAGGAAAATCAATTAAAACATAGTCAGTTGAGTGAAAAGATTAAAGCGGTAGAAAATGAGATTGTCATTTTGGATAGTTTTAGAAAGAAGGAGTATTTTCATAAAAAAGACGATATATCCGTAAAGATGGACAAAGCCCTTTTTGTTAGTGAGAAGGAGACTAAATTGTATCACAATGATATTCTTAATCTTGAAAATAACCGTCAAGCTTATATTTGGGAACAAAAGATTTTTGATAATTGTGCCTATTTTGCCAGCGAGTTTAAGATTAATCCACGTCCTGTAAATTATTGGGTAAAAAGTATAGTTAAGTACGGTGTATTTTTTACTATTTTAGGTATTTTTGTTGGTTTACTTTGGGTATATAGAAAAAAAATATATGCCTATTTAAATCAAGAATTATAGGATGAAATATCGTTGGGGGATAGTTGGGACTGGGCATATTGCTCATCAATTTGCAGAAGGGCTAAAGGTTTGTAGCTCTTCTGTATGTTATGCTGTTGCTTCGCGAAAAATTGATACAGCAGAAGTGTTTGCTGTTGAAATGGGATGTTGCAAATTTTATGGTAGTTACGAAGAGTTGTTCCAGGATTCGGAGGTGGATATTGTTTATATAGCCACACCTAATCACTTGCATTATAGTTTGACAATGCAGGCGTTAGAGTTTGGCAAACATGTACTTTGTGAAAAACCATTTGCTTCAAATGTCAATCAGGTCAGAGAGATGGTGGCAAAGGCGCAAGAAAAGAATCTCTTTTTGATGGAAGCACTATGGAGTCGGTTTTTACCTTCAATCATTCGAACAAAAGAGATGATTGATAATGGAGAAATTGGAACACCGCTGATACTTCAGGCAGAGTTTGGAATACATCCACCCTATGATCCTGAGAGTCGTCTCTTTAATCCTCAGTTGGGTGGCGGATCGATTCCTGATATCGGCATTTATCCTTTATTCTTAAGTTTGTTTCTTTTTGGCGAGCCAACAGAGATAGAGGTGGTGTCAACTGCAGCAGAAACCGGAACGGATATGAGTACAGCCATAATTATGAAGCACGAAGGTGGTAAAATTAGTTCGCTGTTTTCAACCTTTGCGACGTCGTTAAAGTCAAATGCTGTAATTAGTGGAACGAGAGGTCGAATCGAATTGAAGAGAATGTTTCATGTTCCAACAAGAGTAACTTTGAAGCAAGAGGCAGAAGATATTGAAAAAGCGATTGAACTGAACTATTGTGGGAATGGTTACAATTATGAAGCTGAGGAGACGGAAAAGTGTATAACAAACGGAGCGATAGAGAGTCGTATGTTACCCCATAAATTTTCTATTCAATTGATGCAACTTATGGATAAGGTGATAGTATTGGCTCAACAATCCGGTATGAAAACAAAATAGTAGTAATGGAACAATAGTTTCAAAAACAATTTTATCGTGGCATTAAACATTATTTGGGTTGGTTTTTTTATTATAGCGATGATTGCAGCTATCATTCGCTTCTTCTTTTTTGAGGATTACGCAGTATTTGAGCGGATTGTTTCAAGTACATTTGAAATGTCAGAATTTGCGGTGATGGATATTGCATTGCCTCTCAGTGGTGTAATGATATTGTGGTTAGGGATAATGAACATAGGAGAAAAAGCGGGTGCAATTAATTATCTGTCAAAAATTATTGGTCCGTTCTTCTCCAAATTATTTCCGGAAATTCCCAAGAATCATCCGGCAAACGGACAATTAGTGATGAATTTTGCTGCCAATATGTTAGGATTGGATAATGCAGCAACTCCAATAGGACTAAAAGCAATGAATAGTTTGCAAGAGTTAAATCCGAATAAAGAGCAGGCTTCGAATGCACAGATTATGTTTTTAGCTTTAAACACCTCCGGATTAACCATTATACCTATTACAATTTTGGCTCAGCGGTCGATTATGGGAGCAGAGAATCCAACAGATATTTTTGTGCCACTTCTGATTTCCACATTCTTTTCAACGCTAACGGCTATTATTTACGTGGGAATACGCCAAAAGTTAAATATTTGGAATAAGACAGTAATCGGGTGGATATTAGGAATTGTGATACTAATTTCCGGTATTGTATATGCTTTCTCCTCTTTGGATAGTCAAACAGCTTTTTTTGTATCAAAAATAGGTGGGAATTTTTTGTTGTTTATGGTGATAATGTTGTTTGTGGGGTTGGGAGCCTATAAAAAAATTAATGTTTATGAAGCATTTATAGATGGTGCAAAGGATGGTTTTCATACCTCAATACGTATATTGCCCTATTTGGTTGGGATGTTGGTCGGCATTGGAGTATTTCGTGCCTCCGGAGCGATGGATGCGTTGGCTATGGGTTTGGATTGGTTTTTCTCCCTATTTTTAAGTGATACACGATTTGTTGATGCCATTCCGACAGCATTGATGAAACCGTTGAGCGGAAGTGGAGCCAAAGCGATGATGGTGGAGGCTATGAAAACATACGGAGCAGACTCTTTTGCAGGTAGATTATCGTGTCTTTTCCAAGGTGCAGCAGATACAACATTCTACATTGTTGCACTTTATTTTGGTTCAGTTGGGATCAAAAAAACACGATATGCAGTAACGGCAGGATTGGTTGCTGATTTAGGAGGAATCATTGCCGCAATATTTATTGCATACATTTTCTTTGGTTAGTTGGATGATTAAAAATTTAGCTATGATATATTACAATTCAGAAGAGATAAAGATGCCTAAAATCCAGAAAAGAAAAATCTCGCAATGGATTAAAAAAGTGGCAGAAATGCATAACTATAAGGTGGGGGATATTTCCTATATTTTCTGTTCGGATGAGGTGATTTTAAGAGTTAATAGAGAGTATTTGGAACATGATTATTACACAGACATCATAACCTTTGACTATACAGAGGGGGATAAGATTTCCGGTGATTTGTTTATCAGTTTGGAAACGGTAAAGACCAATGCAGAAAAATTTGGTACGCCCTTCGAAGAGGAGTTGCACCGAGTGATAATTCATGGTATCTTACACCTGTGCGGAATCGATGATAAAGGTCCCGGAGAGAGAGAGAATATGGAACAGCATGAAAATGAGGCGTTGGAGGTGTTGAATTTTTAATGCATGTTACTATTGCAATTTTTTTTCACTTCCTCTTTGTTCTATTCTTCTGTATTGCCACGTTAGGATAGTCATAATGATTGCTAATAGGAGAATGTAAACAAATGAGGCTCTCATGCCATAGAGGTCGGCAACAACGCCAATCACAAACGGACCGAAAAGAAAACCTGTGCCGCTGATTGTATTTACCATGGCAATACCTACGGCAGGTGTTATTCCTTGTTGTTTGCCGGCAAGACTATAGATGATTGGAACAAGACATGAAATCCCTATGCCGGCTATAAATAGGCCGAAAAAGGCAAAAAATGGTGTCGTATCGATAATCATAATTAATACTCCGATAGAGGCCAACAGACAACAAAACATCAGAATGTATGAATCTTTGTATCGAGAACGAACAGAATCCCCTGTAAATCGTCCTATAGACATGAAGGCTGAGTAGATGGCCAACCCTATGGGAGCCAAATTTTCAGGGAAGTCAACTACCATTTTCATATAGACTGTACTCCAGTCTGAGATGCTTCCCTCTACAATCCTTCCAAATAAGGCTATGAAAGCGATTAATAACAAATTCCCTTTGGGAAAAATAAAAGCGCTTCCTCGTTTGAGTGTTCTCTTTTTTCTGATTGTCTCTTTCAAGAAGAATCTTCTGATGTAAGTGAATACGAACAAAGAGAAGAAGGCTATAAGTGCAAAATGAAGAAATACCGGTATTTCAAATGAGATAAAAAAGAGACTCAAAACAGCTCCGGTAAAGACCCCGACGTAGAATAGTGCATGAAACATCGATATGATAGGTCGTTTATAGGCATTCTCGACGATGATAGAGTTTCCATTAATAGAAACATCTGTCAATGAGACAAAAATACCGTAGAGTGCCCCATATGCGTATAAAATGAATATGTTGGGCATGTAAGCCAAGAATGGGAACATTAGCATATATACAAACCCGGCTATCGTCAAATTTTTACTTCCGTATTTACCTACCAAATAAGAGCAAAAAGGCATAATGCAGAGCGAGCCGATAGACATTGAGAAAAGAAGAAGACTTAGTTCTGCTACAGATATACCATAGGTGGTGCGAAGAGCAGGGAAACGAGATAACATCGTAGAGAAAATCAGTCCCATTAAGAAGTACTGAATCAATAATGCACGTCGAGCGCGTCGTTTTGAACGAATAATAGATATATTTTTCATATTGTTTACATTCTCAAAAAACGGTGCAAAGTTAGAAAGATTTTATCATAATAGCAATTAGAGAGCTAATCTCTTTAGGTAAGTTCTATAAATTAGGTTGAGATGATTTATCGTAATTTATAGAAATTGCCTTCAAAAAAAATTAAGGCTATGCCGATAATCCGACATAGCCTCACTATCTTAGCAATTAAAAAATTACTTGTTTACTCGGAATCTTTCATTACCATCTTTCAAGAAACCAACGATTTGGTTTGCAGCTGCAATTCCAGCGTTGATATTTGCTTCAGCAGTTTGTGCTCCCATCTTTTTTGGTGTAGAGAAATAACGACCGGCAAATTTTTCTGCAAACTCGGCATTAGCTGCCGGCATAATATCTGTCATGTAACGGAAATCTGTGCGTTCTTCCATCAACTTGATAACCTCAGCCTCATTGATAACCTCCTTACGAGCTGTGTTGATCAACATCGCACCCTTAGGCATTTTATTCAACAATGCGTAGTTGATAGAGTTTTTTGTTTCTGCGGTTGCCGGAATGTGAAGAGAAACAAACTGACAAGTTTCATAAAGTTCCTCGGCAGACTTAACAGCCTTAACTCCATCTTTTTCGATAACTTCAGCCGGGCAAAATGCATCAAAAGCATAAATTTCCATTCCAAAACCTTTGGCAATACGAGCAACGTTACGTCCCACATTTCCGTAGGCATGGATACCCAATTTTTTGCCCATCAACTCAGTTCCTGAAGTTCCATTGTATAGATTACGAACACCATAAACCATCATACCCAATGCTAATTCTGCCACAGCATTTGCATTCTGTCCCGGTGTATTCATAACACATACATTTTTAGCGGTTGCAGCAGCCAAATCTACATTGTCATAACCGGCACCGGCACGAACAACAATTTTTAAATTCTTTGCTGCATCAAAAACCTCAGCATCGATAATGTCACTACGGATAATAATTGCATCTGCATCCGCAACAGCCTCTAACAACTGTTTTTTTTCTGTATATTTTTCCAACAATACCAAATCGTATCCGGCAGCATCGATAACCTCTTTAATGCCATCAATCGCAACCTTTGCGAATGGTTTTTCTGTTGCTACTAAAACTTTCATATATTAAATATTTCTTTGTAAGACAGATTCTTTGTTATTTAGCATATTTTGCTTCAAATTCTTTCATGCAATCAATCAAAGCTTCAACACTTTCTTTTGGTAATGCATTGTAAGTAGAAGCACGGAATCCACCAACAAGACGGTGACCCTTGATTCCAATCATCCCTTTTGAAGTCGCAAATTTTGCAAATTCATCAGCAAGATCAGCATACTCCTCTTTCATTACGAAACAAATATTCATACGAGAGCGGTCTTCTTTCTTTGCTGTACCAACAAACATCTTGCTGTTGTCAATAGCGTTGTATAATAACTCTGCCTTTTCAATGTTCTTCTTTTCGATTGCAGCTACTCCACCTTGTGCTTTAATCCATTTCAATGTTTGTAATGCTGCATAAATTGGCAATACCGGAGGAGTATTGAACATAGAGCCATTTTCAACGTGAGTTCTATAATCCAACATTGTAGGGATATGACGAGAAACTTTACCTAAAAGTTCATCCTTAACAATTACGAAAGTAACTCCGGCCGGTGCCAAATTCTTTTGAGCTCCACCATAAATCATACCATATTTAGAAACGTCAATCGGACGTGAGAAAATGTCAGAAGACATATCTGCGATAACTGGAATAGGAGAGTCGATGTCCTCCAATAACTCAGTACCGAAAATTGTATTATTGGTAGTGATATGCAAATAATCTGCATCAGTAGGAATTTGATAATCTTTTCCGACTTTTGGAACCCATGTGAAGTTGTCATCTGCAGATGTTGCAACCTCAACAACCTCTCCAAATGCTTTTGCCTCTTTCATTGCTTTCTTCGCCCATACACCTGTGTTTACATAGGCTGCTTTTTTCTCTAAGAAGTTAAATGGCACCATACAAAATTCCAAACTTGCTCCACCTCCTAAGAAAATAACCGAATAACCTTCCGGAATATTCAAAAGTTCTTTGAACAAAGCTACAGCCTCATCAACAATTGGCTGAAAATTCTTTGCTCTGTGACTAATCTCAAGAATTGATAAACCATCATTCTCAAAATCCAATACTGCTTGTGCAGTTTTTTCAATCACTTCTCTTGGAAGTACTGATGGACCTGCGTTGAAATTATGTTTCTTCATAACGAATAAGTTTTATATTGTTATCTATTATTATTTCTATTTTAGATAGCCTAATCGACTATGACTGAAAATTTGTTGTTTGAAATCTGTGGCAAAAGTAATACAAATATGTTGTATAAAAAAAAATAGATGCAACTTTTTTGGTAACAAAATGAACGATATTTATTGTTTAAAATTGAATTTTCACTTGTTTTGCTTACATATTGTATTAAATATGTTTGAATTTTTGTCAAATTGTTATTTTATTCTGCAAAAATTAAGGGTTCAACTGTCAATTTGATTTGTTGAAAATTTTTATTTTTTTCTTGTTAGAAGTTGTTTTGTAATTTTTTTATAGGCGGATTTAAATCTCTAGTATATATTGCAAAAGAATAATGATAATAATCTTAAAAATCCCTTTAAAATATGTGAGAAATAAAATTAAAACAACTTCTAAAATGAATTCAAAAGCATCCGAAATAGAGTTTACAGCCGTTTCCATTCGGTAATTTATAGAAAATACCTAAAAAATAACAAACTATTTGTCCTATTGATTAAATATTCTTACATTTGCACGCTCTTAAGCCTAAATTAAGGTAAAAGGAGGGGTTTGGTTGCGTAGTTCAATGGATAGAATACGGGTTTCCTAAACCTTAGATCCGGGTTCGATTCCCGGCGCGACTACTATCTATTCCCTCAGTAATAACGAACTATCTCCATAACTCAAGAATCGAAAATCGTGTGTCATGGCATACTCATACACCCGTTTCCAATCGTCACCAATAAATGCTGATATTAGTAGTAGTAATGTACTTTTCGGTTGGTGAAAGTTGGTAATCAATCCCTTTACTATGTGGAATTGATAGCCGGGGAGTATGATTATCTGCGTATCTGCTTTGATGACATCTTCTTGTATCTTGTCTAAATATCTCAAAATGTTATCCATTGATTCTTCTACACTGATCTCTTTCGTTTGATTGTAAGGCATCCATTGGGTTACTTTTAATTCTTCGTGAGAATCTATTCCTTGTGATAATAATAATCCGATGTAGTAGAGACTCTCTAATGTCCTAACTGATGTTGTTCCAACTGCAATAACGCCTCCTCTTTGACGTATTTTCTCTATTACAGATCGTTTTACGCAGATAAATTCGGAATGCATTACATGGTCGCCAATCAGTTCGCTCTTCACCGGTTGGAATGTTCCCGCTCCTACATGAAGTGTTACCTCATCATATTCGATCTCTTTTTCTTTTAATGATTCAAATACCCTTTGCGTGAAATGGAGTCCGGCTGTTGGTGCAGCTACAGAACCTTTAATTTTTGAATAGACTGTTTGATAGGTTGTTTTGTCTTGTTCTACGGTCTCTCTATGAAGGTATGGGGGAATTGGTAAAATACCTCCTGTATCTAATATCTCGGCAAAAGTTATGTCAGACCGATTCCATGAGAACCGAATTTCATGTGTATTCCCTTCAGTAGAAATTCTTTCTGCGTTGAAGAGTAGTCTGTTATTCCCCACTTGAATCTCTCTCGTTAAAATTTGTCCTTCTTTCCATTTTTTTGAATTTCCGACCATGCATTTCCAAATGCACGACTCTTTGGTTTGAAAAACAAGAGCATAATCTGAAGGGAAGAGGGGCTCTAAACAGAAAATCTCAATCTTTGCTCCACTCTCTTTATGAAATAGCATTCGTGCTTGTATGACTTTTGTATTGTTGGCAATCAATAGCTCGCCTTGAGGAAGGTGTTGGTATATATTTTTGAAAACCGATTCAGAGATTATTCCGCCTTTGTAGAGTAATAACTTTGATTCGTCTCTCTTCTCTTTGGGAAACTTAGCGATTCGCTCATCTGGCAATTCATAGTTGAATGCGTCTATCGATATTTCTTGTGGTGTATTCATTTTCTTTTGAATATTTTTTTGCAAAAATACAATAAACTATCAACAATTAGAATCAACATAACTAAAATCTCTTTCAGATTGTCGTTAGATTTCTCTATCTTTGCGGTGAAATTAATGTAAATAGGGAGATCCCTTTCTGAATATTATGGCAAAAATAGGAGATAGAGTGCGATTTTTAAATTCCGTGGGAGGTGGAATTATCAGTAAGATTATCAATAAAGATTTGGTTACAGTTACGGATGAAGATGGTTTTGATGTGCCAACCTTATTGAAAGAGTGTGTGGTGATTGAGTCGGTAGAGACAATATCAGAACGAGAAAAACAGCAAGAGAAGAAAAGTGAAACTCTTTCGGGAACTCTGGCTGAGATGGAGGAAGAGGATGGATATAAACCGCAGGAGACACCGGAGGGGGAACAGTTGACACTCTATTTGGGTTTTGTTCCTCAAAATGTTAAGATTCTTTCTTCGTCTGATTTTGACTTATATTTAATTAATGATAGCAACTACTATTTAGCTTATAACATTGCTGAAGAGAGGGGGACGGCGTTTTATAGTAGATATGTCGGTTTTATTCAGCCGAATACGAAAATCTTATTGGAAGAGATCTCGAAAGAGGAGATAAATGATTTGGAGAAGTTGAAGATTCAATTTTTTGCATTGAAGAAAGAACGTTCCTACTCGGCAAAACCTATTTATGATCTCTCTCTACGTATTAATCCTGTTAAGTTTTTTAAATTACACTCCTTCAAAGAGAATGATTACTTTGATGAGAGTGCAATGTTGGTTGCCTTGATTGAGCAAGATAAACTACCTTCAAAAGAGTTTACGAATGAGGATTTGCAGAATATGATGCGTGAGAAGGAACATATTTCTCCGGCAAAAGTTTCGCTAAAAAATAAGCAGCAGGAGACGTTGGAGATTGACTTGCATATTGGGCAACTGTTGGATAATTTGAATGGCTTGAGTAATGCTGATATGTTGAAGTATCAATTGGCTAAATTTGAGGAGGTGATGAGTGAAAATATTAAAAAGAAGGGACAGAAAATTGTCTTTATTCATGGCAAAGGCAATGGTGTGCTTCGCAATGAAATATTGAAAATTTTGAAACATAAATATTCATCATGTTACGTCCAGGATGCGTCATTCCTTGAGTATGGATATGGGGCAACTTTGGTGAAGATAAGATGAGATGACTATTTTTTTTGAATAGTAAGAATTTACCATAAGAAAACGATACGTCAATAATGGCTGATAATTATTTGGAAAAGAAACATCAATCCTATCTGGAGAAGAAACTGCTATGGGAGCGTCAAAAACGCTTAGACAGATTGAAGAAACTTTGTGTTAAGAAGACAGAAAAAGGGAAAAATTGAGTGTATAGATTTGTTTTTCTTGTACAAAATTATATCTTTGCGTAAGAGTGAAATTTACAAACGGATAGGATGTCATCGTGATAAAATGAAAATTGGTGTGTTGCATCGGTTTGGATTGAATTGAATTAAGGTAACTTCTATAAACTACGATTTTTGTTTTTAAATCTAATAAATTCTATTTCGGGTGCTTTTGAATTTATTTGCGCTATTTTGCTTATAGTTACTTAGTTGCGATGCTTGTATCGCTTTTTTTAAACATAAACAATCTAACTCAAAAACTCTTCAAAATCATATCGACCTAATTTATAGAACATACCTTAAACAATTTTGAACTCTTATTTGTAATTTAAGGAGAATTCTGTAAATGGAATCGAGATGATTTAAGGTGATTACTGTAAATTAAGATGAGATGGTTTTTAATTTTTTTAGTTTGGGTTCTATTATGAACGAGCTATGTTGGCATTGTGACTGAATGAATAGAAACAAACAAGTGAATTTAAAAACATCCGATATATAATTTATTGCAAAAAAAATGAAATTGCCTTATTTTTCAGATTGAACCTCAAGAAGTTGTTAAAATTAAAGTTTAGGATTATGGAACGTACATTAATTATCTTAAAACCGGCAGCTCTGCAAAGAGGAATTGTTGGTGAAATATTATCAAGATTTGAACATAAAGGGCTCTATTTCGTAGGGATGAAAATGATGCAGTTGGATGATGCAATTTTGAATGTGCATTATGGGCATTTAAAAGAGAAATCTTTCTTTGGAGATGTCAAAGCAGCTATGTCTGTATCCCCGGTAATAGTAGTCTGTTTAGAAGGTGTTGAAGCAGTTCGTGTTGTTCGTACTATGGTAGGTGTTACCAATGGTCGAAATGCAGACCCCGGAACGATTCGAGGTGATTATAGTATGAGTGTAGAGCAAAATGTGATACACGCATCTGATTCCATTGAAACTGCCCAAGTGGAGATAAAGAGATTTTTTAAGGATGAAGAACTTTTTGAAGCAAGACGGAGTAATCGCTCCTTTTATTATGCAAAATATGAGTAAAATATTGAAGGTTAAGTGGTTGCTGATATTATTGATGTTTCTTTTTGTGAGCTCAGTAGAAGCAAAAAGGAACGTTGAGGTGATGCAACAAGAGAAAGAGGATTTAGAACAAGAACAAACGATAGACGAATGGGAAGAGGAGGGGATTTTTCAAGATTCTATCCTCTTTTCCTGTGATACATTTACAATGCTTTCATTTATGAAGGATTTTCAGTCTGTGAAGGCGGGATTTCCGGCAGACTCTTTGTTTCGTATTCAGTGGGATAGTTTAAAAATCAATCCATACAATGTTTGCATCGATTCGTTACCGGATTCATTTCGAGTGAATTGTCGTCCTTTTGTTGCACCCAATACGAATGTCATTACATCTGAATTTGGAGAGCGATGGGGGCGATTTCACGCAGGAATAGATTCTAGAGTGGTGATAGGAGATACCATTAGAGCAGCATTTGATGGGAAAGTCCGTATCACTCGAGTGGGAATGAGGAAGAAAGGATATGGATATTTTGTTTTAGTTCGTCATAACAATGGATTTGAGACATTGTATGCCCATTTATCAAAAGTATTGGTAACCCCCAATCAAGATGTAAAAGCAGGAGAAGCCATCGGATTGGGTGGTAATACCGGTCGTTCCACCGGACCTCATTTGCATTTTGAAATACGCTTCCTTGGCAATCCAATCAATCCAAGAAAAATAGTGAATTTCGACACTAATGAGTTGATAGCAGATACCTTTATTGTGGACAAGAAAAGTAGCTTTAAGGAGTATATTGATTTTATTAATTCTCCCATTAAATATCATCGAATAAAAAGTGGTGATACGCTGGGTGGCATTGCAAGACGATATCGCACGACAGTGAGTCGACTATGTCGATTAAATGGGATAAAAAGTACAACAATTTTACGAATTGGAAGAAGATTGAGGGTTTATTAATCATTAGGTTGTTATCTGTTTTATTGAGGCGAGAGCTGATATTTTAAGAATCAACGAAGATTTGCTCTTGTCATTGTGTACTAAAAAGCGACATGCAAAATATTGCAAGCATAAAATCTTACGCATACAAAAATAATTATCTTTGTGTTAATAAGATAAATGCGTATGAATTTTGCAGCCAACAGCAACTGAAGATATTTCGTGGTCTCCAATGGCGGTGCTTATACTATCTATGTGGTTAATAGGTGACATATCAAAAACCAAAACTAGTGCTTAATTTAAAAATAGGAAGATACATAGATACAAGGATAAATCCCACAAAAATTCCTACAAATATTATCATAAGAGGTTCTAAGATATTACTTATCATGCTTGTTTGGTAGTCAACCTCTTCCATGTATTGGTTTTTCAGACGATTAAATACAGAATATAGTTGATTAACCTCTTCGCCAACTTTAACAAGAGATATCATTTTTTTATCGTAAATATTAAATTGAGATAGGCTCTCATGAAATGATTTTCCTTTCATTATATCCTTTTCAATGACTTCTAAAGAGATTTTTATAGGATAAAATTCGATCATTTTTTTAGCAATCTGATTGACTGTAAAATAGGGATATGAGCACTTGTTAATAGTGCCATTGCAAGTGAAAAACGAGCAAGGTACATTTTACGTGTCAACTCCCCCAAAAAAAACGGAAGATTTAAAATAAATTTTGCCTATATTTTTTTTAAGTACTATTGTTTTTTAGCGCAATATATCCGATGAATATGGATATTATTGTCAATATTATAATCCAAATATTATCTTTAATAGAATTAGAAATTTAAGTCTTCCGTGAATCTGTTCAGGACTCCATCCTTCATAAAGAAGTAGGTCAATCTTCTCTATCATGGCATCGTCCATCTTCGTAAAATGATTTCGAGAAGACATTCTTGCTTCACTTTTTCGTTGTGCAAGTTCGGGGTTGTATTCACCACTTCTCTTGTCACAATTGTTTTTAATTTCACGCCTTATAGTACTCTCATGTACTTTCAGCTTTTCTGCAATGTAACTTTTTCCGTGAAGATTCCATTTAGAAACGCAAGATTTTTTATAAGATATTATGAAAAACACTGCGGGGGAAGCCATGCGGCGGGGGCGCAAAGCCCCCAAGAGCGTTCAATAGCATTACAAAAAAAATAAAAAAAAGGAGACCGAAGTCTCCTGACGATTAATTAAGTTTGCTGAGCATCTGGAAATAACGAAGAAGCTCAGTAAAAACGGACAAGAAAAAGTTATTGTCTATTTTGCGGATTCTTACTGTTTTTGGCAAAAGGGTGCTATCGAAAACGCTAATAAACTAATTCGAAAATACATCCCTAAAAATGCAAATTTTGATAATTTTTCTAATGTGAAAATATTGAAAATCCAAAAAAAATTAAACAGAAGACCTCGTGAAAAACTTAA
>JAEIGA010005152.1_pt1 | contig 20061 bp, 22 predicted proteins | sample 9270691 | NCBI WGS metagenome assembly JAEIGA01 (sample SAMN17057246, study PRJNA624740) | gut metagenome | biome: biome; isolation source: fecal sample | host: Bos grunniens | place: China: Xizang | collected 2019 | reverse complement strand
ACAATATTAAATTGGAATATATCGGAGATATTTCTCAAATTGCTACGGAAACTCAAAATGCTTTAAAGAATACGATTTACAATACTCGCAATAATAAAAGAATGACGCTTATTCTCGCTTTGAATTACAGCTCTCGTTGGGAGATTACCGAAATGGTGAAAACGGTGGCTGAGAAAGTAAAGAATAATGAATTGAATGCTGAGGATATTTGTCAAGATGTGATTTCTAAAAACTTATGTACTGCTAATTATCCTGACCCTGATTTGTTGATAAGAACGTCTGGGGAATATCGTTTGAGCAATTACTTGCTTTGGCAGTTAGCTTACGCAGAACTTTTCTTTACTCCTACTCTTTGGCCCGACTTCGATAAAGAGGGACTCTATGAGGCGATAATTTCTTATCAAAGTAGAGAAAGACGTTTTGGGAAAACAAGCGAGCAAATTAAAAAATAAATTTGAAATAAAATTATTATAAAACTCTTACGTTACTTATTTAGTTAAAGAAATAAAGATGAGAATAACAAAATTTATAGCATTAGTATTACTCTTTTTACCTTTGCAATTTTTAAATGCACAAGAAATTGAATTAGACTATCTTTCTCCAAACGAATATGAGGTGGGTGATATTGAAATTAAAGGTGCGGATCATTTAGATAAAAATTCTGTAATTTTATTGTCAGGAATATCGGTCGGAGAAAAGATTTTCTTGCCAAGCGACAAAACAAGCATAGCTATTGATAAGCTTTGGAGACAAGGAATCTTTGAAGATATTAAGATTTATGTGTCAAGGGTTGAAGGAAAAACAATATTCTTAACTTATTATCTTAAAACTAAACCAAGATTATCGGGTTATAAAATAGAGGGTATAAAGCGTGCGGAAGCGGATAAGCTAAGTGAGACAATGAAGATTTATGCTGGTGATGTGGTTACAGAGAATCTTAAATCGAATTGTATAAATGTTATCTCGGAACATTTTATTGATAAGGGTTTCTTTTCGGTTGATACCGAAATAGAAGAAATTAGAGATACTAATTTTAACAGAAACGAAGTTTTTTTAAAGTTCAAAATAAATAAGGGCGAAAAAATCCGCATTGGTCAAATCAATGTGAAAGGCAATAACGTTATTGCCGACAAGAAAATTCGTTCTAAAATGAAGGATACTAAAATCTATCGTTGGTGGAGAATATGGAAATCTTCTCGTTTCGTGGATGAGGATTTCCAAGCTGACAAAGAATTGGTGATAAACGAGTATAATAACGAAGGTTTTAGAGATGCGAGAATTTTAAAGGACAGTGTGTATATTATTGATTCGTTTAAGAAGAATTTCTGGGGCAAGAAAATTCCTATAAAGGAGGTTTGTATTGATTTAGAGGTGCATGAGGGTGCTAAATTCTTTTTTAGAGATATTACTTGGGTAGGAAATACAAAGTATTCTTCGGAGGATTTGTCTAAACGTTTGAGAATACAAAAGGGAGACCCATATAATAAGGGGTTATTGGAGAAAAATCTTAATTACGACCCAACTGGAACTGATATTTATTCGTTATATACTGACGATGGTTACTTATTTTTTAGGGTTATGCCAACTGAGATAAAGATAGAAAACGATTCTATTGATATTGAAATGAGAGTTTTCGAAGGAAAGCAAGCTCGTATTGGTAAGGTAAACATCGCGGGTAATACTATTACGAATGATTATGTTATAATGAGAGAATTGAGAACGTATCCAGGGGATTTATTTAGTAGAGATGCGGTTTATCGTTCTATGAGAGAGCTTCAACAACTGGGTTACTTTGATCCAGAAAAGATTGTGCCTGATATTAGACCTAATCCTGAGAGTGGGACTGTGGATATAGAGTATCAACTTGTTGAAAAGTCAAGTTCTCAATTTGATTTAAGTGGTGGTATCGGCGGAGGTTACGTTATTTTCCAAGCAGGAATATCTTTGAACAATTTCTCTACCCAAAAATTCTTTAATCGTAAGGCATGGAATCCTTTTCCAATAGGAGATGGACAAAAACTTGCACTTAGAGTCTCAACAAATGGGGATTATTATCACTCTGTTTCGTTATCTTTCACTGAGCCTTGGTTGGGTGGTAAGAAACCTAATGCTTTGAGTGTGGGTGTTTACTATTCTTATCAGGATGACGGCTTCTGGAACACTTCTGGCACTTCTGACTATTATATTAGCATATTAGGAGGGTCTGTTTCTTTGGCTACAAGACTTAAATGGCCTGATGATTATTTTACTTTCATGCATGGTATTGCTTACCAACAGTATAATGTAAAGAATTATAAATATTTGACTGCTATGCCTACTGGTATTTCTAATAATATTAACTATAATTTCACGCTTGCAAGAAATTCTGTCGATCAACTTATATATCCAAGACAGGGTTCTGAGATTTCTGTTCAAGGACAAATGACTTTCCCTTATTCTTTGGTGAATGGGAAAGATTATACTAATTTAAGTCCACAGGAACGATACAAATGGTTAGAGTATTACAAGATTAACGTTAGAGCGTCTTGGTATTTTAATCTTTTTGACGACTTAGTGGTTTCTACAAGGGCAAGATTTGGTTTCTTAGGACAGTATAACAGCAAGGTTGGCTACTCTCCATTTGAGAGATTTTACGTTGGGGGCGACGGCTTAACAGGATATAATTTGGATGGTAGAGAATTAGTTGCTTTAAGAGGATATAAAGATGGTGCTATCTCGCCTTCTGGTGGAGGAATGGTGTTTGATAAATATACAATGGAGTTAAGATATCCTATAACTTTGAGTGAGGGTGCTTCTGTTTATGCTTTATCTTTCTTTGAAGCAGGTAATTCTTGGGCAAACTTCCAAAGTTTCGAGCCTTTCAAAATGTATCGTTCTGCGGGTGTTGGTTTGAGAATATATATGCCAATGTTTGGATTGCTTGGTGTGGATTGGGGATATGGATTAGACCCTATACCAGGAAATGCTACTGCTTCTGGAAGCCATTTCCATATATCATTTGGTAATTCTATTGATTAGTAACTTTTAAATTTATAAAAATGAAAAAATTATTGTTTTTATTGGTAATGACTTTCGTTTCTGTAAGTGCATTTAGCCAAAAATATGCTTGTGTTGATACGGAATATATTCTTAACAGCATGCCTGAATATAAGCAAGCTCAAAAAGAACTTGAAGAAGTATCTTTACAATGGCAAAAAGAAGTGGAAGAAAAATTTGTTGCAGTAGATAAATTGTACAAGGCTTTTCAAGCAGAGGCTGTTTTATTGCCTAATGATTTAAAGGCTCAAAAAGAAAATGAAATTATAGCAGCAGAAAAAGAGGCTAAGGACATTCAAAAGAAAAGATTTGGCAATAATGGGGATTTAACTAAAAAACGCTCTGAGTTAATTAAGCCTATCCAAGATCGTATTTACAATGCTATTGAAAAAGTAGCACAAGAAAAAAATTATTCTGTGGTATTTGATAAGGCAAGCGGAGCTACAATTCTTTATGTGGACAGTAAAACTGATATTAGCAACCTTGTGTTAGCTGAATTAGGTTATAAAATTAACACACCTAATAGATAATCCACAAATTTATTATAATTTTGCAAACCGATTTAAAATTAAGAAATAGAAACAAAAAAATAGTAAAAAATATGAAAAAAACATTTCAAGTATTAGTATTGGCTGTTCTTTGTTTATTAGGAACAGACACATTCGCACAAAAAATCAAATTAGGACACTTTAACTCTAACGAATTGATGCAAAAAATGCCAGAAACAAAGCAAGCAGAAACACAATTGCAAGAATATGTTGCAGATTTGCAAGCAGAAATGGAATTGATGAGTCAAGAGTTAAACAGATTACAACAAGAATACGAAACTAAAAAAGACCAACTTACTGATCTTTTAAAAGCTAATAAAGAAAATGAAATAAGAAGTGTTGCTGAGCGTATGCAAAACTTCCAAAGACAATCAGAAGCATCAATTCAAGAAAAGCAAATGGAATTGATGAATGCAATAATTGAAAAAATCAAAGCTGCTGCCGCAGAAGTTGCTACTGAAAATGGATATACTTACATCTTTGAAAACAACGGTGTATTATGGTATGCAGCAGAGAGCGACGATATAACAAGTTTGTTATCTAAAAAATTATCTATCCAATAATAAAAAACGTATTGTGATTACAAAAGTAGTAGATTTTTTACTAAAAATTTGGTGGGAATTAAAAAAAGTGCTACTTTTGCAATCGCAAAAAGCGGGCGTGGCGTAATTGGTAGCCGCGCTAGACTTAGGATCTAGTGCCGAGAGGCGTGGGGGTTCGAGTCCCTTCGCCCGCACAAGTTGACTAACGAGGGTATATCGCCCTCGTTTTTTTGTTTATAAATAGTTGATATTCTTGCCATTAATTCGATTGCTTTATTCGTTTTTTCGGTTCGATAAGTGCTATTTTCTTTGTTCCAAAAAATTCCTTCAGGAAATATAATATTTTGCAATTTTTGACAAATATCTAATGATGATTCTTGCCACAAAACGCCTAATTTACAGCACATTTCAATTACCTCATCTACATTAATAGAGAAGTTCGATAAATTTTTCTTAACAGTTTCTATTTCGAGTAAAATTTTATCCAATTTTTCTTGATTTGTTTGTAATGCTAACGTGTACACATCTTCATCAATATCTCCATTCGCAAAGCGTATTTTATTATTCTTTATTTTGTTTTCGATTTCTGTTTTATTTTTTTTGAGTAAGGTTAATGTTTCGTACACTTCTTGATTATCACTATCTAGCTTTTCACTTACAATTTTTTAGCAATTTCTTTCATCGGTGCAGGCAAAGTGTATTCGTTGAGTAATTCGGCGTATTTATTGTGCAGAATCTTAGCACTTACATTTGTCTTGCATCCCACTTGGTTGCATTTGTAGTAATTTATATTTTTCTTTTTTACTTTATATGCTGTGAAAGGTGTACCATCTTCCAAACATCTGACGTGACGTTTCAAGGGAAAGTCAGGTGTTTCTTTTTGATGTATGTATTTTCCTGTTTTATTGCTCATTATATCTTGAACTCTTAAAAAATCTGTATAATTAACGATTGCAGGTTGCTTTCCATCAATTATTTCGTAGTTCATTAACTTATTAACTATCTTACCTGCGTAGAAAGGATTTACCAGTATCTTATGTAAAGTTTGTTTTGAAACATTGAAACCATACATTGATAACTTATCGATAATATATTTATTAGTCTTTCCTTCCAATTTCCATTGGAATGCTTTACGAATTAATTTCCCCTTTTCGTTAATGGTATATGTCGTGTTGATACTTTTTCCTGTTTTGGTGTATCCCTCAGGGACTTTTCCTGTATAAACTTCTTGCTCAATGCAATGACGTCTGCCAGAGATAAACTTATTCACTCTATTAGTGTTATCCCATTGCGACATACACACTTTGACTTGTATCATCATCAATCCCTCAGGAGTAGATGTATCTAATCCAGTTGTAACTTCTACTACTACAATGCCATGTGCAATAAGGTCATTGAGAATTGAAATTCCCTGACCTGCATTTCGTGAAAATCTATCTGCTTGACTGACGAGTATATATCTGACATTTTTGTTTTTCTTTACTGCACTTATCATTTCTTTGACCAATTTACCAGGTGTTTTTGCGCTTTCATGTTTTCCACCAAAATATCCTGCAATCGTGAAATGGTGTTCTCTTGCAAAATTCTCACATTTTTTACTTTGGTCATCAAGACTGCCTCCGTTGTCCTGCTGATACTTTGTGCTAACTCTCGTCCACACATAACAGTTCTTTACTATTTCTTTATCGTTCGTCATAATTGAGGTGTTCTATTGCTATATCTATTATTTGATTTAAGTATTCTAAAATTATTTTACTTTCTTCTTCGTCAAAATTTAATTGTTTTAATTTTTCATAATAGTCTTGGTTATTCATCTTCTATCCAAGAATTATTCTCCCTTAGGGGTTATTCGCTTTAACATCTCTTATTTATCGCTTGTGCCATAAATAAGACTTCAGGGCGATGTAGGGTGCTTCTACCCAAAAACCGTTTTAATTTCTTTTTACTATGGACCCATTTTTCTTTATTTTAATCATAATATACGATTTTTTTATTAAAAAATGCAAAAAATTAAATAAGAATCACATTTAAAATTAAAATAATAATCCTAATTAAGATAAAATACCTTTGATTTTGCGGATAGTATTAATCGCTCTACCTGTTATTTTACTGATATTACGTAAAGAATACCCTTTCTTTATCAATTTTACTACCTCAGCATTTTCCTGCAATAAAACCTCATCGTTTTTTTTATATCCAGCCTTTCTCCCTACCTTTCCTCCATTGGAACGAAAATGATTATAACCACTCTCCATACGAGAACGAATGAGAGTTCTTTCCATAGAATTAAATTGAGCAAGTATTCCGAGAACTAATTGGGCGATAGGATTTGGTTTGCCGTCAGGTAGTAAAGTTTCCAATCCATTTTGATGAATATAAATGCTAATATTTTTTTCAGTAAAGTATTCTATTACTTGCAAAAAATCAACAGCACGGCGAGACAAACGACTGCATTCGTAAATAAGCACCTTATTAACTCTGTTTTCTTCTACATATTGCAATAGTTCAGTTAGTGCTATGCGTTCTTCAATATGTTTTGCTCCACTAATCTTTTCAGAAAACTCTGCCACCACATTATAATTCATTCCGTTAGCGTAGTTTCTTAGTTCATCTAATTGACGTTGATAATCTTGAATATTAGTGCTTACGCGTGCATAAATAACAACTTTTGTTCCCATGTCTTATTTTTTTATTTTTATTTTGCAAATATAACACAAATATTTAATATATGTAACTTTATTCAAAATTATTTCAGTCAAAAAAATCTGTAAAACGCACAAATATTTAATTTTTACAACATTTTAATTATATTTGCATAGTCAATCGCTAACGAAAATGAAAACAGAGAAAGAAAAGCAAGAAAGGAAGGTAATACATCTTCATTTGCTAATTGAGGATAAACATGTGTATTACGGAAGCGTTGCTCAACTTTTTGAGGATTATACTAAAGAAAAACTAGGTATAAGTTATACATATTTCAGAAAATATCCTTTAACCGAAGATAATCCATTTATCAATAAAAAATGTGTTATCCGTAAGGGAATTTTAATCACAAAAGCAAAAACAAAATAATATTTTGAGTACTGACGAATTATCAAAGCGAACTACTATCAATATACAGGAGAAAGCAAATCTTATTTGGGCGATTGCTGACAAATTGGTTGGAACATATAAACCTCACGAGTATGGCAACGTGATACTGCCTATGTGTGTTATTAAGCGTTTTTCAGACACTTTAGCACCAACACTTGAATCGTTTTTCAACCAATGTGATTGACGTTGTCGAGAAATTTGAATTCGATAAAGAGATAACAAAACTCGACAATAATGGCATACTCTACAATGTCATCCAAGAGTTTTGCACTCAGAAAGCATATATGGGTGTGGATGCCATATCGGCAGTTGATATGGGATACATATTCGAGGAGTTTGTGAGGAAATTCTCCGAGTCGTATGACGAGCAAGCAGGAGCACACTTTACAGCACGAGACATCATATATTTGATGGCAGAAATATTGGTTGCACCTAAGCGAGAGCAGTTGCAAGAAGATGGCATCACAGCTTCGATATATGATATGACAATGGGTACGAGTCAGATGTTGGACTGTTTGTCGGAGAAACTATACGAAATTGATGCAGATGCACAACTAACAGAATTCGGACAAGAACTTAATGAGCAAACATTTGCTATCGCTAAGGCAAATATGCTGATTAAAGGAGGCAATACCGACAATATGATGCACGGTAATACGCTTTCGGATGATAAATTTGCAAGATATGAATTTGATTATATCATTTCAAACCCACCATTTGGCATTGAGTGGAAGAAAGAAAAAAGTGGTTGGAACAGGAACGCTTTGGTTATTTCCTATTAAGTTCAACTATTTATAATTATGTATCTTGCAATTATTTATACACTCAAATGACACAACAAAAACTGGCGAAACATCAAAAAGGTGGCCAAGGGATTACCCTCCTCATTTTGCATAATACCCTCCTGTCTTATCAGAATCTCGATGTTCTATCAAACCCTCCTTCACAAGGATGGCTAAATGACGGTCAATTGTAGAAATGCTTTTGCCAGAAATGTCAGAAATACCCTTTCTCTGAATACCTGGATTAGAACGGACAATAGTAAGCGTGACCATCATACTAGAATTTATCCTATCATTTACCCTATCATTTCGACTATCATTTACCCTATCATTAGCCCCCCTCACAGGTATAGGAAGCACCAATTCAACCTCATCAATCTCAACTTTGTTTTTCAATTCAGGTTCTCCCCAGTGGGCATCTTTCCAAGCGGATATGATGGTGGGGAAACCCGACCCGACATTCTCACCATATCCAATCATTCGGAGCATATTCTGGATTTTGGGATTACGAGCCTTAGAGTTTCCACCTTCGTATATCATTTCAATGGGTAGCCTGAGCAAACCAGGATTACGGAAACACAACTTGTCATCGTGCTTTTCAACCCGTAGTATTCCGGCATCCATCAACAAGTCAGAGTGTATGATGGCATTTGTAAAGGCTTCTCTGACGGCTTTGTGTTGTGGTGTATCATCCACTCTCTGTATACCTTCCATACGAAATGGCCTCGGAAGGTCTGCTGTGACTTTCGGTATTACTCTGCTGAAGAACTGATAGAGGTTGTTTTCCCAGCGTCCATCGTATGTCAGTCTGTCGCTGTAACGCTCATCTCCGATGAGGTTGCAGAAATCAATGTAGTCCATCCTGAAATTAGCGAACCGTTCTTGTATGGACAATCCCTTGCCGAACATCATCAGGCCGGCCATTGTAAGACCCTCTTTGCCTGTTGCTCTGTCAATGATATAACCTCCAAGATTCTTGATAAACGTTTTGTCATCGACCTCATTCCATACGTGACCATCATTTCTGAATTGGAATAGGGTACGATAACGGCGGAGTGTATCTGTGTCGATGTCGTTCATATCATAGTGTTCCAGCAGCATTCCATCGTTGCCGTCCTCAAACGAGTCTCGTATCATCGTCCTCACCTGCCGTTCAGTACAATGATAATCGCCTTCGTGGTTTCGCCTGTAAGTCCCCTTATACACATTGCCGTTCAGATAGATTGGCTTTATCCTCCAATCTGCTTGTGGTACGTGAATACACACTATCTGCACGTTGTCTATTTCAACAATATCCACATCGTTACTGTTAAGGATATTTTCATTCACCTTATCGCTGTTGATGGTGTTCCAGAAATCATTGACAATTTTCTGTGCATCATCGACACCGATGATTTTAAATCTTTTCTTGATGTCTGGTTCTTTACGGTTCTCCTCAACACCTAACAGAATCACTCCACCAATGGTGTTAGCAAATGCAGAGTATGTTTCCCAAACTGATTTCGGGACCTCGGACTTTGCCCGTTTGCATTCCAAAGTAACACACTCACCTTTGGACAGCTTCTCTATTATTGTGTTTTTATTGATATCCATATTACCATCTCTTTGAATGCTCTAAAAACGAAAACACGCCCTATTTATTGTATAAACCAATGAATTTTAAGCACTATGGAAGCGCCTTCGGGTTGAAGTAGTTCCAAAATGGAACTATTTGGGGTACGTTCAAGTTAGCCGAAACGAAGATACGATGTGTTTGTTGTGTAAATCAACTAATTTCAAGCAAAGCAGACTGTGAACAATCTATGCAATTGTTGGGATAGGGATAAACTCAAGCCTACCGTTGTCCCAAAGTTCCATCAGTAACCGACCCATCAGGTTCGGTCCAACATAGAAATCTCCTTGCTTATTCACACCCCAAGTATCGGCCCAACTTTTCTTGAACGAACGTTGGTCTTCAACGATGAACTTGCCTTTACTGCGTTCCAATGCTTCTCTAAACTCTTCACTTTGCTCATACTTCAGTTGAAGGCATTGCTTCATAACATCCACGACAATCATCCCCCAGTTGTTTCGTCTATGGGTCTTCTCATAATGTTTCGATGTAAACTTTGGGTTATTTGCTGCATAAACAGCATTTCGGACATCTTCGTCTGTGAATTTCATCATCTGGAACAGTTGCTCGGCACTCTTGTACGTGACGCCTTCATATTGTATCGGAGAGTGGGCGAAATTGCTGAATATCCCCCACTCTCCCTCGACCTCACGAAATGGAACACATTCAGTCTCTGGGTATGTCTCAATCGAATAGTATTCGGGATAATACTTCTCGATGAATGGTGCTACACTGTAAAAACTCATTTTTTATCCGGATTGACCTTTTCGACTTTGGTGATGGTGATGACCGACTCGTCAAGGACTGCCATATTATCGCCTAAGGCGGGATTCTTCCACGAATGTGGCCAGCAGATGAAAATGACTCCGATGCTCACGAGAAACTTCGATGCAGTCTTCTCTACCTCAATGTCGATATGACCCGTCAGCTCCTTGGCGAGATACTCCCTAAACTCCTTACCGTCCTCCGTGAATTTCGACGGAATGGTCTATCCCAACTTTCTCTCTGCCTTTGTAACTATTGTGGTTTATATGCTGTTTGAAAGCAATGTGGTTCAGTTCCGTCTTATCTGGAACTTCAAGGGTATAGACGTAGTGTTCGCTGGCGGACTTGTTCGATGCTGAATAATGGACTGCTGATTCGTATTTCGATGTTACATAGACACCGAAACCGAACTTAATCTTTCCGTCACCTTCAAGAACGTGTGAAAGGTCGAACTTATCAAATAATTTGTGAGAACCGTGGTAGTATGTTGTCACAATTACTCTTTTTGAGTTATGGCTATATAACGAAATATTTATGGTATTATTGTCTGAATTTTAATTTTTTACACAAAAATGGGATGTCGTGTATATAAGGGATTAAACATACTAAAACAAATACAATAAACTGTATTTGAAGAAAAAAACATCATATAGTAGAACACACCGTGAAGATAATGCCATATAACACAAAAATTTACATATAAAATTTGGATAAACCGGCAATTTTTCGTATTTTCGCATTTGCAAACTGCGAGTTATCAGCTTGCCGAAAAGAGTACTTTTCGCTTTATTCCGCAGATGTGAAACTTGGACACTTTCACAAAAGTAATACTAATCGAGATAAAGGATTAAAGCCTGCTTGTTATGTATATACGTCTTCAACGATATACACCAAGTGGGGCTATTCAGAAATCCTTATCTATTAGTATTACAAATCAGGGAGTCTAAGCCCTCGCATCTGAGATAGGGTAAATCGGGATGGCTCCACTGCGTTCATTTTGGTAGGTCTGTAATCGCATAAAAGGCAATATTAAACTGACTGAAAATGCTCAATGATATGAACATAGTAAAAAATGATGGCATCGACCCGGTAATAGTCGATGGTCAAAGATTGCAGCCTCGTTGGAGATATGTACCAGAATATACGCCCCATTATTATTACGACAAAACAACAGGCACGTTGTGCCTTGACGGATATTGGGGCAAAACAAGGATAGACGATGGGGATATTTTGATTATTGGCAAAATAGAACTGTATAGTCAAGATGTGAAGCGAGTATATCTTGGCTCACATTTCTATACGGATGATGTTTCACTCTGTGTTTATCCCATTCGTTTATGTCCGGTGTATGTGTCGCCGAGAAATGAGGTCTTCGCTGAAATAAACAACATTCCCGTTTACAAGAAAGACAATAAGCCGTTCCTTCGCTCTTGTGGGAAAGGGATGTATGATATTTGTCGCAATGGAAAATGGGGTGTGATTGACGAGAACATCAATCAGGTGATTCCTTGCAAGTATGACGGCATTGGAACGTTCAGCAGGAATGGTTTGATAGGTGTGAGCGTCAGACTTGAAGACGGTCGCTTTCTGTATGGATTGGCAGACAAGCAGGGCGTTGAACGGGTGCCTCTGATTTACGATTCGATAAAGAGGAACCCTAAAGGCCTTTGGATTTTCAGTAAAAACGGAGAAGAGTACGTCTTCGACAAATCCGGCAATCGGATAAAATGATTTGACAGAGATGGCATCAGGTATGGAGTTATTACAGAAACCGACAGCGACCGTGGGACAGGTTGTGAAAGACTTGGAGCTGACTGTGCCCAAGAGGCCAAATCTCCTTTTGGGATATAGCAATGACGATTTCAAAGAAAGATATGTGAAAGGAGTCAAGCTGCAAAAGAACATAGCCATACTGGAAACGACCTCGAAAAGAAATCGTGCGGCCACGGCAGATGTGCTGCTGTCGGAATTCCGCACATTGGATGCATCGACGGGGGTAGTGTTGCAGGATGGATGGAGATTGTTGGACATCGAGCCGGTAAATTCTATATTCAAGCGTATTGACGCATCGAAGGAAGAATTGGAATCACCGAATACCGAGGTAAAGGAAAGCGACACCATCTTTTGGTTCTCCGAAAATACCAATTATAGTCTGTTACTTCCGGGAAGAAAGGTGGGGATGCTTGTCACCACACAACAGACGGAGGCAGAATAAAAGAAATATATGAGGAGGGGTCCCCTGCTTACATAATAATATAGAAACAATGATTACAAAGAACAAGTGATAGACGATTTGAGCTGCTTCGTGGCGAAATGTCCGAAAAGATAGAAACAATAAAAATCAAGTAATAAATCTTAAAAATAAATAGTTATGAGTAATTCAACAGAAAAGAAAGAGGCTTACAAAGCTGATGTATCTTGCGACCTTGCAAGAATGCACGACATTGTTATGGGTGTTACCCCGTGGAATCAGGCTGGTTCTCGTAAGGGAATCATCGTCACAGATGATGGTATCCACCTGAACTCCGATTTTGCAAAAGAGCATCTGAAATATGATGAGCTTAAAGAGAGTGGGAAAGTCAATGAGATAACGATTGACAGCTCTTGGCCGCTAAACAACGAAGTCGATGGTGCAGAAACCGCATTGTGGAAGAAGCTTAAAGTCGAAGCTGGCAAGGTCAAGCAGGGACTGCTGGTCATCAACGTATGCGACATCAATATGTTTAAGCATTGCTGGGAACTGAAGCAACTTGTCAAACAAGAGAAACTCGATTTCGGCGGATACGTCTTGCTGGTGCTTAAAGATATGGACTGGGAAAAAGAGGTGAAGAAATTCATCGAAGATTTGGCGGATGACAACAGAATGGAGTTCAAGCTGCTGATGCAGGAGTACTACCAATTGATTTAACATCTTTATATTATACAAAATGAGTGTATTAGGCAAGGTAACTGATGAATATTTTGGTAAAATCGTGAGAGAAGAGGAGCTTATGCGTCCCCCAAAGATGGACTCGAAACACCCTCCTAAGCGCGATTTGACTACGGACGAAATGGAATTTCTTTCTGCGCTGGCGAAATATACCATGTTTTTTGACAGGTCTCTGTTTTTCCAGATTGAAGACCTGCGGAGGCATACTGAATTGGTGCTTAGCGGTGCGAGAAACATACGCTCTGAGTTTTCCAATCCCGAAGAGTTGAAACGCGAGATTAAAGAATTGAAGCAGCTGATCGAAGAATTGGGACAGGAAGACTGGGATTTGAGAAAGTTACTGGAAGAACGGCTTAAAGACCTGGAAGAGGCTCTTGACAATAAGAAATATGGTACCTACACAACAATGCTGTTGGGTGAATATAAGCATAACAACGGTTACGATTCAGAAGTGATACTTTATGTGAACAATATCGAAACTCTCGCCAGAAAAGATCCTGCCAAAACCAAGTATTTGATGGGAAAGGTGCTGCTCCACGAATATTTCCATTCATTCTATTACCACGTGGGCATTGCAACTCGAGATCGAATCCGCTGTGTGGAAGAGCCCCTGGCGGAATATGGCAGCCTGGTGGCGTTGTACAATGTTGCAAAATCGGGATCGCCCTTTGCGACTGAAGCAGGAAAAGCACTGACGTATACCTATAGTATTGTTAAAAGAAAACAGAGATGCACGGGACGTACTGCCGCGTATGGATTCGGCGCCTACCTCTACGACAATCACAAGGACGATTACCACGAACTTATAGCCGATTATGCCAATGTGTCCCGATTGCTGGACGAGCATGGAGCAAAAGCATTAGAATATAAATACATGGTATATCCCAAATACCCTGTTTCGTTCGAGGCTATTGCGTATAAGAAGTTGCGGGAACTTCTTGCATCAGTGACAAAAGTCATTGGAAGATCAACTGGAAAATTGCCCAAAATATCACCAACTCCGACCTTTACCAGTATACAAATCGCAAATAGTATAAAAGCATATTTATTTGACGGAATGAGTTTTAGGTCTATTGAACAGATGTGTTTAGGGATGCCTAGACGAGCGAATGGTGGCGGTTTTGTGGCTAAAAAATTACTTAATGGTAAGGATATTAATTCTTCAGAGAAGAAACTCTTTTATGGTAGAACCATCGATGAGGCTATTGCTATGGCATCAGAATCCATGAAAACAACACTGATATGGATGAAAACCCACCTCAGACCATAGGCCTTCCTGTTTTCCCCCAAACCCTTGCCTGCTTTTTATGAATATAGAACTTCGGTTGTAATCACTAAAATCAAGAAATATTATGTACATCTCGAAATCAAGATTCATCAACTGGACACGGTGTCCGATGTATTTCCCGATGGAGTTGAAACATAACCTATCAGGAAAACACGATATAGAAATTGAACGTCGCAAGGAGATGCTGGAAGAGTTGTCGGAGAGTATGGCATCGGTTGGATTTCCCGATGAAGATGATGAAAAGTTTGACTCCACGCCACGTCCGGAACTTGAGGCCCTACTTCCCTACTACAATCAGGTGGAGGATGAGGCGTTGAAGGTCGCCCAAAAGTATTTCCACGGTACGTTTATTGCAGATTCACGGAATGTACAAAACCAGAAACTTTTCGAGTTCATACACAGCGGCCACACCTATCGCTGCTACGTGGATATATACAACGAGAACGAGCAAGATATCAACATCATCGAGGTGAAGGCCACCAACAACAGCAAGTACATCTTCAAGAAAGACGACGAGGGAAACAAGAAAGGTCTGTTTTTCTCTGACAAGAAAGGAAATCGAGGAGGAACACTATATTCTTTGTTTGTCAAGGATGGAAACATTTGTCGACTCAATATGGCCGCCAGCACCGTGACCGATGTCGCTTCGGAGAACTTTGAACAAAAGAAAAACACCCTGCTCAATCGGTATAGTGACGTGGGGAAATATCCACACGACCTTGCCTTTCAACGGTTCGTCATCGAACACGCCCTTCGTCAAGCTGGAGACAACCGCCCTGTGAACTACTATCTTGCCGTACTCAACAGCGAGTATGAGTATGACGGTACGATCGATGAGGACGGAAAATGTGTGTACAACAATGTGGATGGTCAAGAGATTGTCACATTCCTTGATATGAACGACATCACTGAAGCCTACCAGAAAACAATCCTTAAAGATATTGCCGCCCTCGAAAGCTACATATCGACCCCACACGATGTATCCAAGAAGGTCGATGTCGGCAAGCATTGTGCTTGGGGTGGGAACACGGAATGTGTCTTTTGGAAACATTGTTTCAAAACACTTCGTGATGTGCCGGAGACCAATTCAGCAAACAAGTATCTTGATTTCCGAGGCTTCAAGAAGGGTGATATTTCCGACAAGTATCAGCTGATAAATGAGGGATATTACAAGTTTGACGATGTACCCTACGAATGGTTAGAGAAAGAAAAGCATCTCATCCAGCGTGACTGCTACGACAACTGCACGGAATATGTCGATAGGGATAAGATGCAGTATTGGTTCGACCAGCTCGAATATCCCATCTACCACTTCGACTTTGAAACATTTGGCTGTCCGCTGCCACGTTTCCGTGGCGAAGAACCGTACCGACAGTCGGTGTTTGAGTTCTCGTTGCATATCGAGAGTGAGCCTGGCGTTTGTGACAAAGAGGAGGACAATTTCATTTTCCTCAACGAAGAGTGCTTTGACGATGAGCGTAAGGCATTGACCGAAGCCATCATTGACCATTTCGATTTTAACGAGGACGGCACACTCAAAGGCACTATGCTTGCACAGAACACAAGTTTTGAGGTTGGACGACTGAAAGAGCTGTCTAAACTCTTCCCTGAATACAGCGACAAACTGCTTGCCATCTGTAAAAAGTCGGCAGACCTGCTGCACCTGTTGAGGAACAATAGGGAAATGTACAAAGGAATGACAAACGCCGATGTCATCAACTACTACCACAAGGACCTTTCGGGCAGCTATTCAATCAAGAAGACCTTGCCGACTCTCGTACCGTCGCTCACCTACAAAGGAATGGATGTGGGCAACGGTGTTCAAGCATACATCGCATACATCAACTACGACTCACCAGTACCCACCGCATTCGACAAAGAGAACAAGAATGTGATGAAGACCAAAGCAGAGCTTCGAGAGGCATTGAAACGCTATTGCCAGCAGGACACTTGGGCAATGGTTGAGATATTGAAGGCGGTGAGGAAGAAGATATATTAGAGCTCTTCTATAATCATATGAGATGCTTACTGTAATACTGATAATAGTGGCGGTAGTGGTCGTCATCAAGTTTTTCGGCCCCGTTCTGCTTGACATCCTTGCTTGGCTCTGGGACATCTTGACCCTGCCGTTCGCCCTTATCGGCGGTATTCTCGGATTCCTTGTTGAGGCGTTGCTGTTTCTAGGTTTGCTGTGGCTGCTTGTAATGATGTTCGGAGCGTAAATTTATAAAAAAGTAAATCCCAAATAGACATCTATAATATGGAGAAAAACAAAAAGTCACACCGAATTGAGGTGACTTTTTTTAGTCTTATATTCTGTAATGACAGTGTTTATCTGACAAATAATCTCCTTAGTTTTTGAAGGGTACCGATTGCCCGACCCGTTTTACTCCGGACTCTGCGAAGAGAAAGTCCTTCACTCAACAGAGAAATTTCGTTTCCGTATTCCATCATATAATCAACTTTGCATTTAGTTCTTCCTATAACCACCTCCTTTCTATGCTACATCTACAAACTTTTTCTTCATTCTCTGCACGGTGCTGATGCCCACCCCCTCGTTCTTTGCAATCATACGAATTGGATACCCTTTCCGTAGTTGCTTGATGACACCGGCATATTCCTCTTGAAGTTTCTCATCCGACTTCCTATAACCTTTCTTACGACCGACTTTCCAGCCTTCGGCGATGTACTTCTCCTTCCCCGAATTGAGTCTGAACTTATTGTTTTCACGCTCCACTCTGCACAAGTACCAAGCACAGCAATGAAGATGGTCAAGAACGGATGTTCCTTTCCGTCTACATTGAAGATGGACAACTACTCTTTCTGAAAATAGACATTCAGATGGTGTTCCTTGCAGAGTTGGACATTTGCCAGAACATCATCCACATTACGACCGAGACGGCTCAGTTCAGAGATAAGAAGTGTATCAACATTGTTATTGAAACAATAGTTGAGACATTCGGTCAAGACGGGTCTGTCCTTGGTCTTCTTTGCTTCCGAGATATGCTTCTCGAAGGTTTTCTCAATGACCAGAGAGTTGTCGAGGGCATACTTCTCCAAATCTCTTATTTGTCTTGTGGTATCCTGACGATATCCGACCGATGACACCCTTGCATATATTGCTGCTCTCATATATTCAAATATTATTTTAAATTAAAACAATACAAAAAAATGTATCAAGATAGTCCGTTTATAAGATTATTTTGATACATTTTTATTTTGATACATTTAACTACTTGATGAGGTTGCGAATATTCATCAAGCGAACCTCATCGGATTGAATTGACTGCAAAAGTTTTTTGTAAGACTCCATTTTTCTACGGATTGAAGTGTTTTTTCTTGTTGATGCTCTTAGGCGCATTTCCACTGCCTGCAAATCGTAGTTGCACTCTTTGAGAATAGAGAGTTTTTCTAATGAGTTATACACCTGAGGGTTTGAAGTTCCAACAGAGGATAGATTTTCTTCTATTACCTCATCCCAAATTTCCAAAATGGGTTCCGCCTTTGAGCAAAGTACACTCTCCAAACTCGTATCCTTAACATGTAGATATTTTCTGATTTGCTCCATAGAACGCAGATTGAATTCAATTCGGATTTTAGAAAAGAATTTTTCTATCATTTTGTCAGAATTTTCGCAACTTGAGAGAAATATCTTATTTTCTGCCCGATGCAGTTCTTTGTATTTGTCGTAGATTATTATGCGCTTAAATCGTCTTTTTGTCGTTACAGAGTTGTAAATCTCCAAACCGTTGTTTTGACATTTGCGAACTAACCATTTGTCGTAGTTCTTTATACTTGCTTTGATGTGAGTTTTTATTTCACTCATTGGATAGGGGCAAGTAATATCTTTCGTAACATCACACAGACAGACTTTAGAGTTACGAATAATTTCTTCAATATTAAGACTGCATATATTATCTGTGCAAATCTTTGAAAAACATTGCTTTATTGTCTGCTTAGAGATAAGTAAATGGTAATTATCACCAAGAATTTTGCCTGTGAATTCAATAGTTAATTCATTTTTTATTGGAAAAACGATGATAGTTAATGCAAAAGGCACATCTTGGTGATATTTATAATAATACTCTCCTTTATGAGTATGAATTTCTATAAATGATTGGTTGAGGTTGGTTATGAATTTGGCAGATGTAACCAACTTCAATCGGTCTAATTTTAACATTCTTTGTCATAAATTTATATCTTTATTAAGTTTGCGAATTTGCAAATTTTGTCACCTCTATAATTAGTGATTTTTTGTTTGCATGCCCAATATTTTTTCATTGACTCTGAAATTGCTTTCTTATGAGTAGGACTTTTCTTTTGTCCTTTCAATGCAGATGAAATATGATATACATGCGTTGCCGATTTCTTTCTATTTCTTAGTTTATAAGAAATTTTTAACTTAGTTAATTCATTCATAATCTTCTTACTTTTCTTTATAAATAGTAGGTAAGTTGAGATTATGCATTTTTTTTATTTTTTTATTTTTTTATGGAACGATATTTACAGAACAAATAGAGAGGTAGATAATCTCTTTTTTTCTTGAATTAGGAACAGGATACCTCAGTGATATAGGTTGTTATAGAGGTGTAACCATTATAAAAAAAACTGAAACTAATCGTTAAGATTCCATAGGTAGTCTAATACACTTCATTATACCATTTAACGAATTCTTCTAATTTCAGATAATCCTCTCTAAAAGTTCGATAATCTTTCACAATTTCGCACTTTTGGAATGACAAAAGGTTTCTGAAAATTCAGAAACCTTTTTTTTATTTATCTTTTTTTAAGCCTTGTTTTATTTCCTTTGTTTAATATAATATCCTTCTTGAATTGCTGCAAAAGTCGCAATTAAACATATTATCGAGAGACTATATTTTAATTCTACAAATTGTATCGTTAAAGGAAGAAGAAACAAAACGAATCCCGTAATCTTATTAAGAATACTATGTACAGATATTAAAGATTTTGTTCTAATAAATCCCAAAATAATATTACTCATTTTGATAACGGCAATTATAATAATCCATATCCACAACCATAGAGAAAGATGAATTGCAGGCAATAATTTATAGCAAACAAATATCATAAAAATAAAATCTGCAACTGTATCGAATTTTGCTCCAAAGCTACTAATAGTATTTGTCTTTCTCGCAACAAATCCATCTATCATATCACTAAAACCACAGAAAAGATATGCAATATAAAACTTTAACGAAAACAAAGGAAAGAACAGCAACGAAATACTGCCGAGAATACGACATCCAGTGATAATATTTGCAATTTGTCTCCTCATTATTTTACATACAAATACGATTCATCAATGCAAAGTTAAAGAAAATATTACATTAGTTTATATGATACAGAAATATCCCTAATAGATAGTTTGATAATAGGTAATCATTACGCACCTTTTTTTTGTTTTAGGAAATTATTTCTTTGATTTATTTTTCTAAACCGCTGTTT
>JAEIGA010005151.1_pt1 | contig 20062 bp, 28 predicted proteins | sample 9270691 | NCBI WGS metagenome assembly JAEIGA01 (sample SAMN17057246, study PRJNA624740) | gut metagenome | biome: biome; isolation source: fecal sample | host: Bos grunniens | place: China: Xizang | collected 2019 | reverse complement strand
TCTCTACTTGCTACTTTTATTTTAGGTATTGTTTCACTTGTTCCATTATCTACTAAATCAAGTGTCCCATTGTTTATTTCAACACTACCATCTTGGTTTATTACAAAGTTATTATTTGCAGATACAACACCATTTATATCTATTTTGTCTGCTTCTAGTTTTAAATTACTTGAATCATTATTAATACTTGCTATTACGCTCGCTCCTGTTACTTGTCCTTGGCTTCCGATTCCCTGGACTATCATTTCAGCTGTACCTTCTGCTTTGTTAGCTTTGATCCATGCGTTTCTAGATGTCTTTTCAACTTTATCAGTATCGCTTACGTATTTATAGTCGGTTACACTTTTACTTGGTTCCTTGGTGTATATCTTTTCTGATAGTCCTGTCGTTCTTTTTATGTTGTCAGCTAGCATTAGGCATTGGTATGTCGTGTTGTCTATTGATACGTTAAACTTATCTCCTACTTCATAGTATAGGATTCCGTTTGTTGCAAAGTCGTTTATGTAGTATTCTAGGCCGTTTAGTTGGTTATAGATTCCATCGATAAAATCTTCTCTGTTATCCTGATCTAATATTGGATTGTCAGCTATTTTTATTTCTATTTTTGGATCTGGTAGAGTTCCTGTTGGTCTTACTAGATTGTCGCTGTCATCTCCTCGGCTTAATATAACCACGTTTATTGGTCCGTATTTCGCTCCTACGGTCACGTTTTTGTCTTTGAAGTATTCTTCATCGATTGTGTCGTTTGTATTCGTTACAGAGCGTATTTCGAGCTCTCCTGCGTTGTCTATGCATATGAAGCTTCCTGTTGCTTCTGCTAAGTCGTCTAGGACATCTCTAAAAGTATATCCTAATGATCTTCCATCGGTATCCACATAATGCTCGCTCGTTATTTGTTTGTTATAGTTAGTAAACGTATCGCTTGCGTTTTTAAATGTTAATCCAAGGTGCGTACATATTGCGTTTATGTAGTATCTTACTGTTACTGGATATGTAACTCCTGGATTCTCGTATTCTTTCATTGTTTTTAGCATGTTGTCATAGCAGGTTACGAGCTTGCTGTTCTTATCTTTCTGATCGTCTACTTTATCTACTATAAAGTTATTAAATCTTATCTCGCTTCCTGTTACTCCTTCCAGGCTGATTCCGTAGTCTAGAGTATCTCCCTTGGCTACTGGTATATCTGTGTCTATTTTTAGTGTTTGCATTACAGATTTCATTAGGGTTGTATCTACTGTGTAGTTTACGCTGTTGATTCGTTCTCCGTCATAGGTATTCCCATTGTGGTATATTGTGTCGTTGAATTGTCTACCATACTCTTTTATTCCATCTTTAAATTGACTTGTATGTGTTCTCATTACGCTCTCCTATTTTTTGCTATGAATGAAACTTCAAAGCTTTCGTTCTTTCTTACGGCATCTATTACATGTTTATTTGTTATTTCGTAATCCCCTGTGTATGTTGCCATCTCTACATATGCGTGTTTTGTTGAATCGTAATATCTTACTGTTTGAGCTGCAGCATCAAGTATTGGAGTAATTATTTCTGCTTCGCTTTTTGTTAGTCGTCTGAAGTTTACTATGATTTTAGGGAAGATACCTATAAGTGTTCCTGACATAGATCCTTTTAGGTTTCTTCCTGAATCCTCTCCCCATATTTTATTGTATCCGTATCTGGCTTCTGTTATGTAGTTACCTAGATTTATGTATGATCCACTTCCTACTTTTACTTGTAGGCTATTTATATCTATAAACATATTCTATCCTCCGTTCGAAGCGAATTCCTGATCGCTCATTATTTGTTTTGTAACTCTGGCCAATTCTTGACCGTCTACGTCTAATACGCTTGTTAGGTTAACTGTGATTCTCTTTGCGATTTCATCGGCTAGTAGCCCCATTTGCCTATTGTTATCCAAAGGAATAACGCCTTCTCGACCGTATTCTCCTGCTACTGGTACTCCTGGTCCTGGTCTATTTACTATACCACCTTTAGCAAGTTTTATTCTTGGTAATGATACGCTTCGTAATGATGCTATTGCTACTGCTAGTTGAGCTCCCCCAACTAATCCTACGTTCATATTTTTTAACAGGCTTCTAATTATATCTATTGCTTTATTCATGGTTTTTTCTGTGTTGCTTATTCCTTGGTTCAAGGTACTTACCATAGCACCACTTACAGCTCCTCCTAGTGCAGCTCCTGTTGTATTCATTGTAGGAAATAATTTATTAAATACATCTTGTATTTGTCCTGGTAATGGATTAAATGCATTCAATATTCCTGTTGCTCCTTGTTGCCCTGCTGTTTCGATTCCTGTCAATGCTCCTGTTACTGCTCCAACTACTCCAGCTGCACCTCCTCCAGAGAATTTGCTTATTATGTCATTTCCTGTTTGGAGCCAACTATTTTTTGTGTTATCGCTAGTTGTAGTGCTTTTCCCTTCTATTGTATTAAATGCTCCTGTTACTGCTCCCTGTGTTCCAGTTGCTACATCAGTTAAACTTCTTTGCATTTTTTTGAATTCATCTATTGTATATGTTACCGTTTCTCCACTCGCTAATTCTATATCAACGAATCCTTCTCTTATTTTATAGTGTCCTTCTTCTATTGCTTTAGCTATTTCTGGAATCTTTTTTACAGTATCATTTATGCTTTGGAACCAATTCTTTTTAGATTCTTCAGCTACCTTTTTATCATCTTTGGCTCCTTTTTTTAGTAAATTGAATTTATCCAAAAAGGCTTTTGCATCTTCTTTTGTTATGTCCTTGGTAATTAATCCCAATGCCTTGGCTAATTTTAAGTATTGATCTTCAGTTAATTTCATTATATTGCCAGCATCATCTGTTATTTCTATCATGCCATCTTTAGAGTTTCTTTTTGCTTCTAGAAAATGTTGTTTTGTATTCTCTAACATCGCTTGTGAAGCCCAATCTGTTTTTGATGCTAGTTCTTCAAAGGTAGTTACCATTTCTTCATTAAATTCTATTATTTGAGGCTTTATTGGTTCAAACAAACCTGTTTTGTATAGTAGCCATCTGATTGGATCTATTATAGTTTCGTCTACCCATTTTGCTCCTGGTATATGTTCTAGTATCCATTCTCTTACGCTGTTTCCAGCTTGGGCTGCTTCATCATGGTTTATACGATCTACAGCTTCTTCTACGCTCTTTTCAAATTGATCTGCTATCTCTCTTGGATCTACTCCAGTATACTTATTTTTAGTTCCTGTTCCTGCTGCTGATCCTAAAGCTCCTGTTCCTCCTGTTTCTCCGTTTAGAACGTTCATTTCGTCAAAGCCCATTAGTTGTTTTCTTAATGCTCTGGCACTTTTTACTCCTTGTTTTAGGTTATTACTTGAATTAGCTGTGAATACATCTATTCCAAACCAGTCCTCCAGTAATACGCCTACCCACACGACTGCCTGGTATAAGAAGTCTATTATTTGCTCGGCTAATGGTAATAGCAAGTTGGCTAGGATTTGTCCTATATTACTCACTATAGTAGATACTTGCTCAAGTGATGCTCTTACTTCTTCGCTGTTTTCTGCAGCTAGTTCTATAGCAGATGCGAGTCCAGCCAATGCCAATCCTCCTACTATTAATCCTATTCCTGAAAAGGCATCCTTCATTTTATCACTATTCTTTTTAGCTTTGTCTATGTTGTCTTGAAGATTCTCTTTTTTCTTCTCGTTCTTGGTTTTTTGTACTTCTTCTGTTACTTCTTTTTGAGCCTGGGCTTCTTTATGTATTGCTCTAGTTGTATCTTCTACTGCAGCTTTTGTTTCTCTTTGTTTGTTTTCAATAGCTTGCAATTCTTCTTCTGTTAGCTTTAATTGTGGATTTGCTTCTAGATATTGATCTATAAATTGACTTGTTTGACGGTTTTGTTTATAGGCATCTCTTTGTGGTTGCCATTTTTGATCTAGCATTTGACTTCTTTTTGCCCAGTCTTTGTATTCATTGGTGTCCATATATTTTTCTTTTAGAACACCAGCCCATTTATCCTGGTATTCTTTGTCTAGCTTTGATCTTTCTTTATAGTATTCTTCTAGCTGTTTTTGTAGTTCTTTTCTATCTACTTCTAATTTTAATTTTTTGTCACGTATTTGATATTTGTCTAGGTCTTTTAGCTCGTCCTCTAGTTGTTTCGTATCGAGCTCGAATCCTAGCATTATCGTTCCATCCATCTTTGTCACCTCCTTATATTAGCCATCTCATCAAACCTTCTCATGCTTTCTTCCTGCTCTTTGGTTAGATGGCTCTCTCTTTTATTCTTTTTTAAAGCCCAATGTTCTTTGGCTTTTAGGATCTGGTCACGCTCTTTCCTGTCTTTTATGTCTTTTATATCAAATGTTCTTATGCTTCTTACTCTGTTTAATATACAGCAGTTTCCCATATCGCTATTTGATAATCCGTTTAGCAGCTCGTTGAATTCCCACCAGTGCATTTTTTCTTCGTCCAGCTTGATTCCGTAGTCTGATCGGAATGATGTCTTTATCAAACTATAGTCCTGGACAAAATCCATATCTGGTTCTTCGTTTGTATGTTCTATCTCTTTTCCACATGCTAGGTATTTCATTCCTTCTGCTAGCAGCTGCTTCCTGTCGTTGCTCCTTAATCCCTTTTCTCCAAATAGTAAATATACAATTGCCATTCCTCTTTCTTCGTCATCTATGTTAGGATCTTCTGCCACTTCTGAACACCTGATTCCTGTCTTGAAGTAGGTATCAATGTCGTATCGTGTTTCTCCTATCATTACGTATTCTGGATAGTTCATTCGCTCTTTGTATATTTCTCCTTTATCATATTGATCTTATCTTCTGCTTGTTTTCCGACTTGTTGAAAGTATGGAACTATTTGATTTTTTACTATGTTTCCTATTTCTTCTAGTGATGTCCATCCTAGTTTTCTTCCGTTTAATAATTTCTCAACGCCATTCTCGCCTAAAAACATGTTGTAGATTTCTGCTTCTTGTTGGAAATATTTATTAATAGCTTTTATTGCATCTTCTTCGTTTTTTGATAGTAGCTTCTTGCCTTTTATGTCTTGTCTTTTCTTAATTGCTATTAGTTCTTTCTCTAACCAATCTACGTTCTTTTTATCTTTTTCTAATAATTCTTGGTAGCGTAAAGGTAGCTCTAAATCTTCTAAATCAAATAAAAGTTCATTCCCAGTATCTTCACCTTCTGCCGTTTTTATTCTTAATCTTAATATGTTGTCTTTAGCTAACTTAATTTCGTTTTCCATTATTCTCTCCTTCTAAAAAAATAAGGACAAGGCTGTTTTGTAGCCTCGCCCTTTATAGACTTTTATAAACTTGCTTGCGTTTCTGTAAATGTTGGAACGCCGTTTTCGTCAAATGTAACTGTTCCTTTTTTTGGATCTCCATCATATAGCAAATCATATTCGATTGTGGCATCGTCACCCATGTAATTTGTAATTGTGATTAAGCCATCGCTTAATGTTGCTGGATATGTAGTTCCTGTTCCATTCCATCTATCAACATCTAGTATATGAGTCTTGTAGTTTAATTCATTTAAACCACCATATACGAATTCAAAGCAATCATCGCCTTTGTATATCTTTTGTGATACACTAGCTTGCTTTTCGTTACCTGTATGGTCGTTTCTTGCTGTATCTTCTACGATCCATTTCTCGGTTTCTACTTGTGGGTTAAAATCGATTGATAGATCCGTAATTCCGATACCTAGAATTTTGAATGTAGGTGTTGATGATGCTGGTGTTGTATCAAGGTATGTTCCAAATTGACTTCTTTTTACTTTTACTAAATCTTCTGGTATCATTTTTCCTCCCTATATGTTATTTGTATTTGAATGTCGAATTCAGCATCGTTAGTTGTTGCTGTGTTCATTGTTCCTGGATTCAAGCATTCAATAGACTCTATTCCTGGTATATCAGGTAATATGCCTTCTTCATTATTAGCTTTGATTATATTCTCAAATTCTTCAAAGAACCCTATGTTTTTCAGGTTGTTTATCATGTCCTGGCTGTATTTCTTCCTGCTTCGTAGGCTGAAGACATCTCGTCTTATTCCTCCTCCACATATCCAGTTATCGACTTCTTTATTAGTTGGTATTTTATCCAATGAATAGTCATCTATTCTATTGCTTAACATATCAGCATTTATTTGATATTTACCTGTGGTCATAGTGTCTATGATTCCGATCAGGTATTCTCTTAACTTCGCTATTCTATAGTTCATCATGCACCTCGCTTCATCGCTTTCTCAACTTCCTTTATAACTTCGTCTTTTTCAGCTGTCCACATTCTCTGATCCCAGTGTGGTCCTGCATATTCATGTCCTGTCCTTGGTACGTATGTTATGTCTTTTCCTGTGTAGTGTTTTTTCTTCCCTTTAGGGCTTCTAAATCCTACTAGGATTCCATCTTCGAATATCGGAAATGTTGGTCCCATAACTTTACCTTCGTACATGTAGTGAGCGTAGGGGGAATAGTAGTAGATATAGTTTTTTCCTTCCTCTACGTTATCGTATGCCAATGCACCCTCTCTATAGGGGGTATACTTATCCATATGCAGCTTACATGTGTGTGTGAATGTTTGCTGAACTTTTCCGTTAGGTTCAAGGTTTAGTCTGGCTTTTATGACGTTTATTGGTTTGAGTTTTATTTTTGTCATTTGCCACTTAAATGAACGTGAGGTTCTGATCCAAAGTTATTATTGTTTTTGCTGGTTATGTTATATATTTCATAATCATCGAGATCGTGTTGGTCTGTTATGTCCTGGTCTAGGGTTCCTGCTACAGCAATATCACCTATTGAGAAGTTTCTAAAGTCAAGATTGGCATTCTGTCCATAAGGAATGCGAATTTGTACATCGTTAGCGTTATCGTAGCCTTTGTTTGTACTGGCTCCCTGACCTCCAAAAAACCACACCTTTTCGTAATTATATTTTATCCATCTGTCGTTGTGATTCTCGTCAACGTCATAGTGATAGACCGTTAGGCTATTATTTGTTATCATTTTACACCATTGTAGATTACGTGTTCATTGTTTACTATCAATCCGTATAGATCATTCATTACTGTGTCCTGGATATCTGTATTCTTTGAACTTATAATCTGTCCTATTTGTTGTGGTGTTATGTAGGTTATGCTGTATCCGTCTATGGATTCGCTCGCCTTATTTCCTCCTGTGCTAGCTTCTGCAGCTGCATAGGTTTCTATCTTCTGGATCAAATGAAAATCACACATCTTTACTGCTTCTGGAATTGTTTCCAATTCTATTAGCCTTCTTTGAGTTCTTATGTCGATTTGTTTTCTCGCCTCATATTCTAATAAATTAAAAGGCGTTTCTTCTAATGATCCACCTAAGCTTTGGTATTCTGCGTAGGTTAAGTATTGTCCATCAAAAGTCATAAAACGCCTCCTTTATTTTTATAAACTTGTTGTACCACTTGGTTTTAAACTTGCAAATGGGAAACGTGATGATGTTTCGTTTTCTGCATTTACTGGGTTAGGAATTTCCCATCCTAATCTCATTGTAACACGTAGTGCTACCATATCATCTTGAGCTAGGTTGTATAGGATACTTCCATCGCTTGGATCTTGAATTATTGCTTCTGTTAATACTTTGTATGTTACGTCTTGTCTAATAGCATATACAGCTTGTTTGAAGTCGCCTGCTATTAATGTTGATGTATTTTTATTCCATACTCCGTTATCCATGAAGTAACGAGGAATTGATCCAATTTCAGTTGTATTTAATGGTTGTCCTGTAGTGTCTGTCATCATACGGAATTTACCTTTTAGACCTACGCCACCTAAGATACCATTTACTTCGTATCCTGATTCTTCAACTTTAGTCATTACATCGTTGATGTCGCTGTATAATCCGTTTTCAGTTTCATCTACTTCAGCTCCTGCTGCAATTACTGATGGTACTAAACCTGCTCTCCAGTCAGATGGTTTTCCTACACCAAAGAAAATAGCGTTATCAATCTTTTTAGCGAATGCTTCTACTACTCTTGGTTTAATTTCTGCCCATAAATCAATACTTGTATCGTTTAATAGGTTTTCTTTAATTGGAATAATAACTGCTAATTCAGCTGCGTTAATGTATTTTTTATCCCATGCTTGTTTTGTAATGTTCTTACGTCCGTTGTTAGTTGTTTCGTCTACGAAGTATGCTACTGGTAGACTATCTAATATTCTTAATTTTGTTTTATCGCTAGTCATGTTTGGTAAACGTCTGAATAGTGATAATGCTTTAGATTCTCTTACTGTTCCTTCAAATAGTTCGTTGGCTACTTGAGTTTCGATTAGTGAATCTACATCGTTTCTTGTTATGCCTGTTGGTGTTGGCATTTCTCATCTCTCCTTTTCTATACTGAATTTCTAATGATATCGTTCATGATTCCATTAGTTGTTTGTGGTTGGCTATCTCCTGCTAAATTAGGAGATGAAGATGTTTTGTAAACGACTTGCTCCTCTTTACCGAAGTATTGTGGATTGTCGTTTTTATAATTCGTTAGTGCTGTTGAGAAATCCGTCTTGTCGTCAACCATAGCCAAGACTTCGTTCTTTACGAATTTTGAAAACTCTTTTTTTACGTTCGCTCCACTCATTTGCAACTGAGCAGTTAGATCGGTGTTTTCGTCTTTTAATTTTTGTAAACTTTCTTTGATCTTATCATCTGACTGAGCTTGGCTGTTTAGCTTCTTAATGTCTGTTTCGTAAGAATTAATCTTGTCCTGGTATCCTTTGATATCTTCTCGGTACTTGGTTACATTCTTACCGTACTCCCTCATTATTTTATTCACAGTTACGCTGTCTATTCCTAGACCTTTTAAAAATTCACGCATTATTAATATCTCCTCCTATCGTTAGTTTTACGTGCCACGAACACGTGTGAATTGATACCTGGTTCTCTCGAACTCTAACTTAATTATAAACGAAATTAAAAATAGTGTCAAATGACACTATTTCTTTTTCTTGTTTGCAGCTTCGACTGCACTTTTTAACCAACTTTCGTTTCTTTCTATCCATATTTGTTTTTGGTTTTCTGATAGTTTATTCCATCCTTCTCCGTAATACTCTTTGGCTATCGTTTTGATTCCTTTGTTTCTGGTTTTCTTTGTTGCTGCTTCACGGATCTTGTCACTCATTGTTTTATTGGAATTAATTCCTTTGATGTCCTCTTTTGAAATTGTGTTAATAATGTTTTGAGCTTTTCTCTTACCTATGCCTAATGATTTTGCCATTCTTTCAGCTACCATATAGTCATATCCATCTTTAATTTCTCCAATTTCATCTGGCTTCTTTCTTAGATATTCTAGGGCTTGTTCTTTTCCAACTTTTGTTGTTGATTTTTTTGTCTTTGTAGCTTTTTTTCTTATTGAATCATTCATTGTTTCGTTGGTTGTTTTTTTGTTTTGGCTGATAACTCTATCAATTGTTTCTTGACTCTCGTTTCCTAATTTTAGATAATCCGTTAGTTCTTCTTCGTCTATATCTCCGTTTTCGTAATCGTATACGGTCATTTCGTTTCTCTTATCTTTTAGTCCGTATCTGTCTTGAATACTCTCTTTTGTATTATGAGCTTTTTCGTATTGTCTATCGTATACTACATCCCAGGTTCTTGAACCAGCCTTTTCAAACATTTCTTCTGCTTCTGTTTCATCGTAGATGCCTTCTTCCCATCTTGGGTTGTTTTTTACGAAGTTATCTACTGTCCTGCCTAAATCATCTTTGTGATAATCATATACTTTATTTGTTAATTCTTCTTTTGATGAATTAGGAAACGCTTCTTTTAATGCATCAGCTTGTCTATTATATGTTTCTTGTCTTTCTGCTTCAATTTCATCAACGGTTTTTCCATATTCTCGTTTATACCAATTGTTTAATTCTTCTTCGTATCCTGTTCGTTTATTGTATTCTTCTTTTGCTTTTCTAAAATCTTCATCAGTTGCATCTGGATGATCTTCAAAGAAGTAATATCCATCGTCAGTGTTTTCAAATGGTATTGGTTGAACGTTTCTTGCTGGTCTTAATTCGTTTAATTTGCTCTTTATTACTTCATCTGAATCATATGGATCTAATTCAATTGTTTTTCCTGTTCTTTGGTCTGTTAATGTTGCCTTCGTTCCATATCCATTTTTATTAACTGTTACGTCATACCATTCATCGTTGTCTATAATTCTTTGAGCTCTGTCTGCTGAATTAGCTGTTTCGCTCTTTCTTTGTCCGTATGACATTCCACCTTCTCGCATTTGTCTACCTATCTCTCGGTCTAGGTCTGCTATCTCTATTCCGTTTTCTTGGGCTTGTTGTTGTAGCCATGCGTCTGTGTATTCGTTGTCTGGATTCAAGAATTCTCTTGCTATGTCGCTTGTTTTTGAAGTTGCATTTGTTTGTGCTTCTAGTTCTTTTCTTACTTCAGCTAGTCTTGAGCCTTCTTGAGGTCCTCCTGTTAATGTATCCATCATTTCTCTGAATTCTGGATCGTTTTTATAACGTTCTACTAGGCTATCTTCGAATCCTGGTTCGTTTATCTTTTTACTTAATTCTTTGTCTTGCTCGTACATTGCGTTCTTTTCAGCTGTACCGAATTCTTTATCTATTCTTTCGTTTACTGCTTTTACTTCTGGGCTATCTGGTCCATGTAATCCTTCTACCTTTAATTCAGGCTCTATTTCGCTTACTTTAAATTCGTTTTGCTCTTGTCCTACTCCTTTGTTGCCTTTCATTGATGACATGTTAAACCAGTGATCTTCTTGTAAATCTTCGTTGTCACGCATGTAATCATTTTTAGCTGTATCTATATCTTCCCAGTCTATGTATGATTCTGGATCATCTAGGACTTCTTCTCTTACTCTTTCGTATTCCTCATCTGTTTCGATATGATCTACTTCGTTTTCTTCCATCCATGATTGGATGCCTTGCTCAATTGCATCATCACTCAAGTAGTCTGCGTATTCGCTTGGTTCTAGGTTATCGTATCTGTTTTCTATTTCTCTTTGGTATTCGTCATATGTGTATGGTCCATCTCCTGAATATGGATCGTAATAACTTATTGCAAAGTCTTGTTGCTCGAAGCCTTCTCCTAGTCCATCACTATTTTGGCCATCTATCCAGTCTGACATCTTTTTTGATTCTTCTGCTGTTAGTTCTCTTGTTGTCTTGAATGATATGTGACCTGATTCTTCATCTTCTAGTTCCCATTTTACGTCTTTTACTACGTCTTTTAGTTCATCAGGAATGTATTGTGTCATATCATCTTCTGATAAATACGCTTGAGCTGCTTCAAAGTCGTTTACTGGGGCTTCTAGATGAAAGTCTGTTTTGTATTCTAGTTTTGGTTCTCCGTTATCCTCTTTCTCGCTTGTTTCCTTTTCTTTAGTTTCTTTTTCACTTGCTTCTGGTTTGTCTTTTAGTCTTTTCTCTAGGAAACTTACGTCTTTTCCCTGGGCTTTTCTTTCTTCTACGCTTCTTCGCATAGCTTTTTCTGGAGTGTCCTTTTCTCCATCGTATGTGTCGTATATCTTGTATGCTATATTTGTGCCTACGAATTTACGAATTGTATAATCTCCGTGTTCGTCACTATATTCGTATGTATATGGTCCTTTTGCCATTTCTTTCCTCCTTATCCTCATTATACCATGATATCACTTTGATATCTATTTATTTCTTTTCTTTTTGCTTTTTTTTGGTTCTGGATCTCTTTTAGTAACTTTTAATCCTACTTCTGCTTCTTTAAGAAATTCAACTTTTTCTACTACGTTTTTTTCTTCTGGTATTTTTACTTCTATTACTTTTACTACTGTTTTGTTAAATTTGTTTGCTCCTGTTAGGTATGCTAGTGTTGGTTCATCGCATTCGAATGTATCGCCTTTATATAGCCATCCTTCCTTTTCTTTTGAGTGTCTTACTAGTGTGTCTTTGATCTTGTAAAAATCTCCATAAGTAAATTCTTCGATAACTTCTACCTTTATCATATTTCCTCCTTCTGCTTTTGATAGTTTTTCTATTATCTTTATATCTCTCTCGCTGTCTACATCTGTCGTGTAGTCGTTTATTATTATGTAATCCCCTTTGCTTCTAAATATGTCGTTTAAATCGCCATAGTTTTGAGCTTTAAATCCTACGTCTAGGCCGTTTAGGTATCTGTATACTGTCCATGCTATTGGCGAGCATTTCGCTTCTTTAAACTTTCCTTCGTCCACCATTTTTAGTAGGTCATCTACAGCTGCTCTAAAGTGTTTGTAGTTTTGAGCTTTGTATGCTAGTGGTTCTCGTCCTTTTATGTTTCTTATGCTCTTGTTTGGTACATCCCATTTGTCTGGTACGCAGAAGAACATTGTATCTTCTACCTGGGTTTCTACGATTGTCTTTATTGCTTCATCGCTGAAGTAGACATCGCCGTGTAAATAGCATACTGGTTCATCTATTGGGTAATATGCGTTTAGCCAGCTGTATGCTGATTCTTTTACTTCGTTCTCGCTCAACGTTACGAACTTGTCTTTTTTGTTGTGTAACAGCTCAACGTCCAGGTAATCAAACTTTGGGTTATTGGTACTTACTGCTATGTCTGTGATTCCGTTCTCTCTTAATTGTCTGATCGTTCTTTCTACTATTACTTCTCCGTTTATCTTTAGCAGCTGCTTCGGTGTTTTAAACTTTGGGTATTCCCCTCCACACATTATTATGTATTTCATTCTTTTTCTCCTAGTACTGTTCGTATATTTGTCTTTGGGTTCTTCTTATGCATTCGTCCACTCGCCTTTGGAGTGTTGGAATCATTGTTTTGTGTTTTATGTTTGCTAGCATTTGTAGCTGGTGTCCTATATGGCAGTATGCACTTGCGTTCCAGTAGTCGTTTCTTACTATTGATACGCTGTTTGTTGTGTTTAGCCTGTTCCATACGTAGACTATTGCTTTTAGATTTATCACGTTTTCCCAGTCTACGTTGTCAGCTATTTTATAGGTCCATACTCGGTCCTCCATTAGCGTGTCCTCGCAGAAATATTGTATCTTGTCTTTTCTTATTACTCGAGCCCATGCAGTACACCATAGGCGATTCGTTATAGACCACAAATCTTCGTATGTCTTGGCTTCGTTCTTGGTTCGGCATGTTATTCCTCTCTTGCCTAGCATTTCGCAGCCTAGCGTCATTAATTCGTGGTTGTAGAGCCTGCTGTTGATCAGCTCTAGTACTGTGTCGTTCTTCCACCAGTCATCGCTGTCTAGAAAGCAAAAGTAATCGAAGTCCAGGTTTTCTAGTGCGTATTCGATTCCTGCGTTTCTGCTTCCTCCGTTGTATCTCTTTCTAGTGTTCTGGATCAAGATTATTCTTTCGTCCTGGTAGGATCTAATCGAATCAACTGAAGTATCGGAGCTGCAGTCGTCTACTATTATTAATTTAAAATCCTTGTAGGTTTGGTTTAGTACGCTCTCTACGCAGTTTCTCAAGAATGTTTTGCCTTGATATTCTCCGTGGTCGTTGTTGTAGTTTGGAACTATTATTACATATTTGTAATTTTGCTTCTTTGGTAATTCTTTGTATCCTGGATCTTCTGGCTTTGCTTTCTTTATGCAGTTGATATCGTATTCCGTTAGGTTTATGTCTACGTAGTCGCAGTACCTGTAGTCTAGGCAGTGCAGTTCTTTTGGGAGCTCGTTATATTTCTCTTTATCAAAGAGGTATATGTACTCGTTCTTCTCATCTACTACGCCCTTTGAATTCTTATCTACTGCTATTCTCATAATTTCTCCTACCATTTTATTTTATCAAAAAAATAGAAGTATGTAAAATCATACTTCTATCTCACTTTCCAGCAATATTCAGCTATTCTTTCTCGGCAGTCGAAACTGTCGTATATGATTCCATACTTTGAGCATGTTATATGGCCGTTCATCGTTATTAGTAATATGCTATCAGGATTAGCTCCTGCTACTTCGCCAACTGTTTCTGGTATGGATCTCATTCTTTCGTATCTCTCGTCTAGGTAGTCACGTATGAAGTCTTTGTCGTCCATCATCGTTCCTTTGATTCTAGCTATATTACTCAGGTGTTCGTACGTATCGTCCCAGCTGTTTCCTGTAGCTGTTGATATTGCTCTTACGGTGCAGTCGTTTTCAAATAGGCCTAGTGCGTTGTTATTGTAAAACTTGTACATTACATCTGGCTTATCTTTTGAGCTGTTGCTCTGATCATATTTATTTCTTCTTGGCCGTCAGCTTCTTCTTTTAGCATCTTGAAGAAATCTTCAGCACTCTTTAGCATGAATTCTAGGCTTTTTAGAGAGTCGTCTTTTGCTCCGTAGTTTCCTCGGTTATATTCTTGCTTTCCTTCTTCGTATCTTCCGTAGTAGTCGGCCATCCTATCAATATGATCGTGTCCTCGGTATCTTCTGTCGTATCCTCGTCTACCGTATGATTCGTTGTATCGTCCATAATTGCCTTCTCCATAATTTCCATAACTGTCATATCCTGGTCGTCTACCATTGTAATCTTCACGCATTCCATAGTTCATCTTCTCGTCCTCCTTCGTCATATGTTTTATCTTTGTTAGCTTGTATAGTGTATCTAGGTTGTTGGTGTTTAATCCTTCATCCATTATTTTTTTTATGCTATCTTCCATCTTCTTTATCACTTTTTCTTCCATTGTCATCCCTCCCTTCTTTTAGGATCTTAATTATTTCATTGTTTTGGTTTATGATTCTCTCCAGGTAATTTCTGTCCTGGCTTTGTAGTTCATTCATTAGGTCTGTGTTATTAAAATCTCGGAATAATAATTCTAGACTTATGGTCTGAAGTATTAGCGATAGGTTATCCACCGTGTTTCTCATTATGCTATCTTTTCAATTATGAAGTTCGCATCTTTTACTGTCGGAGCTACTGTTGCTACTGCTGGGGTTACTCCTCCTACTGCTGGTAATGATCCTACGGCGATCGTTGTGTTAACACGTGGGCATACTCTTATTAATTTTGTGAATGAAATGTTTGTGTATGTATCTGGTGTTGTTATCTCTGCATCCATTTCCGTACCTTCTACGTCAGTTCCTGTTGCTGATTTTAATGCTAGTGCTACGATTCCTGCTTCTGCAGCTGTAACGTTTGCATTAAAACTTATTCTGAAGGTTCCTCCACCTATGATTGTAAAGTCACTTCCTCCTGGCATGTATTGTAGCCATCCACAGCAGTTAGCTGATCTGCTTCTTACGTCTACTGTGCTGAAGTTTATGTTGTCTGTGTTTGAAGTTAGTACTTCTGGTAATATTTGTATAGCTTGTATCATTGTATCTCTCCTTTCTTTTAATTTAAAAAGAGATAGAACTTGTCTATCTCCTGGTTTGCAAGTTCCTGTATTCAGGTTTGTCGTTATCGACTTTTTGCTTATACTAAATTAGTTCCGTATCCGTATCCGTTGCATCCACATCCGTTGTTGTTGCATGTGAATATTGGAGTTCTTCCGTATACTGGAGTTGTTGGAACTGGGCAATTGTTTAGACGATTATATAGGGCATCTACTTCTGCTTCTTGGCCTAGTCTTAATGTTGCTGTTTGTTGGATTTGACTCGCTTGTAAATCCTTCATTAATATTTCTCTTTGTAGGTCAGCAATCTTTTCATTTTTAGCATCTATCTTATCGTTGCATAATTGATCTAGGATTCTTTGAGTGTTAGCTGTTTGGTTTGTGATTATATCTCTTACTCCATCTGCTAGTGCAGCTCTGTCAGCACAGTTCTCTGATAGGATCGTGCTGTTTAAGTTTGCGATTCCTAGTCTATTCTCGCAACAACAATTAGCAAATTGTGTACCTAAATTATTGAAGGCTTGTAGTGTAGATAGTTGGTTTGTGAAGTCTTGATTCATTCCTGCTATTTGTCTGTTGCAGGCTGCTACTTCTGATGTGTAGAATCCGTTGGCTATGTTTCCGTTTATGTCTGCACAGCAGTTACATAATTGGTTTGATAGACTATTGACTCCGTCACGTACGCCTTCTATTTGATTGCCTAGGTGTAATGTGTTAAAGCCATCGCTTGTTTGATTCATGATGTCTTTTTGGCCGTTTGATAACCATGCGTATCCATCATCGAATCCTCTACCACCGAAGAAACCACCGTTGTTGTTTCCTCCCCAGTTTCCTCCGAATAATAGGGCAAGTAATAAAATTACCCAAATGCCTTCTCCTCCGAAGAATCCTCCGTTGCCATAGCCTCCTCCGTTACCGTACATTACTGGGTATGGATAGAAGCCATTGCCGTTGTTAGTTGCTAGTTCAACTGTTGGTTGAATACCGTTATTCATAGAGTCCTCCTTTCTTCTTTTTTATATCAAGACTTTTTGGTCTTAATACCGTATTTGTTTAGCTGCTCGTCTGTAAAGCCGAAGCCTCCCAGGTATTGTCTGAATTGGTTCATTTGCTCTGGTGTGTATTTGCTCGTGATCTGGTTTAGGATCTCCTGGGGGTTACTTTGACTTTTTTGTAGTTCTTGGAACTGTTGGAACGCTTTTGGATTCCTCATCTTCAGCTGGTTCATCATCATTTGCATCATGTTTATCATATTTCTTTATACTCTCCTCCAAATCCTCTATTTTTGCCTTCAAAAAGGCTATTTGCACGTCTTTTTCGTCTTTGGCGACTATTTCCCTTAACTCGTATGTTCTTACGCCTCCGTGGCTGTTTTTGAGCCATAGTACGCTCATGTCTTTGCTGAAGAATGGAGTGTCGCTTATTACTTGCTCTTTCTGGACTTCCTCTAGCGAGCTCGCATATCTTAATCCTTCTCGATTCGTTGGTGCTAGCTGGAAGTTCTGGGTTAGATTCGTTGGCTGTGATACTGGTTGTTGCATTTGTGTTCTGATTCGTTCCAGCTCGGCTATTTGATTGTTTATTCTGTCTATGCTTTGTTGTGGGCTGTATGCTGGAATGTATGGATTATTGTACATGTTTCCTCCTATTGAAAAAGGAGATAACCACGCAGTATTATTGTTTTAAAATAATCTTCACGTCTTATCTCCTTCCATTTTTAGTTTATGATGGATCTCGTCAGCTGGATGGCAAAATAAAAGCAACTAACTTATTAGCATTAGTGCCTTTGTTAGTTGCAGGTTGTAGTAGTCGCTGTATAGCTTCTTTATCTTTTTGATCTCGTATCCAATGGTTCTTTGGCTTGCTCCTATCTCCATCGCTATCTTTACTATGGTTTCTCTTTTTATTAACATGTCCAGGATTCGCTTCTGTTCTTCTGTTAGACTTACGTTCTTTGTGAAGTCCTCGTATATTGCTTTGACCTTTAGTTTCTCTATCATTTCCATCCCTCGTTGTCTTTATAATACCCTAGTGTTTTTTTGCTGGAATGCAATGATAGTGCAATGATTGGAATATAAGCGAAATTAAACGCAATTCATGGCTAATTAAAATATTTGCTTATTTTATTGTATATTTCCTTTTTTCTGGTGTTTATTGTCCGTAGGGAATACCCTGTCTTTATCATTATTGATTTGAGTGGTTCTCCCTGGATACATAGGTCTAGAATTGTCTTTTCTTTTTTGCTTTCCTTTAGGATCCCTTTTTTAATTATGAACTCGTATGTTTCTTCTGGCATATCGAAGTAGTAGTGTGGTTTTTTCATTTGTCCTCCTTTTTCAAGTCGGTTATTATACCTGGTTCCTGGTTTAATTGCAAATAAAAAAGACTACGCTAGTACGTCAGTCTTTACTATTTCAAGGTCTTTTATCTTATCAGCTAGTACGTGGATGTAGTCATCTCCACCTAGGAGCTCGTATATCTTTAGTTGGTTTAGCCAGTTCTTGTATACGTAATCTGGTATCTTGCCTATCTCCTTGTATACATAGTACGTGTTGGTCAATGTTCCCTGGAGCATCATCATCAGTGCTTCTTTGGTTAGGTCTTTCTCCTCATCCTTTTCTTTTAGCTTCTTTTTGTAGTCTTTTATCTTACTTACGCAAAACCCTAGTGAACCACTTACTATTACGGTAATTGCTGCTTTAATTATTGTTTCTATCATAGTCCTTTATTCCTTCTATGGTCATTGTAACATGGATCTCGTTTTATTGCAAATCAAAGGAGCGATGTTACTCGCTCAACTTTTCTGCAGCTGCAACTTTGTTTATTATGTCTACTAGTTCTTCTGGCTTCACGTATCCTATCACGTCATCGCCTGCTTCTGGTATGAAGGTTTTTGTTACGAACCCTAGTTTTTCGTGTATTATTGCTATCTCGCATGTTGGTGTTACGCACATTGCTCCTGGCTTTGTTTCTTCTTCTCGTAGGTCTAAGTTGAAGTGGTTCTCTGTGTAGCTTCCTAAACCGTTGATTATTGACACTCCGTATCCGTTCTCGAAGTCTATCTTGAAGCCACCAAATCTAGTTGTTATCATTGTTTTCGCTCCTCTCTATTATTATCTTGTTTCCTTTGGCTGTTACCTTTAGTTGTTTGTCCTGGAGCTTTGTTTCCTCTACTATGGCTCTTGGAATGTTTATTAGGTACGTGTTTACTTTCTTTTCTCCGTTCTTGCCGTAGTAATAGCTCTTTACTAATTTCATTTTGTATCTATCTCCCTTACTGCTTCTATTAGCTTCTTTATTCTGTCAGCTTCTTCTGGTTTGATTAGCATTAGTCTTGCTGCTAGTACGTACGTGTCGTTACAGTTGTCGCAGCATCTTTTTTCTGGGTTTATTTCAAGAGGGAACGGATTGTTTCCGTATCCCTCAATCTTTTCCCCACATATGCAGCATTTTACCATTCTACTTCTTCTCCTTTTAATATCTTCATTGCGTTTTCTATCGTTGTTTCCCTTCTCCATAGTTCTCTTAATGTTTCCTTCATGTTGTAGTATGCATCTTCTATTTCCCAGGTGTCTATGTCCTTTTTTGTTAGCTTTGCTATTTCGTGTTTTAAGTTTTTCATTGTTTCTTCTACGTTTTCTTCTTGCTCTTGGATCTCTTTTAATTTCATTTCTAATTCTTCCATTATTTTACCTCTCTTTCAGCTTTTCTTAATTCTTTTAGTTTTGCTTCGCATTCTTCTTTGGTGCCTCTAAATATCTCTTTTACCTCATGTAGTTTGATTCCGTGTATTTCGTGTACAGCTACTTCTTCGTTTATGAAGTATGCCATTGATCCGTCTACCCTTGGGTAGTTGCTTATTTTGTATTTGCTCATCTTTCCCTCCTTTACGTCTTTAATTATATCATAATATTATGATAAAGTCCAACGTTTTTTCTAAGTATGTTCTTATAATATATAAACAAGTAATATAAAAAAGCCTTTTTAGGGGCTTTTCGTGTTTTTTCTGATCATACAAGTGCCGACATTTGAATCGACAGCTGCTTTTCATTGGTATTTGTCTTACCGATTCTTCCTGTATGGCCTGTATCCTGGTACTTCCAGTCTTTCCATCTTGGTTTCTAGGTTTCCTGCTCTACTGTAGTCCACATACTTCCTGGTCATGGTATTGATCTCGCTTTGTACGGTTTCTATGTATTCTTCTATGTTTGTTTTCTTTGCAGCTATTTGCTCGTCTTTTAATCTTCTGATTTCTATTTCCATTTGTCGTTGCTTCTGTGTTCCTTCGTAGAGGGTGTATTTCTTCCCTTCGTATTTGAATCCCTTCTGGTTGTCCTTTTGGATCTTCTCGAGCTGTTCTTCTGTAAATCTTGGTTTGTGTACGTCTAGGATTACGCTTACTATTTCGTGGTAGCAGTTCATCGTTGATATTGGTCGGTAGTCGTCCGTTATGGTTCCATCTTTTAGTGTTCTGTGTATGTCTATTTCTCGACCATTTACGTCTTTCGCTACTCCTTCTTCCTGGAGCTTCTCCCACTCGCTCTTTTCTTCCTCGCTTGGTTTTATCGTACTAAATCTATGTCCTTGTACTTCTGCGTGGTCTGGTGCTGGAGCTCCGTGTACTGTTACCTCTACGGCATCGGCATCTATTTCTTTTCCTATTTGCTCCTGGATCTCGTTATGAAGAGTTCTTTGTGCTGTCCTTAATTGCATTCTTACTGCCGAGTCCAAGCGTAGTGATCTTCCACTCTCGTAGTCTACGGTTCTGATTCC
>JAEIGA010005150.1_pt1 | contig 20062 bp, 15 predicted proteins | sample 9270691 | NCBI WGS metagenome assembly JAEIGA01 (sample SAMN17057246, study PRJNA624740) | gut metagenome | biome: biome; isolation source: fecal sample | host: Bos grunniens | place: China: Xizang | collected 2019 | reverse complement strand
TGGATAGTCTTTGTGTCAGTTAGTTTTTTTCGAAGGTACTTATTGTAAGTGAATGCTGTAATGATTTTTAATTCAGTAAGTAAAAATGATGAAGAACAAGCCCAAGGTAATGCAATCTTACTGAAATGATCCAGAATATTAAGCGCAGACAGATCTGCTGCATAATTAGGTAGGTGTGTTGCGCTAGATTCGCGCATTACATAATGGTAAAATCCTTCCTTGACTACAGCAATTTTGTTTGCGTGCTCGAGAAATGAAACCGTAAAATCATATACCTCACCAGATTTAATATTGGGATTAAAGCGCAATTGGTGTTCTCGTATAATATCAGCTTTATATATGAGTTGTGGTGCCGTTGGAAAAACTTCGCATGAAGAATATAGTTGGTCAACCGTGTACATACCTGCTGTTATAGGTAACTTCTCTGTGCCTGTTGTTCCTACTTGATTTTCTATAATACATGGTGCAATCAATGCATCTGCATTGCCCAAACCTTTTATAATGATATCTATGCTATCGGCTTGAAGAAAATCATCGCCATCAAGACACAATATATAGTCACCTTGTGCTATCGATATGCCAGCATTACGCGCTGCGGATACACCTTTGTTGACTTGGTTGATACCTATTGCACGCTTATCATTACGGACGAAGTTGTCAATGATAGTGCTAGTACAGTCAGTGGAACCATCATTGATAAAGATAAATTCACAGTTGTCGGCATTATTTAGCTGCGAAAGACTAAATATTGTCTTCGGCAGATATGCTTCAACATTATAACAGGGTATGATGATAGATAATGATAGCATGCTATTCTTTACGTTTGCTGGCAATTATTTCTTCAAAAAATTGTTCAATTCGATGTGCTTGTTTAATATTGCTCTTGTTCTCCAATACAAAGCGTTGAGCTTTCATTCCTTTTTGTTGCAGTTCTCCGCTTGTGAGGGACAGCGTTTCTAGTAACTTATCTTTAAAACCTTCTATACTTTCTTCATCAAATGTATATAGATGAGAGTAGTATTCTTCAGGTATTCCGCATAACTTAGTGGTTAATACGGGAGTACCGGATAACATATATTCTGTAGTTTTGGAAGGGAATGAGTATTTTACAAGTTCTTGATTTGAAAGGCGTGGATTAACTAATAACGTGGCTTGTTGTTCTGCTTTGATGATATCCTCATTGCTTACCACTCCCATATATTTAATTCGAGTATCTTGTTCTTGATATGCCAATAGTTGCTGGATGAATTTGCCGTCTCCATATATATGCAACTCGACATCTTTTATTGGAAGTTCCATAAATGCCTTGAGTAAGGTATCAAAACCGTACTCAGCCTCTACTGCACCAGCATACATCACAATACGAGGTGCATTGGTCTGCAATATTGGCTGAGATTTGAACTTGTAGTCCACAGAACCCTCCATTACGATATATGGTTTTTGTAATGGATTATATTTGTCGTTCATGTATTTGGTTAGAAACACAAATCCGTCATATTGCTTAATGCTATTTTGCTGACTATGCACACGCATCTTGAAAAACATATTCCACCACCATTTCCTCGTGTCTTTTGCTATTGTTACGGGAGGGGCAATCATGTCAGTGAGCATCATGCACTTAGGTATATTTAGCAACTTTGCAGCTGCCACACTGCCTTTACTGCTACTATTGGCAAATATATCGCATAATATGATTTTGTCTCCTTTTGTTCTTAAAGCCCATTTTATCGTATAAATAAAGGATGAAAGGATGTAAAAAAGTTGGCAAACAATAGGCACTCGTATAGTTGGTAAATAGGTGTATTGTATGTCTTCGAAACATTCTTCGTGATGACGCGAAAATATGGTCTGTTCTGTAATAATGTTACTTAATACATTTACCTTGTTATTATTATGCACAAATCCTTCTAAAATAAGACGAGAAAACTTGACAATTTGAATGCCAGGATTCTTGCCCGTTTTTTGTATTATACTGTTTATTGTATGAGCGGGGCTACATTTGCCCACAAAAAGTATATGCATATCTATATGATTATTAACTCTGCTACTATTCCTGTAGAAGTTGTTGATATATTCGTATATAATTTTCTGCCATTAGTTCCTTTGCGTATGTTGCACATGCTGCATAGGAAATCTCCTGACGATCAAACTTCATGTTTATGAAATCCTCCACCGTTGATTGAAGTGCTTCCATATCTCCGTGTTCCACAAATTTGCTATAATCACTCAACGAGATTTGCTCTGGTGCTCCCGCTTTAAAACCTACTATAGGAGTTCCGCATGATAGACTTTCTGCACATACCATAGAGAATGTTTCTTTTTTGCTCGTTAAGATGGTAATATCAGCAGCTGAATATAGTTGTGACAAGTACGTACTATCCTCTACTGGACCTAACACGACCATATTATCAGGCACTTGGGGGCTGGGACCGAAAGTGGGACCTGCCACAACAAATTTAACATTTGGCATCTTCTTTGCCAATTCTATCACATAGATACCACCCTTTAGGTTCTGAGGATTGCCGGTAAAGTTGGGGGTGACATGAAATACCATTTTCTCATTATCGGATATTCCTAATTGCTGACGAATGTTCGTCTCGCTCCAGTAATGAAAGATAGTGGTATCCAGCCCATTATAGACAACCTTATGTCTCTTTTCCAGTAGAATAGGGGATTGTGCAGCACGATCTTTCAACCATGGCGATACGGATACAACGATCAAGTTTTCATCAAAACCTTGAAATGCTTTTTTCATCCTATACCATGAATAAGCTGTTGCGTCTATTCCCAATGATCTGGTTTCTTGTTTTAATCTAGGACATTTTCCGCAACCCGTTTTCCAACGTTCACATTCCAACGCATGACCACAATTGGCGGTGTACATGAATTCTGCATGCAAAGTCAGAACCGTCTTGATTTTGTGTCTGTTTAAGTAGGTAATCAGTCTATATATGTTTACAAATGCATTATTAATACATTGCAAATGAACAATATCTGGTTTCTCTCGCTGTATAATGCGTATGAGTTTACAAGTCGAATAGAGGTGTCCGCCATACATAATACCTGATATGCGTGCCCATGCCCGATTAATACGGCTTAATCGTTCAGTGCATATCCTATATACACCATCCGCTTCAATCAGTGGTCCGCGACCATAGCAGACAATTGATTGATGTTGTTTTTGCAGGAGTACAGTGTGTATATCATGAGTGATTTTACCTGTACTCCACAATGGATAAACACTATTGACTTGTAATACTTTCATTATTCCTTTCTCCAAACCATCTTATTCACAATACCTGTGTATGATTGGATAATCTTGACTACTTTAGTACTTACATTCTCATCGGTATATACAGGTACAGGAGTACCATAATCTCCATTTTGTACCAACTCTACTGCTGTATCAACTGCTTGCAATAGACTCTTCTCATCAATACCCGCTATGATAAAACCAGCTTTGTCTAATGACTCTGGACGTTCTGTACTAGTTCGAATGCAAATAGCAGGGAATGGGTGACCAACGCTAGTGAAGAAACTGCTTTCTTCTGGTAGTGTGCCAGAGTCAGATACAACGGCAAAGGCATTCATTTGCAGACAGTTGTAATCATGGAATCCCAATGGCTCGTGTTGAATCACGCGCTTGTCCAATTCAAACCCACTTGCTTCCAGACGTTTGCGTGAACGAGGATGACAACTATACAAAATAGGCATGTCGTATTTCTCCGCCATCTTGTTAATCGCATTAAAGAGCGAACGGAAATTCTTCTCAGTATCAATGTTTTCCTCTCTATGGGCAGAAAGCAAAATGTATTTTCCTTTCTCCAATCCCAAACGTTGGTGAATGTCGCTAGCCTCAATCTCTGCCAAGTTTTCATGTAATACTTCTGCCATAGGCGAACCTGTCACATAAGTACGCTCTTTTGGCAATCCGCAATCAGCAAGGTATCTGCGTGCGTGCTCCGAATAAGCCAAATTGACATCCGAAATGATATCTACAATACGACGATTAGTCTCCTCTGGCAGGCATTCATCTTTACAACGATTACCTGCTTCCATGTGGAAAATAGGGATATGCAATCGTTTAGCGCCAATCACACTCAAGCATGAGTTAGTATCTCCCAAAACCAATACTGCATCTGGCTTGATGGCAACCATCAATTTATATGAAGCTGCAATAATATTTCCCATCGTCGAACCCAAATCATCGCCCACAGCATCCATATACACTTCTGGCTCTGCCAACTTGAGGTCATGGAAGAAAATACCATTGAGGGTATAATCGTAATTTTGCCCCGTATGAGCCAAAACCGTATCGAAATATTTCCGACATTTATTGATAACGGCTGCCAATCGAATAATCTCTGGACGTGTGCCCACGATAATCAACACTTTCAATTTGCCGTTGTTTGCAAACGAAACATTGCTATAATCAGTTTTCAGTTCCATAATCTTCTAAGTTTATACGGGTAAAAAGAATGTATCAGGTTTATTGGGATTAAAAATCTCGTTGCAGTACATCACTGTCACCAAATCTTGCGTATCAGATAGATTGATGATGTTATGGGTGTAGCCCGGTAGCATATGGATACATTGAATATTTTCTCCACTCACCTCAAATTCTATCACTTCATCTGAGTCAATGCGGCGTTGTTGAATCAGTCCATGTCCACTAACCACGATAAAGAATTCCCATTTGGTGTTGTGCCAATGCTGTCCTTTGGTGATGCCTGGTTTAGAGATGTTTATACTCACTTGACCACAATTCAGCGTATGAACCAATTCTGTAAACGAACCACGTTGATCAATATTCATCTTCAACGGGAAAGCTACTTTCTCTTTGGGTAAGTAGCTCAAATAAGTAGAGTATAATTTTTTAGCTAATGAGTTTTCTGGAATCTCTGGAATGGTCAATGTTTTGGGTTGTTCAGCAAACGCATATATCCAGTCCACAATCTCGCCCAAAGTGGTTTTGTGCGTGATGGGACAATAGCAATAGCGACCAACTTCTGTTGAGATTGTCTCTACACCTTCAAACTCACAGCGATGTTCATTACCTTGTATAGCGTTAATCATTTCATCCACCAAATCATCTATATAGAGCAATTCCATCTCTACATTACGATCATTTACTTGTATAGGCAAATCATTGGCAATGTTATGGCAGAAAGTGGCTATTGCAGAATTGTAATTTGGTCTGCACCATTTACCAAAGAGATTAGGGAAACGATATACTAATACCTTCGCCCCTGTTTCTTCTGCATATGCAAACATCAATTCCTCACCCGCCTTTTTGCTCTTCCCGTATTCACTCGTGCCGAATCTACCTGCCAATGTGGCTTGAATAGAACTGGAAATCATCACAGGACAACTGTTCTTGTGTTTCTTCAATAAGTCCAGCAAAGTAGAGGCAAAACCAAAGTTACCTAGCATAAACTCCTCTTGGTTTTGTGGACGATTAACTCCCGCCAAATTGAACACAAAATCACATGATTGGCAATAACTATCCAATTGTTCCAGAGATGAATCTATATCGTATTCCAAAACTTCGGAAATGCTTAAGTTCCCGTAGCTGTTGTTTTTTTTCTCGCGTATGTTATTCAGTTGCGCACAAAGATTTTTTCCTACAAATCCTTTTGCGCCGGTCACTAGTATCTTCATAATTATTTTGCGATGTTTGCAATGCCGTTTAGTTCATTTTGAATGTACTCCAACGAAGCAATCTTTGCTTTTGTCTCCTCTACCGTCAAGCGGGTTGTATTGTCCGAATTAAATTCACTCAATGTTACTCGCTTCTCATCGCCTTCCGTAAAGAACTTGTCGTAGTTTAATGTGCGGTTATCGGCAGGAACACGGTAGAAGTTACCTAAGTCTATTGCTTTGGCACACTCTTCGTTGGTCAACAATGTCTCGTACATTTTTTCGCCATGACGAATACCAATTACCTTAATGTCTTCTTTCTTTCCGCCAAACAACTCACATACTGCTTCAGCTTGCGTTTGAATGGTGCATGCGGGGGCTTTTTGTACCAAAATATCACCATTCTCTCCATGCTCGAACGCAAATAACACTAAATCTACAGCTTCCTCCAACGACATGATAAAACGTGTCATCTTTGGCTCGGTCAGGGTAATAGGATTACCATGGCGAATTTGGTCGATCCATAATGGAATTACACTACCGCGTGAACACATTACGTTGCCGTAGCGTGTGCAGCAGATTTTTGTATTGCGAGAATAACGGCTCTTAGCTACAGCAATCTTTTCTTCCATAGCTTTACTAGTTCCCATGGCATTGATTGGGTAAGCAGCTTTGTCTGTGGACAAACAAATTACACTTTCTACGTTGGCTTCAATAGCTGCTGTCAATACATTATCTGTGCCGATAATATTCGTTTTTACAGCCTCCATTGGGAAAAACTCGCACGAAGGAACTTGCTTCAATGCTGCCGCATGGAAAATATAGTCCACACCAAACATGGCTGAACGGCAACTTTCCAATGAACGCACATCTCCAATATAGAATTTAATCTTGTGGGCTACATCTGGATATTTCGTTTGATACTCATGACGCATATCATCTTGTTTCTTCTCATCACGAGAAAAAATACGAATTTCCGCAATATCTGTACATAAAAAACGATTTAATACTGCATTTCCAAACGAACCGGTACCTCCGGTTATCATTAATGTTTTTCCGTTAAAAATTGACATATCAATTGTGGTTTTATAAATTCGCTATATCTAAATTTTTCAAACAAACCCTCAGCGAATCGGTCCAATAAGGAACTTTTACACCAAAAGTATCTTTGATTTTCGTTTTGTCTAATACTGAATACGAAGGGCGCTTTACTGGCGATGGAAACTCGTCACTATGACATGGCTGAATGTCGCAATTCGTGTGTTTCGCGTACTCCGCAATCATCTTTGTAAAGTCAAACCAACTGCAAACACCCTCATTACTAAAGTGATATACCCCCTCATTCCCCTCGTACTTGCGCTCGCTAACAATCTCATAAATCGCTGCAGCCAAGTCATATGCGTAGGTTGGTGTGCCCACTTGATCAAACACCACTTTCAGCTGTGGTTTCGTAGCGGTCAAGTTCAACATCGTCTTTACAAAATTCTTTCCAAACTCGCTATACAACCATGCTGTGCGAATAATCAAGTGTTTACAGCCTGAAGCCAAAATTTTCTCCTCGCCCTGCAATTTAGTTTTGCCATACACTCCTGTAGGTGTACCTTTTTGGTTTTCTTTGCATGGAGTATTATATGGATCACCACCAAACACATAGTCGGTGGATATATGTACCAACAATCCATCCACCTCTTTTAGCGCAACTGCCAAATTCTCAACGGCTGTGGCATTCAGTAGTTCGCAAAATGCTTCATCTGTCTCCGCCTTGTCCACATTGGTGTATGCTGCACAATTGATGATGCACTTCACATCATGCTCTTGTACCATCTTGCGCACGGCCTCCTGCGATGTAATATCCAATAGAGTCGTTTCGATACCCTCTACTTCCACTACATCTGTAAAGAAATATGTATCATGGCTATTCTTAGCCACTATTCTAATCTCGTTTCCGAGTTGTCCGTTTGCTCCTGTTACCAGTATATTCATAATTTAGTTCCTGATTCTTGGCTCCTTATTTCTGATTCCATGTGAATGGCGAATCAAACTCTGCCAACTTCGGATGCTTTGTATCCTTTTCACTCAATAATGCCTCTTCCATTGCCATTCCCCAATCAATGCCAAGCGATTCATCTAAAATTGAAATGCCACCATCTGCTTCTGGATGATAGAAATTATCGCACTTATATTGGAACACTGCACTCTCGCTCAAGACGGCAAAGCCATGTGCAAACCCTTGAGGAACAAAGAATTGACGATGGTTCTCTTCTGTTAGCAATACAGCTACATGCTGCCCATAAGTTGGACTCCCTTTGCGGATATCTACCACTACATCAAGCACTGTTCCTTTCACGCAACGTACCAATTTACTCTGCGCGTATGGTGGACGTTGAAAGTGTAAACCACGCATCACACCATATTTCGACATGCTTTCGTTATCTTGCACAAAGTGTATATCGCCTACTTTCTCCTTGAATTCTCTCTCTGAAAAACTTTCAAAGAAATACCCGCGCGAATCGCCAAACACCTTTGGTTCAATGATATACACTCCTTCTATTGCAGTCTTTATTACTTCCATACGATCAATCCAAATAGCCAGATCCTGATTGCTTTACATCCTCAATCACCTTCAGCAAATACTGTCCATATTGGTTCTTCAACATGGGCTGAGCCAATTCACGCATACGCTCTTCGTTTATCCAACCTTGACGATACGCAATACCCTCCAGACATGCTACTTTCAAACCCTGACGCTTTTCCAATACCTCAATGTATGTACTTGCCTCTGACAACGAATCGTGCGTGCCTGTATCCAACCATGCAAAACCTCTTCCCAACGTCTGAACTTTCAATTCTCCATCTTTCAGAAACTCCTGATTTACAGTTGTAATCTCATATTCTCCGCGAGCAGATGGCTGGATGCTAGCTGCCACGTCCACCACTTTGTTAGGGTAGAAATACAACCCCACTACCGCATAATTGCTTTTTGGGTTTTGTGGTTTCTCCTCAATGCTCAAGCAGTTACCTTCTTTGTCAAACTCTGCCACTCCATAACGTTCTGGGTCGCTTACCCAGTAACCAAATACAGTCGCTTTTTTATCTTCTTCAGCCGCGCGAACGGCCTCTTTTAGCATTCCAGTAAAGCCCGAGCCATGGAAGATATTATCTCCCAAAACCAAGCATGCACTGTCATCTCCAATAAACTCTTTGCCGATGGTGAATGCTTGCGCCAAACCGTCTGGTGAAGGTTGTTCAGCATAAGTAAAGTTCACACCATAATCGCTACCATCACCCAACAATCGTTTGAATCCTGGTAAGTCATATGGAGTGGAAATAATTAATATATCACGAATTCCAGCCAACATCAGCACGCTAATTGGATAATAAACCATGGGCTTATCATAAATCGGCATTAATTGTTTGCTAATGCCTTTGGTAATGGGGTACAATCGTGTGCCCGAACCTCCTGCTAATACAATTCCTTTCATATTGTGATAGTTGTTTTTGTCTTCGTTTCCTTTTTATTGCCGTTCATTTGCCACTCATCTCTATCGGAACCTCATCGTGACCTCATCGAGATCTCATCGTGACCTCATTATCACTTTGTTGAGGCAGCGTAATGACTTCCTAATCTCTTCTGAAGATATCTCTAGTGTACACTTTCTCTTTTACATCCTCCAAACATGCGTCATAGCGGTTTGCAATAATCGCTTGCGACAACTCCTTGAACTTTGCCAAGTCATTCACCACCAACGAACCAAAGAACGTTGTTCCATCTGCTAGTGTTGGCTCATAGATAATCACTTGCGCACCTTTTGCTTTCACGCGCTTCATAATTCCCTGAATACTCGACTGCCTAAAGTTATCCGAATTCGACTTCATCGTCAATCGATACACTCCTATCACACATGCATGCTCCTCTCGTGCATCGTACTGACCATTGTTGTAATAATCGTAGTATCCCGCTTTCGCCAATACACGATCCGCAATAAAGTCTTTTCTAGTGCGGTTGCTTTCCACAATTGCCTCTATCAAGTTCTCTGGCACGTCCTGATAATTTGCCAACAGCTGTTTTGTATCTTTTGGCAAACAGTAGCCGCCATAACCAAACGATGGGTTATTGTAGTGTGTCCCAATGCGTGGATCTAAACACACACCCTCAATAATCGACTGTGTATCTAATCCTTTCATCTCTGCGTATGTATCCAACTCGTTGAAGTAACTCACGCGTAACGCCAAATAGGTGTTAGCAAACAATTTCACTGCTTCGGCTTCTGTGAAACCCATGAATAAAGTATCTACCTCTGGTTTGATGGCTCCTTCTTGCAACAATCCTGCGAACTGCTTGGCAGCCTCTACCAATCGCACGTCCTTCAAATCCGTACCTACAATGATTCGTGATGGGTACAAGTTGTCGTACAGCGCCTTACTTTCACGCAAAAATTCAGGAGAGAACAAAATGTTCTCCGTGTCAAACTTCTTACGCACACTCTCTGTGTATCCCACAGGAATAGTGGATTTAATTACCATAATTGCCTTTGGATTGACGCGCAAAACTAATTCAATCACTTGCTCCACTGCCGAGGTGTCGAAATAGTTCTTTTGACTATCGTAATTTGTAGGAGCAGCAATCACCACATACTCTGCCTCTTTGTACGCCGCCTCTGCATCCAGAGTAGCAGTCAAATCTAACTCTTTTTCTGCAAAGTACTTCTCTATATACTCATCTTGAATAGGCGATTGGCGATGATTAATCATCTCCACCTTTGCGGGGACAATGTCCACGGCCAACACCTTGTGATGCTGCGCCAGCAATGTCGCTATCGACAATCCTACGTATCCTGTTCCTGCTACTGCTATTGTCATGGCTATATGGTTTTTCTTAAGCGCGGCAGGGGTGTTGATTGCTGCGCTAGTTGTCGCTATTGTCGTTCTAAAAGATTATAGTCTGCCGTCCACCACACTGCGATCTACAAAATCTTTTACATCAAAAATTACTGCGCCTTGCTCTTTGTATTTCTTGAAGTCAAAAGTCTTAAACTGATTGTGGCTTACACATGCGATTACGGCTTGATACTCCTTGTCTGGATCTATCGCTGCAATCAACTCCTTGCCATACTCATGTTTAACGACGTCTGCACTTGCCCATGGGTCGTACAAATCTACATTGCAACCGAAATCTTCCAACTCATCCACAATATCCACGACCTTCGTGTTGCGGCAATCTGGGCAGTTCTCTTTGAAGGTTACACCCAATACTAATACATTCGAATTATTAATCTTGTGATCTTTTTGAATCATCAATTTTAGCACCTTATCTGCGATAAACTTTGCAATCGAATTGTTTACCGCACGACCTGACAAAATCACTTGTGGATCATAACCCAATGATTTTGCTTTATGTGCCAAGTAGTATGGATCAACCGAAATACAGTGCCCTCCAACCAAACCTGGACGATACTTCAAGAAATTCCACTTGCTTCCTGCGGCCTCAATCACATCATTTGTATCAATACCCACACGGTCGCAGATCAATGCCAATTCGTTCATAAATGAGATATTCACATCTCGCTGACTATTCTCTACCGCCTTTGCTGCCTCTGCCACCTTCATGTTTGGCGCTTTGTGCGTACCGTTCTCCAAAATAGAGTTATACAACGCATCCACCAAGTCGGCAATCTCAGGAGTAGAACCCGAAGTGATCTTCTTAATTTTTGTCAAAGTATTCACTTTATCACCTGGATTGATGCGCTCTGGAGAATAACCGCAGTAGAAGTCCTCATTAAACTTCAATCCGCTAAACTTCTCCAATACAGGCACACAGTCTTCTTCTGTACAACCTGGGTAAACTGTTGATTCATAAATTACTAAGTCACCTTTATTCAAAGTCTTGCCAATCGTCTCACTTGCCTTCAATAGTGGAGTTAAGTCTGGGTTGTTAAAACGATCAATTGGGGTAGGGACGGTCACAATATAAGTGTTCACCTGTTTCAAATCTTCTGGATTGCTTGTGAAAGTTAACCCAATTTTCTTGGTGCTCTCATATGCATCGCGAGCTTGTTTCATACCCACCAAATCAGCCTCTAAGGTATGGTCCTCACCACGATTCAACTCATCCACTCGTGCTTGGTAAATATCAAAACCAATCACGCGGTATTTCTTGCCATATTCAATCGCCAATGGCAATCCTACATACCCTAATCCAATAACTGCAATAATCCTGTTCTCTAGTTTCATATGTTTCTTAATAAATTTGTTTTCTATATTTTTGTATTGTTGGACACAGTAATCCATACTAGCGTGCAAAATTACATATTTTTTTTGATATGTGCAAGCTTTTTGGGGAAATTTATACAATAAGATGTATTATTGGTGGTTTTTGTTTTTTATTACATAAAAACTTGTGAGTTTTGGGTATTTTTTGTACCTTTGCAGGGTAAATTGCTCGAATAGGTGTTTTTTATACCTCATGGGCATGAGAAAGTTAGTTTTTATAGTTTTAAATATGAAAAAATTCAAACTTTGGAATAGGATTTGCGGATGGCTAGTCTTTGCTATTGCTGCTGCAACCTATCTTTTGACGATGGAGCCTACGGCCTCTTTCTGGGACTGTGGCGAGTTTATTGTTAGTGCGCACAAATTAGATGTTGGGCATCCACCCGGGGCACCGTTTTTTATGCTTCTCGGACACTTCTTCTCGCTCTTTGCTAGTGATGCTGCTCATGTGGCGATGTGTGTGAATGCTCTTTCTGCATTGGCATCTGCGTTTACCATCTTGTTCCTTTTTTGGACAATCACGGCACTTGGGCGTAAACTTGTCAAACCAGATACCTTCGCGAAGGGGATTTCCCTTCTTGGTGCGGGGCTTGTAGGAGCATTAGCATATACATTCTCTGATACTTTTTGGTTCTCAGCAGTGGAGGGCGAAGTGTATGCGCTTTCATCACTCTTTACAGCTGTCGTCTTCTGGCTTATCCTCAAGTGGGATGAGCATGCCGACGAAGAAGGGTCAGATAAGTGGCTGATTCTTATTGCTTATCTCATGGGATTAAGTATTGGTGCCCACTTGCTCAACCTTTTGACTATCCCTGCTATAGTCCTCGTGTACTACTTCCGTCGTCATGAGTTCTCATGGAAAGGCGTATGTGGAGCCTTCGGTATTTCTGTAGCAATTCTCGCAGTCATCCTCTATGGCATTATCCCGGGTATACCTACCATCGCAGGGTGGTTTGAGTTGCTGTTTACCAATACGTTAGGCTGCCCATTCAATACGGGATTGGCTGTCTATCTTGTTCTCATGGCTGCGGCGCTGGTTTGGGCTATTTGTGAGAGTTACTGTGTGATTGAGAAAGAGGAGAGAATCAATACTCGCACTATCATTTCTTTCGTGGTAGCAATGGCATTGGCTGGAGTACCATTAATCAAGGAAAGTGCTCTGATTGGCATAGTGCTGACTGTTGTGATGTTGCTTGTTTTGTTCTTGAAGAAGCAATTTATTCCTGCGCGTTGGATCAATACCATTGCCATGATGGTAACGGTAGTGATTATTGGTTATGCAACATATGCCGCAATTGTTATTCGTTCGAATGCGGACACACCAATGGATCAAAACTCCCCTGATAACGTCTTTTCACTCAAATATTACCTCAACCGCGAACAGTATGGTGATACCCCTCTCTTCTATGGACAAACGTATAACGCGCCTGTGAAATTAGATGAGAACGAGATAAAAGGTATATGTGTTCCTGTGGAGAAAAAAGGTGCTGCGCAATATGCTCCTGCACCTAAAGACCAGGATGGAAAAGATCGCTATGTCATTTCAGGATATAAGAGTAGCTACGAATATATGGACGAATTTAAGATGCTTTTCCCACGTATGCACTCTCAACAACCAACACATATTCAGGCATATAAAGAGTGGGCGGAAGTTAAGGGTACAAGGATCCGTTATAAATATTGTGGACAAAACAAAACGGATTATTGTCCTACTTTCTGGGAGAATATGCGCTTCTTCTTCCGCTACCAAGTCAATTTTATGTATTGGCGTTATTTTATGTGGAATTTCTCTGGTCGTCAAAACGATCTACAATCTTATGGTGATATATCCAAAGGTAATTGGATTACAGGTATATCATTCATTGATAATGCATTGCTAGGTGATCAGTCTAAATTGCCGACAGAACTCCGTGAGAATAAGGGACATAACGTATATTATATGCTTCCTCTACTCCTTGGTATCATTGGTATGTTATGGCAACTTGGCAAATCAAATAATCAAGATAAAGATAAGCAGGGTGTTCGTTCATTTACAATCACGTTCTTGCTATTCTTCCTAACAGGATTGGCGATTGTGGTTTATCTTAACCAAACTCCATATCAACCACGCGAGCGAGATTACGCGTACGCAGGATCCTTCTACGCTTTCTGTATATGGATAGGACTTGGAGTAATGGGAATTATTAGTGCTTTCAATCAGCTTGCTAAGAATGAAACTTTGCGTACTCTTGTTGCTGCTGTAGTAGTTCTCATTACGTTGTTAGTGCCAATACAAATGGCGTCTCAAAACTGGGATGATCACGATCGCTCTAATCGATATGCGGCACGTGATTTTGGAGCTAACTATTTGAATTCATGTGAGAAAGAAGCAATTATTTTCTGCAACGGAGATAACGACACCTTCCCATTATGGTATAACCTAGAGGTAGAAGGCGAACGTGATGATGTGAGAGCATGTAACCTTTCTTATTTGCAAACGGAGTGGTATATTGATCAGATGAAACGACCTTATTACAATTCTCCTGCCTTGCCTATTTCTTGGGAATATAAGGATTATATGCCTGGAAAGAACGAAATTGCATGGGTTGAGAATCGTATCAATTCTCCGTTGGAAGTGAAAAAAGCATTCCAGTTCATGTTGTCGGATGACCCTCGTACCAAACGGGATGGCGAAAACTATCTACCTACCGACCAATTGTATATTTACTCTCCTGATAGCCAGCGTATTGAGCTTAAAAAATCACGACGCTATACTCGTTCAGAGATGATGGTGATGGAAATGCTTTCTACCAATGAGTGGAAACGACCTATGTATTTTGCTATTACCATTGGAGATGATTATCATTTAGGACTTAATCCATATCTTGAACTTACAGGTATGGCATACCGCATCACGCCTGAGCGTAGCAAAGATGGCAAAGCGCGTGTGAATACCGATGTTATGTATGATAACATGCTTCATAAGTTCAAATATGGCAATATGAATCTCCCTGGTATTTATATTGATGAAAATACAATGCGTATGTGTCGCACCCATCGTATGATGTTCTGTCAGTTGGCTGAAGCATTATACAATGAAAATAAGTACGATAAAGCGATTGAAGTGTTAGATTTCGCTGAGCAGATGCTTCCTGGTTATAATGTTTCGTATGATTATACATCTGCTACAATGGCTTCTTTGTATTACGCTATGGATCAATATGATAAGGCTGATAAGATTATGCAGATAGTAGCAGATAATAGTGTGGAATATATGGAGTGGAGTGCATCCATGGAGCCTATCTACCGCAAATCTGTACAATCTACCATTAACCATCATACTGCTGTTCTTGGTTTTGTCTTGCAGAACTTAGAGCGTTTTGAACGAAAAGAAATGTTTAATAAGTATTACGACTTGTACCGTCAATATGCTAGTAGATAAACTTCCTGTTTTGTTGCTAACGGGGTATCTCGGTAGTGGCAAAACTACACTCTTAAATCGTATCCTCTCCAATAAGAAGGGGATACGATTTGCTGTAATAGTCAATGATATAGGCGAAGTGAACATTGATGCTACTCTCATCCAACGTGGAGGTGTGGTGTCGCAACAAGATGACAACCTTATCGCTTTACAAAATGGTTGTATATGTTGTTCGCTGAAGATGGATATGGTGCAGCAATTGCGCGACCTAGCCGCTCAAAATTGCTTCGATTATATCGTGATTGAGGCATCTGGCATCTGCGAACCTGTACCAATTGCGCAAACCATCTGTTCTTATCCTGAGATAGTACCGCATTCCGAAGCAGCTATTCCTACTCTAGATAGTATAGTTACTGTGGTTGATGCACTACGTTTGCGTGATGAGTTTGCATCGGGGGATGCGCTGCAACGAACCAATATCCCAGAGGAAGACCTCGCATCGCTCGTTATTCAACAAATAGAATTTTGCAATCTTATTTTGCTTAACAAAGCTAGCGAAGTGTCCGAACACGAACGCCAGCATATCCGCGCCATCATTCGTGCCATACAGCCCAAAGCCGAGATTATTGAATGTGATTATTGTGATGTTTCGTTCTCCAAATTATTAGATACAGATTCTTTCAATTTCGATGAGGTGGCTACTTCTGCGGCATGGTTGCAAGGGGTAGAAAGTGAGATGGATTCTAAGGATGAACACCATCACCACGAACACCACCACGAACACCACCATCACGAACATGGCGAGTGTGACAACCCGCATTGCCATTGCCATGAGCATCATCACGAATGTGATGATCCGCATTGCCATTGTCATCACAATCACGGAGATGAATATGGAATCTCAACCTTTATTTATTACCGACGCCAACCGATGAACTTGAATCGTTTTGACGAATTTGTTGCGCGTCATTGGCCAAAAGGTGTTATTCGTTGTAAGGGAATGTGTTATTTCGAAGAGGAATACGACATGTGCTATCTCTTCGAACAGGCGGGTAGCCAATTCAATTTGCGACAAGCGGGTATGTTCTATGCCACAATGCCGCAAGAGCAACTCATGCAGATGATGGCATCTGATCCCGCCTTACAACGCGACTGGGACGACCAATATGGCGATAGAATGCAAAAGATTGTTTTTATCGGGCAACATATGGACAAAGAGGCCATATGCCAAGCTTTAGACGAATGTTTAATTGGCTAAAACTGCCAATTTCTCCTTGTATCCAGCAATCACTGTATTAAACGAATCTTTGTATTGCGTTGGCAGTGGTTCTGCTGGAGGAGAATCCATCTTCAAAGGGTCTATAGGTGTACCATTTTTCCATACGCGGAAATCCAAGTGAGGACCCGTACTAGCACCCGTACTTCCTACATAACCAATCACTTCGTTCTGACGAACGCGCTTACCTACTGCCAAACCGTCTGCGTATTTAGATAGGTGCAAATAGGCTGTCGTATAGGTGGCATTATGCTTAATTTTCACGGTGTGTCCACCGCCACCTTTGTATCCTTTTTCGATTACTACACCGTCACCAATGCTCACAACTGGAGTACCCGTTGGAGCTGCATAATCAACACCAGTGTGAGGTCTAACTATCTTATAGATAGGGTGTTTGCGGGCATATGTGAACTTCGATGAGATACGGCTGTAGTTCAATGGAGCTTTCAAGAATGCCTTGCGCATACTTTTTCCTTCTGCGTCGTAGTAATTACGGATATCGCCGTTGTCAAACCAATATGCCTCTTGCCATTCACGGGCATGATAGAAGTGAGAAGCGTGAATCTGTCCAATACCAATGCGGGTGGTGTCCACATATCGCTCATCGTAGTAAACGCGAATAGAATCGCCCTGTTGCAAACCAAAGAAATCGATAGTCCATGCGTATATCTCGCTGAGTTCCAATGCCAATTCCACAGGAAGATTTTTGTCTACCATCGCATTCCACAAACTAGATTCTATCACCACTTCGGCTGTCTTTTTCTTGATAGTGATAGGTTTCTCTAGGTGCTCTACACGGAGTGAGTCGGTCATGTGAAATACATATTCCTCACGAATATTGGGTTTATATACAAAATGACATAGATGCTCTACACCTGCTGTATCGGCTTGTAAAAATGCAAAATATTTCTTTCCCGAACGAATTGTGCGCACATCAAATTGCTCAGTAGGCAGATACGTGATTCCTGCCATTTGTTGACGAGTTGCTCCTAAGCGATTTAAAATACCGCCCAGTGTCTCTCCATCTTTCACTACGCCTGTGTCCACGCGAAACGAGTCAACGGGTATGCCAAACTCATAACGCACCACTGGCTTCTTTTCTTCGCCAATTGGAGTCTTTGTCTTAAAGCAACCAACGCATAATAATGCGGTCGCAATTGCTACGAGAATACGAAACTTCTTCATGCTTATTTCTTTTGTGGGTATTTGCGTACCCATGAACTCATTTTCAATTTTATTACGCCCAACAAGGCCTCTGAGAAGATTCCACCTGACATTTTGCTGGTGCCTAACACACGGTTAACGAAGATTATGGGCACCTCTTTAATCTTAAAGCCACACTTGTAAGCGGTAAACTTCATCTCAATTTGGAAAGCATATCCTTTGAATCGAATTTTGTCTAACTCTATGGTTTCCAGCACTTCGCGACGATAGCATACAAAGCCAGCCGTGGTGTCGTGCACTTTCATTCCTAGTACACAACGCACATACTTGCTCGCAAAATACGACATCAGCACGCGACCCATTGGCCAGTTTACAACATTCACACCACTCACATAACGACTACCTATTGCTACATCCGCACCTTGATTAGCGCATGCGTCGTACAACTTTAGCAAATCTTGTGGGTTGTGAGAGAAATCCGCGTCCATCTCGAAGATGTAATCGTATTGATGTTCAATCGCCCACTTGAAACCTGCAATGTATGCTGTACCTAGACCCAACTTGCCTGAACGTTCTACCAAATGAACTTTGCCCGCAAACTTATCGGCCATCAAACTCTTCACGATGGCAGCGGTGCCGTCGGGCGAACCATCGTCAATCACCAATACATGGTACTCAATAGGCAACTCCATCACAGCGGTAATGATCGCTTCGATGTTCTCTTTCTCGTTGTAAGTAGGAATGATAACTAAATTCTTCATATGTCGTTATTTAGTTGATTTACAAAGGTTTTTGTCTAAAATGTACACCGGACTTGGGCTCAACCGCTCGAGCGGTGTCAAGAATATATCAGCGCCTGGCATAATGCCTGCGTTCAACAAAATCTCGGTAATGGTATCCATCGCCACTGTTGGGTCGTTGTTCTCGTGGCTCAAGTGGCACAAGAATACATTTCGCATCTGATCGTGGTAATTTTCAGCCAACAACCTACCGCAGGTTGTATTACTTTGATGACCTTTGGGAGACAAGATTCGTTGTTTGAGATACGTGGGATAGGGACCATTCAAAAGCATTTGCTCGTCGTGATTCGCCTCTATCACAATATGATTGGCACTGCGAATATACTTCTCCATCTCAGCGTTTGGCTCGCCACAATCGGTTGCGATCATAAAACGTTGACCCTGAAAATCAATCACATAACCCACACACTGAGTCGAATCGTGCGACACGGCAAACGTATTGATCTTCATACCAATCAGTTCCCATTCTACGCCCACTTCGTAGTAACGTTGCGAGGTGCGCAATTTCTCCTGAACACCGTAATTGCGGTTAATTCCCTCATGAATCTGACGAGAGGCGTAAATAGGCAAATGCACACGTTCGCCCAACGTCCCTACCGCACGGATATGGTCTGCATGATCATGCGTAATCAGTACACCCATGATGTTAGCATAGTCCAAACCCATGCTGCGAAGGTGTTTTTGAATGGTACGAGCAGATATACCAGCATCAATCAAGATACCTCTTTGGCTTGTACCCAAATAAAAGCAGTTGCCACTGCTTCCACTGGCTAAACATCTAAATATGAGTTGGCTATCTGTCATCAATGCACCTACTATGGCAATATAAATCAATTTGACCTGCAAAGGTACAAAAAAAAACGCACATATGCAAACAATGCACATGTTTTTTTCAAAATCTTCGCGTTTGTCTGTTGAAAATTCTTTGAAAGATATTAGTTATTAGTTAGCGATAAGTTAGTGATAAGTTAGTGATAAATTAGTGATATAGAACACTTCGGTTACAAAAAGGTATCAACGGATCATCTCTTGTATCCTTATTCTATCCCGCTCTATACGCAAAAAAATCCGCATAATCAGCTCATGTTTAGCCAATTATGCGGATTCATTATTTCCGAATAGCTTATAAAAGCCTATTTTTCACATGGTCATTATGGACATACTGGACGCACAGACTGTCCATAGTAACGGTAGCCGCCGTACCAATCCACGTTACCCGAATAGAAGCCCAAGTAGTACGCGTAGTACGGGTCGACCGTGCTGAGCGAACTCGACCAGTAGTCGCCGCTGCTACCTGCGTCGTAGAGCGAACTGCCGCCGCGGTAGCCCGCTCCAGGGAGGAAAATAGACTTGTCGGTATAACCCGCCTTCTTGGAGGTTACTTTATAACCATATACTCCGTTTTGAGTAGTCCATTCCCAAGTACATTCTGTGCGCAATTCGTCTTGCTCTGCCCTGGTGGGCATACGCCAACTTCCACCCCAATTTACCCTCGCAGCATCGTCAGATGCT
>JAEIGA010005149.1_pt1 | contig 20063 bp, 13 predicted proteins | sample 9270691 | NCBI WGS metagenome assembly JAEIGA01 (sample SAMN17057246, study PRJNA624740) | gut metagenome | biome: biome; isolation source: fecal sample | host: Bos grunniens | place: China: Xizang | collected 2019 | reverse complement strand
CTCCACGGAGAAGAAGCTTTCTGTCGAGGCCGTCTGCTGTGAGGTCGCACCAGACAGATCCGTCCTCCTGAGTCTCGAAGATACCAGCCTCAAGGCCTTTCTGAACGAGAGCCTTTCCGAAAAGATATGTCTGTGACTCATAATATGTTCTGTCGAAGCTGATGCCGAGGTCCGCGTATGTTTTGTCGAATCCCTCGTACACCCAGCCGTTCATTGTCTTCCAGAGCTCGACAACCTCCTGGTCGCCGTTCTCCCACTTGAAGAGCATCTCCTGGGCAGCCTTGAGAGAAGGTGCGTTCTTCTCAGCATCCTCCTTTGCCATTCCTCCGGCTACAAGCTCATCGATTTCCTTCTTGTAGAGGTTGTTGAAGGCCACATAGTAGTCTCCCACAAGATGGTCGCCCTTCTTGCCGCTTGAAGCTGGAGTCTCTCCGTTACCGAGGACCTTCCATGCATACATTGACTTGCAGATATGGATACCACGGTCGTTCACGAGGTTAACCTTCATCACGTTGTGACCGCAAACCTCAAGGAGCTTTGCAACCGACCAACCGAGGAGGTTGTTGCGGATGTGACCCAGGTGAAGAGGCTTGTTGGTATTCGGAGATGAATACTCTACCATGATTGTTCTGCCGGTTGGAGCGAGCTGACCGTAGTCCTCTGCATTTGCGATCTCAGCGAAGACATTGTTCCAATATACCTCTGAGAACGAGATATTGAGGAATCCTTTCACTGTGTTGTATGCCGCAACCTCAGGAGTATTGGCCTTGAGCCATTCTCCAATCGCATTTCCTGTGTTTTCAGGAGTTGTCTTTGATACCTTCAAAAGAGGGAATACCACCAATGTGTAGTCACCCTCGAACTCTTTGCGAGTCACCTGCACCTGAAGCTGGGCCTCAGGGACTTCTACGCCGTAAAGCGCCTGAATTGCTTCAGACGCCTTATTTATAATAAATTGTTCTGGAGTCATTTACTTGAATCTATTAATCACTGAATGTATTCAAATAAAAAACATTGACTCCCGAAAAGGGAAGGGGCCCACGAAGTGGGAAGGATTTTTTATTGAATACATTTAGTGAAGTTATTAACCGAGGTAGCTCTTAAGAAGCTTGCTACGTGAGTTGTTCTTAAGCTTGCGGATCGCCTTCTCCTTGATCTGGCGCACACGCTCTCTTGTAAGACCGAATCTTTCTCCGATCTCCTCAAGGGTCATCTCCTGACATCCGATACCGAAGAATGACTTGATGATCTCTCTCTCACGCTGAGCGAGTGTTGAAAGCGCACGCTCAATCTCCTTGTTGAGAGACTCGTTCACAAGGCCTCTGTCGGCACTTGGAGAGTCGTTGTTCACAAGCACATCAAGAAGGCTGTTATCCTCACCCTCTACGAACGGAGCATCTACAGATACATGACGGCCTGACACTCTGAGTGTATCAGCGATCTTGTCCTTCGGAACATCGATCATCTCTGAAAGTTCCTCGCTTGAAGGCATTCGCTCGTTCTCCTGCTCGAACTTGGAGAGAGCCTTGTTGATCTTGTTAAGTGAACCTACCTGGTTAAGAGGCAACCTGACAATTCTTGACTGCTCTGCAAGAGCCTGAAGAATCGACTGGCGAATCCACCAAACTGCATATGAAATGAACTTGAAACCACGAGTCTCATCAAATTTCTCAGCTGCCTTGATAAGACCGAGATTTCCCTCGTTGATAAGGTCCGGCAAGCTAAGACCCTGATTCTGGTACTGCTTGGCAACAGACACCACGAAACGAAGATTTGCTCTTGTAAGTTTCTCCAAAGCCTGCTGGTCACCTTTACGGATTCTCTGCGCAAGCTCTACTTCCTCCTCCACTGTGATGAGTTCTTCTCTACCGATCTCCTGAAGATACTTGTCAAGAGAAGCACTCTCACGATTTGTAATCGATTTTGTAATCTTTAGCTGTCTCATTTGTATTTAAAAGATAAATTCTGCTTCTAAATTCCGAAACCGAAATAACCAGTCTGTCCTGTTGGAGTGACACCCTCGACAAACACTGATCTCTTCGACTTCTTGACGGCATCTATCACATCCTTCGGGGTGCTTACCGGCTGGTCGTTGACATATTGCATTATGAAACCTTTGACAGCTCCTGCCTCCATCAATTTTCCAGGTCCGATACCCACGATCTCAACTCCATGTTTCAGTCCGTATTTCTCAAGCTTCTCCTTAGGAGCAGACTTTATTACAGAACCGTACAGAGCTACCGATCCATCATCTGACGTAACACCGTTTTCCTGCGAAGTTCCCTTGAAGACAACCTCAACCTCGAGTTCTTTTCCATTCCTTAACACCTTTACCACAGCCTTGTCGCCAGGAGAGAAGCGGCTTACCATCTCCTGAACCGATGCGGAATTGGTTATATTTACGGAATCAATGGCAACCAATATATCTCCAGCCTCTATTCCGGCATCAGATGCGGCGCCAGTTGGGGAAACTTCAACAATATATACGCCGTTTCTTGAAGAAAGTTTCAGCTGCTGAGCAATTTTATCGTCAATTTCTTGCATTGTTATACCCAATACAGCCCTCTTTACGCTACCGAATTCGATAATATCTGAAACAACTTTCCTTACAATATTTGAAGGTACAGCAAAAGAATATCCGGCATATGAACCTGTCTGGGATATGATTGCAGTGTTGATACCGACGAGATTACCGTTCTTATCCACCAGTGCACCACCGCTGTTACCCGGATTCACAGCCGCATCAGTCTGAATGAAAGACTCGACCTTGTATTCTCCGCTATAATTTGGCATGGAGCGGCCTTTTGCACTTACGATTCCTGCTGTAATGGTCGAACGGAGATCATACGGAGAACCGATTGCAATCACCCATTCGCCAAGACGCAGCTTATCAGAATCTGCGAAAGCAAGATATGGAAGTCCTTCAGCCTCAATCTTAAGCAAAGCAACATCAGTTGCAGGATCGGCGCCTACAAGCACAGCGTCATATGTCTGATTTGTATTCAGAGTAACCTTTATCTTGGTAGCTCCTGCAATTACATGATTGTTTGTCACGATATAACCGTCTTCACGGATAATCACACCGGAACCGCTGCCGACCTTCTCTCTCGGCTGTTGGGGAGTTCCATAGCCGAAGAAATATTCAAAAATATCCTGCGGCATGGCATTTGGGGTAGATTTTCCGGATGAAATGACCTTGACATACACAACTGCGTCTACTGCAGTTTCAGCGGCAAATGTAAAATCCGGCCAATCATCATTAGACAGGTTCACGGTCCTGTACATTGATGGTTCCAAAACAGAATTTTTCTCGTCAAGTTTCACATCTGTGACAAAGTCATCTGACAAATTACACATCACGGCAAAAGCCGTCAGCCCTCCAACCACAGCGGAAAGCAACGCACTAAAAATAACTCGTTTCATACCTATTTTACTATTGTCATTATTAAATTTCAAAACCGGCGATAAATTTTCAAAAAATATGCCAGCGGATGGGAAATATTTACTATATTTGTTGACTGATATAATACTTAGATTTATGAAACTTATAATTTCAAGTTCAGAATTGCTAAAAGGTGTCATGGCGGTAGCCAAGGCTATCCCGGCAAAGTCCGCACTCCCTATTCTTGAGAACTTCCTTTTTGATCTGAAGGGAAATGTTTTAGAGATCACAGCTTCGGACTCAGAACTGACCCTCAGGACTCAGATTGAGGTAGAAAGCACAGCGGAGGAAGGAAGAATCGCAGTCCCTGCAAAACACATGATGGATCTCCTGAAGGAGCTTCCTGATCAGCCGTTGACAATCAACACATCAAGCGACAGCTCATTCGTATGCAGCTGGGCAAGCGGAGAATCGACTCTCCCATATTTCCCTGCTGAAGACTATCCGGAAATCACAGGTACAGATGAAACAGCTGTAGTAATCGAATTCCCTGCACAGAGCCTTGTCGACGGTATTTCAAGCACAATCTATGCAACAGCCGATGACGAGATCCGTCCGGCTATGAACGGTATTCTCTTTGACATCGACACAACAAGCACAACGCTCGTAGCTTCAGACTCACACAAACTCATCTGCTACACTACTGCAGATGTCAAGGCATCAGAAAAGGCGTCATTCATTCTTCACAAGAAGCCGGCTGCCATTCTCAAAGCCATTATCGGAAAAGACGTGGAGACTGTAGAGGTGGCATTTGATTCCAAGAATGCATCGTTCAAGTTCGGCAACACGCTGGTTATCTGCCGTCTGGTTGTAGGAAAATACCCTAAATACCGCGACGTAATCCCGCAGAACAACTCGAACATATTAAGAATCAACAGATTGCAGCTCCTGAATACCGTACGTCGCGTTTCAGTATGTTCAAACAAGGCATCAAACCACATCAAGTTTGACCTTCAGAGCGGAAGTCTCATGATTTCGGCTCAGGATCTTGGTTTCTCTATTGCAGCTCATGAGACAATGCCATGTCAGTACGATGGCGAGGCCCTTACAATCGGCTTCAAGTCGCCGTTCATCATTGAGATCCTCTCTAATATGAATTGCGGAGAGCTGGTAATGAAGTTCCTCGACAGCAAGAGAGCCGCTCTCATTGTACCTGCTGAAGATGAGGCCGAGAGTGAGAAGATCTGTGGTATCATTATGCCAATCATGATTTCATAACAGGTATGGAACTTAATCTCGAAAGACCGTTAGTATTTTTCGACATAGAAAGCACAGGGCTCAATATCGCGTCAGACTCGATCATTGAGCTCTGCTTTGTCAAGATAATGCCGGGTGGCGAACAAAAGATCAAGACTTGGAGAGTCAGACCTTGGGATTATGAAGCACGCTGCCAGAGAGCAATAAATCCAGCAGCTCAGGAAGTACACGGAATATCTGCAGAAGATGTTGCGGAGTGCCCTACATTCTACCAGATAACAGACGAAGTCGTTTCATGGCTTGAAGGTTCAGACCTTGCTGGATTCAACTCAGCCAAGTTCGACTTGCCCATGCTCGCCGAAGAGCTGGAAAGAGTGAGTCGCTACACGGACAAGAAGCCGGAAATCAATCTTCATGCGATGAGAATGGTGGATGTACAGAACATCTTCCACATGATGGAGCCGCGAACTCTGAAGGCAGCATACATGTTCTATTGCGGACAAGACCTTGAGAACGCACACGCAGCTGAAGCCGATACATTGGCCACATATGAAGTGCTGAAAGGACAGCTTGACAGATATGCAGAAGATCCACGCATCAGCAACAATGTTGAGAAGCTTGCAAGGTTCTCTACAAAACAGAGAACTGTCGATTATGCCGGAAGACTCATTCTCAACGACAAGGACGAGCCGACGATCAGTTTCGGAAAGCATAAGGGAAAGACTGCACGTGAAGTATATTTCAGCGAACCGTCTTACTTTGCATGGATAGACAACGGAGACTTCACGCTCGACACCAAACGTCAGTTTGCACGACTGAAGGCAAAGTTTGAAGAAGAGAAAAAGGCAGCATTTGTCCCAAGGACAAAAGGCAACACACCTTTTGAAAGCCTTGGAAATCTTTTCTCAAATCAGGAAGACTAAGATGAACATTATTGTAAGACCACAAGGCAGTGACCTATGTTACTGCAGACCTGATACAACTTGGGAGAGGGAGAACAGAGATCTCTACTCTCCCGATTGCGTTAATGAATGGACATGGGCTCCGGTCCTATTTGCAAGAGTGAGCAAGGCCGGCAAATGCATAGGTCAGAAGTTCGTATCACGTTACTACGACGGATTCAACTTCGGCGCTCTGCTATATATGGGAGGTTCTGATACGGCACAGGCATCGTGCATCGACCACACATCCATCCTGCCACTCCCCCTGTACAATCCGGTTGTGATGGACAATGAAGAAAACGTATTTGTTGTTCAACGCAACGGAGAAGAGATATTCAGGAGCAGGGCCGTACGCGAACTGATTGAGGAGACACTCTGCAAGGCATCACAGCTCACATCTCTACGCATCGGTGACTTTGTGGCTGTAGAGCTGGAGCCACTTATGCTTTTGGCTGCAAGGAAGGATGGAGACATCAGCCTCAAAGCATCCTACTGCGATAATGAAATCTTCAATTTCAAAATAATACTATGACCTTTATATCACTGATTGCATCTGCTGCTGCCATATTTTGTGGTACGCAGTCTGATTGTCATACAATCGACTCAGACCATCTTCTATGGTACTCTTCTCCTGCGCAGGCATGGGAGGAAAAACTTCCGCTGGGAAACGGAAGGCTAGGAATGATGATAGACGGAGAAATCGAAGAAGAGCACATCATACTCAATGAGATCTCATTGTGGAGCGGATGTGAAGCTGACTATGCCAATCCGGATGCGGCAGAAAGCCTGAAAGAAATACGGGAGCTTCTGATTGAAGGGAAGAATGCGGAGGCTCAGAATGTCATGTATAAACGATTTGTTCCGAAAAAACCGACAGAAGGCGGAACATATGGCAGTTACGAGGTATTGGGTCAGGCAATAATCAGACACAGGATAAAAGATTTCAGGAAAGATTCGTGTTACAAACGCAGTCTGGATCTAAGAACTGGAACAACTACCGTTTCATTCAGCGACTATACAGCTCCATACATTTCATACCAAAGAAAGTATTACGCTTCCCGCGAAGATGATGTTCTTGTAATGGAAATCAGCTGTTCTGACAAGGGCAGGATCAGTTTCGATATGATGCTTGACCGCGCAGGCAAGTGCACTTTGGAAATAGCTGAAGATGAAATGCTTCATATGCACGGATGTCTTGACAGCGGAATGAAAGGTGTAGATGGAATGAAGTATTCTTCCTACGCAAAAGTCATAACGGAAGGCCGACAGGCGAAAAAGGCTACAGGCATCGATCCTGAAGGGAATCCATATATTACTGTTGACAACGCAGACAAAGCATGGATAATAATATCAGCAGCAACCAGTTACTTTGAAGGAGACGGATACAGAATGTCGGCATTGGATGATATCAGAGCCATTACAAAGACCGGCAAGCTCCATGAGAGAGCGATCAAAACCCATCAGGACCTGTATAATCGCGCTGGATTAAGCATCAGGACAGACATCGGCAATGACATTCCGACTGACGAGAGACTGACTAAATATCATGCAGATTATGAAAATGCGGATAACTCTATAGCTGCACTATATTATAATTATGGCAGGTATCTTCTGATTTCAAGCACTCGCGAAGGCAGCCTGCCGCCTAATCTCCAAGGATTGTGGGCCAACACATTCAACACTCCTTGGAACGGCGATTACCATACGAACATCAATGTTCAGATGAACCATTGGATTGCAGAACAGGGCAATCTCAGTGAGCTGCATCTGCCGCTTACAGATTTGGTTCTCAAGCTTATACCAAGCGGAGAAAAGACGGCCAAAGACTTCTACGGGCAGGATGCTGAAGGCTGGGTCCAGCATATGATGACCAATGTATGGAATTACACTGCACCAGGTGAACATCCTTCGTGGGGAGCGACAAACACCGGCGGTGCATGGCTTTGCGCGCATCTCTGGGAGCATTACGCATATACAGGAGACACCGACTATCTTGCCAGAGTATATCCGGCTCTGGAAGGCGCATCAAAATTCTTCCTGTCAACCATGTTCACAGATCCATCGAGCGGGTATCTTGTTACAGGCCCTACATCGTCACCAGAAAATGAGTTTGTCATAGATGGACAGAGAGTCAGCATCTGCATGGGACCGACCATGGATAACCAATTGATCAGAGAACTTTACAACAACACAATCCGAGCATCCGAGGTCTTGTCTGAGAAAGGTCTGAAAATTTCAGATCAGCAGGTTATAAGCGAAATATCAAAGGCTTTGGAGAAACTGGCTCCAAACAGGATCAGCGAGAACGGATATCTGATGGAGTGGCTTGAAGATTACCAGGAAGCAGATCCTCAACACCGTCATGTATCACATTTGTATGGTCTGCACCCAGGAAGTGAAATATCACCTGCTTTCACTCCGGAACTTGCACAGGCCTGCAGAGCAACTCTTGACAGAAGAGGAGACGAAGCCACCGGATGGAGCCGAGCATGGAAACAGAACTTCTGGGCAAGACTTGGAGATGGAGACAGGGCATTGAAGTTATTCAGAAGTCTTCTTACACCTGTCAAGCCAGGCTCCTGGACACATGGTGGCACATACCCGAATCTGTTCTGCGCACATCCACCATTTCAGATCGACGGAAACTTCGGTGGTGCAGCAGGTATCGGAGAAATGCTACTCCAGAGTCACGAAGGATTCATCAATCTGCTTCCGGCACTGCCTTCAGACTGGAAAGAAGGCAGATTCCATGGTTTTAAAGTCCGCGGCGGCGCAATTGTCGACCTTGAATGGAGAAACGGCAAGGCACATAAGTTGACAATCGTCGGCGGATGGCAAAAAAAGATCAAGATCAAAGGTCCCGAAGGATTCTTTGACCTTGATGTAAAACCAGGGAAAAAATATGTTATCGAATTCCAGACTCCTGCCCTATAGCGTATACATCTGAGACGGTATCTGACGTGGAAGGCAGCGAAGAGCTACTGTTCCTTTCTTGACCCCGATGGATTCCAGCGCTTCAAGAGAGCATTTGTACGCGAGCTCATGAGTATTATTATTCTCACTGAGATGACACAGGAAGATATTGCGCAATCCTGCGTGCCAGAAGCGTTTTAATGCAGAAGCACACTCATCATTGCTCAAATGTCCGCATCCCTGTACGATACGCATCTTGAGTTCATATGTATATGGACCGCTCATAAGCATATCCATATCATAGTTTGATTCAACAACGACAGTATCCGCATTGCGTGCAAACTCGACAGCTTCATCCGTCATTCGACCCACATCTGTCATTATGACAAACATATGTCCGTCCAGATCTATGGCATATCCTACAGTCTGAGTGGCATCATGAGGAACGACAAAATATCTCACCTTCATTCCTGCAATCTCAGTCCACTCCCCTTCCGGCAGAACACGCCTGCACGGAGCAATGGTCGGAGCTGTAAAGGTATGTCTCGCCAAGGCATTATGGATAGACTGTGACGTATACACGGGTTTGCCGAGACGTTTACAGAATGATCCAAGATGACGGATATGATCAAGATGATCATGAGTCATAAGGACAGCAGAAAACGAATCCATGTCAAGTTCGTATTCCTGAAGCACCTTTTTCAGACGACGCAGACTGACACCTGCATCTATGATTATGCCACCTTTTTCCGTGCCAAGATAATAACAGTTACCGCAGCTTCCGCTTGAAAGGCTCATGAACTTCACCATCAGCACGCTCCCTCCACTCTAAGGGATTCATCGCCAAGGACTTCCGCCAGAAGTGCTGACAGATCCGAACCTGGCTGATAATATATTGCAGGCATACCGGATGCTATTGCACCGTCAACATTTTTCTGTGAGTCATCGATAAAAATGACGTCTTCACGGTTACGTCCTATGTCCTCCATAACTGCCTTATAGAAGGCAGGAGACGGCTTGAGAGCCTTCATCTCGAAAGACATATAACATTTGCGGAAGATTGTCTCCAGCGGAGCTCCTGCATCCTCAAACATCTTTTGTGAATACGGCAGGCATATGGGATTATTGTTGCTGAGCATACACAGATCATATTTTCCGGCCATGCGTCTGAGAAGCTCTGCCTTGTATGGAGCGATACCGACAAGGATGTGAGACATTGCCCTGTCTACATCTTCAGGTGTTGTTCCCGGATTCGAGCCGGCGATAACGATATCCCTGAATCCCTCAGCAGAAAGTGTTCCTTCTTCGAGATCGCCATATATACCCTTCTGATGACAGGCATCGATAATATCATCAATACCTGTATATCCAAGTTCACTTCTGAAGACCGCCTTGCAGTCTTCGATATCAAGATCGACGAGAACGCCGCCCATATCAAATATTACAGTCTTATTCATTTTCACAATATTTCTTGATTACGCTATATGCATCCTTGACCCCAAGTTCTCCTGCACGGGAAAGATCTATACAACCCTTTTCCTTGTCCTTCAGATATATCAGGACAAGCCCACGGTTAAAGTAGGCATCTCCCATATATTGGTATAGTTCAATAGCCTTTGTATAGTTTTCTATTGACTTGACATGTTCTTTTGAAAGGCAATAGAGGTTGCCCAGATTAAAATATATGTAAGGTGAATCCGGGAGGATTTCAGCAGCTGATTTCATATCTTCGATCGCATCATCATAGTCATATACTCTGCTGACCTGGTCCTTGACTCTGGCTCTGGTATTGCCTGAATCATCCATCGACAAGACCTGGACATTACTCTCGATCGAGGCTATGAAATCAATCATATCCGCTCTCAGCACTCCCCTGTTCATATAATAGAACGCACGGTAAAAATCCTCGAATTGTGTCAGCTCTCCTATTTTCTCATCAATGGCCTTCGTATAGAAGTTCAATGACGAATTGAACTGTTTTGTATATGATTCATACAAAGCTCTGAGGAAAAGCGACTGTGGGGAATCTCCGGACCATGCAATACTATCAAGACGGTCAAGAACCTTTGCTTCGACTGGAGCCTGCTCACCGGCAACAACTACAGCTACCGGCAGTTCGGTCATGAACTTTGACAGCAAAGGATTCTCATATCCACGTTCCAAAGCATACTTCGTATCATCACGTTTATCAGCAATCACAAAACGGTACAGCGACTGGAGACGGACATTTATATCCCTGTTCTGAAGCAGTTCATCGTTGAAGTCCTTCTTTGCAAATTCCGCATCAAGTGAGAGCAAGGAGCTGTACTTTCTGGTCGTATCAGCAAGAGAGCCTTCATCATCAATATTCCGGGCCCTGTATTCCTTGACTTTACGCTGAGCTGTATCGTAATCCTTCTTGGAAGACTTCTTGTCACCCAAAATATTTTTAACATAGGCCCTGTTCATATAGGCTTTCGCAAAATCCGGATACAGGTCAATTGCACTGTCATAATCCTCCAGGGCGTTCCTGTACATACCCAGTTCGATGAAAATGGCAGCACGGTTGAAGTATGCAAGAACATTCTCTGGATTGATATTCAACACCCTGTCAAGATCAGACAAGGCTTCTTCATATGCACCAAGCTGTGCATGAATAAGACCACGGTTATATAAAGTAAGTGCATTTCCAGGCTCTTCCTCCAACACCTTGTTAAGGTCTGACATCGCCTTCACATAATCCTGCATTTCATAATGCATGATAGCCCTGTTGAAATAAGCGAAAGTGTTGGCGGTATCAAGTTCGATAGCCTTATCCATATCTTCTATGGCCTTGTCATATTCTTTCTGTTCAGCATACAGTCTTCCTCTGCGGACATACCCTTCAGCATCGAACCTGTCCAGCTTGATTGCCTTGTTATAGTCTTGAAATGCCTTGAGAGTATCCCCAAGGAACAGGTAGCTTGCACCTCTGTTGAGATACGCTGACGGATCCTTGGGCTGCTTACGGATATACCTGTCGAAATCCCCCACAGCCTTATCAAACTGTTGGGAAAGGAAATAGGTCACACCTCGGCTGAAGTACAGTCCGTCAGAACCTGGTCGCAGGTCAATCGCCTTCTGAAGATTCTCCAGGGCTTCTTCATAATTGCCGAAACGGCTTTCGGTGATTCCACGATAATGATAGCCCGATGTGAAGATCGGATTGATCTCGACCGATCTGTCAAAATCCTTCATCGCTCCGCGGAGGTCTCCGAGATTATATTTTGCAATGCCACGGAAGAAATATGTCCAATAGTCATTCTTATCCAATTGAAGAAGGACATTGAAATTCTCTATCGCCATGGAATATCGGCCTTCTGACAATGCCTGTCGTCCACGATAACTGAACACATCCTTGTCATATTGCGCAGATGCTCCATGACCTGTGGCCACGAAGATCAGCAGAATGACTATATATTTGAGGACTCTGTTCATATCTGAAAAAATAAATTCTATCTATTTGAAGGTTTTTTTCTAATTTTGGCGCGCAAATCATTACGCTGACCGACAGACAAACTACAAAGATAGTCAATTATTGCGCGCATGGTGCTAAAATCAACAAAAAAATATCTCAACAAGATACTGACATTCGTGACAGTCATTTTTCTCGCATGTCTGATGCAGACACATGCATCAGCGAGAAATCCACTGCCACGCGAGCACGTGCAGGCAAGAAGCACAGTCACACGAGCAAAACTGAAGAAAGACCTGACATTCATGTGCGATACGCTCTGCCAAGGAAGGGGGTTTGCAACAAAAGGCGGTTTTGAAACAGCGTTCCGTATCCAGCGGGAATTTGAAAGGATCGGACTCATGAAATGCAGCGGTTCATATGGCCTTCGTGTTTATGTCGACACAAGCAAGATCGGACGAAATATAGTGGGTATGCTCCCGGGATCGTCATCCGGAAACGACAGATATATCATTGTAGGAGCTCATTATGATCATCTGGGCAAACTGAACGGTCAGGTTTATCCTGGAGCTGACGCCAATGCATCCGGGGTCGTAGCGCTTCTCAACCTTGCTGACATGCTCTCAAGCCTGAGAAACAGTGGAAAAGAATTCAGCCGGAACATCATCTTTGTTGCATTCGACGGCAAGGAACACGACATGGCCGGATCGAAGGCACTTTGGAGGATGATTGAAAAAGGTGAATTAAAGGACCCTAAAAGCGGAAAGCCGATCACAAGGAACAAAATCAGTCTCATGGTCAACATCGACCAGATCGGAAGCACACTGTCTCCGCTCCAGTCAGGACGCAAGGACTACATGATCATGTTAGGTACTCCATCTCTGCCAGAGTCAAAGAGAAACGTACTGGCATCATGCAATAAGGACTATGCTCTGGACATGGACCTTGCACTGACATACTATGGAAGTAATGATTTCACAAGAATATTCTACAGGCTCTCGGACCAGCGGATATTCATAGACCATGGTATTCCGGCAGTACTTTTCACATCCGGAATTACAATGAATACGAATAAGACACGAGACACTGCGGAAACAATTGATCTTGACATTCTCAAGAAACGCATTTATCTCATCTGCCATTGGATTGAAAAGATGATGCAATAAGCAAAAAAATCATTAACTTTGGCGATTTATAGACGTTGTGTACAATGAAAGAATTCTTTAAGATCCTTCGGAAATATATCGCCCCCTATAAGGGGAATCTCATATGGTCAGTTTTCCTGACTATACTTTCGGCAATTTTCAACATCTTCTCATTCACCCTTATCATCCCTATCCTGCAGATTCTGTTCGGAATGGATACGACAAAGTATGCATTCATTCCATGGGACAGCGCAATGGACATGAAGCAGATAGCCATGAACAACATGTACTATTATGTTACCGTCCTTATCGACAAGGTGGGAGGTTCGGCAACTCTGATGTATCTGGGACTGTTCATGATCAGTGTCACAATACTGAAGACAGCCTGCTACTTCGGTTCGTCAGCAGTGATGGTACCACTCAGAAGCGGCATCATCAGAGACATCCGTATCCAGGTGTACAACAAGCTCATGGGACTGCCGCTCCGATTCTTCTCGAAACAGAAGAAGGGCGACCTGATAGCGAGAATGACAGGTGACGTTGCTGAAATCGAGTTCTCCATCACAAGTTCTCTTGAAATGCTTCTCAAGAATCCGATTCTCATAATCTTCTACTTCGGAACCTTGATATATACCAGCTGGCAGCTTGCATTGTTCACAATTGCAGTTGTTCCGATTATGGCATGGGCCATGAGTGCAATCGGCAAGAAGCTCAAGGCACGTTCTCTCGAGGCACAGAGCAAATGGAGTGAAATTCTTGCTCAGTTTGACGAGACTCTCGGCGGTCTGAGAATCATCAAGGCCTTTATTGCTGAAGACAAGATGAAGGAACGATTCCACAAGACAGCCAATTCATACAGAGATGCAGTCAACAAGGTCCATATCAGACAGGCATCTGCACATCCGGTAAGTGAACTTCTCGGTACAGGAATGATTCTGATTGTCCTCTGGTTCGGAGGCACTTTGATTCTGAGTGCGACATCACCGATCGATGCACCGACATTCATCTTCTTCATGATCATCCTTTACAGCGTACTTAATCCGCTTAAGGAACTCTCCAAGGCAGGATATGCAATTCCTAAGGGAATCGCTTCCATTGAAAGAGTGAACAAGATCATGGATGCAGTAAATGACATCACAGAAGTCAGCAATCCTCAGAAACTTGGTGAATTCAGGGATAAGATCGAGATAAGCGGAGTATGTTTCAGCTATGACGACAGCAAGGAAATACTGAGTGACATCAATATCACCGTGCCTAAGGGAAAGATGATAGCCCTTGTAGGTCAGTCAGGATCCGGAAAGTCCACTTTAGTAGACCTTATTCCGAGATATTATGATGTTAACAAAGGAAGCATAACAATTGACGGAATAGACCTTCGCAACATGAGGATCAAGGAGTTGAGAAGCTTTATCGGCAATGTGAACCAGGAAGCTATCCTTTTCAATGACACTATCTTCAACAATATTGCCTTCGGTGTGGAAAATGCCACTATGGAGCAGGTTATAGAAGCTGCCAAAATTGCAAACGCCCATGACTTCATCATGGAAAAAGAAGAAGGCTACATGACCAATATCGGTGACAGAGGCGTGAAACTATCAGGTGGTCAGAGACAGCGAATCAGCATTGCACGAGCAATTCTGAAGAACCCTGACATCCTCATTCTCGATGAAGCGACATCGGCTCTTGACACTGAATCTGAGAAGCTTGTTCAGGAAGCACTCGACAGACTTACAGGTTCAAGAACCACCATTGCTATTGCCCACCGCCTGTCAACAATCAAGAACGCAGACGAGATATACGTGCTTCACGAAGGTCGTATCGTAGAGAGAGGAAAACATGAAGATCTGATTGAGCTGAACGGATATTACAAGAAGCTCAATGACATGCAGGCACTTTAACAGAGGTCGCAGCTATGAAAAGACTTATTGCCCTTTCATTTCTGAGCCTGATATTTACTATTGCCGGAGCTCAGACAACCATAGTCAAGGACTTCAAACCTGTCTGTGATTCTCTCAACGTCCTTATGACAGAGAAGACATCAGTTGATGGCGTGCTCAGGATAAAGAATATTCTTAAACGCGAAGGAAGACTGGACTTCTACTTTGACGAAAGTCTCGGTGACTTCCCTTTGAGACGAGGCGATGTCGAGTGGTTCAGACAGGCACTCAGGAATCTGTTCCCGGAGAAATACAGCAAGTATAACCTTGGTGCCATCTACACAAAAAGCATTGACATCAAGAAACTTGAGGTCGCTTCATTGAGTTTCAACGGCAGTTCTTTCAAATCAAACCACAGAGTATCAGAACCTTCTGATAAAGAACGTCTTGTTACGAGATTGTCGGAGAATGACTACCAGAAAGGTCTAAGCGGACGAAATATTGCGTTGTGGCAGAGTCACGGCCTTATTTACGACTGCGGATCCAAGATGTGGGACTGGCAAAGACCATGTCTTTTTCAGACAGTAGAGGACATGTACACTCAGAGCTATGTTCTCCCCTTCCTGACACCGATGTTGGAAAATGCAGGAGCATATGTGATGATTCCACGCGAAAGAGACATTCAGAGACATGAAGTCATAGCAGATAATGATGAATGTACAGGAGGCCGCGGAAAAGCCGAATATATAGAAAAAGGGGCATGGAAAGATGCTGGAAGCGGTTTTGGGGACATTCGCGAGATCTATACTCAGTATGAAGGTCCATTCGGCATGGGCACAGCACATAAAGCAGCCTGTACAGATGCCAGCGATAAGGAGAATACGGTCATATGGAAACCGGAAATCCCGGAACGCGGAGAATATGCGGTCTATATTTCATATTTATCACTTCCTGAAAGCACATCGGCTGCACATTACACTGTGAATCATATGGGAGGTGTGAGTGAATTTGTCGTGAATCAGAAGATTGGAGGCGGAACATGGATATACCTTGGAACATTTGAATTTGACAAAGGTACAGAGGGCGCAGTCACTCTAAGTTCAAAAGCACCTAAAGGCTGGAAACACAAAAAGAACAATGTAATAACAGCAGACGCTGTCAAGTTCGGAGGCGGAATGGGAAATATCGCAAGATCGCCGAAGAACTCCGAAGTCGAGCCTCGGACATCAGGCATGCCACGTTATGTAGAAGGTGCGAAGTATTGGCTGCAATACGCCGGAGCAGACAAAAAGATCTTCAACGCAAGCGAGGAAGAGAACGACTATAAAGATGACTATATGTGCCGTGGAGACTGGGTGGCATGGATGAAGGAAAGCAAAGGCATCCATACCGATCTTACTTTAGGTTTCCACACTGATGCTGGAGTTACACCTGACGATTCCATTGTCGGAACACTCGCAATATACACATCAGAATCCGAAGGGAAACGGACTCTTCCGGGAGGAGAGAGCAGAATGACCAGCAGAGAATTTGCTGACATAGTCCAGTCCCAGATCGTACATGACATCCAGAAACAATTCAACCAGGAGTGGAGCAGGAGACAGATAAGAGACCGTGGATATAGAGAATCACGAACTCCGTCATCTCCGTCAATGCTTCTTGAACTGCTCTCGCATCAGAATTTTGCTGACATGAAATATGGACTGGATCCAGCTTTCCGATTCAGTGTAAGCAGAGCTATCTACAAGGGAATGCTCAAATATCTGAGCAACAGATACGGCATCCCGTACGTTGTCCAGCCTCTTCCTGTCCTTAATATCGGAGTATCCTTCAAAGACGGAAACAAAGCAGTCATAAGTTGGAAAGCGACTGATGACGACATCGAGCCAACAGCAGATCCTACCGGTTATATCCTATATACAAGAATCGATGACGGCGGTTTTGATACAGGAAGACAGATTGAAGCGAAATCGCAGGACGGACTGCTTACTTATGAGCTTGATATCAGACCAGATCACATCTACAGTTTCCGTATTCAGGCATTCAATGAAGGTGGCAAAAGTTTCCCATCCGAGACTGTCTGCATAGGGAAGCCTTCGGATACACAGCACCATGACCGCAAGATTCTGGTAGTAAACAATTTCGACAGGGTCAGCGGTCCTGCCTTCTTTGACACTGATTCATATGCTGGATTTGACAACTCTCTTGACAGCGGAGTCCCATACATAAGAGACATTGCATATATAGGAGAGATGTACCAGAAGAACCGCAATATGGAGTGGCTTACGAATGCCAATCCAGGATTTGGCGGATCATATCAGGACTATACAGGAAAGACTGTAGCAGGAAACACATTCGACTTCATATATTCTCACGGAAAAGCGATTCTCAAGGCAGGATATCCCTTCTATTCATGCAGCAATGATGCATTCTGCGAGTCTGACATGAGTTACAGCCAGACATGGTGCGTGGATCTGATCTGCGGCAAGCAGGTAACAACCGTAATCGGAGACTCAGAAAAGGCTACCCGTTATACAGTATTCCCTAAAGGCATGCAGGAGATCCTTTTTGATTTCACTGCAGGAGGTGGTCATCTGATCGTGAGCGGATCCAATATCGCGACCGACATCTGGAGCGGTATCTACCAGTATGAGAAGGACCAGGATTTCAGAAAGGAATCAGTATCTTTTGCAGAGAATGTACTCGGATTCAGATGGGCTTCCGGATATGCAGGAAGATCTGGCGAAGTACGCGTTACAGAATGCGAGAGAATGCAGACAGTCAATGGAGAAGTGATGAATTTCCATAATGCCATCAATGAAGACCATTATTGTGTGGAAACGCCTGATGGAATCACTCCAAAAGGTAAAAGCAGCACATTCATGAGATATGCAGACACCGAAATTTCTGCTGCTGTATGCCATGAAGGAGAAAATTATAAAAGCGTAAGTTTCGGCTTTCCTTTGGAAACATTGAAGGAAGATGGCCATATCGATACAATCATATCATTAACACTTGATTATTTAGCTCTATGACACTGCGCGAATCAGAAATCATTGAACTGATCAGAAAAGAGGTTAAACCCGCCCTAGGCTGCACGGAGCCGATAGCAGTAGCACTTGCTGTCGCCAAGTCAATGGAGATTCTTGAGGAAAGATGTTCTTCATGCATAGATGGATGGAGGTACATGTCTGACTTTACAATAAGGGTGGAAGTCAGCGGAAACATTCTCAAGAATGGTATGGGAGTGGGTATTCCAGGCACCGGAATGGTGGGACTGCATATAGCTTCCGCCTTAGGTGCAGTATGCGGCAGATCATCATACGGACTTGAAGTCTTATGCGAACTTGATGAAAAGTCCATTGCAAAGGCAAAGGGGATGGTCGCAGATAATCGTGTTATAGTCGCACTTGCGGACACCACTCACAAGCTCTATGTAAAGGCTATCATCACTGATGAATGCGGACATTCTGCAAGTACGGTAATTGAGGATGATCATGACAATATCGCAGAGACATGGTTCTGTGAGGAATTATTGTCATCGGCTCACAAGCAGGATAACTCACAAGAGCAGAAGACAACTCTTGACTACAAACTGACTGTAAAGGAAATTTTTGAATTTGCATCTACCGTAGCATATGAGGATATAAGCTTCATATTGGAGTCCAGGACTCTCAATATGGCTTTGGCAGAAGAAGGACTGAGAGGAAACTATGGTCTTCGAGTCGGACAGGCCATCAGTGCTTCAGCCAACCGCGAAGTATTCGGTGGAGACTTTCTCTCATATGCAATGGCCCTAACTGCTGCAGCATCAGATGCACGTATGGCCGGATGCACACTTGCAGCAATGAGCAACTCCGGTAGCGGAAATCAGGGAATTACTGTAACCATGCCGGTGATTGCCTACTCCATTAAATATAATACCAGCGACGAGCAGTTAGCCCGTGCCCTTGTGCTGAGTCACCTTATCGCCATCCACATCAAAGGCTACCTGGGCAAGCTCTCGGCACTCTGCGGATGCGTAATCGCATCTACGGGATCGTCGTGCGGTCTGGTTTATCTTCGTGGTGGAGACTATGAGCAGATCTGCTCAGCCATCAAGAATATGATCGGAAACATCACAGGAATGGTCTGCGACGGAGCCAAGGTCGGATGCGCAATGAAGGTCGCATCAGGGGTGTCCAGTGCACTTCAGTCTGCCGTCCTCGCCCGTGAAGGCATGTGCATCTCAGAGCACGACGGCATCATTGAAAAGGACATCGAAAAGACAATCCAGAATCTCGGAAAGATCGGATCAGTTGGCATGCAGAATACAGACGACATGATCCTGAACATCATGGTTTGCAAATAGCAAAAGAGGCTGACCCCAATGGTCTGCCTCTTTTACTTTTAGCATGTTATTTATTATTTTACAGGAATGTTTGCAAGAACTGCCTGGAGGAACTCCCAGCACTTAGCCACTGAAGGGATATTAGCACGCTCATCTGGAGAGTGAGGGCTCATGAGAGTAGGTCCGCATGAAACCATATCCCAGTGTGGATATGCGCCGCTGAGGATACCGCACTCAAGACCAGCATGGATAGCCATTACAGCCGGCTCCTTGCCGTAGAGGTCGTTGTATACCTTCTTCATTGTAGCGAGGATAGCAGAGTCTGGGTTTGGTGCCCATCCTGAGTAACCGCCAGCGAATGAAGTCTCGATACCTGCGAGAGAGAAGATTGCCTCAAACTTAGCTGCGAGAGCGTCCTTGGCTGTGTCGACAGAGCTTCTCATGAGAGTCTTCACGCTGAACTCACCTGCCTCGATCTTGACCATTGCAAGGTTGTTTGAAGTCTCAACGAGACCTGGCATCTCACTGCTCATGCGCTCAACTCCGTCCGGACAAGCGAGGATAGCGCGGATGAAGCGGAGAGCGTCAGCCTCAGGAACATACTTGCACTCGTCGCCGTGGCAGCAGCACTCGCCTTCTGCGCACTCGTATGGCTTGAAGATGAACTCTGAATCCGGATCTGTTCCTGCATACTCAGCCTTGATTGCAGCAGAAACCTCAGCAAATACCTTCTGAGCCTCAGCTGCCTTAGCTTCTGGAACATATACTGTTGCAAATGCCTCACG
>JAEIGA010005148.1_pt1 | contig 20064 bp, 4 predicted proteins | sample 9270691 | NCBI WGS metagenome assembly JAEIGA01 (sample SAMN17057246, study PRJNA624740) | gut metagenome | biome: biome; isolation source: fecal sample | host: Bos grunniens | place: China: Xizang | collected 2019 | reverse complement strand
TGTTTGCGTGGGTGATGATGTGGTCTCGGCAGCGTTCGAGGTACTCCATACGCAGCTTGCGGATGAGCGGTTTGTTTGCATCGGAAGCCTCTGCGCACTCGCGGTCGATGCGGGCGTTACCCTGTTCAAAATTCATACCTATCGCCGCCAAATCCGCTTGCAGTTGCTCCATTTTGGCGCTGTCGCGTATCTCATCATGGATGCCGGTGGTGTTGTCGGCGTCCGCCGTGGCGATTTCATCGCGCAGGGCGCGGCACAGCTTGCGCAACTCCGGCTGCATGGTGCTGTACACCGCATACAAGGCCTGCGCTTTGGCTTCACCCTGCAGCTTGCGAGCCTCCTCCAAGCGCTTTTTGTTGCTCAGGGCTTCATCCAGCGGGGCGGTGACATAGGGCAGGGCGTCTCGCCCGCCGATGAAGCCGCCCAGCACCTCACCATGAGCATCCAGCACCAGCAGCGTGGGGTAGGCGGTCACGGAATAGCGCGCTGCCAAGGCCCTGTTCTTTGCGTGCAGCTCCGCGCCGATTTTTGCCACGTTTTTGGGCACATCCACCTCCATGAGCACGAATTTGTCCGCCGCGTAGCTGCGGAATGCCGGTGTGTCCAGTATGGTGCTGCGCATGCGCACGCACCACCCGCACCAGTCTGAGCCGGTGAAGTCTACCAGCACGGCTTTGCCCTCCGCCTCCGCCTGTTGCAGTGCCGTCGGCAGGTCAGTGAGCCAGTCTTCCGCCATGGCGGTGGAAATCATGCACGTGCCGACCATTGCCGCCGCCATTGTGTAAGAAAAAGGATTCATCATGCCTTACACTCTATCTCAAGCGCCTACCCATGGCAAGTTTTTTGTTGATGGCAGGCGCAAAAAAGAACGATAAATCGGAAGTTGGAGCACCGTTAGGTGCTCCTCGCGTGAGGCCGTTAGGCCGAGCGTTCGCGTGTAGGGGCGTAAGCCCCAAGCGTTCGCGTGAGTGATAACGAACGTTCGCGTGAGCCGTATGCGAACTGAAATGAGTATTACCGCGGGCGCATGCCCGCCTAACTTGAAGCCCCGCAGGGGCGACGGACGTTAGGCAGGTGGTGGAGTGAGCGCCAGCGAACGGCCTGCGAGGGCGTAGAAAGCGAAGACTCGAAGCCCCGAACCCCTGTATATCAACAAAAAGGAAATGGAACCCAGGGAACCTGTGGTGACATATAATGGCGAGGACCGTAGCGAAGCGAAGCTCCGAGCCGGGGTGGGCGCGTGTTTTTGGTGTTTGCGGCATTTTGAAACAATACCGTATTCCGCGCCACGCTTTATGCCACCCCTCCGGGGTTCGCATTTGTTTTTGTGGCCTTTTCCCGGGGTTCCGCCCCTCGCGGGGCTCCACCGCCGGGCTATTTTATACCGCCCCTCCGGGGCTCAAAATTCCGCTCGCTGGCGCTCGCAAATTATTCAACAATCACCCCTTCAACTTCCGATTTGTCGGGATGATTGATTCCCCCCCCTGAAAAAATGCGGGCAAGGCCACAGTTGCAGCCTTGCCCGCGAATTGCTATGCAAAAAACGAGTTTTACTTGCCGAAGGCGGTCTTGTATACGCCGAGCACCTCCTCCCAAGTGCAGGGACGGGGGTTGCCACCGGTGCAAACGTCTGCCATGGCGGCATCCGTCAGAGCTTCAAGGTCTTCCTCCTTCACGCCGATTTCAGCCAGCGTCTGGGGAATCTTCACGTCAATGGAGAGCTGCTTCACAGCCTCCACTGCTGCCTTGCGGTACTCCTCTTGGCTCATGGAGTCCACACCCTGCACACCCATGGCGCGGGCAATCTCGCGGTACTTCTCGCCGGTGTACTCAGCGTTGTACTCCATCACGTAGGGCAGCAGCACTGCGTTTGCCACACCGTGCGGCGTGTTGTAGAAGGCGCTCAGCGGGTGAGCCATGCCGTGCACCACACCCAAACCGACGTTGGAGAATGCCATGCCGGTCATGTACTGGCCAAGGGCCATACCCTCGCGGCCGTCCGGGTCGTTCTCCACAGCGGCGCGCAGGCTCTTGGCGATGAGCTCTACAGCCTTGATGTTGAGCGTATCCGCAAGCTCCCAAGCAGCCAGCGTGGTGTAACCCTCAATGGCGTGCGTCAGGGCGTCCATACCGGTAGCGGCGGTCAGACCGCGGGGCATGGAGGACATCATGTCCGGGTCCACCACGGCTACCACGGGAATGTCGTGCGGGTCCACGCACACAAACTTGCGGCGCTTGGCCTCATCCGTAATCACGTAGTTGATGGTGGTCTCGGCAGCGGTGCCGGCGGTTGTAGCCACGGCAATCACCGGTACGCACTTGTTCTTGGTGGGGGCAAGACCCTCCAGAGATACCACGTCGGAGAACTCCGGGTTGTTGATGATGATACCGATGGCCTTCGCCGTGTCCTGCGGGGAACCACCGCCGATGGCAATCATGTAGTCCGCACCGGCGGCCTTGAATGCCTCTACACCACCCTCTACTACGGCGACGCTCGGGTTGGCCTTCACCTTGTCGTAAATCTCATAGGCGCAACCTGCTGCATCCAGCAGATCCGTCACCTTGGCTACCACGCCGAAGCGTACCAAGTCTGCATCCGTGACGATGAGTGCCTTCGCGAAACCGCGGGATTTCACCTCCGTCACAATCTCCTTCACGGCACCATGACCGTGATAGCTTGTCTCGTTCAGAATAAAGCGTTTTGCTGACATGTCTGTAATCTAGCTGATTTTTTATCCCTTGGCAAGCGAATTCGTGCGTGCCCCCGCTTTTTATGGTAAATGATACTATTGCGCTGGGAAAAGTAGGATGTATTTCTCTGAAAATTACAGGGTTGAACTACCCTTTTTGCTCTTGCAAAATGAAGATAATTTTGTATAATTTCCCGTGTGCGCGGTGTGTGCGCGCCGAACGTTTTTCTCTCTTTCTCTCTCTTTCTCTCAGTTTTGTTATGAAGCTTACAGCATTTTTGCGCAAGATTCTTCCGTTGATGATGGCCGTAGCTACGGTGACGGTGGGGACCTCTAACTCATACGCTGCCAACATGAGCAGCGATGTGTCCATCATCACCTACGCGGATTTCGGTCAGAACATGGGCTGGTACAAGACGAGCGATGCCTCGAATGCCCTGCTGACCTACCTGCGCAACCAAGCCGGTGGTGTGACGATACTGCGAGCGGACGGCTCCGTGTACACGATGCCTCAGGAGATGATTGACTTCACGGGTGCAAGCGACAACGGTGCATTCATGGCGCTGGGGTACAATGCCACGGCCTCCGTGCAGCATAACGGCGTATTTGCCGGTAGCTTCACCTCTGCTTATGTAGGCTCAGAAAATGCGGTTTACTACCAAGGTATCGAGTACCGCATTGACAATAAGGCGACCTTCCTTCACTCCGCCGGTGGTGGTTATGACGGGCGTGGTCATGACTACAAAGTCACCCGCATGAGCAAGTTGATAACGGATGTGGTACCCGCTACGCTGTACAGCGGTAGCTCCACCCAGCTGGCGGAAGAGGCTGCCGGTGCATTGCTGTACCATGCCGGTGCCGGTACCATGGGTGTGTATACGCAGAATGGAGAGAGCCGTACACATAGCTCCCTGACCGGTGCTTATGATTACATCATCGGTGGTGTGGATTCCATTGATTCTTCCGTCACCTATTATGATGAGGAAGATGGCACATGCACGGGCTTGAACAAGGTAACAACCGGTTACACCGGTAGCATTGATGAGCCCTTGCCCTTTGAACCGCAGCAGGGTGACTCCGGTAGCCCGGTGTTCATCTACAACACCGCAACGGGGCAGTATGAGTACATTGCAGCCGTGCAGTCCATCGGTGGAGGTAATTCCAATTACCTCGGCGGTGTGGACTATACGAAGAACGTGCTGGACTCTTACAGCAAGGTGGTGGATACTGATGACGCCTCCGAGCTGCACCTCGGCGCGGTGGAAACCGCAGGTGAAGCCGTATCCTCCAACGCTGCCTATAACTACGGTATGGAGCAGCTTGTCAGCACGACTCCCTATTCCGGAAACGTGACGGACGCCTCCGGTAATGTGTTGCAAAGCTTCGTCGGGGTGAAAACCGGGGTGAATACCTGGCTGGACCTCTCCGCCCTTAAAGATACGGATAATTGGTACAGTTACAATAATGATTACTTGAATGCCGCCCCGTATCTGGAGGGTGAGCATGCCACGGAGGGCAAACAACTCACCTACGCGGACCTGTTCGTGACGGAAAACCTGGTGTTCCGCTCCTCCGCTGCGCAGACTTCCGTGGTGCTGGATGCCACGGTGGACCTCGGTATTGGCTACGCTCAATTCAGCTTAGCTGAGGGGCAGGCAAATGCCGTGTACAACATTTCTTCCGGTGGAGAAGGGGCATACCAGTTCAACCATGCCGGTTATGTGGTGGATGCCGGTGTGTCCGTGCATTCTACGCTTACGGGCTCTTCCGCTCACATGTATGAGTGGCGCAAGGTGGGTGCCGGTGCGCTCTATATTGAGGGTAGCGGTAACAACAACGTACTGCTTAACCTCGGTGGCAGTGGTAAGACCTACCTGAACCGCACGGGTGGTTATGCTGCGTACAATGTGCTGGCCAACACCTATACCACGGTTGTCATCAACGATATTAATCAAATCGCCCGCGATTTCACCTTCGGGCACCAAGGCGGTGTGCTCGACATGAACGGCAACAGCATGCAGTGGAATAATGACAACGCTGCCGCTGCGGAGGGCTTCACCATCCACGCGCTGGATGAGCTTGCCGTCGTTGCCAACCTGAAATCCGGCTCCACCACCACCCTGACTTGGACGCAGGGTGGGCAGCAGACCTTCCTCGGTTCTTTCGCGGATAACGGTAAGGACAGCGCGCTGCAGTTCGTGTATGCCGGCGGTGCAGGGGCAAGACTCGACCTGCACAGCATCAACACACACCTCACCGCTACCGGCAGCGGTATGGTGGTGAACAGCGGTACGCTGGCGCTTTCCGGCACGAATACGGTGCACGGCCTCGGTTCCGAGAGCGGCAAGAATGCCAACCGCTACCACAACGCGCTGGATTGGCATTATGCGGATGCTGCCGCTGATGTCACCGTGAATGACGGTGCCTCCTTCGAGCTCGGCAGCCATGCACGCCTGATCGGTGATGTTACCGTGGCTACAGGCGGCACCTTCATCATGCGAGAGGGCGTGCAGCACGCACAGGAGTATGCGGAGGGTAGCCCCATGCTTGTGAATACTGCTGCCATTGCTGATTTTTACGGCCTGAAGGGCAATGTAAGCTTGGCTTCCGGTGCCACCATGCAGGTGGCGTATGGGGCAGGGGTTACCGCTAATAATATATATAGTGGCAGCATCAGCGGTGAGGGTAGTGTGAGTGTGAACCTCGGTTCCACTGCTTCCATGTTCACTCTGGCCGGTAACAACACCTTCTCCGGTGTCAAGAATCTTACGCAGGGTGTGCTGGTAGCTGCTACCACGGCAGCTCTGGGTGATACGACTGCCAACAAGTGGATTCTCGGTAAGCAAGGCACCTTGGTGGTGCTTGGCGGTTTGTCTGCGGACAATGCGCTCTCTTATGTGGATGCTTCTTCCACCGGTACGCTTGCGCTCCATGAGAATATGGCGGGCGTGCTCGATATGAGCAACCACGCCGGCTTGTTCGTGGGCGCGGTGGCCGGTAAAGTGGTGGAATACGGCACGGCTGAGTCTACTCTCGGCTCCGTCGGGGGGAAGTGGAACCTCGGTGGTGGCGGTGGTGAGCTGGTGGTGAATGCCCTGTTGAATGACGCCTCCGCTGCGCTCGTGCTGGGTAACGGGCAGGGGCTCGGCGGCATTGTAACGCTGACGAATTCGGGTAACCGCATTGGTTCCATCACCTTTAACGAGGGCGTTACCCTTTCCTTCGAGAATGCAGCAGCGCTCGGCGGTGCTAACATTGACTTATCCTATGCCGCTTCTCTGCTGGGTTCTTCTGATACGGCAGCCATGCTGCAGTTGGTGAACGCGTCTTCCTCCGGTTCCGTGTTGTTGGATCGCACCGGCAATGCAGACGTGAACTTGTCTGCCCACGCTTCCCTGTCCTTGGGTAGCGCCGGTAATACCACTTACTCCGGCAACATCACCGTGGCGGAAAATGCTGCTTACCGCTTCGGCGGTGGTAGCGGTACTCTTACCGTTACCAATGCCCTCCAGAAAAACGGTACCAATAATTTGGTTGTGGACGGTCAAACCCAGAGCGGTGGCAAGTTGGTGCTCGCTGCTGCCTCTGAGCTCACCGGCGCCATCAGCGTCATGGGCTATGACTCCGCGAAAACATCCTCCCAACAGGGCGATATGACCCTTTCCTTCTCGGTGGATAATGCCTTGGACTCCGCTTCTTCCCTGACCGTGCATGACGGCGGTATAGTGGACCTCGGCACGACCACGCAGACCTTCTCCAATGTGCAGGTGCTGGCGGGCGGTGTCATTACGGGCTCTGAGGGCAGCACCTTGGTGTTCCGTATGACGGAGGAAAAGTTCCAGTACGGCTCTCTGCAGCTTGCCAATGCGGAAAAAACGGGAGGTGCAAACTTGGTGCTGGCCGCTTCCGGTAACTCTTGGGACTTGCTGACCATCAAGCAGGGAACTGTCTTTACTCGTGTAGATAATGCTCTTTCCTCCACCGGTATCACCCGTGTGGAGAATGGCGGCGTGCTGAACATGAACACGTGGAATGGTGATGGCTTCCGCAGCCGCACCATGAACGGCAATGTGCTGCTGGCGGATGGCGGTAAGCTTGTCTCCGGAGACGGTACGTATTCTATCTATTTCAACGGCTCTCTGGATGTTGAATCCGGTGCTACCGGTACAGTAGAGGGTGGCTATTGGCATCTTTCCGCCGCTCAAACGAACATGAGCGGTGGCACGCTGAGCTTCAATTCCTCGCAGCTGCACTTGGCGCCCACTTATGCGCAGCATTTCGGCGGTACGGTGGATATTGCTGCCGGCTCTACTACCTTCTATAGTGATGGTGCTGCGGAGGACATGCTCAAGCACTTCAACCACATCAACATTGCTTCCGGCAAGGCACTTACCTTGGAGGATGCTACTTGGAATACCATTTGGCAGCTCGATAAATTGAGCGGTGCGGGCTCCCTGACGTGGAAGTCTGACACCACCCACAATAAAACGGCTCGCCTTATCATCGGTGGCGATGGCGAATACAGCGGAGTCATCAACTTTAACCGTAATTATGCTGCTTCCGCCCGCACGCACCAAGCATTTTTAGAGATTAACGGCCAAAAAGCTGCATCAGGCGCTACTCTGAACATGACCGGTGCGCACAATTCCTACGCATCTCTCGCGCTGAATGCGGAGCGTGTGGAATTGGGCGGTATTAACGGTAACGGCTATTCTCACATCATGGCAGGTGCTGCACCGGCCGATTCTGCGTCCACCTCCGCGCCTGATTCCTCCCGTAATAGCACACTGGTACTGACGGGCAGCGGTGATTATACCTACAGCGGCAGCATCGGCTCCGCTAAGAATTCCGCCACCTCCGGCGTGAGCATCCAAATGTCCGGCTCCGGTACGCAGACCTTCAATGGAGCCAATCTCTACATCAATGACGTCCGCGCAACCTCCGGCACGCTCAATATCTCTTCCTCTTCGTTGCATCTGAACGGTGATGTGTATCTCTCCGAAGGGGCTAACCTTTCCATCGGTAATGCCTTCACGCTGGGCAGCGGTACCACACTCCACGTGGTGGATTCCTCCGCTACCGGCGCCGCTAACTTCAATTCTCAGCTCATTCTCGGTGGCGGTACGCTGAACTTTGACGCCCTCGGCCTGTCTACTGATACCCCCATGCTTGATCTGCTGAATGGCTCGAAGGTGCAGTACGCCAATGGTACGTCCAGCTTGGTGATTTCTCTGAGCAATACGTCGAATCTGAAAGTTGACAACTCAGGCTGGGCAAGCTCCTCCACTTACAAGCTGTCGTATGATGATTGGAGCGGTATCGATGCTTCCAGCATTACCCTAGCGGATATGCCTCATCTTAACGCGACGTTCATAACGTCTGCGGATGGGTTGAGTGTGCAGTTGGTTATTCCTTTTACATCAAATGTTTGGGCGGGTACAAGTTCTTCGTTTAATTGGTCTCCCGTCGTGTTTGGCGGTGCATCCGCTACAGTTACCGGGACGGCGGTATTTGATGATTCTACCAATGCTCATAAGACAGTATCAATTGCATCAGCTTCATCCGGAAATGCTGTTAAGCCTGAAAATATCATTTTTGACTCCACTTCGCTTTATACGGTAGATGCCACGAAGGATGCGACCCTTACAGCTAAAAACTTAATCCAGCGTGGCACTGGTTCCACTCTTTTGCTGGGTGCTGTAACGGTGACGAATAGTGTGAAAATCGCCTATGGCAAGCTCATCACTACCACTACAGAGCAGCTGGCGGGTAGCATCAGTGGAGCGGGCACACTCGGCATTGACTGGGGCGAGGGCGTAAGTGGTTCTCTGAATATCAGCCACATCGGTACCCTGCAGTTGATGAGTGGTGCCTACAATTTGAATTCCGGTTCTGCTGCGGATAATATCGTGGTGGATTCCGGGGCTACTCTGAATCTTGCCGGTGGTGTTGCTCTGAATACACAGCTGAGCACAAGTGGTACCTTGGTGATGGGCTCCGGTTCTTCCCTTGTCGGTAGCTTTACCCTCAGCGGTGATACGGAGGTAAATGTCAGCAACGGTAGCGGTGATGTGAAGGCGCTAATCAACGGTGCCGGTCAAAGTCTGACGAAGAACGGTGACGGTACCTTGGTGTTGAGCAACAACTCAATCGCGTTGGGGCAGCTGAATGTGGCGCAGGGCGGTGTTCTGGTCGGTACCGATATCGGTTCCGGTATTTCCGAAATCAGCTTGGCGGGCGACTCCTTCCTCAAGTTCGACTGGGGTGGTGGCTTGGCCGATACTAAGGTGCTGATGGCGGAGGGTAGCTCTCTGTTGGTGGTGAACGGCGGTGTGGGGGCCGTGCGGCCGGATGTGGTGCTGACGGGTGCCAATGCCGTGCTGCAGGGTGGTTATTATAACCCCAGCTGCACCTTGGGCGGTAGCATTTCCGCTGCTGCCGGCGTGAGCTCTACCCTGAAGCTTACCAATGATGAAAGTCATGCTTGGACAATCTCATCCACCATTGCAGATGGTGAAGGTTCGGTGGCTGTTTCTGTAGAAAACGCCGGAACGAAAGGCGAAAAGAATCTCGCCCCGAATGTCAAAATTACCGGTAACAACACCTACAGCGGTGGCACCACCATTAAAGACGGCACGCTGACGGCTGCAGGCACCAATGCCCTCGGTACGGGGAATGTGGAGATTGCCGGAGGTACGCTGACCTTGGCTCAGGATCTCACCATCAACTCCCTGAGCGGTAGTGCCGGCACGCTGAACCTGAACGGCAAGACCCTGACGGTGGGCAACGGTGCGGTGACCTTTGCCGCGCGCGCGGCGGATTCTACCTCCACCTATTCCGGTGCGCTCGGTAGCTCCGGCTCCATCACGAAGGTGGGCAGCGATACGCAGGTGTTTGACTCCGCCGACATGAAGCTGGAGAACGTGAGCGTGCAGGGCGGTACGCTCAGCCTGAATGATGTCACCTCCGTCTCCGGTGATATTTACGTGGCATCCGGCGCTACGCTGGAGACCGGCGGTAATGCCATTACCCTCGGTGAAGGTCAGACGCTGACGGCTGAGGCCGGTTCTTCTGTCACCTTGGCAGGGCTGTCGCTGGATGGCGGCACGCTTTCTCTGGATTTGGGTGCGCCCACGGGCGCCCAGGAGGAGGCGCCGTCTCTCTCCATCGTCGCAGCCGTGGCCGGTAGTGGCGGCGTCATCACGCTGGTGGGTGATTTGTCTTCACTGGAAACGGCTCAGCTCATGCTGGCTAAGGGCGACTGGAGCAAATTTGCCAACGGCGGGCTTTCTCTGGAGTCTCTTTCTCTGCTCGGTGGTGGTTCCACCCCGCTGAACTATTCCCTGATGGCCAACAGCGAAGGCTTGTATCTGTCCCTCGCCGCCGTGTCGGATGCCGACTCGAACATCTGGGCAGGCACGGCCGATGCTCATGAGTGGGATGCGGATTCCTTCTCCGTGTACGGCACGGGCGCTTTGGCGGAAAAAGCCATCTTCAATGAATCTGCCGCTCATAAGACGGTGACCCTCTCCGGCACGGTTTCCACCGGTGCGGTGGAGATTGTGGGCGGTGGCTACAGCTTTGAGGGCTCCGGCTCCATTGCTGCCGGTTCCGTGAGCGCTGCCGGCGGCGGTGCGTCCACCATCAGCAACATCGCGCTTTCCGGTACGAAGGATGGCACCATCCTCGTGGATGACTCCGAGCTGACCATCGTGCAGCTTAGCCCCACCAATCCCTCCGCCCCCATCGCCCTGACCAATGCCGCCAAGCTCACCATCGGTGACGCTTCTCACCGCTACGGCGCATTCTCCGGCAAGGTAACGGGTGATGCCGGCTCCCAGCTGCACCTGTATACTCGTTTGTCTACGGAGACAGACTACTGGAAGGGGAATGATACCATACAACTGCTGGACGACTCTACCGTGCATGATGTCTACATCCACGGTGATTTGGCGCTTAATCAAGCCTCCGGATATGGTGATGCTGTCACGCAACTGCAGAACGCCAATGTCCATTTTGATGATAATGCGTCTATTTCCATTCGTCAAAATACCGGTGAGTATGCACCCACCAGCGGGGATATCGTGCTGCATGGAAATCTTAATCTTATAGCGTACAAACCTCTCACTGCGACCGGTACGGTTATTGCAACGGATTTCGTCGAAGCTGAGGGAGCAACGTCTAAGCTTGTCAAATATGCAAACCAAGACACCGGCAGCCTCACCCTCTCCGGCAATATTGATGTGGACGCCATCGATGTGCAAGCCGGCACCCTGCAGTTGACGGGTAGCTGCACTTCTACCACGGTTTATACTGTTAACAGTGGCGCTACCTTAGCTCTGTCCGGCTCGTCGGTATATAGTTTCGATGCATCTTCAGAGAGGACTATTAACGGTACACTGAAAATTGATAGTGATGTTAATGTCAGTGGCTCCGGTCGTATTACCATTGCTCCGAGTGGGAAAATAGAGCTGGCAGATGGTGCATCTTTGATTCGCCCCGAGGGTAACATCGGCGCTTATTGGATTCAGGGTGATTTAGTCGCGCTGGAAAATGCTACTGCTGATTTCTCTACCGTGGATGATGTCCATTTCTACGGGCAAGCCGGTGGACAGATAAAGACTGAGAGAGGAGCTACTCTTAATCTGACATCTAAGAGTTTGCAGTATTGGAAAGATGCTTCCATTGAGTTGGGCGATGATTCTGTATTGAATTTGACGACAACCGGAACTGATGGAGTGAAACATTCTGGCGATGATGCAAATGCCGGACTTGCTGTTACTCTGGGTGAAGGCGCTGTGCTGAATGTGTTGGGAGGCAATGTTAATTTGAATGCTCATTCGTCGCTCGTTTTGGGCGCCGACTCTGAGGTGAAAATGAGCAATGGCGCTGCTCTGTTGCTCTCATCTGACGTAGGTTCGTCTGGCGTGGATAATTCCATCGTATTGTCCGGGGGTGCGCTGCATTTGAATAATAATGGTGCAAATACAACGCAAACGGTTTACAGCACTATTGAGGTGAATAATTCGGCTGCCACAGCAGATGCCCCCTCCACCAGTATCATTCGCAATGATGCAGATGTGGATAATATGGAGCGTACTCTCTGCAGTGTTTCCATTGCTGCGCATAATACCTTGGAGTTGCAGCAAGCTAGCTGGAACACCATATGGAATATCAATGACTTAAACGGTGATGGTGATTTGCTCTGGAGCTCAACGACCAATCACAACAAGACCTCACGATTGGTATTAAGCGGTGACGGAAGCGATTTCTTCGGAGATGTGACGGTAAATCGTAGTTATGACGCTGAGAATCGTCGATATCAGGCATTTGTGGAGATTGCTTCGGATAATGCTCTGCAGAATTCCGTGATTACGTTGAATTGTACTGCTGCAAGTAATAAAACTAATGCTTTAACATCACTGGCTATCAATACAGCCAATGCTCAAGTATCCGGTTTGCGGAGTGATGAATATGCCCACCTTTATGCCGGGGCTTCAGTTACCGCTTCAGGCTCCAATACGCCTTCTTCCACCGTTGCCAATACCCTGACCATTGCCGGTGCGGGGGATTACACCTTTGCCGGTACTGTCGGCACGCGTGACGATGCTGCGCGTTTGAGCTTGGCGATGACCGGCGAGGGCAAGCAGACCTTCAGCGGGCAGGCTTATGTGGGTAACGTGAGCGTGAGTAAGGGTGAGCTGGTGCTGAGCAATGCATCCTCAACAATCAGTGGTGATGTAACCGTGAGCGGAGGGCTGTTTAATTTTGGGGGTACTTATACATTGGGTGATACTCAGACTCTTTCCGTGCTTACCGGAGAGGAAAACGCCGTACAGCTGGGAGGCTTGGCTCTTTCCGGGGGTGTGTTGGTATTTGATGCCACGACCTTGAATGCTTCTAGCTCAGCTTTGTCTGTAAGTAGTTTGCAGGATTCAGGTGTTACCTCGATTGTAACGCTGGATTTTTCAAAGATGACAAGTACGTTGGCTAACGGTGAGTATATGCTGGCCTCCGGTAATTGGACCGGTGCAACATTGAGCTATAGCGGTTCCGGTATAGCTTCCATTAATGCTACAGAAAATGGCCTGTATTTGGTATATACTGACGATAGTGTATACACTTGGGTAGGTGGGGCTGCGGATACAAACTGGAGCTCTGCCAACTGGGATATTGTGCCTGACACCGTTGCTGGCAACAACCTGAGTTTTACAGCAGGTAAGGATGCCATCTTTAACTCGAATGCCACCGCTGTGGTGTCGGATGCCGTTACCGCCGGTACGGTGTATATAATGGACGGGGCTGAGGTAACGTGGAAAATGGAGGGTGAAGGAGCTTCTCTGTCCTTCGCTCACGTGGACGTGGTGAATGGTAAGCTTTCCTTGGGGCAGCAAACCAACTGGACCGGCATGGCGGAAATCAGCGTGCGTAAGGACGGTGCTTTAGTGTTGAATTGGGGAACAGGACTTGCTGCTGACAAACTTTTGCTGCAAGGTGGTACTATTGAGCTGCATAATGGAGCTGGAACTTATCATGAGCTTAATACTGCTATCACGGTGGATGGTTCCGGCTTGATTAAGGGCTCCAGTACCGGTAATGATACCGTCATCAAAGGTAGCATTGCCGGTACCGGTACATTGTCTTTTGAGAAGATTCATGATAACCCCATTAAGATTGAATCCACCATGACGGATGGTGCGGAAGGTGCGTTGTCCGTCAACATCGGTAATGCGAATATCGTATATGCCGGGGCAAAGCTTTACACCGGTGGTACCACTATCGGCGCCGGTGGTATGCTGACGGTGAATTCCGGTGGGCCAGAAGGCGGTATGGTGGGCACTGTAGATGTATACGGAACATTGAAGCTTAATGCCGGTGATGCAACCGGTTGGGGGGATTCTATTAATACGATTTCTGCCATCAATGTGTATGCCGATGGTGTCCTTAATGTAGCCGTGACCAATAATCAGACGGGCTCCGGTATTGCTATCAACTTGCAGGGTGGTGTGATGACCGGTGTTGCTGGTTCCAATTTTGACTTAGCTTATGGCGGTAGCTCACGCGGGCATTCTATAATAACAGCCTTGGCTGCAACCGGCGCTACGGCGGATAATCCTACGGTTTCCTCCATTGATACAGTATCTATTACCTTGCGCCAGCATACAAATGTGTTCGATGTGCAGGAACATGCACAGTTGAATGTCTTGAGCAATATTCTGCATCATACTGGTAAGGCTATTATTAATGGAGAAGGCAATCTGTCAAATACCTTCACTAAAACAGGCTTGGGAGAGTTGGTGCTGAGTGGAGAGAACACTTACGAACATGCTACAACCGTGGCAGAGGGTACATTGACACTTGCCAATGCCGGTTCGTTGAGCAGTAATGTAACGGTGAATGCCGGAGCGTTCTTCAAGTTGCATGCCGATACTCAAGACATGAGCTTCGGGCGATCTATTTCCGGTGACGGTACGGTGGTGAAGACCGGCGCGAACACGCTGACCTTTACCTCCGCACAGAATCTTGCTGCGTTGGATGTACAGAACGGCTTTGTAAAGGCTGACGCAGCGCTGAGCATTGATCGTTTGACCGTGAGCAGTGGTGCAGGATTTGCCTATGATATGAGTTCTTCTCCCATCGTGGTGGCCGCAGAGGGGTACAGCGACTCCTTGACCCTGCGCTTGGATAATGCCGGACAGAGTCATATCGGAACTCGTTATGACCTCTTCCAAGCTTCTGCCGGAATGAGTGCTGCCAATGTGACATTGACCGGGTATGATACCTCGTTGTACCAAGCATCTGCCCGAGTGAGTGAATCCGGCATGGTGAGCGTTGGCTTGTACTGGAATGGCTTGGTCTGGAATGCTGCTCACTCCGATAATACATGGGCTGTAGGCGGTGAGACTAACTGGACAGACATGGAGGAGAGCGTGGCCTATGCAGATGGTGCCGCTGTGTTCTTCTCCGGCGCCGGTGAGACCATCACCATCGGTTCGGCTGTTGCTCCGGGTAACATGGTAGTGGTCGGTACGAGCTACCGATTCGAAGGTGGGTCGATAGCTTCTGCAGGCTCCCTCAATGTGTATAGTGGTGCCGACGCAACCTTTACCGGTGCTGCCACCTTTGCAGGTGGTGTGACGGTGGATGGTACCCTGTACTATGATGTTGCTGCCGGTCAGGAAATCAACTTTACCAATGTTTTGGCCGGTACCGGCACGCTGGAAAAAACGGGTTCCGGTACGCTGAATCTCGGCGCGCTCAATAGCAGTGATATTTCTACTGCGCTGAATGTGAGTGGGGGTACTGTGAAGTTCTCCGGTAGCACTACCGAACAACATGGTGAATCAAGTGATTTTGTTAATTTGATTAACAAACTGAGCACCTCCGGTGATGGTAAGGTGTTAATTGATGGTACGGTCTACTTCAATTATGATACTAATAACGCAGCCATCACCAATACCATTGACTCACGTATTGAAATTACGGGCGATTTAGATATTAACTCTTCCGGTACAACTGGTAACAATGGTTATAGACAGTGGGTTCTTGCGGATGGTGCTGATTTAACGGTAGGTGGCGAATTGCACCTCACCAACAAGCAAGAGATGGTGGTACAGAGCGGTGCAACGCTTCTCGCTGCGGGTGGAATTAAGCTGGGGCATGATGCTTCCGGCCAGGGCTATACTGCTCGCTTTGTTGTGGAAGGTGGTGAGGTGAAGACCACCGGTATCACCTTCCGTCGAGATGGTAATCCTCGTACGGGTAATGCCTTCATCATGACCGGTGGTAGTGTAGAGTTTGCTCCTGCAACGCCCACGACCAATGTCATTCAGAAACTCAATGATGATGGCTATGGCACGATTGCCAATGGTCAGGTATCCATTACCGGCGGTACCTTGGTGGCAAAGGATAGTAGCTGGAGGATGGATGCCGGCTCTGCTACGAACTTCCGGCTTTATGGTGTGACCATTGAAACAGCCGAGAAGAAGAGTGTAACTCTGGCCGGTAACATCAACTTCACCCCGACGGATGGGGCTGATGGGGTGATTACCAAGACCGGCTTGGGTGATTTGCTGTTCGATGTTGCGGCGGATAAGACCTTGGCAGGCTTGGATATTCAGGCCGGCTTTGTCAGCAGTGCTCAGGCGCTTACGCTTTCCGCTCTGTCAGTGGCAGAGGGGGCAGGTTTTGCGTATGATTTGGGTGGCGAGCACGGTGTTATTACTGCTGCTGATTATAGCTCTGCGCTCACTCTCCGCTTGGATAATTTGGCCGTGGGCAACTACGACCTCTTCCAAGGTGCCGCCGGAATAGACGCTGCGCTTGTTGCGCTGACCGGGTATAATGCGGATGCATTCACTGTGACCAAAACTGTCAGCGAGAATGGGTTGGTAAGCATCTCCGTCGCTTATGCCGGATTAGGATGGAATACCTACGGAGCGAATGATACTTGGACCGCAACGGATGGAGCCATGAACTGGTTTGCCGGTGACGGTGTTACGGAATCAGTATACGCTGATGGTAGCAAAACTACTTTTGCCGGTGACGGTGAGGCCGTAAGCATTGACGGAACGGTGACTCCGTCATCTATTGTAGTATCCGGCACGGGGTACAGTTTTGTGGGGAATGGTTCCATTGCCGGAGACGGTCGCTTGACCGTGGAAAACGGTGCAGAACTCACCATTTCCAACACCAATAGCTATACCGGAGGCACCATTGTTGCTGAAGGTGGCAAACTTACCATTACGAATGTACAGGCCATTGGCGGTAGCTCCGGCAAACTCGGTACTTTGAGTGGTAACGGTACTTTTGTTATCAATTTGGGCAGCACCTCGGATGTGGTGGTAGCCTACGATTCCGCTTTGGGAGAATTTACCGGTGTTGTTGACATTCAACAAGGTGCTTTGTACGTGGGCAACCTGAATACAGAGAATACCGGACGAGATGCCGTGTTTAATGCTGAGCGTGTTGTTGTTCATAGTGGTGCTCAATTTATTACGCATTTAGGTGGGTCCGGGAAAACGCTCTCAGCCGATGTAGACTTGATGAGCGGTGCCACATTCGGTAACAGAGATGGGCATATTGCTTACAACGGTGATATTCGTTTTAATTTGTCGGATGCTACGGCCGGAACATTCAATGAAAACGGAACTGTTTCAATTTACGAATACTGGAGCAAGACTCTGACGTTTAATGGTGTGCTTTCCGGGCAGGGAACTGTTGAGTTGGGTAGTTCTGTTAATGAAGACGGAGGTTCTGCCTATGTGCTGACTAACGGTGATAATACCTTCAGCGGTACATATAGACTGATGGATGGCAACGCAGAGAATCGCCCGGTTCTTTTGGTCTTGCAACATCAGAATGCTGCTCAATATGCCACTATTACATTGGCCGGTTCCTCCACGGTTTCCACCCTGCGTTTGGATACCGATGCCACGATTGCGGCGTTGAACTCCACGGATGCGGATAATGTGGTCACGACTTCCACGGATGCTACACTGACGGTAAGCTCCGGTGCCTTTGCCGGTAAATTGCAGAATGGTAGTGCTGCCAATGTGCTTTCCCTCACCCAGCAAGGAAGCGGCACACTGACGCTGAGCGGTGCAAACAGCTACACCGGTGCAACGACTGTAAGCGCAGGAACGCTGGAGCTTGCAGGCGCGGTCAGCATGAATGCCGCAAGTGCTATTACCGTGAACAGTGGCGCTACGCTCTTGCTTAACGCAAATTCTCAGACCATGAGCCTGGGTAATGCCGTTTCCGGTGAGGGCATAATTCATAAGAAAGGCAGCTACGAGACTGTGTTGACCGGTGATGTAAGCATTGCCAAGGTGGAATTGGCAAATGGAGATCAGAACGTCGGCACGTTGACCTTTACCGGTGAGTCGGTGATGGTGAACAAGATACATGCTGCTTGCGGTAACATCAATATCGGTGGGGTGGGAACTTCCACTTTCATGCAGGTTGGCAGCTTGGAAACCGGCGATTGCTCCGGTGGTGATGGAACTACTGTGCAGATTAGTGCCGGTTCTACGCTCTCTGTTACGAGCGATAACAACGAGGCGGGGTATAAGACCGCCGGTATCATTCTCGGTGAATGGACTCGCGCTACTGACTTGACAGTACTCGGCACGATGCTTGCCAAGGATGCTAAAGTGATGGTGGGTGATAATGCTGCCAATGTTGTCATCGATGGTGGCGTGATGGCCGTGAAGGGCTTTGCCGTTGCTGATACAAGCTCTGGTAAAGCTGACAAACTGCAAAGCATCAGCATTGATTTGAAGAACGGTGGTGCTCTGATTCTGGGGGATGCCGGAATCAGTACGGATAAGGCATTTTCCGCAACCTTCGGTGAGGGTACGGTGGGTATGAGTGCCGCCTCCACCACCATTGCGGAGAATGTAACGCTGAACAGCGCCGAGGGTACCACCTTCGACACCACGCAGTATGCGTACGAGACCAACGCTGATGGCGTGGCAACGGATATTGTGCGCGGTACGGAGGGTGGTGACCTGGTGCTGAGTGGCGATGTGCGCTCCGCTGAAGGCGTGGATGCCTCCATGAAGGTGGAGGGTGTCGGTACGCTGCATGTGGCGGGCTCGGTAGATGTGAGCGGTGATGTAACGGTGGAGGCCGGGGCAACGCTCGCCGTATCTTCCGGCAGTACGGCTATGGCTGGCATCAGCAGTGCAGATGACAGCGCCGCTGCCACCATCAGTGGTGGTGTGAAACTGAGCCATGGTGAGAATAGCGTCAGCATTGACGGTGCGGGCATGGATGTGACGGAAATCAGCAACAGCTTGATTGAGTTGCAGCAGGGCGTAAGCCTGAGCTTGAGCAATGTGCACCTTGCTGCAGATTCTTCCGTAATGGGGGCAGGGGCTGCCCAAGCTACATCCGGAGTCATGATGATGGAGGGCGAGCTGACCCGCAATGACGTGGCGCTGGAGAGCGTATCCGTCGCCATTGCGCTGGATCAGAACGCCACCCGCGGGGCGGATGCCGCCGTGGAGCGTGTGGGAAGCAAAGTGATGATGCTGGATTCCTCCGCCTTCACGTACAACAACCTGACGGGTAGCCTGACGGTAGAGTTCAGCGGTGAGCTGGCAGCCATGTTGCTGCAAGGTGGGTACGATGCCGTGGGCTTGAGCTTCACCGGCTCTGAGATGGCAAAAAATATGACCATTCTCGGTATGTATGATGGCATTACGGGCTCCACCAAGGGCATCTTTGCGACGGATGCCGGTAGCTCCGCCGTGGTATACTTCAGCACGGATATCATCCCTGAGCCCGCCACGGGCACCCTCAGCCTGCTGGCACTGGCAGCGCTTGCGATGCGCCGCCGCCGCCGTTGAGAGCGCACCCCGAGGCATAAAATGTAACGAAAAGCGGGTGTTTGCCGATAAAAAGGCAAGCACCCGCTTCTTTTTGTGCGTGAAAAACGTTTTTTTGCTTGCCTAAAGGATTGATGTAGCCTAATATAGGCGCATGAAGAAGACTTGCTTATACGGGGTATTGATGAGTGCCGCAGCAGTGCTGATGAGCGCCTGTTCCACGAATGAAGGTGGTGTGCGTGTTTTCCACCGTGATGGCACGATGACCATTAACGGCGTGCGCCCTGCCGCAACGCAGGAGAATGGGGAGGCCGCAGCGGCTGCTTCCACCTCACCGCAGCTGCAGCAGATGGCTGCCCGCCCGAAGGAAGTGCGTTTTTACCGCCAGCCGGCGGATATTCGCGCAGATGCCCTGAATGACCCGAATAAGCGCATCGAGATTTGCCTTGCAACGCAGTCCGGCCGTTTCATTGTGAATGGCGGCGTGGTGCTGGAGTTCCCCGTGTGCACCGGCATGCGCGGTTATGAGACTCCGCGCGGTACCTACACCATTTTGCAGCGCAATAAGAACCACCGCTCAAACATTTACCACGTAGCGATGCCCTATTTCATGCGCCTCACCTATGATGGCATCGGTTTGCATGTTGGCGCCGTGCGTGATACTCCGTCTTCTCACGGTTGCATCCGTTTGCCGCGTGCAGCTTGCTCCTTCATCTATGACTCCGTGCGCTACGGCACGGTGGTGGAGGTGTACTGATGCCTCGTTGACCAGCATTTTTCCCGGCCCGGACTTGCCCCCGCAATTCCGGGCTATTTGTCGGCATGCCTTGCTCCATTTTCCGCCCCGTGTGCGCGATAAATCGGAAGTCGGAGCACCGTTAGGTGCTCCTCGCGTGAGCCCGTTAGGCCGAACGTTCGCGCGAGCGACAGCGAGCGTTCGCGTGTAGGGGCGTAAGCCCCAAGCGTTCGCGTGAGTGACAACGAACGTTCGCGTGAGCCGTAGGCGCCAGCCACGGCGTAGCAAGCGAGTGCAGCGAGAC
>JAEIGA010005147.1_pt1 | contig 20067 bp, 33 predicted proteins | sample 9270691 | NCBI WGS metagenome assembly JAEIGA01 (sample SAMN17057246, study PRJNA624740) | gut metagenome | biome: biome; isolation source: fecal sample | host: Bos grunniens | place: China: Xizang | collected 2019 | reverse complement strand
TACCATCCAAATATCTGTTCACCCCATAGTTTAAATGTGTCTAATAGATGTAATTCAGAGCCGTCGGTTAACGTTAGCTCGTTTTCACAATATCTAATCCATCCTTCAACGGCTTGATCATCGTAATAAACACCAGGGTTTGCTATAAGTTCATCAATACGGTTCATTTCCATACTGATCTCTTTACAAACTGGTATTTCGCCTCTAAGTACTGCGTCACGGAATTGTCCGTAGTACTTTGGAGTGGCTGTATTCGATAACGCCATTTTGAATTTTCTCCTTTGTATTAATTACCTTGTAATTCTTTAATTAATTTTGCGATTGTTAATGCCGAAACAGTTACTGCTGCAACAGATGATCCTACAGTAAAAACATCACTTATAAATTGATGACCTTTAGACATTCTGCTAGAAGTTCTAGATGAATATTCGTCCTCCATTCGCATTCTTTCTAGTTTCTTGCGAAGTTCGGTATCATCTAAAGCATCTAGTTCTTCTCTAGTTTGTTTTTTGTTCTTTTTGCCAGCTAAGAATTTGTTAATTTTATTGGCTTCGTCCATCAATTGACCAGTGCCTTTTACCGCATCTGCTGTTTTTCCTAATTTACCGCTTGTTTTTAATGGTTGATTATTATCATTTTTATTTTGATTTGGGTTTTTAGGTTTATTTTGAGAGTCTGTTAAATCTGGTTTGTCTTTACCGGATTCTTTATGAGTTTTTTGGTTATTCAAATCTTGTTTAACCGATTCTTGCTTCTTAGTTTCTTGTTTCTTAATTTCTTGTGGTTTTGTTTCTGGCTTCTTTTCATTTACTGTCATAAAGTAGCTTCCGTTTTTCTCGGAACCATCTTTACCAGTGTCATATTTTCCGTTACCAAATTTACCAGCAGTATTGACGGTTTCTTTATTACCTTCGTTATTGCCGCGTTCATACTTTGAGTGTTCTTCCCATTTGGTTCCATCTTTTGTGTATCCGTTTTTGCCAGGGTCATGTTCAAATTTAGATTGCTGTTTTAATAGGTCAGTAACGGTCTGTTTACCTTTATTAACGTTGTTGGAATCCTCTCTATCTTTCTTATCTAGTTCCCAACCTTCTTCACTTTTACCTTTATCAGATTTACCAGAACCTAAAGAATTTGTTTTCTTATGCTTTCTGATATTGTCAGATGAATCATTTTTCGAATGCTTGTCATTACTTAGTTCATTACCCTTTTTAGTTGACATATTGTTTGCGCGTTCGTCTGAAACGTCTTGTTTTCGTTTTTCGACTCTACGGTTATGACCAGTATTTTGTGTATTCTTTAACGAGTCATTCGATTCTGTTTTTGGAGAATTTCCACTTCTACTATCGTCGATTTCTCCTCTATAACGAATTCGTCCAGCATTAGTTAAAGAACCGTCTTCTCTTTGAAATCGTCGTTTTCCCCATTTTTGGCCTTTAATCCCGTGATGGGCTAGTTCTTTCTTATTATCTTCCATTTTGAATTTTTCACCGTCCTTTATGCTTTGTCAGATGGTGATTCACACGCGCATGTAATGCGGAACTCTAATTCTTTGATCATTTGGTCATAAGCATTAATTACCGCGCTAGATGCGGGTGGGTCGAATACTAATCTAACTTTTAAATATACGAATTCCTTTACGAATTCGAGTCTAGGATCATTTCCTAAATATTCGGACCATTTGTTTGTTTCGTCTTGTATCTTATACCCTGTGGCTGGTCCGACGCCAAGTTGGGTTAGAGTAGAGAGAGCAGAATTGATGTAGATAATAATATCATTATCAAAAGGTTCATACTCTTCTGTTAAACCAAGTAGTTTCTTGGTAGATGTTAAGATACTATCAGCATCAATCATCTTTTAGCCTCCTTTGTTTAAAAATACTAGTTTAAGTCGTCTACTGGTTCTTCAACAACTTCAACTAATATTTCTTCGTCTGTTTCTTCATAAGTATAAGGCGCATGTTCTATGTCTATTGCGATGTCATAGATTGCTCCTGTTGGTAATTGTTTAATATATTTATTTTGATCGCTGCAAGTTTTGAATAGTCTTACGCCATCTTCTCTTATAGTATATAATTCTTTAATTATAGCCATATTAGATTAGCCCCGCTTTCTCGTCGTCGAATTCTCCCCAGCAAGTTCCGTCTTTTGTATAGTCTTCTAATGCTCTTAGCTGAGAAGCATATGTGGACCAGTTTGTAGCAGTTGATAACTTTCCGATCATATCTCTTGGAACGTAAATATAACCGTCTTTTTCGCCATTTGGGTTGTATGTACTATTCTTTTGTCCAATTATATGAAGACAAGAAGTTAAAGAAGTAGTGTTTAATACATATGATGAGCCAAATGAACGTATAATTAATGCTTTCAATGAGCGACAACCTCCGAACATTTGGTTGGACTGTGTAGTCAATGACGCTGTAAATTTTGTAATGTCAATTTTTAATGCATGGACACATCCATAATACATACTGTTAAAATCAGTTCCGTTTGATGTATCTAATTCTGGAAAACTAGTAGCTGATTCGCAGTTACCATACATGTAATGAAAAACGGTTCCGTTATGTGTATCTAATTCTGGGAAACTAGTAGCTGAAGTACATTTATAATACATATAGCCAAAACTGGTTCCATTTGATGTGTCCAATTCTGGGACGCTTGTTGCTGAAGTACATTCCGAATACATGCGTGCAAAGTTGGTTCCATTATATGTATCTAGCAACGGAAAACTAGTAGCCGATCTACAGCCGGCATACATATAGCCAAAATCAGTTCCGTTACTTGTAATTAATTCTGGGAAGCTAGTAGCTGAAGTACATTTATTATACATTCTATTAAAATCAGTTCCGTTACTTGTAATTAATTCTGGGAAACTAGTGGCCGAAGTACATTTACTATACATTCCGCTAAAATTAGTTCCGTTTGATGTATCTAATTCTGGAAAACTAGTAGTCGATTCGCAGTAGCCATACATATTACTAAAATTAGTTCCTTTTGACGTATTTAATTCCGGGAACGTTGTTGCTGAGTTGCAATGATAATACATATAGCCAAAATCAGTTCCGTTATGAGTATCTAGCAACGGGAAACTAGTAGCTGAAATACAGTAATCATACATATTACTAAAATCAATTCCGTTTGATGTATCTAATTCTGGGAACGTTGTTGCTGAAGTACAGTTATTATACATATTATTAAAATCAGTTCCGTTTGACGTATTCAATTCTGGCAAACTAGTAGCTGAAGTACATTTATAATACATACCGCTAAAATCAGTTCCTTTTGATGTATTTAGCAACGGGAAACTAGTAGCCAAAGTACAGTTATTATACATATTATTAAAATCAGTTCCGTTTGATGTATTCAATTCTGGGAACGTTGTTGCCAAAGTACAGTTATTATACATATTATTAAAATCAGTTCCGTTTGATGTATTCAATTCTGGGAACGTTGTTGCCGAAGTACAGTTATTATACATATTATTAAAATCAGTTCCGTTTGACGTATTCAATTCTGGAAACGTTGTTGCTGAAGCACAGTTATTATACATATTATTAAAATCAGTTCCGTTTGACGTATTCAATTCTGGAAACGTTGTTGCTGAAGCACAGTTATTATACATATTGCTAAAATTAATTCCTTTTGACGTATTTAATTCCGGCAAACTAGTAGCGGAGGTACATTCGGAATACATACCGCTAAAATCAGTTCCTTTTGATGTATTTAATTCCGGGAAAGCTCCTATATACTTGCATTTATAGTACATGTTACTAAAATTTGAAACGTTTTCGGTATCATCATAGTTTAGTGTAGGCGTTATAGTATTGCCCACATAATACGAATCATTATAGTATGCATAAAGATGGTCGCATGATCGTGTATTATTTATTAATTGCAATAGCGGATTCGTTGATTCTGGTGGTTCTGGCAATTGTATTTTTAAACACAAAGGTAATTTCTGTTCATTAAGACACGTTTTTAAATCATAATCATATTCGTTTGAATTCATTTTTTCGAATGGTGTTAACGAAAACATAGACGATAATATTGCATTATTAGTTCCTACTGAATAATGATAGCCCAAGCTGTCGCTATACTCATTCATAACTTCTACATTGATGGCTACAGGATTAGTTAATGTTGGATTCCATCCTGTAAACGTAACGTTAGAACCGTAGTCGCTATAACTGTTACTAGAAAAATACGTTATACTATCGAAATCGCTATATATCCTATATACCAAAGTGTCGCCGAGTTGTTGGAGAGAAGCATGAATGGCGCGGCCGTAACTATCGGAACTATTTTTACTGTATAAAAGATATTCCATATTATTTTCCGGTGTAAGAACTTTCGATAGAATTTTGGATACCTCTTCGGTACTCATTTCCGTGTTAAAATATACATTTTCCACATGCCCTGTATTCGGAACGGTTGTACCTTTAAATTCGTTTATATCAATCACGACAGTAGATCCATCATATTTACCCGTTAGTGTTAGTTCTTCATCTTCAACCTTAGTAATTGGTGTTGACGAAAATAGACTGGAAATTAAATCATTTTGTAGCCCGACTGTCATGCCGTTCCACAAATCTATAACTTCTGAATTAATAGCTATTGGATTTATATCAGGGGTCCAACCATACGCTTCATCAAAATAAAGATTTCCGTTTGCGTCGCTAATAGCATATTTTCCATAGTCTTTGGCATACGCAATTCCATTACTAGAATCATCATTCATGATTAATACGTACACGTCATTCGAAAGATCAACTTGACTCATGATTTCGACTACTTCTTCAACACTTAAATCTGTATTGAAATAAACATTCTCTACATGACCGCTATTTGGAACTGGTGTTCCTTGCCAACGCCAACCGCCTGGATTGCTAACAGTAATAGAACCTTCAACATCGAGCGACAAAGGCAATTTTTTATTTTTGATAAAAGTTTTAATATCCACATTACCATTTTCAGTTACTTTAATGGCTGATCCATCGTATTCACCAGTTAGTATTGTTGTTTCAGCTTCACTCTTAGTAATTGGTGTTGTTGATAATAGACTGGAAATTATATCATTTTGTAGCCCAACTGTACCATAGTTCCAGTTAGGGTCTGTGCTAAAGACTTCCGCATTAGCCGCCAGAGGATTTATGGCATATGGATTCCAACCTATAAACTTAATTGTAGAACCGTCGTCCATGTAATGTTCCGCTTCTTCTGTAGAAAAAATGGGTCCGCCATCACCCCAACCCCATATTTCGAACAATACATTTTCAGGATTATCCGGATTTATTATCTTATCTATATAAAGGTAAACACCAGAGTACTCGCCATCCTTAGTAATTAACACTGTATATGTACACAAATTTATGTCATTTACGTCATACGGTATAAAGTCTAGTTGTTCTAATAGTTTAACAACTTCTTTTGTACTTAACTCAGTATTAAAATATACGTTTTCAACATAACCGGTGTTTGGAACTGGTGTTCCTTGCCAACTGCCTGGAACGTTAACGATAACAGAACCGCCTTCGCTGCCAGAACCGCCAGAATGTCTTTTTAAAGCCGGTTTAGCTTCGTTAATAAACATCTCTTTTAAAAAGTTTTTTGACATTTAAAAGATCTCCTTTCTATAAAATTATTTCTTCCACGGACATGTGTCATTCTTGCTACGCACTATTGGATCTTTTATTAGAATATCCTCATTTGAATAATGAATAGCGTTGTGTGTTAAATGACTCGTGGAAATGAGGTTTTCAGGATCAAAGACTTCAGGTCGTTCTTCTAAAATATCATCCACAGTAATAGGATTGATGTGGTGAATTAGTATACGTCCTCCAATGTCTCGTCCCTCTACACCTAAATCGCAACCATTATCTCTAGCTACGATTCTAGGTCTTGTTTCTTTTATCCATCTATTTGTTTTATAAAGCATTTGGTTTAAATATCTATCATGACCAAATGTATCTTCTCCTACTTTTCCATCTAATTTAAGATAGTTGTATCTCTCTTCGAATGTACTAAGTTTCATCAACTCAGAATATGTCTTCTTCATCGTCTGTTTCACCATACCCACTATAGCTACGCATTGCCTTAAGAGCATTCTCATAAAGCTCTTTACGATCTTCGCCATTCTTAACGGCTTCTGCTTTAGCTTCTAATAATATGTTTTCTCTTCTAAGCTTTTCAAGCTCTAATTGGTTCTTAACAGTCCCCAACTTTAGAAAGTGCGTTATAACTTGAGACGACGCTGTATGATTCATGAACTGACGTTCGGCTTCATCATAAGCCATAGAAATCATCCTATTCTCTCTAGCTTCAGGCGTCAATGCCGGTCTAGCTTTTGGAGCAACGTCAGAAATTCTATCGTTGGCAGTTTTTGACACCTTGCCACTTCCTTTCTGTGGTTTTGTTATGTGTTTTAAATATCTTTTACAGCATTTGATGGTACTTATGAGTTAGAATCGTATAAGAAAAAAGGAGAAATGAGATGGATGTTAATGACTTTTTAAAAGGTTGGATAATATAGTGAATACAGTGACCTCATAAGCACCATCAAATGCTGTAATAAAACCGCCCGGAAATCCTGAGAGGTAAATATCAATAATTCCCCCGGGGAATTTTCTAGGACGGCGGCGATGAGGGAGGGGGTGTCGTTTTTTAGGACCCCTCCCCTATCTCTTTTTGATACTTTTAGTGTGGTATCAGCACTATTGTTATGTATTTTCTTCGTTTTTATTAAGAGTTTGTTTGTTTTTCTAATTTGTTGAAGGCTATTAAAATAAAAATGAAATACAATCGACAAATTGTTTTAATTCTTAATAAACTATTTTAGTTTTATGCAATTAAACAAATCTATTTTAAATTGTCATTTCAACTTTTTTGTAAATCTTTCTGAAATCATGTTCAATAATTTCATCAATTGCTCTTTCAATTTCTTGTTCGTTTTGATAATCGGAAAGTAAGTCTGAAGTTCTAGCAATTCTAGCTAAGTATTGACAAGAATAATAACCTTTTTCAATGTCAAACAAATTCCATTTATCGAATTCAGTTAATGGATTGAAAGGATTGTCAATTGTTGTTAATGCATATTTCTTTTCATTCATTCACTTTACTCCTTTCCTTTTAAATAACTATTAATTGTTGATACAGATACACCATATTGATTAGCTAACTCTTGAGTAGTATAGCGTCCTGACTTAAATCGTGCCTGTAAATTACTAATTTGAGCAGGTGTTAATGTTTTAATGTTTTTAGGCATAGCTTTTTGTCTAATTACAGTCATGTCAGCATAACGTAGTATTTCACTTAATTTAGTCTTACTAATTGCACCTGCTTGAATGGCTTCCCATTCTCTATCACTAATCTCTATTTTAATACGTCTAGCACCAACAGTTTCGCGAGCTTTAGCCATAGCTCTGTCTTTGAACTTCTTAAGTTCAGCTTTAGATATGTCTGGATTGCCAGCTTTGTATGCTTCAATGTCAGAGTTAGCCAGTAAGACAGCCCTTCTTTCTTTAGGACTATTCTTTTCTGCTTCATTAAGACGGGCTCTTAAAGAGTTTACCTCTTCCTTATAGGTCTCTGCTGCCGACTTACTATACTCTATGTCTTTTGTGTATACTAATTCTTTTCTAGCTTCATTAGCCATCGCTTTCATTTTATTAGCATAGTTAGCATAGAGGCGTTCCATAGGTGTGTTATGGGATGAGATTAGGTCAGTAGCATCCTCAGTCTCGGCCATTCGTGTACTCTTCTTAAGTTTTTCTTTCCTTCTATATACTAGTTCTCCAGTACTATTAGTAAAGTATACATCTCCATTGTCATCAGTCTTCTTTACTGGCTTGTAGTACTTATTGGCTTCAGCATCATTAACGTTATATGTTACCTTCTTACCATTAGCTAATCTAAATCCTCTTAAATCAGGATTACTTTTATCTTGTGGCAATCGTTCTGGATAATATAGGTCATCGTCTATCTTATAAAGTAAAGCTCCTTCTGGTTTAGATGGATCGTAGTATGATTTACCTTTTTTATTTATCTTAGGCGTACCTTGTGTTTTTGGTACTGAATACTCAGCACTAGCTCTAGAGATTAAAGTAGATGCTCCTTTACTAAATCTGCCAGTCAACGGATCAGTTTCGCCTTGATACAACTTCTTTAATTGAGCAATGTTATTATCTCTTTCACTTTGTTTATAGTCTAGCTTGTGTTTTTCAGCATCAATAACAACCATGCTGTGTTTAACAGCTCTAGCTATCTCTTCATCAGATGCATGTTTAAGAGTCATGTCGGTAATAAGATTCGAAATCTTACCCATTTCTTGTTGAACACTGCTCTTTTGCATTACTTTGACTTTGATGCCTTGAGCATTTAGGTAATCGTCACCGACTTTAACTGTAGCGTAAGCTACTTTCGGATCGAATCCTTCTAATTCTTTTAGTTTAGGTTTAGAAGCAATCTTTACACCAGAAGAATTGTGCGTTGGAATAACCATTACAGTGTCACCATCAAAATCAGCTCCTGATAACTGTTCTGCAACTTTACTATTGATCCCAACAGCGTCAATTACATCGCTTGGTAATATCTTTCTAGCGACAGCATGTTTGTTATTAACTGTTAGAATTGGTATTTCGAATATACCACCATGAGGATATCTAATAAGAGCAACTTGTTCTCCATTATCATAACCTGGAGCATAGATTTCATTCTCTTTTAATGCATTAATTGGTAAAATTACATGATAACGTTGTTTAGGCAATGCGGCGGCTTTTAGATGAACCGCAGATGCATCACAATTGTCAGCAAATTCTTGTAATAATTTCTTTTTAACTGTAGGATTAGTTAAAGCACAAATATCATTGAACTCATCGTTTTTAGAATCGATGGCTAGATTTAATTGTTTTTGTGCCAGCTTAATTGGTTGTTTAGATAAGAACTGAGATGGTAAAGCGTTAGCCCAATCTTCCCAGTCACCTTCAGCAGACTTCTTATTTATAACAGATAATTGTTGTTTACCATCTTTATCCGTATAGTAATATTGTCCACCATCTTCTATGCTTTTGATGTTGGTACCGAAAGGATTATCTGGATAATCTTTAGGATCTTTTATCTTTTTCATAACATCTCTAGGCGCAACGTCTTTAGTTTTGTTAGTGTTAAACACGACGTCAACGCCGTCAGGAATATCATCCGAATAAACAGCCATTCCTTTTAAATATCTATCTCCGTCAACTAAGATACGAACTTGAGCATATCTATCATTACCTAATGAAATATCATCTACTCCACGGCGTAATTCAATAATACCGTCTTTTTCAATACCTTTAACTCCATCGGCTCCAACATCATCGGCATAACGAATCATTACTCGTTTACCGTCTAAGCTTTTAGGGTATACATTTTTAGGTTGAAAAGTTTTTCCATCATCATGAGTAGTAAAATCTTTAACTGTATGAATATCTTTTGTATCAACTTTCATAAAGTCTCCAAACTCACAATCAATAGGGCATAATACTTTCATGGTTGTGTTTTGACCTGGATTAGTTGGTTGAGGAACATGCCTTTCATAAACCATGTAACCTTCCATTTTTAACAAATGAACGGCTTCTTTCATCTTGTCTTCTGATATATTAAGATAACGGTTTGTATCTTTGGAAATATCAATAAAACCTTTTTCGGCAATGCGTTCTTTTAGGAAATCAGCAGTTTCTTTACCTTGCATAACTCTTGCTACTGAATGTTCATCAAGTCTAGATCGAACTGTTGATTCATTTTTGAATCCCATTTTTTCAGCAATAGCATAATTGCTATAACCTTTTTCTTTTAAACTTCGAATCTTCTCATACTCTAAACGTTTTTGTTCGTTTATGGCTGCTGATCTTTCAGTTCTGAAATCGCCAGTACTCATACCAAAATGTTTAGCTAATTCGATTTGAGTTATTCCAGCTTTTTCTAACTCGTCAATTCTGTTTAAAAAGTCACCAGTATGCTGATATGGATCTTCACCTGAGCCCCAAGGATATCTTCCTGAATGTCTCGGCGTTCCATAATGCTTGACTTCATCAACCAATTCAGTTAACGATGGTTTTTCTTCTAAGCTCATTATTAGTTCTCCTCTCTTTTAATTTTGTTAATAATTTTGTCGGATGTGATAATAGTGTCCATGATAGGTACAATATCTTCGACAGTTGGTTCATATTCTTCAAATGAATCATATTGATAGATTCGTAATACGATTTTTATATCTGATGGTTTTTTATTGTATTCCAAACAGAAATAAGCCGCATAAATCATTAACTGAATCATGCTAGCTTGTGTTTCGCCAGTTTTCAAATCATGTATGCGTAATACATTGTTTTTGAAGCTAATAGCATCTGCTGTGCCAAAAGCATTTTCGGAATAATATAGAACTTTCTCCGGTTCTAATCCGAAACCGATAGCATCATTCACATACATATTTAATGTTTTATTTACATCTGGTAACTTTTGTTTTAGTAAAATACATTGTGCTGCAAACTCATGCAAGACTGTTCCTTTTAACGTAGCAATATGAGTTCTATAACGTTGCTCTAATTTCTCAGGTGTATAGTTAACCCAATGATAATTGCTAGCACTAAGAAATGAATGAGTTCCCTCAACATTTGAATGCCTGTTCCAAATCATGTAATACCTCCTTTTTGTTTTCAGGGTATATAAATCTTGAAAACGACATTCGATTCATCAAATCCACATAAAACTTTTGATTAGGTCTATGTGAAGCAGTAGCACTTCTTTTGACTTCTAGAGTTGCCCATTTGTTCTTATACAGAATTATTAGGTCTGGTAAACCTTGAATATATCTAGGATCAAGTTTTATAACCAAACAACCTTGGAACAATCTCTTTAACTCTTTAATCAATTCTCTTTGGAACTTGCTTTCAAGTTTAGTTGTACCCATCTTATTTTTCCTTTCTCTCTTTTTCTTATAAAAAATAAAAGTGTCTGTAATAGACACCAGAATATCAATGTTTAATAAAGTTCTCGTTTAATTAAGAACCTTTTAACAGATATAGGAAATGTATTTTTCTCCCATAATAGGGTCTGAAATTTTCGCGTACTATATCTGAACAAAAATAAAGAGCCCTTGCGATTAGAGCTCTTCTGAAATATCAATCTCGTCTTCCAAGACAATAGGTTTGTTACGTTTAGCAAAGAACTCATCATCTAATTGTTCAGGGTATCTCATGCCAAAAATAACATTGCAGTAATATCCTCCTAATGGACATTTGCTACATGGATTAACAATGTCGTCACTCGCTCTATGTTTTTTACACATAGCGACACATTCATTAAGCGTTAACTCTCCAATTTTTTTCTTCATAATTTCTCCTTCATAAATGTCAATTTTGTGGGTTTGGTCAAAAACCCGTTTTTTCTCTATATATTATATATATTTAAATTTTTTAAAAATAAACTAAATAAGGAATAAAAGTGGGCTTTTGGCCACAAACTCAATTTTCCATCAAAAATAAGCTAAAATAGACCCAAAATAGACCCAAAATAGTCCTTTTTTAGCCCATTTTAACGATTTTTTAGCATTTTTTTCTGCCCACTTTTGTTTTCAGATTTGGCCATTTGCCCACTTTTTTTGGCCATTTGCCCACTTTTCAAATTCGACAACCGTCAAAACCCAAAACAAAACCGGGCAAAAGCCCACTTTCAAAATCAATTTGGCCACAAAATCAAAAAGAAATAGAAGCGTTAAAAAGTGCTTCTATAGCTTTCCTCGATCTCTCCCATTTCCTCTACAACCCAGACAATTCTTCTTTCTAATTTAACTTTCTCATCCAATAATTTGTATGCTTGTTCTTTACTCATTAACAAGTCGCCACTCACATGTCTATCAAGTTTATTATTTATAACTCGAATGTCTCGTTGAATAGTTAATAATTCATCGATAAGCTCTGTAATTTTTTCTTCAGCTTCATTTCTTTTCTTATAATTCTCAAATAATTTCATAATATAATACCTCTCTTTTCTCCATACTATACTATGAAATTTCCGCGTCCGTACGAGTTCTTACGAGTCCGTACTAGTTCTAACTAGACACTAACTAGCCTAAACTAACAACCAACATATTTTCCATCTCTATCATTTTTAAAGTCTTTCATTTTTTCTGGAGCATTCTTAAATACAACTTGTGCTATAAGAGATCTATCAAGATCGTTATCATCGTCGTTTATTGCTCCACCACATTTATTTAAATCATATTCTCCATTTTTAAAGTTTTTATTGTTTGTAAAAATATTCATCTTATTTCTCCTTTTTTCTTATTCTTTAAATATCTTTTCACACACTGCATCGACCCCGAGCCAAATCAGCATAGCTAAACCTAGCCAACAGAAAAAGACCCAAATGACAGGTATAGCAGTTATAGCTACAACTACCGACGCAATTGTCAAGATCGTAAATAATATGTTTTTTATTATGAACTTAGTCATAGTTATTTATCCCTGCTCAATTCTATATACTCAATCTCATGAATCTTTTGATTGAAAAAACATCCAATCCAGATGCTATCGGAATATGTTTTGTGTTTTCTTAAGTCCTTATTAAAATATAAAACGTCATTATATAATTCGTTATTACCGTTTAGCGTAGCATCTTCGTTTTCTAATCGGTATTCAAGAATTTCTCTTTGCTCAACCATGTCTTCATAATGCAACTGCTCAAAACTTGGTAATCTGTTACAGAATAAGAGTATAGACTCGATAAACAAAGCTATTCCGAATACTATAACCAATCCAAGCCCAATGCTGCCTCTTATATAATCTAAAACCGAATAAGCATCCCATCCATGTTCTTTATTATCTTTATTTCTCATGATCTTCGCACTGATCATTAAACCAATTCCTATTAATATTGGTAAAACTGTTGTTAATATAAATAAAAGCATACATTTCTCCTTAAATTCTTATATGTGTTTTCTTAAATGTTCTAAATAGTCATCCAAGTATTCATCCATACCAATTTGTGGCGGATTAAACGACTGCACGACCAAATAAGGTTGTTTGCTATCTTCAATCATCTTATATAATTCCAACCATTTTTTCTTAGGTATTTTAATGTAATATGTATTGTTAATTACTAGATTGTATCTGGGTTTGTGATAACGTTTTACTAAACTAATATTGCATTTCATTTTTATTAAACGCTCCATTTATATACATTTTTCTTATATTATGCCCAGCTCTGATTTCTTTATCAGTTAATTCGTGAATATTAGCGAATCCGTCGGTATGATTCTGCCAAATGTAAATTCCGAAATATTTGTTATCTTTATTCCAAGCCTCAAGATCATTGCTTGCATAATCTACAACATCAAGATCGTTTGTTAAAATAACATATTCATTAGCCTCTTCATGCGAACTTGTAGTTTTCCAAACTTTGAAATCCTCATAGTCGAAGAAATTGTTTGCATATCCGTTACCTCTTTTGAATATGGCACAACACTCATTTATGTAAAATTGCTTTTCTATTAGGTGATCATCGTCACATTCTACGTAATAAATCTTAATCATTAGACTTCATCTTCTCCTACTAAATATAAATTTCTAATTTAGTAACACTATTGTTAATTCCGAAATCATGATATTCGTTTAGTCCTATATGTATTATTTTTCTGTTTAAGTATTTTGATAATAATGGATATCGTTTTATTTCTAAAGTATTGCATGGAACTACTGAATATTGCATATTGTTCATGTTATACTTTTGTTTATCGTCTAAAATCATTAACATTATGTCTTGATCATCGATCAGTTTTAGCATCTCTTTTAATTTCATTTTCTTTCTCCTTCGCCGCTTTAAGACAATATTGCGGATTTCCTTCAAAGTATGCTACAGACATCCATTCGGTATAAGCAGCGTGACACATATGTCTATAACACGTTTTCATATTACAAGTATTACTATTTCCGCAGAAGCAGATGTCATCATACTTAGCGTTTTCACTTACTTCTCTAGGCATGATATATCGCCTCCTGTGATTACGATAACGTCATTTGGATATATAAATAAACCATTATCAGTGTCTAGTAATAGCAGTTGATCTTTAACGATATATCCGTTACACACACATGTAATGAATTTATCTTTATATATTTGCGCTAAAAATTTATCGCCAATTTTAATAGGTAATAGTTCCTTTATTTTTTCTAATAAATTATCCATTAATCTCTCTCCCAAACTTTAATAAAATTTCCGCGTTTACTAGGCTTGTAAACAGCCATGATGTGTGGATCTAAATTCGCTTGTAATTCGTAGCATCCCTCGCATATTACATTGTAATAAGCATTGTCTAGCTCGAAAACCAAATAGCGTTCATCGCGACCGTCATCGAGATCTAGGTATGAAAGCACCTCAGAATAACAATAATCGTCATGTATATTTATCAACTTAACTAACCAACCAGGTTGAATAGCTAATGCAATATCTTCATCTTTATAGTATTTCACGCCACTTTCTCCTCCCTCATACAAGGGAAAAACTCTGTACATTTCCCATTTCTATATTTACAATTCGGTCCTAGCATCTCTTTAATCTCAGGGCAAACCTCAATAGCTAATTTACATATTTCTTGCATAACCTGTCTCGTTTCTTCACTAGCCTGTTTACATAGTCGTTTACGAGACATGTTAATCAACGCTTGAGCGTTCACAGTCATAATATGAGACACCATAGCTCCTTGAGATATTTCGTTTCTATCAATACCAGTTCTATCAGTTCGTTGAGTTTGAACGAAATGGTTTACTCCCTCATGATGTCTAGTGAAATGAACACTAACCCAATAAGGAATCTCCATCTTAAATCCAAACCATAACTCACGAATAGGACTATGTTCGGATAATAATATCTTACGTTTCCACTCACTAGTAATCTCTTTATTTACTAGTTTCTTACCAACAGTGTTTAACGTACACGTTTTACAATACTCCCAATCCTTATCGGTAGGGCATTTAATTAACTCTATTTTGTATCTATTCATTCTTCTTAGCCTCCTTAATGGTTAGATCTAATAGATAACGAGTTTTCTCGTATTCAGCTTTGAGTGTATGGTATTTGGTATATAGTTCATTAAACTCTCTAGTTAATCTGTCCACAACGTCATCTCTTTTCAAAATATCAACGAATGCTTTAGTTTTTTCATGTTCAGTCACCTCGGCGTGATACAACCTAGCCATATCTTGATAGTTGTACATTTCCTCAAGAACGTCGGTCTCTAGCTCTTTATTCTTTTTTTCTAATTTTTCGATGTAGTTTTTAATATGACCTAACCATTCCTTACGCTCACGTTCGGTCAAGTATTCTTTATTTATTAAACGGTCTATTAATTTAACCATCTCTCTTCTCCTTTTTTTACAGAAATTTATTGTATACGCTATCCCAATATTTCTTTTTCGCTTTTTTACCGTAGCAACGTTTACGTCTACCGGTCCATACTAAATCGGGTTTATCGATAGTAATTACTAAGTCAGTAAATAGTCTGTCCGTAATAGTCTCTATAGACACAACTTTTGTAAAACGTCCGTACCATCTTAAAAGGGTAAACCAGTCCTCTTTAGTTGCTCCATATAAAGCGCCATAAATACCATCTCGGTCCTTAATTGTTATAATATGACGACCGGATCTATTAAACTGATTCCAGATCCCCCAAGTATCTTTTAATCTTTTTATCATTGGTGATCCTCCTTATTCAACGCAATAAATAAACATAACTATTCTATTGTTAATAATTTGAATGTTATAGCTGTCTACTTCTAAACTTGCTAATATATTACAAATGGCATCCGACTCTTTTGCTATTACGGCTACGGCTTCGCCGTTATAAAACACTTTAAATTCATAAACGCCATGTGAACATGACCCAATTAAAGCGTCTAATGTAATTATATCTTGCATATATATTCCTCCTAATGAGTAAGACTTCTAGCTGCAATAATATAATAAATAAGTAAAAAGATTAGTCCTAAAACAATAAATCCAGCACTAATAAGAGTTGGTAGAAGTACAATCCACCAACTCCAACTAATAACGTTACATAATTTTAAAACTATAAAAACAATTTGAAGCATACCAGTAAAACTGATGCCTCCGCTTACTTTTACTTCTTTATTCATTTACTTCACTCTCCCCTAATAAGTATTTAATTGAATATGGTTGTTCGTCTTCCCATTTGACAAATTTGAATAGATGGTTAAATAATTTTAAATGCTCATACATGCCACTACCATCGCTCCACCCACAAGTATTTTTTCTTGGTTTTGTAGGGTGTATCCATACTAAGCCCTCATGCCCACCATCTCTAGCAATATATTTATACATCGGATCAAGATTTCTTAAAATCACTTTCTCATCTTCTGTTAGAACGGGTTTTTCTTTACGTTCCCATAAGACTTTAGTACATGTGTAGTCTTCATAAACTTTTACTATGTGACATGGATCACATGTAGTTTGAGAACTTTTTAATGTTAAATCTTCGGTATAATCATTAGCACTAACATGACCCCAAGGCATATTAAGTATTGGCCATACTTCCGTGTTGCTGCCACTGATAAAACCGCATGCATTATATCCGTTAAGAACTAACATTTTACAGCCCATGTAATTCTCAACAACCATTCCTCTTTTTAAATCACTTTTTTTCATTCTTATTTCTCCTTAACAAAATATTTCTTGTTTTAATTCTTTAACTTTATCGATACATAAAGCTCTTAATACTTTAAAATCAATCTTAGGATTCTTATACTCCTTAACAATGTTCCACATCTCTTCTGTAATCAGACAATGGAATACAGTGTTTAATAATCTAGGAATATACTTACTACTCCAACCATTTTCCTCAGTCTTGATCTTAGAATATTCCTTATCGATTAAAGCAGCTGTTACGTATTTATCTATAATTTGAGCTTCTAATAACTCAATAGTTGCAATATCTGTTTTATCTTTAAAAGCTTTATGTTTTTGTTTAAACTCAGCCTTGACAATCTTAGCCCAAGTCTGTCTTCCATATTTATTATAGAAACCGTAGTTATGAATAACGATTCCTTCTCCGGTACCATCACTCATTAGGAAATCATTTTTATCAATATACTCATAGAAATCTAAAACTGAAGGATTAGTAACTATTGCTAGAGGTTTGATGTAATCGATTCCTAATTCTTCTAACCAAGGTTGGTAAACGTTATAAGGAATATATGTGACTTTATCCAATAATGGATCGTCAATGACTATATCAAATACGTAGAATTTTCTCCATGCGGAATTTTCGTAGTTTTTAATTGTATGAGGAACCAACCATTCGCCATATAAACGAGTGCCTGGATGTGCTTCGAAGTATTTTTTAATACGTTCATCATTTATCATAGTGTTCATAAATCCAGCGTTATCGTTATCGAGAGAAAGCTCTCTATTACGACTACCGAATCCTAATGTGCCGTCATCTTTCATCCAAATAGACGAATTAGTTCCGTCAATCTTCGGCATGATGACACATGTTCCAATCTCAATCCCTTCAACTTCTTCTGAACCTAATCGTTCAACATGTTGGTATTTTCTAAACTCACTCATAAATATCTTATATTATTCCTCCTTAATTTCTGGACAATCTGCAATTACTACATCATCCCTAGTATCAAAATTACAATCTTCTAAGTTCACCGCTTCACAAGTGAATGCTTTTTTACAGCAGAAACAAGCCTTAGTAACATCTCCAAATTTTCTAGCGATGAATCGTTGATCTTCAATCCACTCGCCAGTTTCTTTGTTTTGTGTTTTTCCGTATGTAATATTATTCATTATCTCTAACCAGTGCCTTTCCACGATATAACTCTATAAGTCTAAAAACATGTTCATCTTCAAATTTAATGCAGTCGAAGTATTGATTGTATAAAGTAAAAGGTTTAACGCCATCAAATTCATCGGATAGATAACCTAAATGGCATTTGGCTGGTTTATTCTTATAAATATATAACTCACCACTTTTGTCTCTAGCAATATACCATTCATCATATTTAGCTGGTAATAGTCCTATGATTTTCTTTTCGTCCTCAGTGATTTTAGGAACGACTATTTCCTTACGTTCCCATAAGACTTTTGTGCATGTGTAGTCTTCATAGACTTTCATGATTTTTACACCCTTATGTAACCAGCCATCCTCATTTCCAATCAAATCACTACTAATATGACTTTCAAGTATCACACCCCTTTGATAATCAGATACTAAATCTAATCTTAAAAAGAAACGTTTATCCTTTTCTTCTCGTGAATTGTCGAAAGTATAGATGTATCTGGAACCACTTTCAAACTCAACAACATTTCCATATTTTAAATCTTCTTTTTTCATTCTCATCTCTCCTTTTTATTTCCAAGTATGATACATTATCATTGCGCTATGATGGCTATAACAACTAGAGTCTATATTATATTGATACTTTATATCTAATACGGTTACACACTCATCCAAGTTGTTAGCGTAAGTATTTAACCAATCATTAATATCTATTTCTAATGTGTCACGATCAGCAGCCGTAAACATTTTAATTTGTAATTTTGGGTCCATTCTCTTATCTCTCCTTATTTCTTATCTTTCTTATTTTGTTTAGCTAATAGTTCATCAACATATTTTCTAAACTTACTCTTACTACCAAACTCTTTATAAGCTAATGCTAGTGCTGCTCCAACATAAGGGTCGAACTCATCACGTTGATCGCATTTAACTTTAATAACAGAACCGTCTGGTTTCTTAACTGTTACTACTTTTTTATTTTCGTTGATCCAGATGTTGCTCTTTTCTAGACGTTTAATAAAGCTATTATCGTTAGGATCAAGCTTAGGCAATTTGCTAGTACTAAAAATAAATTTTGGACAATCTGTTGCGAATAAATGAAGGTTATCTTTGATCCATTTTCTTTGCATTTCTGTTTTTCCAGAGCAACGAGCACTCATAAATACACGTTTAGGATATGCATAATTAATTAATTCTTTGTCAATACCCACTAATCCGTCGTGATGCTCAAACAACTCAGGTTTAAGAGCTTTATATCTTTCATATAACTCTCTTGTTTTTTCATCAATAGCCCATCCTATTGGAGCATAACCGCATCTTATTCGAGCAGAATTAGGAGTACCCATTTCTTTTAATTCATTTTCAATCTCTTCTATTTCTTGTCTACGCTTATCAGCAACAATAAAATCTAATGTTTTTTTAGCCGACTCAAACATACAAGTCGGTATATCGTATAAGTAACCTCTTTCTCCTGATATAACAGTCTCAGTACATATATTGGGTTTAAGTTGTACCGGCTTATTGTTCATATAAAGTATAGGCATATCTTTATGATGAGTTATGTCTTTTATTTCACACCACTCTAAAGCGGACACGGTTCCTTTTTCATCGATAATTAATAATTTTGTGTTTTTTACTTCATTTCCCATAATCTCTTTCTCCTTCATTAAAACAAAAATAAAAGAGTCCTATTTGGACTCCTCTACTTTAGATTTGTAATACTCATGTCTTTGTCTAACTTTTGATAATGCTTGCAATAGAAGGAACTCTTGAACTCCATACATCGCGGCAAATTGTTTATCGTCGAACTCACTAAATTTTTTATTGTTCATATTTTCTAAACATATAATCGCCTTTTTGTCATATTTCGTAAAATCTTTCCATATTGCATAATATAAATCAGTTGTATTTTTCATAAATATCATCTCCTCCATACTAGAGCATGAATTTTATGCGTACTTACCAGCTCAGAGTCTTAGCATAATCTTTCTCATTAAATTGCTTCTTAGTCTTCAAAGCTTTCGATATAGCCAAGTCAATACCCGACCTAGTTTTCAAATGATAATAATATAAATCCTTATAAGGCGTGTCGAGTCGGTCTATTCGTCCGGACGCTTGCCTCATAACCTTATAAGAATAATTCTGAGAGAAGAACACCATAGTATCCGTTCTAATACAATTCCAAGCATCATTGCCGGCAGTATATTGTACTAGGTAAACCCACTTGTCACCTAAAGGTAC
>JAEIGA010005146.1_pt1 | contig 20071 bp, 56 predicted proteins | sample 9270691 | NCBI WGS metagenome assembly JAEIGA01 (sample SAMN17057246, study PRJNA624740) | gut metagenome | biome: biome; isolation source: fecal sample | host: Bos grunniens | place: China: Xizang | collected 2019 | reverse complement strand
GACCTTGATATTTTTGGTTTTGGAGGAAATACATAAGATGAGAACACTTATTAAGTTTAAGCTTTTCGTAGCCGAGATTCAGGCTAATAATTCTAAGAAGTACAAGCAGGAAGTTCTTAAGAAGTTTAAGGATGATGAAGTAATTCAGAAGTATCTGAAGATTGCCTTTGATCCTTACACTGTCTATGGTATCAGCTACAAGAAACTCAGTAAAGACTTTGGCTATAACGGCGAGAGGGAAGACCTCAATGTCTTTGAGCTCTTTGACTACCTCGCGGAACATAATACCGGTTCTACTGCTGAGATCGTAGAGTGTCAGCTCGCTCTCGGGTATGCAGCGACGTATGACCTGGAGTCTTCTTACATTCTTACTAAGCTCATCTGTAAAGATCTTTCTATCGGAGTTGAGGCGAAGACTATCAACAGCATAATTCCGGGTTTGATTCCTACTTTCGACGTACAGCTTGCAAATAAGTACTTCGACAAGCCCGAATATGTAGAAGGAAAGGACTTCGCTATCACGACTAAGATCGACGGCGGCCGTATCATTGCGCTTAAGGAAAATGGCCAAGTTTCGTTCTACACTCGTGCCGGTCAGAGATATGAAGGACTCGTTGATCTCGAGCAGGAGATGCTTGCTAAGCTTCCCGACGGACTTTGCCTTGATGGTGAGATTACTATCTTCGATAACAAAGGTATCCCTTCTAAGGAAGCTTATAAGAGAGCGATGAAGATTACGAGATCAGACGGTGAGAAGCATGGTTTGAAGATGATCTGCTTCGACTGTATGCTCGCTGAAGAGTTCCGTAATCAGAAATGTGATAGAGTCTGGGAAGATCGTAGACAGATGTTGTCTAATGTCTTAGCAAGTGCTGTTGGCGGTCTCATGTACTTCGAGCCCCTTCCTGTTCTTTATATGGGTCAGGATACTTCTAAGATTACCGAACTTCTTGATGAAGCAATCGCTAACAAAGAAGAGGGAATCATGATTAATATCGTGCTCGCACCTTACGAGTTTAAGAGAACTAACTATCTTCTTAAGGTTAAGAAGATGTCTACTCTTGACCTGGAGATTGTCGGATACGAGGAAGGTTCCGGAAGACTCGCCGGTACTCTTGGAGCTATTCATGTGAGATATAAGAACGGCAACATCGTCAAGGTCGGCTCCGGTTTCTCAGATGAACTCAGAGCGCTTATCTGGCTCGAACCTTCTGACTTCGTCGGTAAGATTGCTGAGATTCAGTACTTCGAAGAAACTACAAATGCCGATGGCGGCATTTCTCTTCGCTTCCCCGTCTTCAAGGACTTCAGACCTGATAAGCTTCAGCCTGACTTCTAATAAATTATTAATTTAATAAATTATTAAATAACCATGTTTTGTTTACAATTTAGTTACAAAATATGGTTATTTTCGTAGTATTTTTATGTTATAATAATAATGTCAGTTGATGAGACTGAAATACAAAAGACAAAAAATTACATTTTAATGTACGAAAGAGGAACTTGCTATGACTACTTACAAGACTACTACTTACGAGACCGCTGCAGACCTTAGAAATGCTATCAACTCTGAACTCGAGCAGCTTGCTTATCCTTATCAGGTTAAACACAGAATCAACGGACTTGGACAGCTCGTGTCTGCTAAAGCCCCATTAAATGGCGGTAGCTTGTACCTTACCGTAGACTTTGATACTGTGGGTACTAAGATACTCGCTCTGGATGCTCTAATTTCGCGCAGGTTGCTCGAAATGCCTGAGCTACTTACAGACATACTCCTTGAAGCTCAAACAGCGTTTAAGGAAGATTTTGAAGCCCGTGAGCTGGCACAGCGGCAGGCGGACAGACTTGCTCGTGAACAGGCTAAGGAAGCTGAGAAACAGGCTAAGGCTGATCAGGAAGCAGAAGAGAAGTACGAAAAAATTAAGACAAAAGCTCTTAAGGATTTTAACAATCTCGTGGATAATGTAGTACCTAAGAGTACTGCTGACGAGTTCTACTATGCTCTCGGCTGGCTCGCTAAGCATGCTGGTACTGTAGCAGCAGCTCTTCCGGATTACCTTGAAAGTTCTTTCATCGGACACTTTGGAAGTACTGCTAACTGTAGAATAGTAGATTCCAAGAAGCGTTATCCTTCTGGCTGGACAGCTCAGTGGACTTGGGCATTTACTATCGCACTTAAGAAACCTAAACAGATTAGCACTGTTCCGGCTTTCCTCGCTGATAAGCTTAATCCTTCTAGTAAAGCAGTTTCTGATACTTCTTTCATCTGGAACCTTGTAGATAACTACGGCTTCCAGTTCGGTAAGACTCAAGACCTTGATAAGATCAGAAGTCATGTTCCTTCTGACAAGCTTTCATTCTTTGAAGCTGGCTTGGCTTAATTAAAATAATAAAAGCTCTGATTTTTATCAGGGCTTTTTATTTACGCTTTGTTTACAAAATATAACAAATTTCGCAGCACATTATTTTTCAAATGTGATATAATATATATGTAAGATAAATTAAGGGAGGAACTTAATTATGATGTGGCCAAAAATGAAAAGAGAAGAGTTTGAAAATATGAGCATTGAGGAGCTCGCCGAATGGGCTTTTGAGAACGTCGACTATGTACACTACGAAGATGCTTTGATCGAACTCGCTAAGCACGAGATTGACGAGGAGAACCTGAATGTAGCAATCCATATCCTTACAGGTATCTATGAGAGTGAGGAAGCTTGCAATGGTTATTACATCTACGACAGATGTATGGGAACGCTTGAAGCTGTGACTCCTATAACCTGTAAGGAAGACCTTGAAGACTATATCGATTTCGATGAGGAGGATAACTAATATGAGACCTAGATACCCACATTGGCGAAATGACTTAATCCGCGCTAACCGTCCTGTTCGTGAGGCAACTAATAAAATTCTTGAGATGATCGACGAGGGCTTGCTTGAGCCTAAAGACATTGTTATGATGTGTCTTAAGTGGATGAGCGAGGACGAGGTAAAAGAAATGTGTAAGGCAAATGAAGTCGACCTCGACCCTCGCAACGATGATGACTATCCCTTCATGAGTGCGTCCGAAGATATTTAAGGAGGAAGAAGATGAAGAAGACTGGGAGCTTTCCTTATATAGTGTTCGTAGGTCCGACTAAAAACAGTTTGTATCCTACTGTCGCTTGCCAAACTGAAGAAGAAGCAATTGCAAAAGCAAAGTCCGTTGCCGTTCTCGGTAAGGTTAATTCAAGGTATAAATGTGCTGAGGCAGTTTATATGCCAGAAGATGATGATGACATCAACGAAGTAGTTTGGTCTAACTGCGGGAGGAAATAAGATATGATGCAAACTAAGTTTATTATTCAGATGACTCTTGAAACCCGACCTGACCTCGAGTATTTCTATTGCGGAGAGGGAAAGAGCGGAGCCCAGGTTTTCGAGTTAAAGAAGTCTAAGGCGAAGAGATATAATACTATGGAGGAAGCGAGCAGAGATGCTTTCATTCTTCAGGTAGTTCACAAAGCTTCAGGTGAGACCTACACCGTTCTCCCTATTCGTTGCCGTACATAAAATTACCATTATTTACAATTCGTTTACATTTATATAATATCTACGTAATAAATATGCGGTATAATATAAATGTAAACGAAACAACACTTAGGAGGAATTAAGCTGTGGCAATCATTCATTATAAATATCAAGTAGGAGATAAAGTAAAGTTTAAGGATAAGTTTACTAATCCTACTTGTGGCTGTGCAGGGAGAGAGGGCGAGATTGTTGAGATTACAGGTCTTGGTCTCGCTTACAACAATCATCCTAGCTACTACATAAACGGCGACACTGAAGGTGTCTATGCAGAAAGAGTCTTTGAAGGTCGTGTTCTTCCTACTAAATTCTTTCCAGGTCGCGAGGAAAGCCAGGGGGCTATAACTTATACTCACAAGGAAACAAAATGCGATACAGAAGATTCTGGAGAGTCTGAGAACCTGTGGGAAGTAATCTCAGAGCTTTCTGATATCAGAGCAGGCTGTAATTTGTTCTCTGCCAAAGAGCAAAAAAAGTATCATGCTCTGTCTGTGGCAATAAATAAACTTAGGAAGGAACTTGTAAAATGAAATTTTATGAAATCAAACCCGATCGAATTGTAAATCTCTTTACTATCAGAACTGCTCAGGTTTTTAATAATGAAATTCTTCTCTCCTATACTTGTGGTGATACCAGAAGCGACAGGATCATCTTCCCTAATAATCAGGAAGCAGCGGATGCTTTTGATAATCTTTGTGATGCTCTTGGTATGGAGGCTAAGGTATGAAACGTTATTTCTTGATAAGAACATCTGATAGTGAGTACCGTTCGAGTTATAAGAAAATCTGTGAGACTCTCGAGGAAGCTAAAAAGGAAGTACCTAACTATGCAGACTGGTGGAGTCCTCAAGGTACTTGTTCTATCCACGAGGTCGATGAGAACTTTGTTACCTACAAGGTCTATAGTTTCTGGGATGGTAATCCAGCAGGAATAAAGGTTTGGAAAGAGGGATAATATGAAGACTAAGGGTAATTGGGTTATAAAGACAAGTGCCGGCGGATACTGGTGCGGCAATTCCTACTTTGATCCGCAGCTCCGGAAAGCTCAGGTCTATCACTGGAAAGAAAAAGCAGAAGAGCAGATCGAAGTAATAAAGAAGAGAAAGTACTTCGCTCCTGATATGGAATACGAGATTGTCGCAATCTCAGAACCGAAGGAACTCAAGGATACTGAAGCGAAGTGGCAGATAGTTGATGGTGAACCGGATATAGATGTATACGCTTGTTCAGTCTGCGGTTGGTCAGCTCTCAATGACTGGAGAGGAAACTCGGTTGCTTCTCGTTTCTGCCCGCGCTGCGGAAAGTATATGATCAATCATCAGATGGAGGACGACGACTAATGGAATATAAAACTTTTGTTATCGGCTTTCGAAAGCCTACAGGTAAGGAATACAGAATCAGTGTTATGGCAGAGTCCGGTACTCAGGCAGTAAGGATTGCTTCTAACCGACTTTTGGATAAACTCGGAACTGGAGATTTTTATATTATAGGGGAGGACGATGAATGAAACTGAAAACTTATAAGATCAATCTTAAGAAACATCCGCAGATCGAATACATCATCGATGCTCCTAGTAAGAGAATCGCGAAGTGGTGTGCGGTATGTACCCACAATAATAACTACATGACCGGGATTACTGTCAAGGATGTTGTAATCCAGAGACATAAGTGGGAGGATGAGTAATGAGATGTAATATAAAGAACAAGCAGCTTCCTCACAAGTGTCCCAGATGTGGAAGTAAGCTTAAGACAGAAAAGTGCAAGTGCGGACACACGGTATGTCAGGAAGAAACTAATGAAGAGAAAGCTTGGATGAGAAGAATGTCCTACGGCGAGTCTCTCGGCTTTAGTTTGTGGTAAAGGAGCTTAAGATGAAGATTAAGGTTTATAAAGTAATCGTAAAAGATAACCCTAATATCTGGTATCTTGTTGATGCACCTTCTAAGAGAATTGCAAAATGGCAGGGAGCCGCATTGTATAATAATGAGTACACAGCTTTCGCTACCAATAAAGATATGAAAGTCGAAAAGTTTACATACGAGGAGAACTAAAGATGAAGAAGATAAAAATGACATGTATCCTCAAGAACGGACAAGTAGTTAAGGACAAGCTTGACCGTACTGATGAAACTCTTAAGATTACAGAAATGATCAGAGAGAGCGTAGAAGATTACTTCGCGGACCCAGATAAGTACAAAGCAAATGCTGGTTGTCTGACTTTTGGTAAGACTACTATTCTCATGTCCGAGATCGCAGCAATTACATTTAAGGAGAAGTAATATGGACCAGAAACCTGAATGCTATCACTGTCCGGCAATGTACTCTGCCTCAAGTTGTGAGAAGTGTCCTCATACTATGGACTGCTACGAACACTTTCTAAATTACTTTTATAAAAGGAGACCCAAGACAATATGGTAAGTTATATTAAAACGCAGTGGCTTAGACTGCTTCTTGCAGTAGTTTGTGTAGGGGTAGCTATTTTCTTTGCTCTGCAGCCGGCCCCGGATACTTCGACTCTTGAGGGAACTAATGAAGCTATCGGTTATATGTTTGCTTCTACCAGCTGGTTGCTTTCTGCTTTCGTCTGGTTTGGGATGTCTGTAGTGGATTGGTATGGAGAGCGACTTAAAATGCTTGAGGCGAAGGCAGAGAAGTATGATGCTCTCTGTGAACTTGTTGAGGCTCTCAGAGAAGCTAATAAAGTCGACCGCGAGCGTGATAAGATACAGGATATGAAACTCCTAGAACTTCACTCTATGATCCAGGAACTCCACACCCTTATTCAGAATATTCAGGAGGAGCTTAATCATGATGAAAAACATTCTTAAATCACTTGGAACCGGTTTGCTTTTCGGACTAATGTCTCTTACTGCTTATCTTTTCGGAACCGTGACTGCAGAAGTTTTTATTGCTGTACCGACTGCTGGAGGTTGGGAAGCCGTGGGTCTTACAGTAGCTGGACTTATTATGGGATTCATGACCTTGCTTATTGTCTTTATGATGGGAGCTATTCCTCTCTGCACTATCGATGAACTTAAGCTTAAGTTGAAAGAACAAGAAGAAGATGCTGCAAGAGATTACGAAGCTTTATATAAAGCTGCAACTTATGACTACCAACACAAAGGAGTAAAGAAATGATTACTACAGAACTTATAGCAAAAGCGATCTGTAAGTACGGAACCTGTAAGTCCTGCGAGGAGGATTGTCCTGATTACAGAGCAGCTCAGAGAGTTATGAAAGCTATCGAGGAAGAAAAGCTTTCCGAAGTAGATCGAGTACTTACTAACCTGGAAACTGAAGTTAGCGAGCATAGCGTTCATTGGTCCTATCAGCCTAGAGCTGCACTCTTAAATAGAATTGCTGACTTCAAAGAAAAACAATTGGAGGTTCTAAAATGATTAAGTATGAATTCCCTTGTTATCCCGGAGATGACTGTTGGTTTATAGAGATGTACGGTGGAAAGCCGCTCTGCATAGTACATGACAGAGTGCAGATGGTAGGCTTCACTACCAGAAGCGTTCAGATTAAACCGAGGAGTCATCACAACTTTAATAAGACTTACACTTGGGGCAAGAACATTTTTGCTACCGAAGCAGAAGCTAAAGAAGCTTATAACAAGCTGAAGGAGGAGGTATGATCACACCTACTACACAACTTCTTGAGGAAGCTAAAGATGATCTTGCTGAGATCATAGACTACGTAGCACAGGAGACTGCTGATGTAACCTTACTTCTCTGGCTACAAGAACTCGAACTTAAGTTCGGGACTATCTATCGCAGACTCTCTAATCCTATTACCCAACAGAAAGGAAACTAACATGACTATTTTTGAAGCAATCATGAACATGACAAAGGAAGAGTTCGCGGAGTGGCTTTACGCGAACTGTGAGTACATCTCTGCAGAATACGGCGCGTGTTCCGGAGAGGATAATAGTTCCGGTATTCTCGGACTACTTGACTCTGCTATAGAAGGAGACTGGTGATGAAGTATTTTAAGATAACAGATTTAACTGCCGGAACGGATCATTTCATTTCTTCTACGCTCCCTAATGAGACTGCAGCGCATGTTATGCTTACCTCGCATCTGGATCCGGAGAGGAAGTATACTATAGAAGAGGTCTCTCATGATGAATTTACTCAGGAGATTGAAAAGGTTTTTGTTGAAGAGCCTGAAACTTAACCGAATAAAGCGTACGGGAAATTAAGTAAAGTCCGTGCGCTTTTTCTGTATCTTTTCGGGGTGAAATGTGTTATAATATAGTTATAAAATAACTTAGGAGGATACAGAAATGACATTTGAAGAACGTGTGGCTATGTGGTCGGAGAAGAAAAGATTTATTGAAGCACTTGACAGAGTATTTCAGACGAAACCTGCTGGTTCGTTAATTGAGAAGATTTCATACGAAGTCTATCAGAAAGAGATTGGCGACGCAATGAGATTTAAGGAGTGGTTAGTACTTCACTTTGAAGGTGGCGCAATGCTGGCTACCCAGTCTACGGGGTGCAGCAATATAGCTAACCTCAGAACTATCGCTTCTTACCTTGACGGAGGATACTACGAGGAAGTAAAAATCTATAGAGCGCAGTCAGAACTCGGCTGGGAACCTGTTGAGCTAGAAAGCTAATGAATGGTGTAGTGAGATTTCATACCTTGCGGTGGATTCGCGTTAACTCTGGATCTATCGCGGGGTGTGAAGTAGAAGAGTTTATTGATACTACCAGAACTTATTTTAAAACCGTCTGGTCCGACGGATATACCGAAATTACCGACATTCATGCAACCCACACAGGACAATCAATAAAAGAACCGAAAACTTCGTCTAATTTGTCAGTTTACAAATCACCAAAAATATGTTATAATATATATGTAAACAAAACAAAGGAGAAACCAAAATGAATGATAACGAAAAGTATCCAATAAGAGAAGAGTGGGAAGCCTACTATATCATATTAGAAAGAATTCGTCAGAGCGGTATAACTAATATGTTTGGTGCCGCACCTTATCTTAAGGAGTTCTGTCCTGAGCTTTCTCATGAAGAGTCTAAAGAAATTCTTCTCAGCTGGATGAGCAATTACAACGAGCTCAATAAGAAATACAATTGGCAGTAAGGAGGAAGCTATGAAAGTTATTTCTACTACTGCACTCTCACGACCGGGCAACGATGTTTATATCGACGAAGAAGTTTTGTTGGTCGAACAGTTCGGACTTTACGCTGTACTGCGCTTCTACAAGGTAAGCGGCTGGTCCAGTCAAGAAGAAGTTTCAGTTCTTATTGCAACCAGTGATAAGGCTGAGGCTGCAAAGAAATATAAAGAATACTGTAAATTTTACAAAAGCTAAAAGGAGTTACATAAGATATGACTATTAAATTTACTAAAGAACAGCTCGCAGCTTGGATCGAAGACATCAAGGAAGCTGCTAAGGAGGATACTTACTTCTCTATCGCCTGGTTTGAGGGAACTGAGACCTCTCCTCTCGCGATTATCGCAGGTTGGATGGAGTGTTTTGCAGACAACTCTGGAGTAGACGACCTCTTCTGCTGTAGCAAGTCTCAGCCCAAGTATTGTATGTGTATTAAGATCGCTGAGAACGAAGGTCCCTATGCTTACACTGATTATGAGATCATGAACATGCCTTACGATAAGGAGACCGGGGATGTAGATAACACAGAAGTCATGCTCGAGTGGGATGACCCGGCGGATTACGTAGCAGAGTTCTTTATGCATGAGTGGGAAAGACTCATGGATACTTATATCGAGTAATTTATATTGTATAATATAATAATAAAATAAAACTAAGGAGAATTATTATGTGGGGAAATACTAAAACTTTTAAAGTAGTTTATTACGACAACAACGTAATGTCCGGAGACAAGAAGAGATCAACTTTTGTTGAAGCTTATGACAGACAAGATGCTATTCATAAGTTCCAGCAGGATTACGGTCTGGACTATGTAGTAAGAGATTGCACGGTGCTCTTTGAGTAAGCTGTTGAGAGGGTTTAGTGAAATTGATCAAATCTCGTCTGCGGAAGGCCGCAAGCTTTTCAAAACACCGCAGACGAGTGTCGACTCTTCTACGCTAACTCTCCAATTCACATGTTCGGAACTTGAGGGAAGATTCCTGTTCCACCGAAAGTTAAAGGTTTACAGAAGTCAAAGTGGCTTCTATGTTATCGTAAGGGGCGCAAGATGCTACATCGATAACTTGATGCATAAGTGGTTTTATAAATCCTAAGGAGGAAAATAGAATGAACCAGAAAGAAATTGCAATTCAATGTTTGAAGAAGCTTGACATCTATAAGCCGTACATAAGAAAGTTTGAGAAAGAAGATATGCCAACGTTCTTCGAACGCTGTGCAGGATACTACTTGTTCAACGAACCGGTTCTGCAGGCGAAAGTAAAAGAAGTAGAGAAGGAGTACGGAGTTCTCGTGTATGCTCTGACTCATGAGTGGTTAGAGTTCGGGGAGTGCTGGTCCATGCTCTGTGTATCAAAGTCTACTGAGAGTATCGATGACTGCATCATGGATACTTCGCAGCCAAACATGTTCTACACCTACTCTTACGTCTGGAACCAAGACAATGGCCACTTCTCCGAGTTTGGAGACATTGTAGTACAGTCTTACGGTGGCGGTATTAGAAGATTAGGCTAAAAATAATTGCTAAATTATCTGTGCGTTAAAAGGCGCGCAGATAATTTTTTATTTTAGGAGACATAACTATAATGACAAAGTCAGAATTAAAAAGTATTATTAGAACAATACTCAAAGAAGAACTATTAAGAGAAGCTGAGGAAGCTACTTATGAGTATTCCTTCTTCTTCGCCGGCACACGTTTAGAGGAAGAAAAGTTTAAGCAGAAACTTATTGTCACTCTCAAAGCGCTAAAGAGCATTTCAAATACCGCAGCGATCCCTGAAGCAGTTGATGTTATCGTAAGTGGTCTTAAAGAAGGCGCCGAGGTTAAAGGAGTTTCTATCTTCGAGCTCGGTAATAAAACTATTATTGTTAAAGCTAAGAAGAGCTCTGGAACCGCTGCTGAACCGGCTGCAGCAGAAACTTCTGAAGCTACGGACGAGACCGCTGACGAAGTAGAACAGTAATAATTTAAATAAATTTATTTTTTATTGTAATTTTCTCTATTTCATATTGTATAATATAATAGAGCGCTGCGGAGTAAAGTGTGCGCGTGATATATCATGTTCGTGGTAACCTCTTTTCCTTTCCTCCTGATTTATGTGATTAACTTTGCAGCGCTCAACCTCCTTTCATTGAGAAGTTCAATTACATTTTCATGTAAAACCTCCTTTCTTTTTAAGACTACTTGCGTGGGAAACAGGTAGTCTTTTTTCTTTTTTATATCGTATAATATACTAAAGTAATTTATCGGAGGGTTTATGAGTAAGTACACTACCTATTATGATCGCAGACAGATCATGTATAGAGATCTCGCTCGAGCTTGGAAAGAGTGGGCAGACGGAGAGGAGCTCCCTGACTATCAAGTTAGTGGAATGAAAATCTTCTTTCGACAGATCGGAAAAAGATTTGGGTTGATTATGGTATTTAAAAATATCGGTGTCATTTAAAATGTTTACAATTTAGAAATAATTTTATAATACCAAGTTAATAATTATATGGTATAATATAAATGTAAAAACAAAGAGGAGCTTACAAAAGATGAATGAAGAATTAAGAGATAAGTTAATTAAGTATTTTCAAGAAAGTGTTTCAGGAATGTCGTGGGAAGACTTTAAAGAAATGGGTTCTTCTGATTGGGAAGGAATAGTTGTAGGTGCGATTATTGACCTTAACCTTACTAGTTATATCGATGAGGTCTACGACCTCTTTTGGGAGTGGTCTGAAGGACTTGAGGAGGATTCTTTCCTCGAGTTTAATAGTTTATAATAAAAGAAAGAGAGGAACCTAATATGTTTTATTACACAGTTGAATCCAGTCATTGGCCGATGAACCTCGAGTTTAAGTCCACTATCGAAATGAAGGAAGGACAGTGCTTTAGAATCACTCGTCATGACGGACTTCGTAGTTATCCAACCAGATTTAAGGTTTTGAGTGTGTCTGATACTCCGACTTATCCTGGTACAGTAGTAGAAATCTTCGATGTCGATACTAATGTAGAACAGTTCTAAAAAGTAAATTGAACCGTATCAATAATGGTATGGTTCTTTTTTATTTACAAATTCGTCACAATTTAATAATGTTGGTGTAATATATTTATGATATAATATATATGTACTTGAGAGTACGAAATAAATTTTACAAGAGGTTAAAATTATGTTTATTAATGACTACGAGATTTATCCTACTCCTCTTCTCAATCAGTTCTATCTTGAGTTGTTCAGTACTGACTTCAGAGATTATGATTCTCCGACTCAGAACTCAAAGACAGATTACTTGTTCCATTACGACAACTTCGACGACTGGTTTGAGAACTTGATTTCTGTATTCGTCGACGACACTAGATGTGATGAGAACGAACTCAGAACTGATCTTCAGAACTGTCCGAAGTTTATTGAAGACATGAAGACAGAATACAAAGAGTTGTTAGAACTTTGTTCTGACGACGAAGACGAAGAATAATATTAAAACAGACCGGATTAAATGTCCGGTCTTTTATTTACAGTTTAGTTACAATTTGATAATGTCAGGTTAATAAAAATATGATATAATATATAATGTCAGTGAGTGATACTGATAAATAAAAATTGAAACGGACGGTATTGAACATGGTTAATTATCCTACTAACATCCAGACTGGTTACTTGTACACAACAGACGGTAAAAAATTTGACGTATCTGTTATTCTGAACTTCCCTACAAACGACGCATACGACGATCCTAATTCTGACGACGCCGACTTGTCTGTTAATCTGATTGACTTCTACTTCGGAACTCCTGACGATCGATATACGAATCAATACGTAGAACAGTTTGTAGAAAAACAGATTAAACTTCAGAACCTTCTTAACAAACTTTACAACTTGAAAATCGTTTGTCCGGACGATACTGAAATCGACGAACAGATCGAATTTGTTAAATCGTTGTTAGTTAAACTTCACTAATTAAATAATATAAAATACCAGAATTCAATCAATCGGATTCTGGTATTTTATTTACAATCTATTCACATTTATATAATATCAAGTTAATATATTTGTGGTATAATATATAATGTAAAATAAATAAACGGAGGGCAACAGAATGTTTTTTAATTATCCTAATCTTGTAGACTGCGAACTGTTCGAAACTGAATATGAAGAGATGATGTCTATTCTTGAAAGTGAGGTAGAAGAATGTTAAAGATTAAGTTTGAGTACAAAGATGACTTGTCAAGAGGTAAGTGGAATCAACAAGAATGTATTATGAGTTCTGTTGAAGAATGTAAAAGAGTCTACGGTCTCGGTGTGGACTGTGAGTACAGAATCCTGTCAGTAGAAGAAATAAAAGAAAGCGAGATCTGATTATGAAAACATTAACTCGTTATACTCAAGCCGAAGCTCAAGCGATCATTTCTAATAATGAACAGATGCAGAAAGAGTTTGATGATCTCAATGAATACTTCGGAGCTCTAGATCATGGATTCGACTACGGTAACTTCTTTAACTGCGATGACTTAGAGAGTAATCAAGTCTGTATTCAATGGTGCGGCGACACCGAAGAGTTTCATGAAGTAATAGTTGAGTCACTTGAAGAACTTGTAGTAACTCTTAATGAGATCGAATCAGCCCGCGGCAATATCTGTACTAAGTAAACTACCTAACCCTGATTGATTATTCAATTGGGGTTATTTTATATTTGTAAACAATTTGTAAATAACCTCGAAGGGGGTTTACAAAATCTGGTTTTTGTGGTATAATATATATAGAGTAAAGATAAAGAAACTACTTGATCAATAGTTTAATATCAAAGCTTCCTATATCGTAAGATTGGTTTGCCACAGAAACGGAGAGCCTTCTGTGTCTCGTTCGAATCGAGTGTAAAACGAATAGGAGTTCCTTGGGCTTCTGTCTTGGAACCTATGTTAAGTATATTAATTGGAGGATACTATTATGGATGCTAAACAAATGCTTAAGGATGGATTCATAAAGAAGCAAGTAGCCCTGCTTATCTATCGAGATAACTATAGCGGAAAAGAACATATCGTAGTAGTAGATACTCCGGAGCATGCGAAAGAATATAAGACTTCTGAGTCTATGAGACTCGCTACTATGTACATAAAGGAGGATACCAGTAATGCTTAAGATTATAAAAGAAAGAACCCCTGAAACAATCAAGGAGTATTACATTAACTTCTGGTATAAGGATGATCCTGAAGCTGGTTTCTGTTTTCCTGCCACTCGTTCTGGTGAGCCAGATTTCTCCTGTATGAGCCCGGAAGCAAAGGCTAACTACGAAGCCTGCCTTACTGATGAAAGACTCACAGAAGCAGAATTTGAGCCCCGTGAGTATACCTACATAAATCCTGCTCTTGGCCTTTGTACCTGTGGTAAGGAGGTTGTTCTGGAGGGTGGTTATGAAGGAGCTACACAGTGTGAGTGTGGAAGATGGTATAACCTCTTCGGCCAGTCGCTTATTGACCCTAAGTACTGGTACAGAGATGAAGATGACTACTATTCTGATATGGAGGATTAACTATGAGATTTGAAATTAACTTTAAAGCAGATCTTACGCCGGAGCAGAAAGAACTTCTCGACCTACATCTTGCAAGCACTCTTAAGCTCATGGGTATTAATCCGGAGGATCTGACTATCACTCTAAAAGAAAAGCCTGACTTTATTCCGGCAGTAGGGCCAACCACTTATACTCCGGTGTCTAGAAGAATTAAATAAAAAAGATTTTATGAAAGGCTCGGATTTATGTCTGGGCCTATTGTATTATATAATAGTAAATTTGTTGGAGGAACATATGAAGTACGTAATTAAGTTAACTGACCCGCAGTATTCTAAACCAGCGTTTTGTATCAAAGATTGCATTCCGGCTTTCGGACCTCATGGATTCTTTTCTGAAGATGCAGTATTTAGTACTACAGAGGAAGCAGAAGAACATATCACTGCAATGCTCAATAGCGGCTGGTATCGACCTGACATTACCCGTAAGAACTTTGAAGTAGTAGAAGTAAAGCAGTACAAAGGACTTGACTTCGGATTCTTCTATTATACCGAAGCGGGATACAAACAGTTTAAGGGGGAGTAACTAATGGATGATCTTAATAGCACTATAGAATTGGAAGTCGCTTATACTGAAGGATACAGAACAGGTAAGCAGGCCGCAGCAGAACAGATCTTTGCGGACATAGATAAGCTACATCTTCATGTATCTAACGAGTATGAAGCAAGAGCTTATGAAGAACTTAAAAAGAAATACGGAGTAAAGTAAATGTATAAGTTAGAATTAACAGAAGAAGAGTTGTTGTTTTTGCATGACCGCTGTGTAAGTAAGCTTGCAAGACTAGAAGAAGCGCACCTTGAGGATATCCCCTGCTACCAGCTTTCTAGACAGGTGCTGTATAAGATCTATGCAGCTCGATTTCCCGCAGAGGAGAAGTTTTAAGATGAATATTAAGTTTAAAACCTTTAAACCTTATTGGGAGAGAGTAGCTCGCACTACAAGCGTTTACCACCCCGCAGCCCAGCCGCTTAATGAGTGGCTAGAAGAAAACCCGAATGTAGAAGTCATTAGCTGGCAGACTACTGCAGTCGGAGAGGACCATGAACTTTATATTACTATTCAGTACAGAGTCTTTGAGGAGAACTAATTATGGAAAAGAACTATGTGGCTATAGATGACATCTGGCCTTATGTACAAGAAAGATATAATAAGGCTGCAGAGTATAAGGACGTTCAGGGTATGAACTGGTGCAACTACTTTCTGCAGCTTCTGTGTGTAGCAGAACATAAGAAGATAGAGGTAGAGGATAACTAATATGAGCTTTGACTTTATGTATGCCACCTCTTGGTACAGGTATGAGAACTCATATATCTACAAACAGAACCGTTGTGGTGATTATGTAGAGCTCTGTCCTGTTTTACCAGACCTAGCAAGAAAGCTAGATAGCTTTTCTGCCGACCAGCAAAAGACTATCATGGAAGCAGTGCTCTATGGTTATTATCATGGTAAGCTCGATGGTGCGGAAGATAAGACTAAAGAGATTAAGAGAGTACTCTGTATAGACTAAAGGAGAAGGACAATGATCTATAATGAAGAATATGTTGGTACAGCAAGAAATGTAATAGAGCTTATCGAGATACTAAACACAAAGCTTCCTAAGGAAGGCTTCTTAGAAGTACATGCCCCCGAACATAGTGCAGACTGTGAGGTCTGGTATGATAAGGATACTAATACGGTTATATTAAAGTAAAGGAGCGAGATCTATGATTAAACCTACTGTAGAAATACTTAAGGAAGCTATTGAAGATACAGATGAACTTATAGAATACGTTCTTTCTTCTTCCGGGGATCCTAACTTGCCGGAGTGGCTGGAGGATCTAAAGAAGAAGATCGTTACTGTACATCTCAGGCTCTCTAGCCCTGTAGTCCAGCAGGAGGAACTATGACTTACTACCATGGAACATCTATAGCAGGATTACAGGAGATTCTTCCGCCGGCAGAAACAGGATACCTCAGAGAAGGCTTTAGATGTAAGTTCAGGGACTGCGTATTTGTTACTCCTCTCAGGAAGTCTGCTGAAGCTTACGCCAGAAAGTGCGCTGCTACCTTCGGTGGTTCTCCTGTAGTATATGAAGTTAGACCTGTTAATCCCAGTGAAATAAATGTATCACAGTATATTTGTGATCGAGCAGTTGTATTAAATAGTTATAAAGTATTTTAAGGAGAAGCAATATGCACAACTATGGAAGAAGAGTAACCTTTAGCTTCGAGCTAGATAAGAAAGCAATGACCCACCTGAAAGAAAGATCGAGTTATAATCATAACTACTATGAACTTGACCTTAATGCTTACGGTGATTATATCCTTGCAGAGAAGTGTAATATCATGTATGAGGAATGTAACGATGATGACTTCGAAGCTTACTATTCCTTAGGATACTTCGAGGGCGATAAGTTCCAGCCGATGTTTACTTGGCTCGATGATTGTAAGCATTTAGATTTTATTATGGAAGGCTAACCATCGTGTTAGCCTTTTCTTTTTGCTAAATTATACGTAAAATAGTTTATCAGGGAGATGCACAAGATAGATGAATTTTTTAGATACATGGCAAGAGCTTGAAAAATTACATGAAGCTAAGAGTGCCAGACCGTTTGTTCAGGGGCATGTAGAAGCGGCTGAACCTATTAACTTAAGCGACTGCAGAATGATAACTTCTGATGTTACAGATACCAGGGGTGAACTCGAAGAGAGTGCTTGTTTAGAGTACAAAGGGGTGCTTACTAGAGTAGCTGCTTCTGTACTTCCTTTCAGAGATGGCCCAGAAGGTAAGGAAGTATTTTTAAAGCTTTGGAGATCTGCTGTTTACCTGTTAGGTGGAGGAGTAGACTTAAAGAAAGATGGTACTGATCCTGTCCGTACAGTCGCGCGCGAATCTTTTGAAGAGTCCAATATGACTTTAAGTAATATCAAAGATTCCGGTTGTAGCTATTGGGAATACGGTGAGAAGCCTTGGGTAGAAAAACATGTTGCTAATCCTGAGGATAGATGGAATGGATACTACACTTGGTTATTTACTGCTGACTATTCTGGAGAGGGCGATAACGAATCTCCTGAAGAAGGAGGTAACTTCCGTTGGTATAAGGTATCTGATATTCTAGCAAGACCGGATACTAAGAAGCTTAAGTTTATAAAGCAAGCTATAATTCAAGGTGGATACGCAGAAGCACCGGCACTTGAAGAAGATGTATTAACAGAAGGTAAGCAGCTTGGCTACGTAAGTTATGCTGTTAGAAAGTCTCCTGGTTCTCCTGGACACCCAATAAGCTCATTGGTAAGAATCTTAAATTCTAACTATATTAAAGCTTCTACCGAAGAAGACGGCTCTAAGTATGTATCCTTGTCTAGAGATATCTTGGGACACTTAGGTGCAGGATCAGCGTGGAAATGTGGTGTAGTATTAGATGGTGATAAGCTCGCTAATAGATATAAAGTAAAACCAGTTAACTATAATAGTATGATTTACTTTGGAGGGCCCACGTCTAGTAAGCAACTTATGCTAAAGAGCGTTGCTAAATATCAAGCTTTGGATGAACAAGATAATGTTACTGATCGTACTTTTTATATCGCAGTATTACAAGGCAGTAGCTTTATAAACGTTATTTCTGAGACAGTTTATAACGTGCTTAAGACTGTGATGGAAGAGTATAACGGCCAGTTAGCTGTTCTAGACAACGGTAAAGCTGCAGCTAAATATAAAGGCAGAGTTAATAAAGATGTTAAAAGGTATTTTAACATTCAGCATCAGAATAGAATAACACAGAAAAAAGCCGACCAAGAGTGGGATAGTATTCGAAATTCCTCAGACTTAGACTTGCCTCAGTGGCTACGTGACTGTGAGGGTAAGCCCGCGAGTATTAGAACCGGGGCTACAATGAAGAAGGAAAATGTACCTGCACAATATGCAGATGCTACCTGGCTTTGTACTGAGTGCTGTGGCTATGATACGCCAAACTCTGGATTGCTCTTAAAATCTTCCTTCTTAGATAAATATAAAGATCTTGTTTTTTCAACGCACGGCATAGATATCACAGCGAGACAATTTTTTATGAGCTTAGGCGGATACTCTGATGAGGCAGAAGAAAGAGTTGAGGCCCAGCTTGTTAAGTTAATAGATGAGCATGGTGAGGTTGTTGATACTCAAACTGAGGACTTTGGTATGGATATTACAGGATGTGTTAGAGCTATTCTTATAGATAATAAACACAGAGAAGCATTTAAAGACTTTACCGAGGATGAGCTTAAGTCTAGGAAAACATTGCACTTATATGATAAAGGTGTAAGAACAGGCATGATAGATAATACCCCAGGTATTAGAGAACTTGCTTTATCAATACGCAAATATGCAGCACAGAATAATATACCGATAGTCTTATTTACCCCCGGCAAAACAACTAATATTGAAGTTTTAAATAAGATAAAATAAATAATAAAAAGCTTAAGGATTAATTTCTTTAAGCTTTTTCTTTTTACCAAAGTTTTGCTGTTAAATTTTATCAGAAAAGATCGTATTATATAATATAGAAATTTACGGAGGATATATTATGAAGTATACTTTTCTTGCTGTATATACTGAATTGCCTAATGAAGATGATACCCTGAGACTTGCGCAAGATCTTGTACTTGAGGAGTGGAGAGCGCACCTTGAACATAAGAAAGTTCCTTTTATCTCAGACGCAAAGGTAAGCTTTAAGACCTACAGCTTTAGTAAGTATCCTTACCAGGAGCTTTTGAAGAATTGGGTATGGAAGAAGTTTACTAATAGCTTCGGAGATCTTTGTTCTTTCGGTACTGTGTATACAGATATAGACGAACTTATTGCAGACCTTGATGTAGAGAAGAAGCTTATGGAACTTACTGTGGAGGTAGAAGAATGACCAGAGAGAAAGCTACAAAAGTAGCTAACCTACTCTGTAAGATAGAAGACTACGAAGCCTTGCAAGATGAGATCACTGGATTGCGAATGGTAGAAGAAATCTATCAAGCTTATGGAGAAAAGATAGAAGATGACCTGGTTGCTGTTGTGCAGCCTAAGCTTGATGCTTTACTTAAAGAACTGGAGGAGATGTAATATGAAGACAGAATTCGTTACTTTAAACCCACGCAATACAGAGCCACCTATTTATATGACTCGCCAGCAGGTAGAGGATGCTTGGTATATTCCTAAAGAGTATGTAGACAGAATTGTTATAGTAGACTTTAAGGAGGAAGCTAATGGAACTAACTCCTTTACAAAGAATGATAGTTGTAGCAAAGCAACAAATACTTCTATATAAAGCTACACACAAAAAGAAATCTATTTGTCAGTGGTGTTTTGAGGAACCTGCTGTAGAAGGTAAGACAGTTTGTCAAGCTTGTATTGACGCGGCGACTAAAAAAGAAGAGGATGATTTTGATTTAGATAAATGGCTGGAGGAAGAGAATGACAATAGAGCAGAAGATACAGAGAGCTGATAAAGTACTTGCTTATTATCCAGGTCCTTATGAAACTAAGTGGGCTATCATGGAATACTGGGGCCAGAAAGGAAAGCCTCTTAAGGTAGCGAGTTATTATATATACGGAGAAGAGCTTAAGACTGGTGAACCTCTTTATTGTTGGCACTGGCAGCCTTCCTTTAATTCTACTATTATAGAAGATGGCTTTAGTACTGAGGAAGACGCTAAACAAAGACTTAAGGTACTTAGAGCAGAAAGGAAGCAAAATGATAGTTGCTATAATAATACTTGCTTGGCTATTACTTAATACCCTGGCTACTTTGGTTATTATTTGTATAGATGAGGGAACTCCAGTAAAAGCAAGTGACTGGGTTGGCGTTGGTCTAAGCTG
>JAEIGA010005145.1_pt1 | contig 20071 bp, 23 predicted proteins | sample 9270691 | NCBI WGS metagenome assembly JAEIGA01 (sample SAMN17057246, study PRJNA624740) | gut metagenome | biome: biome; isolation source: fecal sample | host: Bos grunniens | place: China: Xizang | collected 2019 | reverse complement strand
CAGGAGAAACAGCAGTCGATTCTGAACGCCGGCTTTCATGTGTTCGCTCAGAATACGTATAAGAAAAGTCCCATGAGCGAGATCGCGCAGGCTGCAGGCATCAGCAAGGCTCTGCTTTTTCACTATTTCCACAACAGTATTCACCATTTTCATTTCTTTGCCAACCTTCCGAAAGTTTACCCTGAATAAACTCATTAATATAAGCATTCATCAACTCAGGTCGGCCAAAAAATTCTTCCTTCTTGAAACTATTGTCCCCTTCCAAACACTCGAATTTAAATACGTTAATAACCATAGTATTAAATTTTAAATTATAAAATAATTTTTGTTCTCTCACTAATAAGGGCTTGACCGGAATTCGAGTCCTTAGAAAACCTTTTTAGTGTAAAATTAATTTTATTGAGTTATGAGATTAACATTAGATATCTTAAAAGAATTAGCAGAAAAATTCAAAGAATCAGGTTATCCTATATGTGATAATACTATTTTTTGTGGGGAATGTGTAAGAAAAGCAATAGAAGAAGATACTTGGTTAGAAGATTTTAATATTATATATGTTCGAGGACCTTATATGTCTCATGAAGTACTCGTAAAGTTCTTTGGAGATAAATTAATATACCATAAATGTAAATATACGGGTCAAAAATTAGGTTATTTATTTAAAATAAAAGATTATAATCTAATACTTTCAATTAATGTATTCGGAGTAGTGTATAGTAAAGGTCACGAAGCAAATAATTTAGAAATAAAAATGAATGACTTACTATCAGATACTGTCCCATATCTAAAATATCCTAAAAAACTTTATACTATAAAAGGATTAAGTAGATACGATAGTATTTCTCTTATTAGAGATGGTTTTTTATCGATCAATAATTTAAATACTGTACAAATATCTAGATTATTATTTGGCAGCGGTTCTTGTGTAGAAGCACCAAGACATATCCTACAAAATCAAGTTTTAGGTCTATTTGAATATAAAGAATTTGATATTAATACATTTTCTATGATAATTGGAGAAAAATTATCCGATGAAAAAATAATGGCTTTAAGAAATCTTGAAGAATATTTCCCTTATGGAGAAAGAATTATTCCTAGAATTATCATAATAAGTTTTCTTTCAACAGAAGATAGAAAAACTCTTTTAGATCATCACTTAGGATTAACAAAAACTTGGAAAAGAGATATAAATAATATGTTAATTATTCTTAGAAATTTCAAAAGATATTTAAATACAAAAGAAATGCCTATAGAAGGGATAGGAAGAATGTTAAAGAGAGCTATAAATCAATATAATTTAGATAACTATTATATAGAAGAATACTTATTCCCTGTTATTAAATCTATATTTGTTTTAGATGATTGGAAAATAGATATACTAAAAAACTGTATAGAGAATTTAACTATAGAGGATGTATCTCTACCAATCAACGGAAAAGATGTTATGAACAGTTTTCCTGAAATTGATAAAACGAATATAGGAAATGTCTTAGAGCAGCTTATTATAGATTTTGATAAAAATCCAAAATTAAGTAAAGAAAAATTATTATTTAGCTATTATACGATATGAGAATTTATTTATATAAACCAGAAGAGATTTCAAGTTGGTGTGAAATTTGGGTAAGTAATAAAGAGCTTACTGAAGAGAATTGGAGAGACTATAAAGATGATATAACAAGAATCTACAATCAGGATTTTTTAAAATTTATACAAATAGTTCAAAGAAAAGGATTATTTGAAATCACTAACCCCTCAGAAGAATTAAAACGGGCTATAGTAAGACATAAAATTTTATTAACTTTTACTGATGCAGTATCTAAGGTTGTACAAGATACTCCATATTCATTAATTAGAGATTTAAATAAATTAATCATAACTTATGATGGAGATCTTAGTTCATATTCAGAATGGGATGATGGATTTGAAGATTCAATAATTTAATTCCCCTTAAGATTCTTATAATTGATGTAAAATTATAAAACTAAAAATTATGAAATTAGAAAAGAAATTTTCAAAAGAAACCGAATTACTATTCAAACAATGCTATCAAAAAATGATAGACAATATTGAGGATTTAATTGATACTCAAACTTTACTTAGTTGTAGTATTACTGAAGCTAGTAAAATTGAAAAATTTAAAAATTTTCTAGAAAAAAGAGAACTCTCAGTAAAGGATATCCTTAATGAAATTGAAAATACTGAATTAGATTTTGAAGATTTTGGTGAATTTTTTAAAGAATCAGAATTTTGGGATAAATCTAAATTACCTGTTACAGAAAAAGTAGAAGAAATCATTAAACTTTCTAATTTTGAATCAGATATTTTAAATGAAGAGGAAATTAGTCCAATAGCTATTCTTATGGCTATTATAAAAGTAAGTGAAGTGTCAGAAGATATTTTAGATTATTGTGGAATTGAATATACGGATCTTATTGAACAATTTCAAAATACCGTATTAAAAGAAAAGAAATTAACCTGGAGAGAGACTTTCGGAAAAGATATTAATAGAGAAAATTCTTCAGAAGAAACTTATTCTGGAAGCGATCTTTTTCAAGCAATTAATGACTTATTTAAAGGGGTGTCTGATTCCTCTTTGTCATCTCCTTGGAAAAGTCCGGGTTTTGGTAAAATAGAAAATAATAATTTTAAAAATCAATTTGGAGGTTTTGGTATGAACGAAGATGAAGAGTTGGATAGAGCAATAAAGGAAAATGGAAATAGTAAAACACCTTACTTAGATACTTATTGTAAGTATATGAATGAGGAAGCTAAGAAAGGTGAATATGATCCAGTAATTGGCCGTGAAAAAGAATTAAGTGAACTCATTGAAATTCTTTGTTGTCGTAAGAAAAATAATGCAGCAATCATTGGAGAAAATGGCTCAGGTAAGTCAAGTCTTATTGAAAAGCTTGCTATGAAGCTAGCAGATAATGATGTACCTCTTGCATTAAGAGGAAAGAAGCTTTATATGCTTGATACAATTGCGCTTATTGGAGGTACTAAATTTCGAGGTGAATTTGAAGCAAGACTTCAAGGTATTATTAAAGAAGTATTAGCGGATCCAGATATTATTCTAAATGTCCCAGAACTTCATACACTCTCTGGTTTAGGATCTAGTGCGGGCGGTTCTAATGATGCTACAAATTTCTTAAAACCATATCTGACTAACAAGAATTTCCGTCTAATTGGTACTACCACTTTTGAAGAATATAAGAAGTTTATTATGTCTGATAAGGCACTTATGAGACGTTTTCAGACAGTAGTAGTTAAGGTTCCAGGACGTGAAGAGACAATTGAAATCTTGAACAATCTTAAGACAAAGTATGAAGAACATCATCGTGTTGTTTATACACCAGAAGCAATTAAGGCTTGTGTCGACTACACTGATCGATATATTATGGATCGTAATCAGCCTGATAAAGCTTTTGATATTCTTGATATGTCTGGATCTAAGGTAAAATTGGGAATTAACTTTGACCAAAGTTTTATCAAGACTCTTGAAGAAGAGATCGAAATGATTAAGAAAGAGAAAATGAATTGTATTGCTGAACAAGATTTTGAGAAAGCAGCAGAATATCGTGACCGTGAAATTATAGTTCAAGGATCTCTTGATAAAGAGCTTAAGAAGGGGTCTTCAGAAAATCGTTCTAAATGGCCAAAGGTTACTGAAGATGATGTTGCAAATGTAGTCGGAAAAATTACGGGAGTTAAGGTTGAAAAAATTTCATCTGATGAAATGGAAAAACTTCGTGATCTAAAGAATGCAATGACATCACAAATCATCGGTCAAGATGAAGCAATCGATCAAATTGTAATCAATCTTCAAAAATCTCGTCTCGGATTAAGAGATCCAAAGAAGCCTATTTTCTGTGGATTCCTTGCAGGTAAAACTGGCGTAGGTAAATCACTTACAGCAAAGCTCATTGCAAAAGAGTTCTTCGGCTCTGAAGATGCTCATATTAATATTTCAATGAGTCAATTTACAAATGCATCAGATGCATCAAAGCTTCTTGGAGCAGCAGCAGGTTATATTGGATACGATGACTCAAGTATTTTTGATCAGGTTAGAAATAAACCATATTCTCTTGTAACATTTGAAGAAGCGGAAAAAGCAGATCCAGCTATTTTCCAACAACTTCTTAAAGTTCTTGATGAAGGTATTATTGAAATGTCGGATGGTTCTGAAATCTCATTCCGAAACTGTATTATCTTGTTTACATCAAATCTTGGTACAAAAGAATTGATGACGGGTAAAATTGGTTTTGATGATAAGAACAAAGAAAATACTATTGCTCGTGATAATAGTATTGTTATGGGAGCAATTAAGAAATTCTTCCGTCCAGAATTCATCAATCGACTTGACTCAATCATTGTATATAATGCATTAGGTAAAGAAGAATTAACTAAGATTGTAGATCTTGAACTTAAAGATCCAGTAGATCGCGTACTCAAGGCTGGCTATAAAGTTAAATTGCCAAAGGGTATTCAAGAATTCATCGTATCTAAAGGTCGAGAAGAATATGGAGCACGTGAAATTAAGAGAAATATTTCAACTCTAATTCTTGATCCAATCTGTAAATTAATTCTTGAGCCTGAAAATATGGGAAAGAAGAAAATTAATGTGAAAATTGATAAAGAAAAGAATGAGCTGATTTTTGAAGTTGTGTAATAATAAAAAATAAACAGGGAATTTTCCCTGTTTATTTTCTTTTTCCTTTTATATAAATAAAATTAATCTATACTATGTTAACATATAAAATAAAAAGATTTTCTTCAAATCAATTAGATTTCCAAGAAGTAATATCTTTCTTGAAAGAATATAAAGACATTCCATTTACAGTGTTTCATAGAAAAGATACTAATACGTATGGTGCTGGGGTCTGTATATTAGAAAATTTTGTAGTCAAGGATAAAGAAAGATTTAAAGAAGTAATAAATACACTTGAAGAAAGATTTAAATATCAATTCTGTTTTGGTAAAGTTGGTGATAGGCCTATATTTAAGTTTAAATGTCAACAATTTTTTAATACACTTAAAAATGGAGATACAATAAGATGTGTTCTTTTACAGCCAACCACTAAAATAAAAGCGGATAAATTTACTCAATATATTCCAAATAAAACACTTTTTCATTTTACTGACGTAAAAAATTTAAATTCGATTATAAAAAATGGATTAATCCCTAAAGGAAGAAATGGATTTGGGTATAATTATCCTCCCTGCATACATTTTATGACTGACTTATCTATTTTATTTAGTTATGAAAATGGGAAAATAATTCCAGTAGATGACTGGAGAACTAAAGATCTTATAATGTTTGAAATAACTCCTCCAAAGAACTGTTCTTTTGTTATGGATCCTGCATTTGAATTAGGTGTAATTTGTTATGATCCAATACCGAGATCTTGTATAAGACTAGTAGATCCTAGTGAATATAAAGAATTATTTATTACTAGATCATTCCCAGAAAAATATTTAATGAAAAAAGTGAAACCTATAAGAATTAGTGAATTATAAAAAAAAAGAAGAGGATTTTTCCTCTTCTTTTTTTTTATTTATCTTTTCTATAAATTAAATATTTTATTCTATTATCTGGATTATTTTTAACCATTCCCATTGGAATCCCATATTTTCTATTCCATTTAAAAGTTGTTATATCATTTTTCCATGTCTTCATAAGTCTTACCGCTTTTAAGACAACTGCTTTCTTTATTAATTCAGGCTTACTATTATTTTTATAATAAACTTGTATGTCTCCGGTTTTCTTATTTCCTTTAATTCTGAAATTACTATGAAGTAATGCATTATAAACTAAAAATCCTTTTAATTTATTAGTTATTATATATTGACAATAAACATAACCAACTTTTGCTCCTTGACGATTTACTAATTTATAGAGATAATTACATTCATTTTTTGGAAGTAGTGTTTCATAACTTACTTCAATTACTAAAAATTTTTCTATCTTTTTCATAATTTAAATATTTATAATTTCTCACTTATAAGGGTAATAAGTGAAAATAAATTTTACTAGCCTTAAAATTATAAAACAATATAATAATTAGTTTCTAAAAATAGAGAAAAAGTAGTATTATTTTCTTTATCCTTCCCTTTTCCCCTTATTAACCTTATAAATGAGAAATTATAAAACATTTAGATTATGACACAGAAAGAAGAAGAAAGATTAATGGCTCAAATGAGATCTAATAACATAATTGATCGAAAAGAGTTAGGAGTACTAAAAAGTCGGGCAGTAAAAGCAGTCAAAATTGATAACATGATAGAATTGATTGCAGTACTAGAAATGATTAAGGACTTTTTTCAGAATAGAAAAAAGTCAATGAAAGAAGGACTATTAAAAATCTCTTCACCGAAAAATCAAAAGATTATAGAAACTTATTTGAAAAAAGATGAAGAAGAATTAAAAATTATTTTACATCAGTTTGATGTATCGTAATGACAGGTTTAGATTAGAGTAGACGTGAGGTCTACTCTAATATTTTTTCCTTCCTATAACCCAGATTCACCTTATATATGTAAACTAAAATATAAAAATTATGAAAACATTAAAGCTACTAACTTTAGTTCAAAAACTTATGGGACTACAGGTAGAATTTTTTGAAAAGAAAAATAAGAATGAACGGGAAGATTTATATAAAAATGAAATTTTCCCACTATTTTTAGAAATTGATAAATTAGCATGGGAAATAATGCCGTCACAAATGGCGCAAGAAAACCATATAAATTTATTGAAAATCAACAAAAGCATGGAGGAGATGATAGAGTAAAATCTATCATCTCCTATTTTTTTTTTCTATCTACAAAGAATTTATATTTTACCTTATTCAAAAAAAAAATAAAAAAAAATAATAAAGATTTTTATATCCTTATTATTTTTTTTTAGTAGGAAGTGGGAGACTTGAACTCCCAACCTTGAATGTATAAGATTCCTGCGCTAACCGATTGCGCCAACTTCCCATTTTACATATATTAGTTTTTAATGGGTTTTATTCTCCGTTTTCTATCCAATAAATAGATTCATAGTTAAATTTTACTAGATCACTACAATTTTCTTTTTCTAGTCTTCTTTTCATCATCTCGGGAACTTCAAAAAGATGATCAGCATATTTTATGCATTTACACAAATCACTTGCAAAATTTAAATTTTCCGTCCCTATTTCTTCTTCTGTTGTTTGTATATTCCAGTCTATGGCTTCCTGCATTTCTGAAATAACCATTCCTGAAAATAATCCAGTAAGTTTATATTTTTCAGCAAAGATATTAGCATTACACCAAATACCAATTACTTTTTTATTTCTTAAAAATTCGGCGTATCTAGATCCCACAATTTCTAAGACACCAAATTTACTGTGCATATCTAGTAATCCCCACTCTGTTCCATGACCAAGTAACCAAATTTCCTCCGCTTCCTGTATCATTTTACGTAATTTAGAATTTCCGGGACACTCTGTTATTGCAGTCTCTCCTAGATAAAATATCTTCAAAAAATCTGTACTAGGATCTTTTGGGTGAATTATCAATTTCTTATTCATAATTTTTTAATATTTTGATTAATTCTTCTTCATAATAATTTAATATTGGATCAGAATTTACAAACAAATCATTTAAGAAAAGATATTTTCTTCCTTTAAAATTCATTTTTCTTGTTGTTTTTATTTCAAATGATTCTAAGTAATAAATATAAGTCGGCCTAAAAGTTATATGTAAATATATTTGCAATCTCGGATCTAATTCGATAGTTGTTATGATTATTAAATCACTTTTAGTAGGTGTGTAATATAAAATTCCATTAATCTGAGACTCATTATAAACTTTTTTAAGGTGAGTCTTAAAATTAGTTCTAATAATTGTTTGAAGATTTCCATTATGAGGAACTCTATAAACCCAAAACTTTTTCATGAAATTAAATTTAATCTCTTAAGTTCTTTTATAATTCCCTCACTGTAGTGAGAAATTATAGGAAATGCACCAAAAGAGTTTTGTAATATATGGTTACTATTCTTACTATTCTTTTTCCACTGTACTTTTACTACCGATAATTCATTAAGAGTTATAAAAGAAGGTCTCTCGTGTTTTTTATTAAAAAATACAACACTTGATAAATAATCAATAGGTCTCGTAAGAATAATAACATAATTCTGTAATTTTTTGCTAGGATCTGAACTGAAACAATATGCCTCACAACCGCTAATATCATTTGATATTATTTTTGGAATGCTATCTTTTATAGCACATAAATGTCTATAATATTTAACAGATGTACAATAAATATAAAAAGTTTTTTCTTCCATAACATATATGAGGAAATTAAGAGAAAAAGAAGGGAGAAAAAAAAATAAAAGGAAATAGATTTTACACTATTCCTTTTATTTATATTTTTAATCTTCATCATTTATTTCCAACTTACTTGACAATTCCTTAATCTTCTTTATTTTTTTTTTTTTCTAAAATAACTGGGGATGGTTGACTATTATTTTCTATAGTAGAATTAAAATATTGATCTAGTTCTTTAGAAATATTATCACCAAATTTTCTTATTTCAGACAATAACCATCTTCTCGCTATTTTTCTATCCTTCAAAAATTTATATCCATAATAAAATTCTTGAATTCCAAGATCATTCGGATATACATAAATATCTCCCCACCTTTTCTTTGATTTAGACACTTGAATTAAATAACAGCAGGAATTGCTAGAATAAGAATATTTTCCTATATAAATTCTTATTCCAGTTTTATCTTTATAACGAATGATAGATTTATAATTTTCAAAACAACTAGAATAACATTTACTTCTTTTATATTCTTTGCCTTTAATCTTCATTTATTTTCTAGACCTAATTCTTTTTCGTAATTGTTCGATAGCCTCTTTTGCCCCATCTATAATTATTTCAGGTTCTTCGATTCTCAAAAATCCATCATCATTTCTCAATTCTTTAAAAGTCTTATTCCCATAGACAAAATTCTTCGTCTCTTTTAAAAGCCAACGTCTTGCTGTTTTATATTTTTGAAGGCGCTTTAAAGCGCCTTCATATCCCCAAACTTTTATAGGATGTTCTAGTCTAGACGATTCAAATTCTAAATAATCCTGATAATCTTGATTTTTTATTATAATATGAACCAACATTTCACCTGGAATATAAGAACACGGTCCAATTAAAATTCTTATTCCACCCCTTCCTTTAAATCGTTTTATTTCTCTATAATTACAATCGAAAGATGAACTATAAGAAAAATAATTACATATATCTTTTCCTTTAATTTTAAACTTATTCTTCATCTCCTAATATTGATTTTATACATTTAATTATAATATCACTTAATAGGCTTTCATTGGTAATAATATTTTTTGAGTAATTAATTTTTGTTTTATTAATTAATGAAACTGAATCATTAAAAGTATCTATATTTGGATTCAATTGTCCTGAAATACATAAAGCAATATATTTATATATTGATAAATAATCTTTGTCTGTAAAAATAAAACCATATTTATCAAACCACCATTTATATTTTTTAATTCCAGTTCTTTCATCATATAAAACATGTTCTCTAAGATTGTTTATAAATCCTTGAGAATTTTTAAATCTTTCTACAAATTCGTTATAAATTAATGTCCCATAAACTTTATTTAAAACTTTAGAATCATTTTCAACCCAAACAAAGAAAATTAATGGATTTATATTTACTTTATATGCGTTTATTATATTTTTTATGGACATCTGTAACCAATGATCTCGATCATCTATTTTTGTTTCAAGATGCATATAATACATCTCAATAAGTTTCATTATATTCAAACATGGTTGATAATAAAGAAAGTAATCTTTTCCTTTATGCATCAAATCACTAATAGAATTTACTTCCGCAAACTCTTTCTGCTCTTCACATAAAATCGAAAAGCGCTTAATCTTATAAATTATATTCATAGTTCTAGTTTTATTTTATATTTTCTATTAAAAATCCATCTAATTTTTCTTCACTCTCTCCAGATTTTAATGCTTTGTGAAATTATCATTCTCATCTATATATGCATCTTGTATTAAATATATCATAGTTTAATAAATTATTTAAGTTGTATAATTTCAAATCCTTCTATTTTCTTTTTATTACCATTTAAATCTTTTTCTACAGATTGAGATCTTTTCATAAAGAAATATTCTTCAAGATCAGATGCTTTTGCTGATTTTTTAATATTAAATTGATTATATATTTCTTGCAACTTTTCTTTTATGTATTTCTTAGTATATCTATTTCCTATAAAAAATGTATGAAGTATCGTACCAGATATTTCATCTTTTTTTAATACTTGATCAATAATATTTCTTATATTTGACTCAATATAAGAAACAGATCGAATTTTTATACTTCCTAAAATAGAATAATATAATGAATAATCTCTAGGTATTCTTGAATCCGTTTTTAACGTTTCTTGATATTTAGGATATTGATCTAAAAAATCACAATATAATTTCATTCTTCTTTCAAAATTTCCGTCTATTTCAAATTCTGAAATAAATTGTTCTATTAATATTCTATCTCCATCATATTCGGAAATATTGAAATTTTGTGATTCTAATTCTTTTATAACTGATACTTTATTTTGGTAATTAGAATTTTTTATTTCCCATGCTCTACGTTCAGATAATAAAACAAGTTTATTAAGAACTAAAACTGCTTTTCCATTAATAGTAGTAACAGATACATAATCCTCTGTATATTTTTTTGTTTTTATAATATGATTCTTATCACTAATATAATCCAATGCTTTTATCATATCATCTTTTAGCCCATCAAAAATATTTAATGCAGTATTAGTTTTCTCAATTTTTCTTTTTTCATAAGCATCCCTATCCTCTTTTGAAATATTCTTTCCAGCAATTTTATAAAAAACAATAGCTTCATCTCTAAATATATTTCTTTGAAGTCTTTGTCTTCCCATAATTTGTGGTAAGTCAAGAGAAATATCTAATGACATGGATTCAATATTACAATCACTACATACTACAGTATATGCATTTGGTGAGTAAAAATCTGCCCCAAGATATGCTGTTCTTGTACAAAAAGTAAACATTTTATGAGGATCACCTTCTAATGGAATTGTGCCATAATCTTTAATTCCTACTGCTTTTAATTTTTTCAGGTTTTTAGAATCGTGGGCACAGATTACATTTACTTCATCATTACATAAATTAGATTTCTTTATTAAAGAACAAATATCTTTTACACTATTAACATAAAATACTACTTCTTTACTTTCTATTATCTGTCCATTATACTCTTTTTTAGGATAATCACCATTTTTATAATTTTTAATAATATCCAAACAAGGTTGAATAATAGATCTAACATTTTTCTCATAAATAGTAGCTGTTGTTATTTTACTTTCAGGCCATCTAAGTTGATAATATGGTAGATCTTTAAATTCATTTAATTCAGATAAATACTCCTTCATCATAGGAGTAGCAGAGAGATAACAGACATTAGGAACATTTTGAAGAGTTGTGACAAAATCCAGTTCTGTAGACGCTTTAAATCTAGAATCCATAAAGATACTTTGAAATTCATCTACCACTATTTGAAATTGATTAATCAAACTTAAATCCATCTCATATATAGTATCTAATACATGTTTTAAAGAATCATAAGTTACTAGAATTTTAGGTGTTGTAGTTGTAGTGGAAATATAATTAGCTAAGTTTCTTCTTAATCCTAAAATATATTCTTTTATATCTTTTTTAATTTGAACTTTTTCCTCTTCACTTAATTTTTCTGTTAAATTAAAATCAATATTAATATCTTTATCTATTTCATTTTTAAAATGATAAGTTGGTAATATTTTAGGATCTTCTTTTGATTTTTTTAAATGCTGTTCATGCTTATTTTTTAATAATGCTTTTCTTGGAGAACATAGTATAGTAGGGATATTGTTGTTAAGGAAATATTCTGTAAAGCCACAACCAGTAACAACTTTATCCATTATATAATGTCCTTTAGGTAATTCTAGTTCTTTCCAATCACTAATATGCATCACATAATCAGGAACTTGTAAAATAAATTCTTGTTTCATATATTTTAGTTTTTATTTTCTTTATTATAGTCCGTAGCTGTTCCTTTTAGTCACATCTCCGGTTCGCGCATTAGGCGCGAATTTATTGATGTGTTAGTGGAACAGTCTATCAATCTTTACATATAACAGGAAATAAAAGGAAAAAGGAGATAAAGTAGGAGGTATTTTTAAACAGAAATCATGTATAGCCTAAATAAAATGTTCAGGAGGTATTTTTATCTCACCTTTTTTTTAATATAGCCCCAGATATATTATTCAAGTTTATAGGGATTTAAGGAGGAGGGCAGTGAGCTTTTAGCGAACTGAGTTTAATGACCCTCCTCCTTAAACCAGAAAGAAAAAGTGACGCCCCGCCCTCGGGGAGGGCGTAGGGCTTCTTGCTTGCAAGATGGCCGAGGGCGGGGCTTAAGTGTTTTATTTATGGACAAAATTGCGGTACGCATATATAATAAACTTGAATATCCCTGTTCCACTAACTCTCCATTTAACTCCCTTCACATCCTCATAATTGTAATATTAAATTATAAGAATATGAAAGAAAATAATTCAATTAAGAACTACTCATTTTTTAGACTTCAAAGTTTAAAGGATATACTTGAAAATTTACCACAAGAAATTACAACAATAATTGAAGTGGACGGTAAGAAGTATGAAGATATTGAGGATTACATCGACGAGGTAACAGAGAATTTCTTTGATGTTCCTAGATCTGATTATGAAAATTTGAAGGGAAAGTATTTTATTAATGATGATGAAGATACAATCATTCGAATCTTAGATCTCCCGGAAGATAAGGATGATTTTGAGTTTTTATATGAAATCTTTTATAAACATGGTAAGAGAGGTTGGGAAAATGATGATTATATCTGGCTTCAGGATGCGGGTAAGGAATATGAAAAATATTGTCTCACTCCATATACAGAAATGAATATTGCGGCAGAAGAAATGTATCACCTCGGAAAAGATGGTAGATTGTATCAAGATCCAGATTGTTCCGGTACTTATGATATAGTATTCGATGAAATTACAGATCAGGAGGATGTTGATTATTTTAGAAAACAAATTGAGAGAAGTTTAGAGAAATAAAAAAAAATAGAGGGCTTTGCCCTCTATTTTTTTTTATTTATGTATTATTATTCCAGTAACTATCCCAAGACCAGTTAAAATCAATAATTAAGGATATTGATGTACTGGTTTTAATATTTTGAAATTTAGTTTGAATACCAATATAACTTGGTTGAACTCCAACTTGCCATTGTTTAGATGAAGTTACTGATTCTATATAAGTTTTTCCTGAAGTTAAATCCTTTGCATGAAAATTCCATGTATATCCTTGATAGGTTGTAGTACCGGACCAAGTTCCACCAAAATTAAATGATGCAGAAAAAACGTCTCCATTTTTTACTTTAGGGGAAGGCCATGACTGTCCAGAAGCAAACCAAGAACTTTTAGAATTAGCTGTTGAATTATTCCAGTATACTGTCCCAGTAGATTCTGAAGGAGTACTTGTTGAAGAGACAGCAGATAGTTTTGTCTGTAACCAGTTACCAGTAACGACATAACCTGCAGAGCTCGTACTATCTGTCCCCCAAAAATCTTGAAAGTGTTCTCCTTGATTTCCAAAAACAACTGTACTAACCCCAGTTTCCCAAATTTGTGCAGGAAAAGCTCCAGAAAATCTAAATCCAACTTTAGTAAGAGTAATATATGGAATAAGTTTATAGGATGTACCAGTAAGGTCCATTGTTTGCCCAGAATTTGGTTGAGTAATTCTAATTTTATAAATAAAATCAGTATCGTACGTGGAATTTGATGGAACTTTTATATCTATTAAATATATATTATTAGTACCTTGTCTAACATCTTGAACTGAAGCACCCTGTCCAGAAAGGATGGAAACATTGCTTTTACTAATTTCCACTCTTGAATTAGTTCCTTTATATGATGTCACAGTAAATGTAATTACTTCGGCACCTCCATTACAACTAGAATTTTCTCCAATAAGGGTATATACTATATTACCTTTTTCATATATTACAGTAGATCCTTTATATACTTTTTTAATTTCTGTTGTTCCTTTATAAATAGCTTTTGGTTGTTTATTACCAATATATATATTATTTGTTAATACCTCTGAAATTGTTTTAGTTATGGTAGCCATAAAATAGTTTCTTTTATTTATGAAGGATTATTAATGTTTTGAGAAGAAAATGGGATAAAAATATAAGGAGGGCAAAACCCTCCTTATATTTTTATCTTATGCATAGATACATCTAATATAGCTTCCTAATATTGGTTCTATATCAGTTGATATACATTTAATTATACCATCAATCCAAACCTTTCTTAAATCGCCCCCAAGTGAGATACGTCCCATCATTGATTTAAGCATTCCGACCTCTGGTTGTATTCCAGAATTAACTTTATTTTTTAGAAGTCTTCTGGAAAGTTCCTCAGTTCCTTTTTCTTCGATAACAATATCACAAACAATTTGAGTAAGGCACATAATTGCTTTTACATCTGAGAATCTTGCACCCGCATCTTCTAATATTTTTGTAGAGACTTCAAGTACTTCTCTAATATTGGAGTATTTACTAGGCATCAAGAATTCCCATTTTTTGATATTTGTATTAGTACAAAGAACTGCATAAGATTCCGGTTTATCTTCAATTTCTATTATTTGTTCAAAATCGAGGAAATCTTTTCCTAAAATATTTTCTCCCGATAACAATAATTTGATAGTTCTTTTTCTCATTTTCTTCTAATTGTTATATTTTCATCAATTTTTTCATCATTCATTTCGGGTAGATTCCTGAATATTGCAACCATATTATCTGTATCTGCATCAAGATTTACTACTCCTGGATATTTATGTATACAATATTTAGGATATTTACAATGTCCATGTATACTAAAAATATTTTTATAGTTTTTCTTATAAACTTTAGAGGAAAATGATTTATCGTAATTTTCAATATCCCTATTACCATAGGTTAAATTTCCTACGAGATAATACCAAAGTTGTGATATATTTCTTAATCCTCCGTGTGTACAGATATATGTTTGTGATCCTCGTTTTATAATTAAATATTCTTGAAGATACGTATTCAAGTCTCTTAATACCTCAATCATTTTTTCGGAGGTTTCCATTTTATATTCTAGCTGTGTTGTTCTAGAAAAATCAGTACAAAGATTTTTAAAAAATCCTTCTTCGCCTAATTTTGGATATTTGAATAGTCCACAATACCGTCGAAGATGTAATTCATGATTTCCTTCAATAAGAAATACTCTATTTGGATAATTCTTTTTTAATTTCAAGACCTTTTCCAATACTTTTCTAGACCCTTCCCCTCTATCTATATAATCTCCATGAAACACAAGGATTTCTTTTTCATTATATATTCCAATATCTTCAATTAGTTCATAGGCTCCATGAATATCTCCTATATGTGTAATTTTATAATCTTCTGGGATGGTTATTTTATAGTCTCTTTTCTTTTCTTCCTCTTCATAATATTTTTCCAAATCTTTCATCTCTTCTATTTCAGGATATCCTGAACGAGGAGAATTCATGAAGATATTAAAATAATTTTGTATTTTATTGAGTAATTCTTCGGATGTTTCTGGAAGATATGGATAATCATTCATAGGATTACTTAAACGATTTCTCCATTCTAAAATATCTTTATGTGAAATTGGAAAAATTTTTTGAAATATTTTATAATTATAGATATCTGCAAATGCCTCAAGTTTCTTTAGATCTTTATTTTTTAAATTTTCTGCATCTACTATTACTAAGCATCCCTTTCTCATTTTATTATCAACTGTTTCTAAGAATTTATAGCAGATTTCACGATTATCTAATCTAGTAATTCTTGGTCCCAGTTTTTCAGTGTCTTCAATTGCTCCATACATTTTCTTTATAGAATCTATAGAAACAATATATTTTTCAATACCTTCTTTTTCTATCCACTTTTTTCGTTCTGGACTACAAGTATCAATACCTCTTAATATAATTAATGTTTTCATCTTGATCTTTAGTTATTACCAAGTGACATTTTCATAGTGTTGTTAAATGTTTCATTAAGTTGAAAAAATGTTTCCATAGCAGATTTTACATTTAGGTTGCTATTGAAACATGGAATTCCATATTTACTGCAATAGTACTTAACTGTTGAATATTGAGCATATTCAATAGGACAACGAATAATAGTTTTATTTGGATTACCACAAGAAAGATGACCACAAAGAATTCCTAAAGAGAATAAAGGTGCGGGAGATTGGGATTTCTTCAAGAAATTAAAGAAACATGCATGTGCTTGTGTCATAGCATTTAGTTTCCAATCATTAACATTTACGAATTCAGGATTCTTTAAGTCTGGTGTCGGATTTTGTGGCTTGTATCTAGGATTATAGACAAGAAAACGAAATTTTTTATATCTTTCATCTCCTGTCTGGGGATTACATAGATTAGAAAGGCCGTTTATAAATTTTTGTGTCCAATCTAGTCCATCATTAATACTCATTGACCCATCAAGATAGATGGAGAGACAACTATTTACCATCTCCTCTGTCGGTACATCACCAACGTTAAGTACGATTAAGTTATTATGAATTTGTTGCATAATTTTAAAATAATTTGAATCATATAAGAGGGAATTACGGCAAAATAAATAATAAAAAGAGGGAATTATGTTCCCTCTTTATTTATTATATAGTTTTCAGCATCATCTAGTGAATTAAAAAATTCTGGAATACAGTATCCATTTACTATATCAGCAATAATGTACAGATCACCAAATAACAGTATAATAAAATCTCTACTTCGTCTCGTTTCCATTTTTGTAATATCACCTTTATTTATATTCATAATCTTTTGCTTCTTGATATGTATCAAAAAATTCTGGGAAAATTGTTTTAGTATCTAAATTAACTCTTACATAAAAGTCTCCAAATTTAAAAATACTTTCACCATTCATTTCCATATCCGTTTCAACCATTCCAATAGTCCATCCCCAACTTCCATCATCAATATCAATGTGGAAATTATAATCAGATACATAATTTGTAATAATTGCCTCTCTTCCGCAATAAATTTTCATATCAGTAACAAAAGTATTTCCAGTTGTCCCAACTCCATTATCTTCTGGTGAATTTTTGTTATACCATTCTATCGACTTAACTCTAACTTTATCACCTTTCTTTAAAATTCCCATAATCTTATTAATTTAAGAGTGCTTCTTCCTTTGTACTAAAAAATTCCGGTAAAATTGTTTTGGTATTGTGATCTACTTTTACAAATAGATCACCAAAACAGTATATATCATATTCTTTAATTTTATCATGTAACTCCTGATTACTCTCAGGATCTTCAAGAATACTCATAGGCCACCAGAGAGCTTCTTTACTTCCAAGATCTAAAATACAAGTTTGATCACTTTCATCATATTGAATTATTTTATATATCTCTCCACAGTACTCAAACATTTCTTCAGTGATTACACATGGATCTATAACAAATTCAGAACCATCTCGATAAGCAATTTTTCTAATTTCTTTTTCAGATTTTATTCTTGCATATTTGTCCTTTTTCATATTAAAAGTCTTTATAAAGTGCAACTGTATAATAACTATCATCCTTAATTAAAGATGTACCTTTTTCTTTAATGAATCGCTCTATTGCATCATTTACATATAATGGAACGATTTGATCTCTTGGAATATCCGTATGATATTTAACTTTTTCTGGTACTTCATCTAATTTATCAAGAATTCTGAGGATACTATGAGCATTTCCAGATAAAGTAATAGTTCTATCATCTACTTGTCTCATGTCACATGCATCTTGATAAGTAGTACCGACAAGCATATCAAATACAAGCTTAATACCAATTTTATTATAACACCAATCTGTAAAGTGATGCTTACAGAATCCCAGAATCTCCCAAAGTTTTTCAACTGGAATATATGAAGTACAGGAGTCATGTACAGTAATAATTGATTTAATAGTAAAACCTTCTTTCTTTGCTTGTCTCATTACATTATAAAATGATCCAGTCATCGCTACAGAGGTTCCACCTTGAATTGGTAGGTTTACTGCATGTCTTTCAACACGTGCTTTTGTTGATCTGTCCATTCTACCATCACTATGATATAGGTATTTATAATCAGGGGAGTACATAATATCACCAAAGAAAGTATTTACGCGTCCATCATTATTAAATGGATATTTTTGTTGGTTCTCAATATATTCCTTTAATTTTGGGAATGTTGTAAATACTGATTCAATAATATTAAGAGCCTCTGCTTCGGAACAGTTTAGTCCTTCTGCTAAAGACTTAGATCCTAATCCATAAAGAATACCTAAGAAAACTGTTTTCATTTTCTTTCTCCATGTTTTCTTGAATTCAGGATCAGTATCCCAAGGTCCATTAGGTTTATACATCTTACCCGTAAAGACATAAATATCTTCATTTTTGATAAATTTATCAATCATGTTTGGATCCATGCTCTTAAAACCCGCTGACTTTACTTCAGCACTAGAGATATCGTAGTAAGTTAATAAGTAACCTTTTGGAGTTGTTGGAACTGATTTAATATCACTGTGGCTTACAATAGTATGCCAACCAGATGAAGAACGTTTAGAAGTTTTCTGGCAAATTTCATAATGAGAAAATACTTTATATACTGCTCCAGGTTCATTTGGATCTGCATATCTGATTGGATAAAAGACATCTGTATCGATTACACATTTATCTTTATCCTTAAACATACCTCGAATATAAGTACTTAAAATTTTAGCATGTTTTTTAAACTCGAGATACATAATACACATTTTTCTCATAAAGAAAAATCTATCTTTAATATCTGAATCTGTATATGGTTCTCCAATTTTTAAATATTCACCTTTTTTAATATAAGAGAAGAAATTTGCTTGTTTGAAGAAACCTGCAAAATCAGCCCAAGTTGTTTTGATAGGTTCTTCAATTCCTACTGGAGTATCCGTTTTATAGTATTTAATAACTTCACCGGAATTTTTCCAAAATTTATCAGCCAAATCAAACATTTTTTGTGGATAAGAATATGATTGTCTGATAGGAGGAATGCCCTTTTTAACATTTTTTAAATCAGTTTCATAATCTTTCCATTCTGCTATAAAATGATTAAATGCATCTTCAATAGTTTGGATTCCAAGATTTTTATAAAAATTTTGTTCTCCAGATAGTTGCTGAATACATTCTCCGAGAGCACTAAGAAATACTGTTTCCTTTCTAAATAATCCAGTTAATTCAGAGATAATTTCATCATTTTCAATTGGAGATTTACATTTAAAATATGTATTAGCTATATATTCGCTATATGAATCTAAGTCCCATTCTCTTCCTTCAAAGAAAAGAGTTGTCGGAACTGAATTGATATTTGGCATTTGATTCCACATTTGCATTAATTTCTCATATGAATTTTTATACCAAATATATTTTTCCAATTCTTGATGACCTTCTCCCAAATCAATCTTATCTAATCCAAGAATAACTGCAATTTTTGGAGCAATAAGATCTAAGATTTTCTTTTTTCTACAAATACTATCATCAATTGGACCATATAATACTGTCCATTGTGTTTTAGATTTTGTTCTCTTTCTTGTAATTTCTCCTGTTTTCTTATTAACTACATCAATTTCAGTATAAATTGTTTTTGGTTTGTTATAAGATATTTCAATAAGAACCTCACGCAAAGCTTCTTCGATTTGAAGAATCTGATCTGCAAATTCAAATCCGTATCTATATAACATTGCACCAGTATTTAATCCAGTTCGTCCTTCTTCATTACCTGTTTCAGGTGAATAAGAGATACTTGTATCAAGATTAGTAAGAAGAATATTTTTTGTTATATCCATTACATTACCTTGAAAGAATTCGCATCTTTCTAGAAGTAACTTGCAGAATGGATCATAAGTATTTAAGTCATTAGCTTTCTTTTT
>JAEIGA010005144.1_pt1 | contig 20075 bp, 18 predicted proteins | sample 9270691 | NCBI WGS metagenome assembly JAEIGA01 (sample SAMN17057246, study PRJNA624740) | gut metagenome | biome: biome; isolation source: fecal sample | host: Bos grunniens | place: China: Xizang | collected 2019 | reverse complement strand
CGAGGTTATCGGCATGATTGCCATAGAGCCAGAGTCACAGCAGGATGTTTTGGTTCTTTCGGAGAATGGTTATGGTAAGCGTACCGATTTGGATGAGTATCGCATCACAAATCGTGGTGGTAAGGGTGTGAAGACTATCAATGTAACAGATAAGACTGGTAAGTTGATATCTATCCAGGCCGTGACAGATGATAACGATTTGATGATTATCAACCGCTCGGGTCTTACAATCCGCACCTCTGCCGACCAGATTCGTGTTGCAGGACGTGCTACACAGGGTGTTCGCGTAATCAACCTCCGCGAGGGTGACTCTATCGCTTCGGTTACTGCCGTGCCAAAGACCGAGGAGGCCGAGGAGATCGGTTCAGTAGGCGAGGAGGGAGCTACAGCTTCGGTTGTTGAGCCACAGATAGAGAATAGTAACGAATAGATTATTAATAAATAACAGAATTTTCAAATTATGAAGAAGTTTTTGTTTTTCGCAGCTGCATTGTTGATGTTCGCAGTGCCAGCAGCAAATGCACAGAATGTTAATACCGCTAACGAGCTTAAGAAGCTTGATAAGGTAGATGCAGAGGTTGCAGATGCAAAGAAGGGTGCAAAGGCCGCTACATGGATTAAGCGTGCTGATGCCTATGTTAAGGCATATATCGCTCCTACCAAGGAGCTAGGTCACGGTGTGCCACAGGAGACCCTTATGTTCAACGTGCCATTGGACCCAAAGATTACTCCAGGTGAGTTCAAGGGCGCTCCAGCTCACGTATGTAACTATGAGTATGTACAGGTATACCTCGTAAATGGTATGATTGAGGGTTGGAACCAGCTTAAGTCTATCAAGGAGAACCTCCCACAGACAGCTATCGAGTCTTTGGCGAAGGCTTATGAGCTAGATCCAAAGCAGGAGTCGAAGATTGCCCCTATAGCTCTTACCCTTTCAAATGCTTTGGCACAGCAGGGTGACGCCCTTAATGATGTAGGTCGCACCTTGGACGCAGCGCAGAGCTATGAGTTGGCATACCGCGCACAGAGCATCGTGCCTTCAACAAAGGCTGATGGCAACTTCTTGTTCAACGCTGGTGTTCTTACCCTTATGTATGGTCAGTCACTCACAGGTGATGAGGCTTTGGTAGCATGCAAGAAGGCAGAGGGTATCTTCAATGAGGCACTCTCTACAGGTTACACAGATGTTAATGGTAACATCTACTACTACCTCTTCCACTCATACTATGGTCAGAAGAGCGCCGATGCTGCAAAGTATCTTCCATTGGCGAAGGAGGCGTTGTTGAATGGTATTAAGCTCTTCCCAAAGAACAATACTATCCTCGATGGCCTTATGACATTCTACACTGCCGAGGAGGGTGTGGGTGACCCAGCAGAGCTTATCGCACTTGTAGAGAACTCTCTTAAGGATGATCCTACAAACTACGACTTGTGGTTTGGTCGTGGCCGTGTATACAACGCTTTGAAGGACTATGATGAGTGTATCAAGTCATTTAAGAAGTGTGTGGAGTTGCGCCCAGAGGATTATGATGCAAACTTCTACACTGGTTACTTCATTATCGAGAAGGCTAACGCACAGATCGAGGCTCTCAACAGCAACACAGGTCTATCTTATGAGGCTTATGAGGAGGAGAATGCAAAGATTAACAACGTATATGCAGAGGCTATTCCATGGTTGGAGAAGGCTCACAATATCAACCCTTCAGAGGCTTCAGTTATCGACTTCCTCAACAAGTTGTGCTTCCGTCTTCGCGACATGGATGGCATGATGGAGAAGTATAACAAGTATCACGAGTTGTACAAGCAGAATCAGTAGTCTGTGACCTACAGCATAAAAGATATGTCCCAACCATTTGGCTGGGACATATCTTTTTTTATATCATTTAAGAACTCTCGGCTTTTGTTATAGAAGCTCTAGACGCTCCAAGAGTGGCGTGAAATCGGAGTGTGCATCTGCAAACTCCTCGTACGACTGCTCGGAGTGTCCCTCCTCGGGAACATCCGATACATACTTCACAGCAACAACGGGGATATTGTTGTAAAGCTCTGCAACCTGACATATCGCTGCAATCTCCATGTCAAACAATCCGTTCTCCACGCCAAAGCGGCTCTTTATCTCGCGGATGATATCTGCATTTACGAAGGAGTCTCCCGTGAACACTGTCTCGGCATCCTTACCCAGTAGCTGGCGAGGGTCTGTTATCTCGGGGCAGAAGTTCTCGGGGATTATTGCGTCATGGTGTATGGCGCGTGAGGGCATCACAATATCTCCCTGCTTACGTCCAAGAGCCGATGCTGCAAAGCCAACAACAGCCAACATGTCATAAGGTGCTGTGGCGAGTGTCAAGGCACGTGCGACACCTGCTGCGGAGAGTGCCTTGCCTATGCCCACCTCCACAAGGTCGTAGGAGTGCTTTAGCGATGAGGCGTTGTCGAGAGCATAGCGCATAGCGCGATACTCACGAGATGTAGGGGCGCAAATAAGAACTCTCATACTACCACCACTTCTCATATACGTTAGCAATACCTATCTCTGCTGCCTCTGTAGCTGTAAAGAGTGTACGCATATACTCTGCCATTGCAGCATTTGTGGTATCTATGGCATAGAGGCCAGGGTTGCCACACTGAATCTCGTTGAGACCTACGATGTCGGATGCAGACTTTAGTGGGAATACCTTCTTATATACGTTGGCTAGTGCCATGCGTACATCCTCTGCCTCAACATCCTGCATGGTAGAGAGGTAGAAGCCCGTCTTGCAACCCATAGGGCAGAAGGATACTATCGATGCACCAATCTTCTCATCAAGACGTAGGTAGTAGGCCATGAGATGCTCTATGGTGTGTACCTCTCCCGAGCCGAGTGGGGCATGTGCCATAGGTGCGCGGAAGCGAAGATCCCACGAACGCACCTGATAAGTGTCGTTGATGGTGTATACTGAACGAAGATATAGACCAGCATCTAGGGTGCGGTGGTCTACATCGAATGATGAAACAATACTCTTCTTCATAACTTTCAAAATTAATATATTGCAAAGATAGCTATTTTCTATCAATTCTGTAAGTTTTTATTATCTTTGTCTAAAAAATTAGGGGAGATTTCTCGGGAATCTATTGAACCCGCAATATAATCTTTCACAAGGAGAATATTGCTTACTAACTTTATAGTTGTTACGAATATTTTATGGGTAGTACTATGCAAACTTTAGGTGGTGAGGGGCGTATCGTGTTTCTCGACTATCTGCGCGTTGTGGCCTGCTTTATGGTTATTCTTGTACACTCCATCGAGCCTTTTTACCTCGGTGGCGAGGGTACCTATGTTGCCTCGTTGTCGGATGCTCGCTGGGTGGTCTTCATAAGTTCGGCATTGCGTTGTGCTGTGCCACTCTTTATTATGACCTCGAGCTACCTTTTAGTCCCTGTTGAGGGTGATGCTCTTGCCTTCTTTAAGCGTAGGTTAAAGCGTGTGGCAATCCCCTTTGTTGTCTGGTCGTTGCTCTATGCCGTAGTGCCTATGTGGGGTTCTGGTGGCGAGGTAGATATCTTGGGAAACCTCTCACGTTTGCTCTTTAACCTTATGCCTCACGCGGGACATCTATGGTTTGTATATATGCTTTTGGGTATATATATCATCATGCCTGTTATATCTCCATGGCTGGAGCGTGTGTCGCAGCGTGGTGAGCAGATGTTTATTGGCTTGTGGCTCCTCTCCACCGCGGTACCCTTCCTCCGTGTTGCGGCATCTGCAACAGGAAGCGCCGAGGTGTGGGGAGAGGCTAGCTGGAATGAGTTTGGTATGTTGTACTATACCAGTGGATTCGTTGGTTATGTTGTCGTAGCACACTACATTCGTAAGTATGTAGATTGGAGCGTGTGGAGAACCCTTGCTGTGGCACTTCCTATGTTTGTTGTTGGATATCTTATCGTTGCACTGCCATTCTACTTGCAACTAGGAGATGAATATCCCATTAGCGGTACTATAGATTTGGCCGTGGCGTGGGAGCGTAGTTGGTGCTTTGCAACGCTTGGTGTTGCCCTGACCACCATAGCCCTATTCCTTCTCTTTAAGCTCATCTCGAAGCCTTGTCGTATATATCCGCTTTTTGGCCATCTCTCGCGAATAAGCTATGGCATCTACCTAGTCCATATCTTTATCCTTGTAGCGGTATTCGATGTGGTGTCGTCATGGTCTCTTGCCACACCTATTGTTATGATTCTCACTGCGGCGCTGACATTTATAATCTCGGCTGTTGTTACGCAGCTGTTGTCGCTGCTTCCAAAGAGTAAATTTATTGTTGGATAGTATGAAGTTTCGCACCGAAATAGAACTCAAGGCGTGGAGTACGCCGCTGGAGTATAGCCATAAGATTTTGTGTCTAGGCTCCTGTTTTGCAACAAACATCGCCGAGGAGCTGTCACGGCGTAAGTTTCGTGTTACGTCATCTCCTACGGGCATACTCTTCAATCCTGCGTCTATAGCTCTCGCCATGCAACTTATGTCCGAGGGCGATGTGCCTGATGATAAGGAATTTATAGAGGTAGATGGAAGGTATCTACACTACAACTATCACTCCTCGTTGGGTGGTGATACTCCACAAGGTGCTGTGTCTCGAATTTATGAGGCCTTGCAAAGTGGTAGAAGGGCCTTACATGAGGCAGATATTACGATAGTTACACTTGGCACAGCATGGGTATATAGACTCTGTGATAGTGGCGCTATTGTGGCTAATTGCCATAAACAACCACAGCGCAATTTCCGCCGTGAGTTGCTTACTGTTGAGGAGTGTGTGGAGTATCTCGAGAGAATCGTTGCCCTCACCTCGGGACGAGTGTTGTTTACGGTTAGCCCTGTGCGACATGTTGGCGAGGGGTTGGAGGATAACTCCCTCTCGAAGGCTATATTGCGTGTTGCCGTAGATATTGTATGCCGTAATCATGCTGGTATGGTGAGTTACTTCCCCTCGTATGAGATACTTATGGATGACTTGCGCGACTACCGCTTCTATGGCGAGGATCTTGTCCACCCTTCGCGACAGGCTGTGGAGTATATCGTTGAGAAGTTTTGCTCTGTGGCGCTCTCTGCACGATGCCGTAATCTGATGTCCAAGGTTGAGGATATAGTGCGTGCTGTTAATCATCGCCCCAATAATCCACATAGTGAGGCGTATCGAAGATTCTGTGAGGCGCAGCTGAAGGCTATAGCGGAGCTTGATGAGGTAGATTTATCAAAAGAAAGGGAGGCTATGGAGTATATGTTACAAATAAATTTGTAACTTTGCGGCTTAAAATATGAATATGATAGGGAAAATAGTACGTTTAGCAACTCTTGCCATCGCTATATTAGCAATATCTACAACTTCGCTCTATGCGGAGAGTCCTCGGTTGATTGTGAATATCATTGTTGGCTCTATGCGTGAGGGTGATTTATCGCGTTACGAGGGTAATTTTACCGATAAAGGTTTTAAGCGTCTTATGGATGGTGGAATGAGGTATGAAAATGCCTATTACGACTACTCATACACCTCTACTGCAGCAGGCCTTCATACCCTTGTCACAGGCGCCCAGCCCTCGGTGCATGGTGCTATTGGTGAGCATTGGTGGAGCTATGTAGATGCCTCGCGCGTGACACTCATTGGTGATGGCAAGGCGCACCCCGTACCCTTTAGCACAGGCGCTGGAAGCTACTCTGCACACCGCCTCTCGACACCAACAATAGGCGAGATGCTCTGCGATGCTAATGCCGAGAGTAAGGCTTTTACCGTGGCCCTCGACCCCCTCTCTGCGATACTTCTCACAGGAAAAAAGGGTGTCGCCTATTGGCCCGAGATGAATAAGACAAGCTGGACTACAACATCGGCATACCTCGATAAGCTCCCCGACTGGGTAAAGAACTATAATAGTAGTGGCAGCAACGCTATGTACTCATTGAAAAGGTGGACTCCTCTCTATCCCGCCTCGAGATATCGAAATAGCGAGGTGGCGGTGATTGAGGATATTAAGGATAAGAGTACCAAGCTATTGAGTGATGTGGACCTTCGTCTTCAGAACTCCCCCATAGGCCACATGCGTTACACCCCAGCAGGAAATACCATGCTTTTGGAGTTTGCATCAGCGCTTATCGCGCAGGAGCGTCTAGGTGCGGATGCCAATCCCGATATTTTGAATATTTGTCTCGATACTTCGCGATATATAGCCTCTACCTATGGTCCCGAGTCAATGGAGTATGAGGATATGCTCTATCGCCTTGATAATGACCTTGTTGAGTTCTTGACATACCTCTATGCGCAGGTTGATGACCCGAGAAAGATTGTCGTTGTGCTAACCTCCGACCACGGCACCTCACCATCCTATAACCCAGCTGGAGGAAAGCAGCGTGAGCGTTTTAATGTTCGTCAGATGGAGGTTATTGTAAATGCCTTCCTTGGCGCACGATATGGCTCGGATAACTATGTTGTTGGCTTTGCCAATAATGCACTCTATCTAAATCATCAGAAACTTCTCGAGAAGCGTCTTACGATAGATGTGATTCGTGAGGAGGTAGCTACGTTCTTGCTCCAGCTACGTGGCGTCTCTACAGCACTTTCGGCATCGTCATTGCGCAACACCTCCTTTGCCGAAGGGCGCAGTAGACTGCTACAACAGAGTTTCTATCCAACACGCTCTGGAGATGTGGTGATAGACTTTATGCCTGGGTGGATTATCGAGGATGGTAGGGTTCGTTCGGCATCAGATGCTGGATATAATTACGACCGTAAGGTGCCGCTAATCATCTATGGCATAGGAGCTAAAGGTAAGTCGTCACGTAAGGTAAGCATGATAGAGCTTGCGCCTACTATAGCTGCACTTCTAGGTATAGAGCAACCCTGGGCTGCTACGGCGGAGCCTATGGCGGAGTGCATGAGTAAATAATGATAAATTTTAGGATTATGAAAAACGATAATATACAGAACGAGATTATCGAGGAGTTCTCGATGTTTGATGATTGGCTCGATAAGTACGACTACCTCATCTCCTTGAGCGAGTCGTTGCCAATGATTGACGCCTCGAAGCGTAATGAGAAGCATCTTATAGAGGGGTGCCAGTCAAGGGTGTGGGTGGCCTCGGAGTTGCAGGATGGCAAGGTTATCTACACTGCCGATAGTGATGCTATCATCACCAAGGGTATCATTGCGTTGCTGATTAGGGTGATGAGTGGCCGTTCGCCACAGGAGATTGCAAACATCGACCTCTACTTTATAGATGAGATTGGTCTTGGAGAGAACCTATCCCCAACACGTAGCAATGGCTTGAGGGCAATGGTTGCGCAGATGAAGCTCGATGCACTGATATATACACAACAAAAATAACTATTATGACACCAGAAGAGATTCTACAAGTAGAGAAAAATATAGTTCTCACACTTAAGAATATATACGACCCGGAGATTCCAGTAAATATTTATGACCTTGGTCTTATCTATGAGATAAACTTCGAGCCATCAGGAACTGCCGATATCATCATGACCCTTACGGCACCAAACTGCCCTATGGCGGACGTCCTTTTGCAGGATATCCACCGTGAGGTGAGTAAGGTGGAGGGCGTAGAGAGGGTAAACATCACTCTTACCTTTGAGCCACAGTGGGATAAGTCTATGATGTCGGAGGAGGCTCTTTTGGAGCTTAACCTTTTCTAAAGATGGCGGGCGCGGAGGAGATTACACTACAGATGTTGCAGCAGGGGTGCGGTACGAACCTCTGTCCACAACTCATGGCCCAGCTTGATGACATTCATATTCACATGCTATTCTCCTCGCTTACCTACGAGCGTATGCAGCGCAAGGGTTTTGAGATAACCAAAATCCTCGATGAGATGGGTAGTAGTTGGGCGCAGGCTACCTATGCCACTCTTCTTCGCTATCTCCTAGGACGAGCTAATCGTAAGGCCTCGGAGCGTCTCGCAAGCACCATAACGCATAATATCCTTATGCGTGAAAATGCCACCTTATGGGGCGTTGAGGCGCTGCTCCTTGGTGGTGCAGGACTTCTCGACTTATATGATGATGAGTTTGTGGTGAGGCTCAAGAGAGAGTTTGAACACCTCGCAGCAAAGTATAATATCATACCACTGAAGGCCGAGGAGTGGCGACTATCGGGGATTCATATAAACAACCACCCTGCGCTACGCCTAGCGCAACTTGCTGCATGTATCCATGAGAATATAATCTCTATAAGTAACTTCAACAAGTGTAAGGATGAGAAGGATGTATGGCGTCTCTTCTCCTGTGAGGCTTCGGACTATTGGGTCGAGGCGATTACCAGAGGTAGCTCCGAGCGTGGCATATCATCCAAGATTGGCTATATGATGAGCCATATCCTAGCTATAAATGTTATTGCTCCGCTAATTTTAGCCTATAGCAACTATGTGGACTCTGCAACTCTAAATGAGAAATCCCTGGATTTGTTGTATAGTCTTCCTGCCGAGGATAATGTATATACCCGACATTGGCAGAGTGTGAAGCCAATGGCTAGGTGTGCCTTCGATAGTCAGGCACTTATACAGCTATCCACAGAGTATTGCGCACGCCGATTATGCAAGGCGTGTCCTCTGGCGAAATATTTTGTAAAGAGTGATGCGGCGCGAATTGCCAAGTAGCTAACTAGTCAAACATAACACCACGATTCATAGTGCTAGGGCTACGCCACTCGATGCCATATTTAGATAATACTCTTCGGCGTACTGACCACACCATGTGGCAGAACCCCATGCCTCCGGGTTCATCCTTTAGCTCTTCAGCAACCTCCATATCTACGTCATCTATAACCTGCTCCCATTGTGCTGTCCACTCTATGGGGTCGCTTTTGAGCATCGAGAGCTGCTTAATCTTATCTAGCTCTCCTCTGTCGGCGCAGGATACGTTATACTTATAATCTTCGAGTCTGCTGCGAAGCACCTCATCCTCCCCTACACATACCTGAAGCTCCATCTCCATAATCTCAATCGAGAGTCGTGGATGCTTATATATAACCTCTCGCATGCGGTAGCAGCAATCCTCTATCAACTTGTGTGACTCCTCGAAGTTGATAAGCTTCTGGGCATAACCCAGCATCTCGCGTGCTAGTTTGCCATTTTTCCAGCCACTCTTCTGGTCACGCAAGTTCTCCTCTGCCACAAGAACACATCCGCACATAGCCTCTTCCAAAAGATTGCGATGCTCGCTTGTCGTAGGCTCAAAGATTACCTCTACATCGTTACGTGCCTGCTCTAATGCCTGATTGTAGTCTATCTGCTCCATGATTATAGGTTTTATGGTTATAGCTATTTGGGAGGGGACTTTGCAAATATACAAAATAGTATTTAGATGGCAACACTTGAGAGAATATAATTTGCAATAAGTATTCTGTAGTAGGTGCATCACATGATGCCAAATATACAAAATTAAGATGTTATATACAAGAGCAGAAAGAGGGGTGTCCGAAAAATATTATTCGACACCCCTCTCTTCTCTGCTGCGTGATGCTCTAGCTTACCACCTCCGCATTTACCTTTACGTAGTTGTAGCCCATGCGGCGTAGCTGCACCGACACACCCACCTCGAACATAACCTTTGTGGTGCGAGCAAAGACATGGAACGCCATGACGCTCTGCGCCTCAATCTGCTCCTTGCGGATTAGCGACAAGGCACGCTCGGCGGTGCTACGTACCATATCTTCAAACTTTGTAGCCTCCTCACTCTCAAGAGGTATTCCTATCAATATCTCGGTGATATACTCATCCATGCAGTCGAAGCCGCGTGGCTCGGTGAGCATTTTGTGGATATCCTCCACACCCTCATATCTATTCCACTCCTTGTCCCATAGCACAGCGATACCCATACCCTCGTACATTGCCCATGCTATAGCCACAAGGGGGTATTTTGCTATCTCGGGAACAGCATCTGCCATATACGATGGCGCAGCATCGTGCCACTTTTGATTCAACTCCTCCACCTCTAGGAGTTGGCCCTCTAGGAGCTTCTTCTCTGTGAGGTGAGCAATAAGAGCTTTGCGAAGACTATCCTCATATTTGTTGAGTAGTTCGTGCTGTTGTTCTGTCATATTATCTCTTTCGTTTTGTTGTTTTTTTGCGTACCGACCATCCGAAGTGTCCTATAAGCTTGCCTAGTGTGTAGTACTCTCCGTGAGAGTATACTATTGGCGATGCCTTGTCGAGCGAGAATTTTCCACTCTCTGGGTCTATATATCTCTCATCTGCCTCGATGCCCACAACATCGGCAATAAACATGTCGTGCGTACCTAGCTCCATCACCTGACGCACCTTGCAGCATATAGATAGTGGTGACTCGGCGATGATAGGCGCTGCGATATGGTTGGTGGACATTGGTGTAAGTCCTGTGGCCTCCCATTTATTCTCGTTGCGGCCAGAGCGTACACCACACCAATCTGTGGCGCGGGCCATGGCCTCGGTGGTGAGGTTGATGGCAAACTCCCCAGTGCGGCGGATAATGTCGTATGAGTGGCGCTCCTTGCGTACCGATATGTAGCACATCGGAGGGTCAGTACATATTGTGCCTGTCCATGCTATGGTGAGAAGGTTATACTCCTCGGGAGTAGCACCACACGATACCAGCACCGCAGGAAGCGGATATATCAACGTGCCTGGTTTCCAGGATTGTTTCTTTACATCTCCCATAATTTATCTCTTTAGCGTTTGTCACTTACTCGCCATCGTATCCCATGTCCTCCAGTAGGTTGGCGCCCATTGCTGCTGCTACAGCTAGCTCGTCACAGCGGTTATTCTCCGCCGTTGAGGCGTGTCCCTTAACCCATATAAAACGCACATGATGACGGCGATAGACCCTCAAAAAGCGCATCCATAGGTCGGGGTTCTTCTTGCCTGCGAAGCCTTTGCGCTCCCAGCCAAACACCCATTTCTGGTTTACCGCCTCTATAACATACTTCGAGTCGGAGTATAGCGTGACATTCGAGCCATCGAACTTCAGAGCCTCAAGAGCCACGCATACGGCAAGAAGCTCCATGCGGTTATTTGTCGTAAGACGGTATCCTGCAGCTAGCTCCTTGCGGTGAGGCCCCGAGATAAGGACTACGCCATATCCTCCAGGGCCTGGGTTACCGCGTGATGAGCCATCGGTATATATCGTGATGTCAGCCATTATGATAGGGCTGCAATCTGCTCCTTTATAGCAGCTATCTTTGCCTCGGCATCGCTCTGCTTTGCACGCTCATTGGCAACGACCTTCTCTGGTGCAGAGGATACAAAGCGCTCGTTAGAGAGTTTCTTCATAACCGAAGCAAGGAATCCCTCGTAGTATGCAAGGTCGTCATTAAGCTTTTTAAGCTCGGCCTCCTTGTCGATTTTACCCTCCATAGGTACAAAGTACTGTGTGGTCTTGACGATGAATGCTGCAGCTGTGGCATCTTTCTCTGTAACTACGTTGATAGCCTTGATGTTACCCATCTTCACGATGACATCCTCATACTCTGCAGGGTAGTTGTCGTCAGAGATGTAGTTGAGTGTAAAAGCCTCCTTCTGTGCGATGTTCTTCTCGCGGCGCACGTTACGAATGGCTGTGATAACCTCCTCGGCCAACGCGAAGCGACCAAGAATCTTTTCGTCTGCCTTACGCTCTGCCTCTGGCATGCGAGCAATAACGATTGACGATACCTCGCCCTCCGACTTCAAATCCTGCCATATCTCCTCTGTGACGAATGGCATGAATGGATGTAGCAGACGCATAAGCATATCAAAGTAGTGCTTTGTGCGTGCAAGCGTTGCCGCATCGATAGGTGACTGGTATGCAGGCTTTACCATCTCCAAGTACCAGCCGCTGAAGTCATCCCAGAATAGACGATATAGCTCTGTGAAGGCCTCCGAGATACGATACTGCTCCATGTTGTGGTTTACGCGCTCGATACGCTCAAGCATCACCTCATCGAACCACTCTACAGCCTCACGTGCCGATGCTGGCTGCTCAAGGTTGCTATCTACATCCCACATGTTTACCAAGCGGTATGCATTCCAAATCTTGTTGCAGAAGTTACGACCCTGCTCACAAAGTGCCTCATCAAACATCACATCATTGCCGGCAGATGTAGACATGAGCATTGCAACGCGCATGCCATCAGCGCCATACTTCGCAATTAGGTCGAGTGGATCAGGTGAGTTACCAAGCTGCTTCGACATCTTGCGGCCTAGCTTGTCGCGCACGATACCTGTAAAGTATACATTAGAGAATGGCTTCTCGTTGCGCCACTCGTAACCTGCCATAATCATACGTGCAATCCAGAAGAAGATGATATCTGGACCTGTCACTAGGTCGTTAGTAGGGTAGTAGTACTTTATCTCCTCGTTGTCAGGGTTGTTGATGCCGTCAAACACAGATATAGGCCACAACCACGATGAGAACCAGGTGTCGAGGACATCCTCATCCTGACGAAGGTCTGCCATGGTGATTGAAGCATCCTTCTCCTGTGCCAGGCGCAACGCCTCCTCGGCACTCTCGGCAACCACATATCCGCCCTTTGGAAGGTAGTAGGCAGGGATGCGATGTCCCCACCACAACTGACGAGAGATACACCAATCCTTGATATTCTCCATCCAGTGACGATATGTATTCTTGTACTTAACAGGTACAAACTTGATGATATCCTCGAGAACTGCTGTTGTTGCAGGCTTCGCAAGTTCGCTCATCGAGAGGAACCACTGCATAGAGAGCTTTGGCTCGATGGCAACACCTGTACGCTCCGAGTAGCCTACATTATTTGTGTAAGGCTCTACCTTCTCCATAAGACCCGCCTCGGTGAGGTCACCCTCAATAACACGGCGACACTCAAAGCGCTCCATACCTACATACATACCAACCTTGTCGTTGATAGTACCATTGTCGTTGAAGATATCTATAGCCTCCAAGCCATACTTCTCACCAAGCATGTAGTCGTTCACATCGTGTGCAGGGGTCACCTTCAATGCGCCAGTACCAAACTCAAGGTCTACATACTCATCGCGGATGATAGGTATTGAGCGACCTACGAGTGGAACGATAACACGTGCATCGGGGGCAAGGTGCTTGTATCGCTCATCGTTAGGATTGACACATAGCGCCGTATCTCCCAAGATAGTCTCTGGGCGAGTTGTCGCAACAATAATATAGTCGTTGCTATCCTCAATCTTATAGCGTAGGTAGTATAGCTTACCATTTGACTCCTTGTATATTACCTCCTCATCCGAGAGCGCTGTCTGTGCCGATGGATCCCAGTTTACCATGCGCACACCACGGTAGATGCGACCCTTGCGATAGAGATCAACAAATACCTTTAGCACACTCTCCGAGCGCTCCTTGTCCATAGTGAAGCAGGTACGCTCCCAGTCGCACGAAGCGCCAAGCTTGCGAAGCTGCTGAAGGATGATGCCACCATGCTTCTCCTTCCACTCCCAAGCATGCTCCAAGAACTGCTCGCGTGTGAGTGATGACTTGTCGATGCCCTCCTCCTTGAGCTTTGCAACAACCTTTGCCTCTGTAGCAATAGAGGCGTGGTCGGTACCTGGTACCCAGCATGCGTTCTTGCCCTGCATACGTGCGCGGCGGATAAGCACATCCTGCAACGTGTTGTTGAGCATGTGGCCCATGTGCAACATACCTGTTACATTTGGTGGTGGGATTACGATAGTATATGGCTCACGAGCATCAGGCTCCGAGTGAAATAGATTCTCTTTAATCCAGAAATCGTACCACTTTTGTTCGATCTGTTCGGGTGAATATTTGTCTGCTATCTGCATAATATATAGTATTTTAGATTATTTTTCGTTCTGTAATGCTGATGTTTAGGCATACAATCGGACAAAGATAGTAAAAAATGACGAAAAAACAAATAGAATAGGTGGTTAAAGTATTCTATTGTATTCAGATTTTGTAGTCTAAATTATTTTGCTTATCTTTGTTTGATTATACACGCGAAACAACTAAATTTTTATATTATGCAAGAGAAACAACAAATTACATCGCTTCCCGATAACGCATATCGCGAGCTTCGAGATGGCGAGCAGTACAACCCTGTGATGGGTGCTGATCAGACCCCTGTGGAGGTTACTCCATACTCTGTGTCGATAGGTCTGCTTATGGCAGTACTCTTTTCGGCTGCTGCGGCATACCTAGGTCTTAAGGTTGGACAGGTCTTTGAGGCGGCTATTCCTATTGCTATCATCGCAGTAGGTCTTGGTCAGATGCGTGGTAAAAAGAACATGCTAGGACAGAATGTTATCATTCAGTCTATTGGTGCATCTTCGGGTGTTGTTGTTGCTGGTGCTATCTTCACCCTTCCAGCGCTCTACATCCTTGGCCTCGATGCACAGTTCTATCAGGTATTCCTCTCATCATTGCTCGGAGGTGTGCTTGGTATTATATTGATGATTCCTTTTCGCAAGTATTTCGTGAAGGAGATGCACGGCAAGTATCCATTCCCCGAGGCTACAGCTACTACCGAGGTTTTGGTATCTGGCGAGAAGGGTGGTTCACAAGCAAAGATTCTTGTTGCCGCAGGTCTTATAGGTGGTCTCTACGACTTCATTGTCTCTACCTTTGGAGCGTGGGTATCCTCTCTCTCAACGCAGATGTGGGGCTGGGGTAAGGCTTTGGCTGCAAACTTCAAACTTACCTTCGGACTCAACACCTCGGCTGCAGTGCTAGGTCTAGGTTATATCATTGGTCTGAAGTATGCTCTTATCATCGCTGCAGGTTCAGCTCTTGTATGGTTCTTTATCGTACCTCTAGTAGGTTCGTTTGATGGCGCTATGGATGCTGCAGCAATGGTGTCGATGCTTGGTATTACAAATGGCGATATCTTGGCTAACCCAGAGCTAATCTTTACGCCCGAGAACCTATACACCTACATTGGCCGTCCTATTGGTATTGGTGGTATTGCTATGGCGGGTCTTATCGGTATCATTCGTCAGGCAGGTATCATCAAGAGTGCTTTGGTATTGGCCAAGAATGAGTTTTCGAGCAAGCGTAGTAGCGACAATGAGCCTCGTACACAGCTCGATATTCGCATGAAGACTATTCTTACAATCCTTATAGCAACCCTTGCCGCAACACTCTTCTTCTTCCAGTTTGGTGTGTTGGGCGACTGGATACAGACTATCGTAGCCTTGGCTATTGTATTTGTTATTGCATTCTTGTTTACCACTGTTGCTGCAAATGCGATTGCTATTGTAGGTTCAAACCCTGTGTCGGGTATGACATTGATGACCCTTATTCTCTCATCTTTGGTCCTTGTATCTGTAGGTCTTGAGGGTGAGTCGGGTATGATTGCTGCGTTGGTTATTGGTGGTGTGGTATGTACAGCGCTCTCTATGGCTGGTGGTTTTATCACAGACCTTAAGGTAGGCTATTGGCTTGGTACAACACCAAAGAAGCAGCAGACATGGAAGTTTGTAGGTACATTCGTCTCGGCAGCTACCGTAGCTGGCGTTATGATTATCATGAACGACACCTATGGCTTTGTTGGTGAGAATGCGCTTATCGCCCCACAGGCAAATGCTATGGCGGCAGTTATCCAGCCATTGATGATGGGTGGTGTTACACCATGGTTACTCTATGGCATTGGTGCAGGCCTCATCCTTGTTTTGACACTTATCAACGTTCCAGCTCTTCCATTTGCACTAGGTATGTTTATCCCAATGAGCCTAAATGCTCCACTTGTTGTAGGTGGTTTGGTATCATGGGCCGTAAATCGTCATAAGAACCCAGAGCAGGCCAAGGCTAATAACAACCGTGGTACGCTTATCGCATCGGGCTTCATCGCTGGTGGTGCGCTGATGGGTGTTGTAAGTGCTATTCTTGCCTTTGTAGGTGTTGATTGGGTAATTGCTGGTTGGGCAGACTCTATGGGTGCCGTATATCTCGGTATCGTCATGTATGTTGCTATCATGGCATACTTCATTTGGCACTCTCGCCGAGCAAAGATTGAGGAGTAAACAATAGATAAGTTGAAAGAATTAAAATAATAATACTATGGACTTAAAAGAGAGATTTTTGAAATACGTATCATTCGACACACAGTCGGATGAGTCAAGCACAACATTCCCATCTACTAACAAGCAGTTGGTATTGTTGCGTCACCTTAAGGAGGAGCTAGAGGCTATAGGCCTTAAGGAGGTTACTATGGATGAGTATGGCTATGTTATGGCAACGCTTCCTGCATCTAGTGGCATGGAGACAGCCCCTATCATAGGCTTTATCTCACACGTAGATACCGCACCAGATATGAGTGGTGCGAATATCAAGCCTCATGTTTTGGAGAACTATGATGGCCGCGACATCATGCTTGGTAATAATGTGTGGATGCGTGTTGAGGAGTTCCCAGAGTTGTCATTCTTCAAGGGTCACACCCTTATCCACACTGACGGTACTACGCTTCTAGGTGCCGATGATAAGGCTGGTGTTGCGGAGATTGTAACAGCTGTGGAGTGGCTTATGGCACACCCCGAGGTTAAGCATGGCAAGATTCGCGTAGGCTTTACCCCTGATGAGGAGATTGGCCGTGGCGTAGATTACTTCGATGTTAAGAAGTTTGCTGCCGACTTTGCTTATACCATGGATGGCGGTATGGAGGGCGAGTTGGAGTATGAGAACTTCAACGCCGCAGGTGCAAAGATTACCATCGCTGGCCGTAACGTACACCCAGGCATGGCAAAGAATAAGATGATTAACGCCATAGATATCGCATGTGAGCTTAATGGCATGTTGCCTGCCGATCAGCGTCCACAGTTTACGGAGCATTACGAGGGCTTCTTCCACTGCGTGGGTATCAAGGGTTCTGTTGAGGAGGCAGAGATTAACTATATCATCCGCGACCACGACTCGGATAAGTTCGAGCAGAAGAAGCAGCTTATGTGGGATGTTGTAAACTTCCTTCAGCGTAAGTATGGCGAGAAGGTTTTGACTCTTAACATGCGCGACCAGTACTACAACATGCGTAAGATGGTTGAGCCACATCCACAGGTTATCGAGAAGGCGAAGCGTGCTATGATTGAGGCGGGTGTTAAGCCTCTTGTTAAGCCTATTCGTGGTGGTACCGATGGCTCACGTCTATCGTTTATGGGTCTTCCATGTCCAAATCTCTTTACCGGAGGTATGAACTTCCATGGTCGTTATGAGTATGTGTCGCTAACCACCATGCAGAAGGCTATGAATACGATAATCAATTTGGCACGTATCTGGGCCGAGTAATTTCAGCGTGAGGTGGTTATTCTACATAGGTTTAACCACCTCGGGCTGCAAATTGTGAAACACTACTAAATAAAGTTCGATTTTTAACGTTTGCATTATATGAACAATCAATATGGATATATGAGAGTTGCGGCGGCAGTGCCTAGAGTACATATCGCCGATGCACACAGCAACGCTGTGGGAGCTCTTAAGATTATGGAGGATGCCTTTCGTGAGGGTGTTGAGATTGTTGTTATGCCAGAGTTGTCACTTGTGGGATATACCTGCGGTGATATGGTGTTGCAGAAGAAGCTCTTGAGTGATTCGGAGAAGGCTCTTGCATGGCTCATGCAGGAGACTGCAGATATCCCAACAATCGGTATTGTAGGTCTTCCTGTGGTATATGCCGATAGATTGTATAACTGTGCAGCTATCTTTGGTCAGGGACAATTGTGGGGTATAGTTCCAAAGAGCTATATTCCTAACTATGGCGAGTTCTCGGAGCTACGCTGGTGGGTGTCGGGATACTCTATCAAGGATCGTATGATACGCTTTGCGGGTCAGGAGTGTCCTTTTGGTAGCGACCTCTTGTTTGATATCCACGGTGTGGAGTTTGGTGTTGAGATATGTGAGGATATGTGGGTTCCTGTGCCACCATCATCAATGCAGGCAGTGCAGGGTGCAAAGCTTCTCTTTAACCTTTCGGCATCTCCCGAGTCGGTATGTAAGCACGACTATCTCATCTCGCTTATTGCCGAGCAGTCATCACGTACCATGTCGGCATATATCTACGCTTCATCGGGCCATGGTGAGTCATCTAGCGACCTTGTCTTTGCTGGTAATGCTGTTGTTGCGGAGTTGGGTAAGGTGTTGGGTGTCAGCGAGCGTTTTGTGCGTAACGACCGTATGGTTATCGCTGATATTGATGTGGAGTATATCTCTACACGCCGTACAGCACGTAACACCTTCTATTATCCCGAAGCTCCCGAGATGCGCGTTGTGGAGATAGAGGTAGATGAGCTACTTTACAAGGGTGATATTCGCCGCCATATTGAGCCATTATACTTTGTTCCCGAAGATGAGGCATCACGTGGCGTACACTGTCGCGAGGTGTTTGCTATCCAGAGTGCAGGTCTTGCTCAGCGCCTAGAGCATACATCATGCGATACCGTTGTGCTTGGTGTCTCTGGAGGCCTCGACTCTACGTTGGCACTTCTTGCAGTATGTGACACTTATGACCTCTTGGGCCTCGACCGTAAGAATATCATTGGTGTTACCATGCCTGGATTTGGCACTACAGGACGTACATACCAGAATGCCCTTACCATGGTTAAGGAGCTAGGTTGTACCCTTCGTGAGATATCAATCAAGGATGCTTGTGAGCAGCACTTCAAGGATATTGGTCTTAACAAGGAGGAGTGTTCTGTGGCGTATGAGAATTCACAGGCTCGTGAGCGTACACAGATACTTATGGATGTTGCTAATATGTGTGGTGGTATGGTTATCGGCACAGGCGACATGAGTGAGTTGGCTCTTGGCTGGGCAACATACAATGGCGATCAGATGTCGATGTATGGTATCAACTCATCAGTGCCAAAGACAATGGTGAAGTATATGGTAGAGTGGTATGCTAACAACCGCGCCGATGGCGCACTCCGCGAGGCGCTTCTCGATGTTGTTGCTACACCTGTAAGTCCAGAGCTTTTGCCACCTACGGAGGGTGATAATATCGCGCAGAAGACCGAGGATTTGGTAGGCCCATACGACCTTCATGACTTCTTCCTCTACTGTACCTTGCGCCGCCGCTATGCACCTTCAAAGATTGTTATGTTGGCAACTATTGCCTTTGAGGGTGTTCACGACAAGGCAACCATTATCAAGTGGCTCAAGGTATTCTTCCGCCGCTTCTTCTCACAGCAGTTTAAGCGTTCGGCAATGCCTGATGGCCCAAAGGTCGGCTGCGTAGGTCTCTCACCACGAGGTGATTTGCACATGCCTTCTGATGCCCATGAGTGCGCATGGCTACAGGAGTTGGAGGATATAGAGAGTGAACTAGACAATTTATAAACCACTTGTTATGAGGAAGATTGTAGCAATTATTAGCGTTATGCTCGTTGGCGTTGTTACGCTCTCGGCGCAATCCTTGGGTGATATCCTCAAGGGCGCTGCTTCGTCATTAGTCGATGAGGTTACTGGGGGCAAGGCGACAGAGCTGATGCTCCCAGGTACATGGAGCTACAAATCTCCAGCGTTGCATCTTGTGAGTGATGATATCTTGTCAGATGTTGTGGCTAAAGCCGCTGTAGAGAGTGTTGAGTCGAAGTTGGAGAAGGTATACAGCTACGTAGGTATAGTGTCAGGAGCATGCTCCTTCACATTTAATAGTGATGATACCTTCAGTATGGTTTTGGGCAAGCGCACTCTTACGGGAAAGTATATCTATGAAGCATCAACGCATAAGATAACCTTGGAGTTTGCCACATCCCTGCTTAAGCTAGGTTCCATGACAGGATATGCCTATATCGATGGTCAGGATATGGATATTGTCTTTGATTGCAACAAGCTCTATAACTTCCTTACGAAGTTGGGCTCAAAGGTGTCAGCCCTTGGTGGTATAATGAAGATTACCGAGAGCTACGATGGTATGATGCTCGGATTCTCTCTATCAAAGTAGTATGATTATGAAGCGTATATTATTACTCTCTGTTGTTATGGTGTTAGGCTGTGTAGCACCTTTCACCGCCTCGGCGCAGTTCGACCTAGGAAAGGCTTTGGGAGGACTCTTGGGTGCTACGGCAACGCCACAACCTGCGGTATCTCCCTACGATGAGATTCGTGATAATGCTCCCGCGAGGAGTAAGATTCTTGGTACATG
>JAEIGA010005143.1_pt1 | contig 20075 bp, 16 predicted proteins | sample 9270691 | NCBI WGS metagenome assembly JAEIGA01 (sample SAMN17057246, study PRJNA624740) | gut metagenome | biome: biome; isolation source: fecal sample | host: Bos grunniens | place: China: Xizang | collected 2019 | reverse complement strand
GCTCCACCTATTAAAAGTGTATCTTTAATATCAATATTCGCATTAAACATTAAATCGTAATATTTTGTATATTCAAATACTAAATCATTTCTTTTTTCTTCTTCTATAAATGTAGCAGATTCATATCCACTATCTATATTTAACATTCTTACAGGTTCATCATTTTCTAATGTATTATAAATAAGCACTCTACCATATTGAGTATCGTAACTTACTGCACCAACATTTTCTTGTTTTTCTAATACTAATTTTCCAGTTTCAAAATTCATATCCATGTTGTATACCATAATAACTAAACAAACAATAGTTATTAAAATTATAGAAATTATTGATGTTTTATCAAGCTTACATTCAACAAGCGGAATTAAATATAAAAGCACTAACGCTAAAACAAATAAAATATGTACACTACCAAAATTAGGAATTAAATAAAATCCTCCAAAGAAAGTTCCTATTATTCCACCAACTGTTGATATTGCTGATATTTTACCTGAAGTTTTTCCTGCAGTCTCTATTGAATCAATTTTTAATTTTAATATAACTGGTGATAAAACTCCAACTAATAATGATGGTATAAAGAATAATAATATTGTTGATATTATTGCGCCAATTCTAATATCTGTAAATATTTTAGAAACCGCAAGTATTATTGGTGTTTCTACGAAAGGAATAAAAATTACAGAGACAAACGAAAAGACTAATATTGCTTTTAATCTTTTTACAATTTCTTTTTTATCAGCAATAATTCCTCCTATATAATTTCCTATGCTACTACTTAATAATATAATTCCAATTACACTTGTCCAAACTAAATTACTATTTCCAAAATATGGTGATAAGACTCTAGATGCAACAAGTTCTAAAATCATATATACAGCATTAACAACAAATAATATTATTTCAAATCTGTATTTTTTCATGTGTTCTCTCCTTAAAATAAAAAAAACATCAAAAGATTGTCAAAACTTTTGGCAATCTTTTGATTAATTTTATTACATGTTTTTAATTCTTGCAATAGCTTCTAATGTATTTTCTTTTGTTCCAAATGCAGTTAATCTAAAATAACCTTCACCACTTGGTCCAAATCCTACTCCTGGTGTACCAACAACATTCGCTTCATTTAATAACTTATCGAAAAATTCCCATGATGTTACACCGTCTGGTACTTTAAGCCAAATATATGGAGCATTTACCCCGCCATATACTGTATATCCAGCTTCTAATAAACCTTCTTTTATAATTTTTGCATTATTCATATAATATGAAATATTTTCTTTTATTTGTTTTTGTCCTTCTTCACTGTAAATAGCTTCTGCTGCTTTTTGAACAGGATATGATACTCCATTAAATTTTGTTCCTTGTCTTCTATTCCAAAGACCATTTAATGCTACTTCTTTTCCATCCTTTGTATATCCTTTTAATTCTTTAGGAACAACTGCGTAAGCACATCTTATTCCTGTGAATCCAGCTGTTTTTGAAAAACTTCTAAATTCTATTGCAACTTCTTTAGCACCATCTATTTCATAAATTGAATGTGGTACATCTTCTTCAGAAATAAACGCTTCGTATGCTGAATCAAATAGTATTAAAGATTTATTATCTTTTGCATACTTAACCCATTTTGAAAGTTCTTCTTTTGAAAGTGTTGTTCCTGTTGGATTATTTGGAAAACATAGATATATCATATCTGGAACTTCTTTTGGAAGTTCTGGAATAAAATTATTCTCTTTAGTTGCAGGAATATAAATTATTCCATCAAATTTTCCTGTCTCTTTATTAAATGTTTTTCCACGTCCAGCCATTATATTTGTGTCTAAATATACAGGATATACAGGATCTGTTATAGCAACTTTATTGTTTAATCCTAATATATCACCTATATTACCACAATCACATTTAGCTCCATCTGAAATAAATATTTCATCAGGTTCTATATTTACTCCTCTTTTTAAATAATCGTTTTCTACAATTTTTTCTCTTAAAAATCCATATCCTTGTTCAGGTCCATATCCTCTAAATGTTTCTGGATTTCCCATTTCATCAATTGCTTTATGCATTGCATCAATTACTACTGGTACAATTGGTCTTGTTACATCGCCTATACCTAATTTTATAACCCTTTTGTCTGGGTTATTTTTTTGAAATTCCGCTACCTTTTTGGCGATTGTTTGAAAAAGATAACTATCTTGTAAGTTTAAAAAATTTTCATTAATATTAATCATATTTTCCCCCATATGATTTTGAAAATAAAAGAAAGAATAAATTATTATTCTGACTCGCTATTTATATCACTTTAATTACTTTTTTTCAAGTCATATAAAACAAAAATGACGTCACATTTATATGACGCCATTTATTTTTAACTACAATATGTACACAAAATTGTTCTTAATCCAACATCTACATCTAATTTACCAGCTTTATATGCATAATCTAAATTTGAAAATTCTTCTAATAATTTTCTTAAATCTTCTTTCTTAAAATATGATGCTTGTTTTTTATATTTAGTTACCAAAAATGTTTGGTTAGGTTTTAAATTTAATGTATTAACAATATCTTTTTTCATTTCTACTGCCATTACACAAATATATACTTTTTTAAAATGATTATATAAAGTAACTAATATTTTTTGTATAGCTTCTTTTTGATATAGAAGATTATCTAGTATTTCTAATGCTTTATCAATCTTTTTTGTTGCTAAATTATCAGTTAGATCAAATATTACACTTTCAATTTGTTTTACTGCTAAATCGTTAACATCTTGTATTGTAATAGTTCCATTTTCACCTGCATGTTCAATCAATTTTCTAATTTCATTCATTAAACATTGTAGATTTGTTCCTGAAGTTTCTATTAAATAATTTAATGTTAATTCATCACAATTCACTTTATATAAAGAACAAACTGTTTTTAATTTTTTCACAAGTTGAGCTGGTTTTAATTCTTCAATATTACATACCAAACCTTTTTTATCAATTGCTTCAAAAACAACATTCTTATCTGCATCTTGTTCTACAAAAACTAAAATAACAGACTCTTCAATTATGTCATAATTATCTTTTATATATTCAGCAATTTTTTCTTGAATTGGTGAACCTGCTTTTTTTCTTCCATCTTTCTTAAATAAACCTGAATTTTTAACAATAATTAATTTTTTATCATATCCAAATGCTGGCATTTCTATATCTGAAATAAGATTATCAACATTTGTATCGTCTATCATTATGTAATTAATTCCTAAAAGCATTTCACCAAATGTTTTCTTAATTTTATTTAAAACAGTATCTACTAAATATTGCTCTTGCCCATAAAGTAAATATAATGGTTTTAATTCTGTTGAAACGCCTTTAAATAAAGAATCATAATCAATATTCATTCAATTTACCTCATCATTTATTTACTTGATTTTATAACATTTTACTTTAAAAGTCTAGGTAAAAAAAGAAAAAATGCAGTTAATATTAACTGCATTTTAATGTTAATCTATATTAATGAACTTTGTAATAAATCCAATTATTTTTGTCGAATTATTTTTTGCAATCTCTTTTGTCATAGCTTTACCACCGACTGTTAATGATGATACTGCTGCACTAAATAAAAATTGAAGTGATGAATCCATTCCATAATATTCTGTTAATTTAAATGCTATCATAGCACTAATAGCACCACTCAATACACCACATATATCTCCAATTACGTCGGCACAAAAACTAGAAACTTTTGATGAATTCTTAATCATTTTTATAGAAGTTTTAGCACCTTTAATTTTTTTACTTGCTTGTGCATGGAAATCATCTTCATTACCAACTGTAACCGCTACAGCAATCAAGTCAAATACAATACCTATTAATATAACAGCAATTAGTACTATTGCACCAGCTATAATATCCATATTAGCAATTACTGTATTAGATATAAAAGAAAGAACCAATGATATTATAAATGTTATTACAAACACTACAATAATCCAATTATTGCTTCCTTTTTTTGATTTTTCTTTCATTATTTTAATCTTTTCTCCTTCAATAAAAAAATACGGATTTATAGTTTACTTTTAAACTATATATTCGTAATTTTCTTCTAAATAAATATTAAGTTCCATTGGTAGGAATTCGAGTAAATTTTACGGTTTAGGTCTAGCAGAGTTTCTCGGTTTTTCACTGCTCATTACTGATTAGCCGTTTCCGTTTAAGAAAAACCACTATCTTTTGTAGTCGCCAGATCACCACTTAAATCCGTACCTTAATCCCCAAATTCCCAAGCTTACTTATTATTAAAGCAAACATTCTAGAAATTTTCTTTGAGTATCTTTCCTATTATTAGTCTCTTTTGCAACGATTGTTTCATAATCAATTAGTAACAAATATTTGGCCAAATATTCATTATAATTATCGATTAATCCCCAAAACATCACTCAAGACAGTCTTATCATCACATAAAGATTACATATGTGATTTTACCTATTTTAGCTTAAAGCCAAATAAGTCTCATTGAAATCAGGAATCCTCTATATGCCATTATAAAATATCCTAATCTCTTTCCTTATTCAGATCCACGCAAAACTGGGCGTAATGCGCAGGGTCTAAATAGCTTCGACCGATAATACTTTCTAGTAGATTTTTAGCCCCACCCTCATAACAGGAGTATACACTAGAATAATGCACCAATGATGTATTTAATTATAGCAAAAGTTAATTTCTTTTACAAATTCAACTACAACTTCTTTTGAAAAGTTTTAGTTTTCTACAAGCCTACCACTATACATAATTCACTCCACCTCATTTTATCTCTTTTTATCTCACTTTATCTCTCGTTTTCTTATTATGTTTTTCTAATTACAATTATTTCATTTTTATTAAAATTCTTTTCCATATTGACTATATTTTTAGTGAAGAATATAATTAAATTAACATATTAACAAAGAGGTTTATATATATGTATAACGAAAAAGAATTCAAAAGTCATTTAAAAAGTTTAAAAATACGTAAAATTTTATATATGTTAATTTTTAGTTTATTAGGATCTGCTTTAGGAGTAATTATTAGTGATTATATCGTTGATATACTTCTATTTAATCCAATACTTAGAGTAATAATAATATCTATATCAACATTATTCTTCTTTTGGGTTTCAACAATGATAACTTCTACTACAGAAAAAGATGTTCAAGATGGTTACTGGAAACTTGAAGTACTAAACAACTTAAATACAATTTCTAAAAAGATTGAAAATATTCAAGTTCAAACTATATTACCAGAAAATAATCCTATTCAATCAGAAATAATTTCTTCAGAAGATAACCTTTTAGATGTTGTGATTCTTTCTGATAAAAACACAACTTCAGAAGAAGATACAACTTCTGTAGCACCTGAAGAAGCAAATTTATCTTTATCTGATTTAGAAGAAAAATTAGATAAAATTGATGATAAACTAAATTCAATAGAAGAAAATAAATCACAATCAAAATCTGAATAAAAAAATAATCGGTACAATTTCTTGTACCGATTTTTTATTTTTAATAACCTGGTTTTTCTAATAATCTAAACATATTCTTTTTATATTCTTCAACACCTGGTTGATTAAATGGATTAACTCCTAATATATTTCCTGAAATTGCACATGCTTTTTCAAAGAAGTAAATTAATTCTCCTAAGTTTTCTTCATCTAGTCTATCGATTTCTATTACAAAGTTTGGAACATTTCCTGTAACGTGTGCTAAGATTGTTCCTTCCATAGCTTTTGAATTAACATATCCTACTGTTTTTCCTGCTAGGTAATTTAATCCATCTAAGTTTTGATCATCTGGTTGAATTGTAAGTTCTGAAGCATTCTCTCCTATTTTAAGAACTGTTTCCATTAAATCTCTTCTACCATCTTGAATATATTGTCCCATTGAATGTAAGTCTGTTGTTAAATCAACACCTGCTGGGAATATACCTTTTAAATCTTTTCCTTCACTTTCACCATATAATTGTTTCCACCATTCTGTCATAAAGTGTAGTTTTGGTTCATAGTTTGCTAATATTTCAATTGTTTTTCCTGAATCATATAAAAGATTTCTTGCAACTGCATATTTATAACATTCATTATATTGTAAATCTGGATCAGAATATTTATCTTGTGCAATTTTAGCACCTTTCATTAATTTATCTATATCAATTCCTGCTGCAGCGATTGGTAATAATCCAACAGCTGTTAATACTGAAAATCTTCCACCAATATTATCTGGAATTACAAATGTTTCATATTTTTCTTCATTTGCTAATGTTTTTAAAGCTCCTCTTTGTTTATCTGTTGTTACATATATTCTTTTTCTTGCTTCTTCTACACCATATTTTGTTTCTAATACTTCTCTAAATACTCTAAAAGCAATAGCTGGTTCTGTTGTTGTTCCTGATTTTGAAATAACATTAATTGATATATCTTTATCAGCAACAAATTCTAATAAATCATTCATATATACTGGACTTAAATTATTTCCTGCATATACAATTTGTGGTGTTTTTCTTTTTCCTTCAGGCATACTGTTATAAAAGCTGTGTGTTAATGCATCTATAACAGCTCTTGCTCCTAAGTAAGAACCACCAATTCCAATTACAACTAATACATCAGAATCTTTTTGGATTTTTTTAGCAGCTTTTTTTATTCTAGCAAATTCTTCTTTATCATAATTTGTAGGAAGTTCAATCCATCCTAAAAATTCTTTTTCATCATTTGCTTTTTCATGTAATTCGTTATGAATTGCCACAACTTTTTCAGCATATGTGTTAATTACTTTTTCTTCAATGCTTGAGTTTTCAAAATTAAATTTTACCACTTTAAACCTCCTAAAAATCTTATATAGATTTTATTTTTTAATTTTTACATGTTTGATTATATCACAACGAAAATAAATTTCATATGTTTTTTATGTGAAATTTTAAGCGCAATTTTATGTCTTTAAAACAATAATATTTCACAAACTTTCTATTTTATTTCAATTGATTTTATTTATATTTTAGGGTAATATAGATATATATTTATTTACAAAAGGAGTATTGATTTTATGGCATTTGACGGATTTATTACTAAAAGTATAATTACAGAATTAAAACAAACTATTATAGGAGCCAAAGTTAATAAAGTTTATGAACCAACTAAGACTGATGTTGTTCTTAGTCTTTATAATAATGGAGAAAATTATCTTCTTAATCTTTGTGCTAACCCTGAATTTTGTAGAATTCATTTAACAAATTATTCAAAACCTAACCCACAAAATGCATATAACTTCTGTATGCTTCTTAGAAAATATTTAATGGGTGGAAGAATTATAAATATTTCCAACTTTGATTTAGAAAGAACTGTTGAGATACAATTTGAATGTTATAACGATCTTAATGATTTAGTTGTTAGAAAACTTTTTATTGAAATTATGAGTAGACAATCTAATATTATATTAACTAACGATAAAAATATTATTATTGATACTTTAAAACATTCTGATTTAAGTTCTAGAGAACTTTTACCAGCTCACGAATACACATTCGCACCTATTAATAAAATAAGCTTTTTAAATTTAAATTCATTCGATGAATTTTTTGAAATATTCGAAAAAGAAACTTCTTCTCTTGAAAACGTTTCTCTTTCAAAATTCTTTACAAATACTTTTATTGGATTTAGTAAACCTTTTATAAAAGAAAATTTAGAAATAATGCATATCTCAGATATCGAATATTCTAAAGAAGACATAGAGAAAATTTATAATCATATAAAAGAAATCATTTCTTTTATGGGAACAGATAAAGTTAGTTGTAAAGAAATCGGTTCAAAAGATTATACTTTAGTTTCTAATAAAATGATGGAAGAATCTAAATCTATAAATCATTTTATTGACGAATTTTATTTTAACAAAGAACAAAATTCATTATTTGTTAACTCAAGAAATAATCTTTTAAAAATCGTATCATCATCACTTAAAAAGACATATAAAAAACTTGAAAACATCAATCAAAAACTTAAAGAATGTGATGATATGGATAAATTTAGATTATATGGTGAACTTTTAACAGCAAATCTATATAAATTCAACTCAAATACTAACATAGCATCAGCTACTGTTGATAATTACTATAATAACAATGAACCAATCACTATACCTCTTGATATTAGTTTAAATGTTCAAAAAAATATTGAAAAATATTTTAAAAAATATAACAAATTAAAAAATGCTCTTTCTATTGTTTCTCTTCAAAAGAAAGAAGCTGAAAAAGAACTAGATTATATCGAAAGTATTGTTTTCAATTTAAGTAACGCCAGAACTTTAAATGATATTAATGGAGTTTATGAAGAAATTGCGGAAAACGTTTCAACTAAAAAAGCAATTGCAAAACAAGAAAAAAATAAAAATATTAAAAAGAAATCTTCTAGTGAAATTATTGAATTTGAAACTCAAACTATTGATGGTTATACTGTATATATTGGAAAAAACAATATGCAAAATGATTATATTAGTTTAAGACTTGCAAATCCAAATGATATTTGGTTCCATACACAAAAAATACATGGTAGTCACGTATTACTTAGAAATTCTGAAAATCAAGAAATTGATGATATTCCTGAAAATGTACTTTTCAACTGTGCTAAACTTGCAAAAGAAAACAGCAAAGCTTCAACTAGTTTAAATATTTCTGTTGATTACTGCTATGCTAAATTTGTAAAAAAAGCATCTGGCGCTAGACCAGGTATGGTTATCTATAATAACTTTAAAACAATTATTGTTAAATAAATAAAAAGCACTTCATTTTTTTGAAGTGCTTTATTATTTTCCTATTTATTTATTAATTCAAATGTATCTTTTGCTATCATTAGTTCTTCATTTGTTGGAACTACATATAATTTTACCTTAGAATCATCTGCTGATATACAAGTTTCTTTTCCTCTAACATTATTCTTTTCTAAATCTAATTTTACTCCAAATGGTTCTAGATATTTACAAATTCTTATTCTTGCATCTATACCATTTTCTCCTACTCCACCAGCAAATGTTACTACATCTAATCCACCTAATGAAATAATATATTGTCCAATATATTGAGCAATTTTATATGCTTGTGATTCAAGTGTAAGTATTGATCTTTGGTCTCCCATATTGTATCCATCTTCAACATCTTTGAAATCAGATGATACTCCAGATACTCCCCATGCTCCAGATTGTTTATTTAATATTTCTTCCATATCTTCTGGACCAAGATTATCTCTTTTCATTATATATGGAATTATAGCTGGATCTATATCTCCACATCTTGTCGCCATAGGAATACCAGCAAGAGGTGTTAATCCCATTGATGTATCCATTGATTTTCCACTATCTATAGCACAAATTGAAGCTCCTTGTCCTAAGTGACAGTTAATAACTTTTAAATCTTTATTATCTAAAATTTCTGAAATTCTTTGTGATACATATCTATGACTTGTACCATGAAAACCATATTTTCTAATTTTATAACTTGTGTAATATCTATATGGTATTTGATATACATATGCTTTAGCTGGCATTGTTTGATGAAAAGCTGTATCAAATACTGCTACCATTGGAATATTTGGTAATACATTTTTAGCAGCTCTTATTCCTGCTACTCCAGCTGGATTATGAAGTGGTGCTAAATCAATACATTTTTCAATTTCTTCAATAACTTTATCATCTATTAATACAGATTCACTAAACATTTCTCCACCATGAACTATTCTGTGTCCAATAGCTCCAATTTCTTCTAGTGAATTAATTACTTCATATTCTGGTTTTAATAATACTTCTAAAACAAATTCTATAGCTTCATCGTAATCTCTTGCGATGTGTAATAATTCTTCTTTTTTACCTCTTACATTTAATTTAAGAGTTGTTTTCATTCCTCCAATTCTTTCAAAATTTCCTTTTGCCATTACTTCATTGTTGTCCATGTTAATTAATTGAAATTTTAAAGATGAACTTCCACAATTTAAAACTAAAATTTTCATATAACATCCTTTCTAGATTTTTAATCTATCATTTTTTCCTTACTAATTTTAACATTATTTATTATTGCATTCAATTACAATTATATTATATTTTTCCAAAAAAATACCTTGGAAAAATCCAAGGTATTAATTGTTATTTTGTTAATTCATAAGCATCTTTTGCAATAATTAATTCTTCGTTTGTAGGTATTATATAAACCATTACTCTAGAATCTTCTGTTGAGATTAATCTTTCTTCTCCTCTTACAAGATTCTTTTGTTTATCCATCTTAACACCAAAGCATTCTAAATAATTGCAAATTCTTTCTCTTTCTTCTACACCATTTTCACCGATACCACCAGCGAATGTAATTGCATCTACACCACCTAATGTAACAACAAATTTAGCAATGTATTGAGCAATAATATAAGCTCTACTTTCTAATGCTAATATTGATCTTTCGTCACCTTTAGCAGCTTCTCTTTCAATATCTCTAAAATCTGTTGAAACTCCAGATACTCCCCATGCACCAGATTCTTTGTTTAAAATCTTTAACATTTCATCTGGTTTAACATCATATAATTTCATTACAGTTGGAATAATAGATGGATCAACGTCACCACATCTTGTTCCCATTGGTATACCAGCAAGTGGTGTTAATCCCATTGTTGTATCCATTGATTTTCCTTCTTTAATAGCACAAAGTGATGCACCTTGTCCTAAATGGCAGTTAATAATTCTTAAATCTGATCTTCCTGTAATTTCAGCTAATCTACCAGCTACATATCTATGACTAATTCCATGGAATCCATATTTTCTTATTCTATGTTCTTCATAATATTTATATGGTAATTGATATATAAATGCTTTTTCATCCATTGTTTGATGAAATGCTGTATCAAATACTGCTACCATTGGAGTATTTGGTAATAATTTTTTACAAGCTGTAATACCAGCAAGACCTGCTGGGTTATGTAATGGTGCTAATTTTATACTATCTTTTATAGCTGCAATTACTTCATCGTTAATTACAACTGAATTTTTAAATTTTTCTCCACCATGAACTATTCTATGTCCAACAGCTCCGATTTCATCCAAAGAACCAATTACATTATGTTCTGGACTTGTTAATAATCTTAAAATATAAGAAATTGCTTCTTCAAAGTTTCTAGCTGGATGTTCAATTTCTGTTTTATTTCCTCTTACATTAAAACGTAATGAAGATCTTGAACCTCCAATTCTATCATAGTGTCCTTTCATTATTCTTTCATTTTTTTCCATGTCTAATACTTGACATTTAAGTGATGAACTTCCGCAGTTTAAAACTAATACTTTCATTAGTTATTCCCCCTTTAATATTTTCTCTTTTTTGGGCAGCCTATTGCTGCTTAGCTATTAAATAGCACTTAGAAATTATATTATATTTAGTCCTGCTAAAATTATAATTTAAACTTCTTGTCTTTGGATTTTCTTCCAAAATATAAATAACTCTATGTAAATTAGTTTTATTAGTAAATTAACTTACATAGAATTAATACACCTAATATATAAATCAAATTGTATCATTTTTTGTGTATTTTGTAAATTCTATGTGAATTAAGACAAAAACATGGCACATTTTATGTCTGTGCCATGCTGTTTTTCATTATTAAATTGATTCAACAATAAGTTTATTGTCTCTAGCTATAACCATTTCTTCATCTGTTGGAATAATGTAAGCTAAAACTTTTGATGCATCAGTAGATATTTTTAATTCTTCTGATTTAACATTGTTTTTATCTAAATCAATATCTAATCCCATCCAAGCTAAATTTTCACAAATTTTCTTTCTTATATTTATTTGGTTTTCACCAATTCCTCCTGTAAATACGATTGCATCTACACCTTTTAAAGAAACTGCATATTTAGCAACGAATTGAGCAATTATTTTTGTAAACACTTCAATAGCTACTTTTGCTTTTGGTTTATCTTCTTCATATGAAGCAAGTTCAATTTCTCTGAAGTCAGGATTTAAACCTGTCATTCCATATAATCCAGATTTTTTATTTAATAATGTATTAACTTCTTTTGCTGTTAATCCTTCTCTATCCATAATTTCTGTTACTACAGATGGATCTAAATCTCCAGAACGAGTAACCATTGCAATACCACCAAGTGGAGAAAGTCCCATTGATGTATCAATTGATTTTCCACCATCAACAGCACAAATAGATGCTCCTTGTCCTAAATGACATGTAACTATTTTTAAATCTTCAACTGGTTTTCCAACAAGTTCAGCACATCTTCTTGAAACATATAAATGGCTTGTACCATGGAATCCATATTTTCTTATTCTATATTTTTCATAATATTCATAAGGTATTGGATATAAGTAATTTTCTTCTGGCATTGTTTGATGGAATGCTGTATCAAATGTTGCTGTCATAGGAACTCCTGGCATAGCTGCTTGGCATGCTTTAATTCCTAATATAGCTGCTGGGTTATGAAGTGGAGCAAGAGCTGCACAATCTTCAATTTTAGCAATTACATCATCATCAATTAATACTGATTTATCAAATAATTCTCCACCATGAACAACTCTATGTCCTACTGAAGAAATTTCAGATAAGTCTTTAATTACTCCATAATCTTTATGAACTAATTCACCTAAAACTATTTTTAAAGCTTCTTCATGATTCATAACTGGAGTTTTTGTAACATATTTTTCACCATTTACTTTATGTGTAACAAATGATTCTTGTTCTCCAATTCTTTCAAAATTTCCTTTTGCTAAAACTTTCTCATCATTCATATCAATTAATTGATATTTTAATGATGAACTTCCGCAGTTAACTACTAATACTTTCATGTATTTCCTCCTAAAATTAATTATTTATAATTATTCACTCAAGTGAATACCTGTTATCATTGAAAAAACAATTCGTGTAAAACCAATTGCTATACCTAATACAACAAAATTTATGAAATACTTTGCAACTTTATTTGTAGGTATAACTTCTTTTTCTACAAATGGTTTTAATTTCTTCATATAGATATACATCAAATATGTCAAATAAATTGTTATTACAGTATATGATCTACCACGTTCTAAATAATGCCATATATCTTTAACATAATCTGATGGATATAAAGTACTACAAAAACAAGTTATAACTCTCGAAAAAAACATTATTAATGGAACATGTATACCAATCATTAATGCTAATTGTATTTTTCTTTTTTCAACAGTATTAGATGCAACTGCTGAAATTATTAAAAATAGTATCAATCCAATAAGAAATGTACCAATCGATAATAAATCAAAAGCAGCTACAATTTCTTTTCCTAACAAAGAAATTCCTACATATAATGCTAGATAAAACATAACCACAACATCTATTAATGCTATCCCTCTTTTTTTATTCTCTTTATCCATTGTATACCTCTTTGCAATATTAAAAATTATTTATCTTGTGCTTGAACAGCAGTTATAGCAACAACACCTGCTACATCTTCTGCTGAGCATCCTCTTGATAAATCATTAACTGGTCTTGCAATACCTTGGCAAAGTGGTCCATATGCTTCTGCTTTTGCAAGTCTTTGTGTTAATTTATATCCTATATTACCTGCATTTAAATCTGGGAATATTAATGTGTTTGCACATCCAGCGATTTCACTGTTTGGAGCTTTTGATTTTCCAACTGATGGAACGATAGCAGCATCAAGTTGCATTTCTCCATCAACTTTTAATTCTGGATAATTTGTTTTTACAATATTTGTTGCATCTATAACTTTTTGTGTTAATTCTGATTTTGCACTACCCATTGTTGAATAAGAAAGCATTGCTACTTTTGATTCTTTTCCAACTAATTTTTCAAAACTTTGGCTTGATGAAGCTGCTATTTCAGCTAATTGTTCTGCATTTGGATTTTCGTTTAATCCACAATCTCCAAATACAAATACTCCATCTTCTCCATATTCGCAATTAGGTACTACCATTAAAAAGAAGGCTGATACTAGTTTTGTTCCTGGAGCTGTTTTTAAAATTTGAAGTGCTGGTCTTAAAGTATCTGATGTTGAATGAATAGCTCCTGATACTAATCCATCAGCATCATTCATTTTAACCATCATCATACCAAAATACACTTCATCTTTAACTAACTCTTGAGCTTGTTCTAGTGTCATGCCTTTTTCTTTTCTTAAATCATATAATTTTTCAGCATATTCAGCTGCTTTATCTGATTTTAATGGATCAACAATAATTGCTTTTGATACATCTATATTATTTTCACCAGCCATTGCTTTAATAGAATCTTCATTTCCTACTAAAACAACTTCAGCATAAGCTTCGCTTAAAGCGATTTCTGCAGCTTTAAGAATTCTTACATCAGAAGCTTCTGGTAATACTATTTTCTTAATATCTTTTCTTGCTCTTTCTTTAATTGTACTAATAAAATCCATTTTATTTCTCCTCTCTATCATGTGTATTTCTCACGTAGTTATTATATAAAATTCTAACCTTAAAGTCAATCTACTACGGCTTATTTACCCGAAAAAAGAAGGAGTTTTTTTCTCCTTCCTTTACATTTTATTTCTTATTATTTTTATATTCTTTACAATACATCTTAACTGGGCAATCTTCACATTTTGGTTTTCTTGCATCGCAAATATTTCTACCATGCCATACAAGTAAATGATTAACATCATAATACATTTCTTTAGGAATTTGCTTTAACAAATCTTGTTCTATTTTCTCTGGTTCTGTTTCTTTTGAAAAACCTATTCTATTAGAAATCCTTTTTGCATGAGTATCAACCGCAATACCTTGTGGATCATGAAAAGCTTCAAGCATTACAACATTAGCTGATTTTCTACCAACGCCTGGCAAACTTTGTAAATCTGTCATATTATTTGGAACTTTTCCATCAAACTTTTCAAGTAATATTTTACTTGTTGCAATTATGTTTTTAGCTTTTGTTTTATAAAAACCACATGGATGTATTATACTTTCTAATTCTTCTTGATCTATACATGCCATTTTCTCTGGCGTATTATATTTCGAAAACAAATTAGGTGTAGTTTTATTTACCCTTTCATCGGTACATTGAGCAGCTAACATAACAGAAACCATCATTTCAAATGGTGTTGTAAAATCCAAACTACAAACAGCATCTGGATAATAATCTTTTAATATTTTAATTATTTCAACTGCTTCTTTTTTTGTTTTCATATATTCACCTATTCTACTATTGTTCCTGTTACAACTTCAGTTTTATTTGTTTTCTTTGGTGCTTTAAAAATTGAAACTATTTTATATAAACCATATGAATTTAATAAAAATTCAATTAATCTGCCTAAGTATGGAACTAATAATACTCCATTAAATAAAGCTATTAACACAACAGATAAAAGAACTACTTTCATTACAGTTGGTTCTTTGAATGTTTTTTGAGCAATTACAACTATTGCTGCTGGAACACTTATTAATAATGCTAATATATATAAGAATAAAAGTAATAATCCTATTGGTAATCCAATGATTGTTAACATGATTAATACAGCTGCTAACGGTGTTATGATTACATATAATATACCAATTATTATGCTTGCAAAATAATTTTCATTTTCATCATTTCTATTTTTAAATATAAATGCAAATATCAATGCTAATACAACTGATGTAGATATACTAACAATTTTTCCTAATGTTATAAATGTATTAGTAACTTTTTCTCCAATAGCTGTTAATTCAGCTTCTTGTTCTTCTAAATTAAGATCTGTTTTAAATGATACAGCTTTTTCTTTAATATCATTACTTGCATCTAATGTTCCTGAATAAGCAATGTTTCTCGCAACTTTAGTGAATAATCCTCCGCCTATTGTTGTATTACTTGCTGCAGAAACTAAATCTCTATTTATTGAGCCTTTAATTGCTACATTTGTTCCAGCTACTTTAACATCTCTTTCAACATAAGCGTTTTCGCCAAGTGTAAAGTTTGTTACAAATGCATATAAATCTTGACATTCACCATTTACAACAGCATTCTCTCCTAAAAGATAAATTGTACCAGAAACATTTGCCTCTATTGTTACACTATTTCCTCCAATAAAAGCGTTTCCTAAAACAACAACATCTTTTCCTATTTCAACGTTTTGACCCAAGATATAAACGTTACCATTTACTGATTCTTCTAGTTTAACGTTATCTTCGAAGATATACTTATCTCCTTCAAAATATCCAGTGTCTGGACCTTCAAATGGATTTACTACTTGTTGAGTTGTTTTATCATTTGTTGAAGTAGTTCCATCAACAATAACTTCTCCACGAATAGGATTTTTTGTTTCTGTTTTACTTTGAGCATTCATTGTACTTGGATCCATTTGTTTAAGTAAACTTTCTAAAGTTGTTGCATTTACAACTACTGAAAGACTCATTACAATCGCAAGTATACACACTAAAACTTTAATTGTTTTTTTCATCATCTGTTTTCTCCTTTTCTTATTTTAAACTTTGAACAGCTTCTTTTAAGTTTTCCGCTGTTATTAAATAATTACCAGCAACTAATATATTAGCACCAGCTTCTTTCGCAAGTTCAGCTGTTTCACCGTTAATTCCACCATCAACTTCGATATCTATATCAATACCATTTTCATCAATATATTTCTTTAATTCTCTTACTTTATCTAAAGTCTCTGGTATTAATTTTTGTCCACCTTTACCAGGAACAACAGTCATTACTAATACCATATGTATTTGTGAAAGATAAGGTTTTATATCTTCTAAACTTGTATCTGGACTAATTGATATACCAACTTTTGTTCCGTTATCTTTTATTTGTTCTATTATATTTTTTGTTCTTTCTTCTGTTTTTGTAGCTTCAATATGAAATGTTAAAAATTCTGGTTCAAGCATTAAATATTCATCCATAAACTCTTCTACATTTTCAACCATTAAATGAACATCTAATCCTAAATTTGATATATGAGATATTGTTAAAGCATAATCTTTCATTACGCTAGTTGTGTCTTTTTCAACAAATTTCCCATCCATAACATCTATATGAAAATAATTAATTTTTGCAACTTCTAAATCATAAAACATTTGAGTTGCATTATCTTTTTCTACTGTTAATATTGACGCTGAAACTTCTGCCATATTAATTCCTCCTTAATCTTAATAATGAGGCATGATTACATGCCTCATTATACTAAACTAATTAATTTACCTTTACAACTTGATTTCCTTTATTAAAGTCAACTCTTTGAGTAAATTCTGTTACTCCATTTACTTTAACTTTTAATTCACTTACTCCTGAAGCAGTCCATGTTTTTGTAATATCTGTTTTTGTTAATGGATATGATTCACTTAAAATTATATCATCACCAACTTCTATTACAACTGTTGCTTTTTCTACCTCTGTTGTAGGTGGTGTTGTTGTATTTGCATCTGTATTTGTATTTGGTTTTTCAGGCTCTGTATATTTCATTAAAGATTTTAAATTAACATTAATTGTAAGTGTTGATTTTGCAGGTTGTTTATTAACAACAATTTCTATTGTTTCACCCTCTTTAACAGTTTTTCCATCTGGAATACTTTGTGATATAACAACTCCATCTGATTTTGATAAGTTTTCTGTATATCTAACATTTACAAGTAAGTTTAATGCTCTAATTGTATCTACTGCTGCTGATTCTGTTTCGTTTAAAACATTTGGTACTATTACATCTTTAAACGCACTACCTTTACTTACAACTAAATTTACAACTGTAGCTGCAGTCATTTCTTCACCTTGTTCAGGATCAACTGAAATAACTATACCAGCTTGAACTTCTTCATTATTTTCTTCAGTAATTACATATTCAACTTCTAAAGAATCAAGTTCAGCTTTAACATCTTCAATCTTTTTACCTTCTATTTTTTTAGGTAAAGTTACTATTTTTTGTCCTTTACTAATTGTTAAAGTAATTTCTTGAGAAAGATTATATTTAAATTCTGTATCTCTATATTCTGGAGTTTGAGAAACTACATAACCTTCTTCAACTTCATCATTATATTCTTCTTTAATTTTAATATTTTTAAATCCTAACTCATTTAATTGTTTAACGGCATCTTCTTTCTTTATTCTTTCTGCACCGTTAACACCTGAAACATTAGGTATTACTAATTGTTCTGGTCTCTTTGTTAATAGATTAATTGTTGTATACATTGCTCCAACAAATAATGCTATACAAACAACTACAATTAAAAGATACATTGCCCATTTATTTTTTTCAAAGAAAGCTTTTACTTTATTTGTTGATTTAGCTTTTTTTGAAGAATCTTCACCAATTTTTGGAGCTTTTCTATCATTGCTTTTTTCCATCTCAATTTCATAAAGAGTTGGAATTTTTTGTGTTGGTGAATCATCTGATCTTGTTGCTAACACTACAAAATCTTCATTTGGTCTTTTTAACGCAATAGTTAAATCTTTTATCATTTCTGATGCATTTTGATATCTTAAATTTGGATCTTTTTGCATTGCTTTTAAAATTATTCTATTAATACTAATAGGAATATTTTCATTATATCTCATTGGATCAGTTGGTTCTTCTTGTACTTGTTTTAAAGCAACTGATACTGGTGTATCTGCATCAAATGGAACTCTTGCTGTTAACATTTCATACATTACAATACCTAATGAATATAAGTCTGATTTAGCATCTGTAAATCCACCTCTTGCATGTTCAGGTGAAAAATAATGTACTGAACCAATTGTTGTTCCAAATGCAGTAATTGTAGAATTTGATACAGCTTTTGCTATACCAAAATCTGTTACTTTAGCCATACCATCTTCTGTTATTATTATATTATGTGGTTTTATATCTCTATGTATTATACTATTTTTATGTGCAATATCTAATGCTGAAGCTATTTGAATAGCTATATTTACTGACCATTTCCAAGAAAGAATACCATCTTCTGTTATTATTTCTTTTAATGTTTTTCCTTGAATTAATTCCATTACTATATAGTAAAGATTATCTTCAGAACATACATCATATATTTGCACAATATTTGGATGAGCTAAAGCAGCTGCTGATTGTGCTTCTGTATTAAATTTTTTAATAAATTCACTATCTGTTGTAAATTCATCTTTTAATATTTTAATCGCTACATATCTATTAAGCACATGACATTTTGCTTTATAAACAGTTGCCATTCCACCGTTTCCGATTTTTTCTAATATTTCATATCTATTATTTAACATTTTTCCTATAAGATTCATATCTATCTCTCCTTAGTTTCCTCACCAATTTCGATATTATCTACTATTATTACTGTTATATTGTCATGTCCACCCATATTATTAGCATTTTTAATTAATGCTTCAACTGGCTTTTCTGGATTTTTTAATAACAATCCATATATTTCATTATCTCTTAACATATTTGTTAATCCATCTGAACACATTAGTAAAATATCATCTTTTAAAAAACCTTTACATATTAAATCTGGTTCAACAAGTGAGTTGCATCCTAATGCTTTCATAAGCATATTTTTCTTTGGATGATTATAGGCTTCTTCTTTTGTTATTGTTCCTTCTTTTACTAGTTTCTCAACATAACTATGATCACTTGTAAGTTTTCTCATAAAGTTTTTTCTAATTCTATAAACTCTACTGTCTCCAACATGTCCTATAAATACTTTATTATTGTATATTAAACAAGCATCCAATGTTGTTCCCATATCTTGAAGTGATATATCTTCTCTCGCTTTTTGATATACAACCATATTTGCATATTCTATTGCTGCTTTTAATAATTGTAAAATACTTTCTCTATCTTTTTTAGTTTTTCTAAAATTATTAAATACAAAATTTTTAACACTTTTAACAGCTAATGAACTTGCCACTTCGCCGCCTTTATATCCTCCCATACCATCTGCAAGAATATAAAGTTTAATTTCGTCCTTTTTTAAATCTGATACATAGAAACTATCTTGATTCATTTCACGAGATCTTCCTATATCAGATTTAGCCATAATTCTCACTTTGCCTCACCTCACTTATTGCTTTAAATTTTGTTTTCTAAGTTGACCACATGCAGCAGAAATATCAGAACCTAATTCTCTTCTAATTGTTGC
>JAEIGA010005142.1_pt1 | contig 20080 bp, 13 predicted proteins | sample 9270691 | NCBI WGS metagenome assembly JAEIGA01 (sample SAMN17057246, study PRJNA624740) | gut metagenome | biome: biome; isolation source: fecal sample | host: Bos grunniens | place: China: Xizang | collected 2019 | reverse complement strand
CTGACGTGAATCAAAATATCGGCGCATCAGGATCGCTGCCGACAGTTGAGACGCCTTTTTATCTGATGACAGCTGGGCCACGACAGTATCAAAGGATCTGAGATATTCCTCTCTATCTTTCTGCCTGCGGTTAAGAACATAGTGCACTCCCTGTATAATACCATAAATGACTGCACTGATGACCACTGTTATCGAAATGAGCTGTAGAAGGTCTGAAAATGTCATAATATCCGGCTAAATATTAAATAGAAAGACAAATATCGGCAAAATCCTCAATTATCACCACTGTCTTCAGGAGACAACTACTATTTTTATCGTATCTGATTTTCCTTCACTCCACGCCTTGATTTCAGACTCGCCAACTTCCAAAGCACGGACAGTTCCATTCTCAACCGAAGCCACACTTATATCAGACGAGGTCCATTCTACAACTGCAAAGGTAGCATTCTCCGGCATAATGCTTACTGACAGCACCAAAGTATCGCCTTTAGCAATTACCACAGCAGGCTCACTGTTGTCAATGGTAACAGACTGAACGGAGATTGGCTTGACATTCAACAAGCACCTGCCGACCTTATTACCAGAATACGCCAGAATAGAAGCCGACCCAGGGTACAGAGCTACGACCTGGCCGTCTGCAACAGAAGCAACAGAGGGGTCAGAAGACTCCCAAACGACAGGTCCATCACATTCGTCAGTAACGGACAATGTGGCTGTCTCCCCTATAATCAGTTCCAGGGCTGAGCAAGAGAGACCTAATGTACCATCGCTGACAGAGATAAAACATTTTGCTTGCTTGTCACCGGCTTCAGCATAAATTTCCGCCGTACCGACACTAATGGCCTTGACATTTCCATCATTGACAGAAACGATGTTCTCATTAGAACTCCGCCAAATAGGCTTGACAACATCTGTCAGATATACAGGCGCAACTTCAGCAGAAAGACGCATTTCATCTCCGACATTCAACTCTACAGTTTCTGGGGATATATGTAATCCTTCTACTGTATACGAAAGCGCTTTTACCAGAATATCCGTTTGAATCGTAGACTTGCCATAGTTGGCGGAAATTGTAGCCTCACCAGGAGAAACGGCATAAAGAACACCGGATTCACTTACTAATGCCACTGAGGTATTAGATGAATGCCAAATGGCATCCGCATGCCTATTGTCTGGAAGCAGGACAACTTCGAACTGAAAAGATTCGCCAACAAATATTTCATGTATTTCTTCAGAAAATGACATGCTGACATCCCCGGTCTCAGCGGGCGGAACCAAACTGCATGATGCCAGAATTACGATATTTAGCGCGTAAATCAACTTATTTATAATCCTCATTTTCTTCTATATTATTCAGTTCCGATAATATTATCCATTATATAGTCTATATCAGTAAAGGCGTCACCGATATTCGAATTGACTGTTGTGTATTCCCAACCGCTCAGATTATTCCAATTACCTTCGCCAAAGACTATAAGCCTCTTGCTCTCCGGCAAGCTGTCCCATGTTGCTTTTAAAGAAGACAGAGACATGCTGCCTTGATAATCCTCATCTGACCAAATTATAATTATATTTCTATCGGTTTCCGGATTTCCTGACCAATCCATCTTATCGATAGACGAAGATATCGCCTCAAGACCTATTTCACGATCGCCACCTCCTGTATAAAGTCCGGATATATAATTCTGAAGAGCAGCAGATTCATCAGGCAATGAATACATAGGACTGCTCCAGAATTTTTCTCCAATTCCTTGGAATCCTATAACATTTGCACGCAAAGAGGATATGCCATAGCTTTCTTCATTGTATGCATCGCTCATCAGGCTATAAAAGTTAACAGCATTATTCTTTACAGTTGAAATGCATGTATCCATACTGCCAGAGCAATCGATACAGAAACCTATAGAAATATTAAACTCAAATCCGTTCAAAACCTTGGAACCATTCGTATAATAGTTATCGAAGACATATATTGCAGGCCGTACAATATATTCCCCAAACGGTTTGATGTCATATATTCCAAAACGATGATTCGAAGGAGTTGTTATATAGTGCAACCTGTTGCTTTCCTTATATTTCTTATCCTTATCACCATCTTTGGACTCCACAACCAATGCAGGTTTTATATCAATGAACTTGCAGAGCAGTCCGTCAGTAAGGGAATATTCAGCATTATATAGGCCAGCCTTCATACTTACAGCCTCGGTCTGAATAGAATCCTCGTCAAGCACCGGCAATAACGGCCACTCTAAGCTCAACAAATCAAACTCTGCAAAAGGCCACTTATTATAAATCAGATTCTGGCGTTTGAAAAGCTGGACAACAAACTCACCCGAGACTTCTGCACCTAAACCGAAACTCAACTTAGGATTCATTATCCAAATATCGGGATTTTGCTGATTATTGATTTCAAATGGGCAATCAGCACTTAGAGATATGCCTAATTCAGGAGATAAAGCCAATGCCACCCTCCTCGTATAAATTCCCAGACCTAAATCTACCGGAGTCGATATGTCGAGCTTTACGGAACCATCTATTTCCAAACCTGTTATAAAATCATTACTTGAATTATTGGAACAACCAGATTCAGACAACTGCCCACGATCTGTCCAACCCCATGTACCGGAAATAGTTTTACTAAAAGCGACTGAAGCCGAGCCTTCCAAATAAGTTTCCAATGTAGTTTCTATTGACATATACGGCCTTAAAATCACCGGACCAATTTGACAAATCGGCAGCTTTATTTCTTTAGGCTTCATCAAAGTAAGGGGCGCCGGCATAAGGGGCAGCTTAGCTGTACCTGCAATCTCCCCAGCAAACGTAGTGGATGGAGTAAGAGACACTTCATAAGTATTATTCTTCAGACTGACATTAAAAGTCAAGTCAGCATTAAAAGCCAACTTACCTAATACACTTACTTCCCAACCTTTGGAGTCAAGATCTCCGAACTGTGTCCCCAGCTGAAAGGTCAATCCGCTATCCGAGCCTATTTCTGCTCTCGTAAGATCGGAATCATCATCTTCTACCCCAAGCAACAAAGGAATTGACGATGTCAGTTCCAACGTCTTAAACAGCTCATCTAGCATAGCTACTGTAGTAGTACACTTAATGACATCTCCTTCTACCTGATAGTCCAATATGACATTTCCAAGGCCATACGGGGTTTTCTCGCTTATACCTGATGAAATCATGGCTCCCGCATGGCAATACTCCTTAGGGAATGCATCGCTTCTGAAATATAGAATAGAGTCCTGCTCAACCGTAATCAGACATTCCTCTAGATCCTTATCATCCAAGACGAAAACATCGTCATTAAATTGATAGGTTACACAATAGGTCTCATCCTCGACTGTTACAGGAAAAGACTCCCCTGGTAAAATCTGCTCATCTTCTATAGCTGCATCTCCTAACTCATTAATATAGTTCTTGGTGCAGGAAGATATTAAACACATTAATATCAGAAAGTATATCGATCTCTTTTTCATTTCTTACCAAATCTAAAAACAAGAACTGCGCGGACTCCCTTGATCAACACATCTGTATATGCCATATCAGATGAGTTTTTAGCCGTATCTCCAAATACGCCTTCGGCTCCAAGTCCAATAAACCGATAATTGACTGACGCCCCAAAGGTACAGCAAGGATGAAAATTCTTATATACCGTATTATCGGCATCAACCGCTATCGAATACACAGGCATAAATCTGCAATAGGCGCGAAGCATGAAATTTTTCCCCGGCCTGTATGACAACGAAGGACCGAGCTGCATACCTGCAGAATAACGTTTCAGATTAATATCTTCGCTCCGGACAACACTCTGGTATTGATCTATCTGCTCTGCATAATCGTGCTGAATCAAATAATTCGTATACTCTAGATCCAGAATGCTCCAGTCAATACCCCATCGCAGCTTTTCATTTGCCCCAGGACGTATATAAAAGGTTTTTCCAAAGGAGAAAGAAGATCCAACATATGGATATATATCAAATCTTCTTGAATTTAAAATCATGTTTGAATAGGAGAACTGCACATACCAGCTTGGCCAGTAATCGCTTATAATGTCACTATCATCATTATAATTATAATCCTCTGACGCATTTTTACTGATTTTCCTATCCATCTCTTGAGCGGGAATCATAAAGGAGAAGGAGAAAATCATGAATATTAGTAAGGTAAATTTTCTCAGCATCATGTAGTATCTTTGAACTAGCCGTGGAATAACTATCGATAAAAGACAAAAGCAATGCAATAGCAAATGTCAAAATTTGCTATTGCATTGCTTTTCAGTTTATATCTTAGAAGAAGTAGTACTTCACACCGATCTTAGGAGTGAGGAATGACTCGAATCCGAACTTGAAGTCGTTCTTTGTATACTTGAACTTAACGATTGAGTCGCCTGAACCCTCCTCGTATTTAACAGTCTCGTTAGTGTAGTAAAGTCCGCCGAGGCTGAAAGTGATACCGATGTTGAAGCTTGGCTTGATCTCGAATGCCACGAGGTCAACTCCAAGGCCGAATACGAACGGAAGGTTCTCCTTCTTTACTGTCTCAGTTGAGCTTGTCTGAGTTTTGCCGAAATTGAATCCGAGACCCATATACACGTTTGGAGTATAGTAGAAGAGGTCGTCAACAATCGACACATAGTACTTGAAGCCTGGAGTCAGTGAGAAAGAGTTGGTGTAGTCATAGAGCTTGGAAGCTTCTGAATCCTCCCAGTTAGTCCACTCTCTCTTGAGATCGAAATCTACGCCGAGGCTGAGCTCGCAGTTCTCTGCTACAAAGTAGCCATAAGAAATACCTGCACCGAAATTGATAGGATTAGGCTTCTTTTCAGTCTCAGTAGAAGTACCATATTTTACGGTACCGACCTGGTTGCCAGCGTTAAACATAAGGTTTCCAGAGATGCTCATGTCGCCCTTAAGCTGAGCTGACATTGAAACGCATGCAAACAATGCTGCTGCGAACAAAACGATCTTTTTCATAAATCTAGTTGTTAAAGTTAATAATATAAGGTTGTTATTTAGTCAACATGGTGTACTTGTGGATGACATTGCCATATGCGTCTATGCCGACAAGGTTGCCGTCAACGCGCGCACTCGCCACTCCGTGGGCGAAGAGGCGCTCTCCAGAACGGACTTCAATGGTATCGCACTCTGGCTCGAAGATAAGTTTTCCGCCATAGGTATAGATTCCGAATTTTCCGTCCTTCTTCACCAGGACATATCCGTCAGAGCAAATCTGGACCTTCTCGAACTCCAGAGGTATGATGACCCTGCCGGAAGCGTTAATCACGCCCCATCTGCCCTCTGATGCCACGCATGCAAGACCGCATGAAGCATTGAACTTCTGCACATCGGAGAACTGCATAGGGATGACGAAGTTTCCTGTATTGTCTATGTATCCGAACTTGCCGTTCATTGACAAAGGGGCAAGACCGCCAGAGAAGTCATGTCCTGCCTCATACATCGGCGGAGCAATCCAATCTCCGTCCAGCGAGACAAATCCCACCTTGTCCTTTATCGTTACCAGGGTAAATCCCTCCGAGAAATTCTCAACCTCATCAGAGAAAGGCGCAACTACCATCTCGCCTGACTTATCGATAAATCCGAAACGCTTCTTGAAGCGGATACGGGCCATGCCGCCGACAAACTCGCGGAGGTCCTCATACTCCAAAGGAATCACAATCTGGCCCTCCTTGTTATAGCAGCCATACATCCTGTCCTTGGATACGATGATCATGTCCTCGCTCATGTCGCCGATATACGAATACTCAAACGGCACTATAACCCTGTCGCAGGTATCCACGACTCCGAACCTTCCGCCTGACATGGCGCAGAAGTAGGCAGGATTGCTCAGCTGCTTGAGGGATTCATACTTAGGTTCGATCAGAATCTGGCCATGCTTTCCGGCAAGGCCGTAATTACGGTGATGCCTTACCACAACATGTCCGCTGTCTCCAAACCTGCCGATCTCCCAGTCATAGGCAACGCTCATGTCTTCGGAAATGTTAGGGGTACAGAGCCATTTTCCGTCGGCCCCGGTCAGGCCCATTCCTCCGAGGGTTTCTCCTCCCCAATCTGCCCACACGCACTTGCACCATACTCCGAAATTATCATTCATGTCCTCAAGACAGAACGTCGGATAATAGTCTTTGCCATATGCTGGAGACCCCTTGAGGAAAGATGTCTTCAGATAAAGGATATGGTCCCTGCATATAGCTCCGGAATATCTTGCGTTAGAGGCCTTTCCATACTTAGCGGTCATGGACTTGCCCCTCTTGGAGAGCTGGCGCACAATCGGAGTCTCTACATTTCCCTGCTTTGCAGATCCGCAGATGTAGATATAGTTCTCAGTCTCCTCGATATCATAGTAGACCTCGCCATACATTGGGACATATTCCCAGTCCAGCCTTCCGTATCTGTCGAATCTGCGTAAAGGAGCAGATGTCTCCGCCACGACTGAACCGCCGGAATATGAGTAGAATCCGCCGAATGACGAGAATATGAGTCCGGAACCAGACTGAGGCACCTCGACGCATGAGACCGCCTTGAGGCTATCCAATGAGAAGGTGATGACAGCCAGAGACTCCCTTGACGGGTCGGCCTTGCCGGTAAACACCTTTATCGGGAACGAAGGCAAAGGAAGCATGTATTCGCTTTTCTCGACCAGTTCTGTCGAAGCCTCTTCCGCAGAGCGCACGAAAGCGATCGAGACCATTATGAGGTCTTCATTCAGCTTTGCATACTCTTTAGGGTAGAATCCTTCGAATTCACGGATATTGAGAGCACGGACGCTCTCGTCAACAGAAAACACGAGGTCATCCATCCTGAGAACATATGCTCCGTCTGCGTGTGAATACTCCAGGACCATATTGTTCACGTCGTCCTCAGCGGCCTTGTAAAGAGCCCCATTGGCAGAGGTCTTCTGGAAAACAGCCCTCTTGAGAATACCGTACCTTTCCTGCTGGTCCTGAGGGATAGACAGGGCAAACTCCGTAGGAAGGTTTCCGTCACCGGAAGCAAAGGACGGATTATAGCCGTACTCTTCCATCTTGGAGCATAACGCTGACGCCTTATATACAAGTTCCTCACGCGCAAGATTGTTTTCCTCTATAAGATGGGTCTTTGCCCAAGTAGGGAAATCTTTGGTTGTGACATACTCATCAGGCTTCAGCATATAATAAATGTCCGCACACAGACCGAATTCCTGCTTACCTTTATAATTGGCACAATAAAACTTTCCGTCATCATAAACCTCCATTATATGCTCACCCAGATGGGGTTTCGTGTCCCTGACAGCAGGAATGATTTCCTCCATCTTAAGAGATATCGCACCATATTTCCCATTTCTGGTGGTGACATAGTAATTACCTGACGAATGCATCTCGAAGCTGTCATAGATCGGAGGCACTACATAGTCGCCATATAATGAAACGACGCCTATCTTGCCGTTCTGTAAGACCATATAAAGATCCGGGTGGTCCGCTATACCTGACTGCAGGAAGTCCAGAGGCTTGTCCCACTTGATGGCAAGGATCTCATCTCCTCCCTTCAACAGGCCCCACTTGCCATCCTTCTTGATGTGCGATATACCCTTGCTGCGGTCAAGGACTTCAATATGCTCAAACTGCGGGCTGAGCAGCGTGTCACCCTGATGGCTGAGTGTTCCCAAAAGACCTTCCTCATTTGACACGACGTAGCCATAGTCAGCATAATCTATTGATTTCCAGAAACCTCCGACGTGTCTGCCATATGCATTGATCAAAGTATAGTTGTTGAATCTGGAGCATATGGCAAGGCTGTCAGAAGAGAAGGCTTCAATAGCATCATAAAAAAGATGGATCTGATAGAGGCCCTTGTCATTGATCGCGCCCCATTTTCCTCCCCAAGAGACTCTTGCCAGCTTCCCTTCATATGGCAATGCAGCGTCGAATTCCGGCTTGATGACAAATTTGCCCTCTTCATTGGCATAACCCCATTTGCCGCTCTTCTCATGCTGCTTAGGCACAAGCTTTTCAAGCAGCTTCTTGCCCTTGATCTCCTTGAGGTCAGGACGGTCAGCAAAATCCTGGGCAGAAGCGCTGAAAACGCTCAGGAATAATATAAGAGATATGTAAGATACTATATACCTATTCATATTATGCATTGATATACTTAGACGATGGTCCCCACTTGTTCGCTCCCCTTTCCGAATCCTGGCAGAAGAACACAAAAAGAATGATGGCGCCAATAAACGGAATCAGGCCAAGGAGAAGGAAGAAGCCGCTCTTGCCGCTATCGTGGAGCCTGCGCACTGCCAAAGATATTGCGCCTATGCAGCTCAGGAACACAACCAGCCATCCGACGATAGGAATAAGGCCGAAGATCATGTTCCATACCATCATAAGCCAATACTCCTTTCTGCGGGCCCTGCCGCTGAAGTTGAAGTAGTTCTTCCAGAAGCTGGTAAGGACTCCTGTAAAGGAGATGTCTCCTATCTGGTAAAGCTGCTGCGGTGCTGGCTGCTGGTATACTGGCTGCGGAGCTGGCTGAGGTGCCGGAACCGGCTGCTGGTACACCGGTTGTGGAACCGGCTGCTGATATACAGGCTGTGGGGCCGGCTGCTGCGGTGCTGGCTGCTGGTATACAGGTTGTGGTGCTGGCTGAGGTGCTGGCTGAGGTGCTGGTGCAGATACTGCAGCAGGAGCCTCTGCCGGAGCCGCAACGCCTGTCAGGCTCCAATCCAGCTTATGCTGGCCAGGGAACACGATGTTGTCATTGCCATATACATAGCAGAAATCATTATGAAGATAATTGCCATTGACCATTGTTCCGTTTGTGCTGTGATCCCTGAAGATCATCTCACCGTTATCATGAATCTCCAAGTCGGCGTGATATCCGCTGACTGACTGATCTGCAATGACGATATTGTTATCCGCATTGCGTCCTATCGTTACCTTTCTCATATCAGAATAGTTTTAGTTATTTACTTGCTTTTCACCCTCTTGCTTAACTGTTATAGTGACAGGAGCAAAATGGTTCTTGGAATCATCCGTTGTGGATACAGTTATTATTCCTGTCCTCTCTTCATCCGACTTGTTTGGTGTGACGGTGAACGTGAACTCGCCAGAACCCTCCTTTACAATAAGCCAATCTCTATCCGACTTCACGTCCCATGTTCCGGAGCACGTCACAGAAACAGCCTGGTTTTCTACTCCTGCTGGGGCGATAGCTATAGTCTGTTCCGCATTATCAACATCAAACTGATAAGCAGGCTGATTGATCGTCACAGTCTTCTTGAAATCAGAATAATTTTTCGTCTGTACCGTGACTTCGGCAGATCTAGTGTCAGCAGTATAGTTTGTCTTTATGCTGAGAGTACAATCCTGCCCTGTAGCTCTTGATGCTGTGCCATTTGCAGGTGAAACTGTCACCACATCACTATTGTCTGTTTTGGCAATCCATGAATCACTAGACTTGATCTTAATAGTCTTGGCCGTTGACTTGTTGTCTGGCAGATTAATGGTTCCGACATCTCCAGTTATATCGAAGACAAAACGCTGCTGCGTTACTATAATCTGCTTTTTATGATCTACACCAGCGAATGAACCATCGATTACCAATGTTGCCTTTCTGTCTTCATCTAATGACAGGTTATCAGAAACCGGCTCAATTGTAACAGTTTTCTCGTCAAGACCTGCGCCATCTCCGGTTGGAGAGACACTCAGCCAATCCGGCACACCTGTTATCGTCCATGCATCACTGCATTTAACTTTAAATGGAGACGCAGAATTATTCGCATTAATCTCATTAAATGAATATGAGTCTGATGCTGTCACATTCCAGACATAGGCTTCCTGCGTGAAAGTGAATGGTAATGATTCTCCGCTTATTTTATTATAGACAGCAAAGTTGGCCTGACGGGCAGAACCAGTATTTCCATTCTGTCTTACCTCAAATTTAAGATCAGCCTTGTTGCCTGTATATGAAGCAGGAGTATGAACTACCCAATTGCTATTATCAAGTTTCTGCACCTCCCATTCAGCCTCTGCAGTTGATTCTACATCAACAGTATATGTTTCTTGGCTATTGTATGCAATATTAGCAGTAGGGATATTCTTGGTATCAACATCAAAAACAAAAGCGTCCTGCGTAATCCGGATTGCCTTCTCTTCACCATCAAAAGCGCTTGTTACATATATGTTCTTTGGCTGTGGTGAACTCTTTAACAAATTCGTTTCAACATGCACATACAGGATAGGAAAGATTGTTCCATCTCTCTCTTCTTCAGTGAATGGTTGCCCGCTCGCATTTGTCACTGACACTCCGGAATCACATCTCAGACTCCAGCTATCGGCGCACTGGAGCTTGACTTTATATATAATGCCATCTTTTTGGTATGCTGGGACATTATCATATTCAGGAGCCTCATCTTCTGTTCCATCCTTAAACATATTGAATATATATTTCTCCTGGGTAACCTCCAGCGGTATAGAATACACCACGTCATGATCCCTGTGCACTAAACTTGTGAAGTTCAGGGTTACACTTCTGGACTGATCACGAAGCGGATTCACACTATTGGCTCCGACTTCCAGTATATCTGTCCCATCAGCCGCGTCGTGCGACACCTCAAACCAGTCCCCTCCTTCGAGTGTCATCTCCCATGGACCTGAGCATTCAACCTGCAGCGGATACGTCTTTGTGTTTTTTCTAGGAAGAGCCTTCAGCACGTCTTTGACAAGACCCTGACCTTCAATCTCATTCTCACCGATTTTAAACACAAAAGGAGCCTTATATACTTTCCGGACTGCAGGATCCGGCTTCACATTAACACCCTGAATTTCAGCAGTGCATGTTACGTCATGGACTTTCGGTTTAAATTCCAGATTCCATATATCGGTTGACACCGGTATGGGAGCAGAATTTCCCACACCAGAAAGCAGCGCAGGATCGACTGTCATCCACTCAGGAAAATCATCAGCAATTTTCCATGGGCCTCTTGTCTCTACATGGAGATAGGCAGTATCTAATGAATGCACAGCTAAGGTGTCTTTCTCATTATCCACACCGTCCGTCATCTTTACAGACAGCTGGTAGCCAAGCTGTGAAACATCTATCACCCTGTATGCGCCCTTATCCTCTGTCGATGTCAAAGTGACTTTGCCATCACGCTGTCCTCGAGCCGTATTCAATCCAGGAACTGAAATTTCAAGAGTGCGGACAGTATTTCCCTGCTCATCAGTCTCGTCAGTCCCGACTTGTCTCACAGATATCCAGTCAACAGATGCCTCGTAATCATAAGCGGTCTCAGACTCAATCGTAACTGTCTGAGTATAAGGATCTGTTACATATGGTTCACCTGAGTCAGGATTCGTATTCTGACCGAACTCGCTGAATGGAACAAGAGCGTTCTCTTCCTGTGCATAATGCACCAGGAAATGGATATGCTTCTGGGTGATCTTCACCTCGCGGGTAAGCTCGCTTACCGCATCCCTCAGAGCATCGCTCGCATTCCCCAAGTCTACCTCCTGACCGCTATTATCCTTCTTTACCGGAACAAAGCTGATGGTCACAACGCTGTCCTTATCTGAATAGTTATTATTAACGAAGTTCAGAGACAGGTCCTTATTTTTTTCATAGATCTGAGACGGATCAATGCCCTTCATCCAGTCCAAGGTCTCCTGATCGATGCCAGTAACCCTCCACGAGAGGTTTGACTTGACAGCAAACGGCTTTTCATTCCTGAGCCATCTGCTCTCTACTTCCGGGTCCAGCCCGACCTCCAGAACAGCGGGTTTCTGGTAAATATCAAACTCGTTGTCAGTGCCAAACTTTACTGTCAGCCATCTGTCTGAAGATGTCGTATTAGGCAAAACTGTTATTTGAACCTGGGTCGTACCGGCACCGCCTGAGCCAGTGCTGAAAGTGACCCAATCCGTGCCTCCTTCCGAATCAGAAGTGGTGACCTTCCAGTTCGAAGACTTTGCAGTATATGATACCACCCACCGGTCGCCGAGAGGGTCTACTTCCGTGTCTTCCATCGGCAGTACAGGAAGCACGGACTCCTGCTTAAACTTATCATCTTCCGTACATGCGACACTAAACAGCATCACAGACAGAAGCGCGGCCATCAATATCCTAGAATACTTCATATCGCAATTATTGTCTATCATAGATCAAATCACCTGGGGTCGACATAAGGAGCCTATGCATCACGTAGTATACAGTATACACCGAAGCAGCGACGATGATGATGATCGAACATACAGTCTTCATGCTCCACAGCGAGAGATAGTCGAACACGCCGTCCTTAAGGATTCCGCACACATGGAGCAGGCCCTGGATCACCCATGTAACAGAAACCGACATCAGTATGGCAGACAGCACTATGGCCGCCATGATGAGCACATAAACGCTGATAAGGGCCCTGTTGCTGATTCCGAACGCCTTGAATGTTCCAAGGTTACGCTTCACCTTCTGGAAATACGACTGAAGAAGATTGACGATGAAGAGGATGATGCACACTATCGCGAAAATGATGATCACCCACGAAAGGATGTTTCCCATCGCACTTACCGCGTTGAAGTTCTCCTTGGCATTGATCTGGGACATCTCAAGCTTCACGTTGAATTCATCCCTTACATATTTCTCAAAATCACGGAGCTTGTCAAGGTCCTTGAAATGTACGGATATGAAGCTGCTGGCAGTCAGCGGAGCATCACAGAAATTGTAATTGAACACCCTGTGCAGGCCGTCTTTTGAGAACTTCTCCATCAGGCCGTCATTCAGCGATTTCAATTGAGAGTAATCAAGATAGTCATCAAAATACAGGGTCGCGAACCTGCCTTCTACAAAAGGCGTGATCTCCGGCAGATAGAAGCTGAGCTCGTCCAGATCAAAGCCTGCGTCTGTAAATTCCGCGGCAGCCTCTGCTATACCTTTCTTAACCTTGTCTGACGACAATGTATTCGGAATGAAATAAGACAGGTTGTCTGCGTATCTTCCAGCGTTCTCCTCAAAGTTGAATGGCCTCGTATAGTCATTGCTTATCTGCTCATAAAAGAACGAGCTTGAAACGATGTCCGCATTTCCAGGCAGGTTCTTCACCACAGCAAGAACCGGAACCGGAGCCTTAACCTGGGTCTGATAGAAATCAAAGCCGTACTCCTGCGCTGTATCGGAAAAACCGGTAAAACCAATAAAGGCCGGAGCCTCGTCATAGCCGAGCTTGCGCATCGCCTCCTCGGTAATGATGACACCGACAGTATTGTTCACGATCAAAGACGGATCCTTCACTACCCAATCCTTCACTACATTGTCCTTGCCAAGGATGGACTTGACCAAAGGAGTGTTCATATCCTGGAAGAAACGGCATTTGAAGTATTGGAAAGAGCCATACTCCGCACCAAAGAACATGAAGGAAAACATATAGTCCTTCTGGTAGCTATAATAGTGGAACTCCTCCTTATTATACTCTGACTCAAGACTATACTGAAGACCTATAAAATCCCCTTCTCCATAATCATTCTGTATATCTACCCAGTTGATGAACGGATCATCCATCTTGTAGGAAAGATAGCTCAGGCTGGCGTTACTGAATGCTATGGCAAGGAATGTCGCCGTCAGGACCGCAGTGAGAAGCCACAGGCTCGAATAGCTCTTGCCCAGCACTACCTTGCCTTCCCTCTTGACGAACAATCGGAAATAGTCGTTTTTTAAAAGGTCAAATATCTTCATCGCTTATGATATCTTCTTAAGGAAATATTCAAAATCAGATGTAGAGTACACATCTGTTCCATTGCTCCATGTCTTCCTGTCGTCAGACGGGAGATAAACGCATGTCTGGTCGATGACGCCGTAATATGCCACCTCGTCATCCACATCCTTGACCGGCCTGCTCTCCTTCCTGATCTTTATGATCATGTCAGCGAAAGATGTGGACAAGTGCATATCGTGCGAGACGATAATAGCCGAACTGCCTTCAAGCTGATTCAGCTTTTCTGAAAGGAGCTCCATAGCCTTCACGGCATTGTCGCTGTCGAGGTTACCTGTCGGCTCGTCTCCGAACAGGACTGTGAAATCAGGAAGGATAGCACGGGCAAAAGCGAGCCTCTGCTGCTGTCCTCCCGAGAGCTCGTTTGCCATCCTGTCCTGAGAGATATGTCCGAGTCCGAGATCGGCAAGCACCTGTGCCGCCTTCTGGAAAGACTCCTCCTGCGAATAGCCCTGGAGCATCCTGGTCAGGGCGATGTTCTCATATGCGGTAAAGTTGCGCATGAGATTGGTGCTCTGGAAAATGAAGTTGAAGTGCTTCAGCCTGAATTCCGAAAGGGCCTGATCTGAGCCGGAAGCCCAAAGCGCGAGAAGGTCCACGGCCTTTTCATCCCTGCCATAGAAGAGGAACCTGGTGTCCTCCTGGATGACGGTAGTGTTGTTCATCAGTCCAAGTACCTCGAGAATGGTGCTCTTTCCGATACCGGACTCTCCGACTATGAAGATCTTCCTTCCTGCAGGAAGCGTAAGATTGCGTATCTCAAGGACAACCTTTGACACGCCCTCCACGTAATTCCTGTCGTAGGAACATCTCAGATTCTCTATTTCAAATAATTTTTTCATCAGCTTAAATCTTTACTATGGAAGGTCCTCGACAGGAATCCAGTAATATTTCAGTCCGTTGAACATACGAGTGTACTTGTATTCTGTCCTCTTGATCCTATCAAGATTCTTGAACTTCTTCTGGAAGGTTGCGACAAGAGCCACATACTCCGAATGAGAAACAGCCTGAGGATTTGCAATCTCAAGCATTGTCGGGCCCTTAAGGGCAGTTGCCGCCTCGTTAAGTCCAGCTACCATCGCCATGATCTCGTCCTGCCTCATCTGGTTCATTCGCTCGTCTGTAATAGACGGGTCCATAGACTGGATCAGGGCCTTCATCGCATTCACATACGGCTCACGGTCATTTGAAGCTGCAACAGCCGCATTGTTTACCGGAGCAAGACGCATGATGAGAGTATTCAGCTCGTCAGAGGAAATAAACACTACTGGCTTGAAGAAAGCGCGGCCTGAGTCCTCGTGCTTCTTCAATGCATAGCCTTCGAAAGAGATCAATGAGTTCGACTTCTTGACCTTGTTATACACTTCCTCTCCAAGCCTCTTTATAAGGTACTGCTCATTAAGGTCAACTCCTGTAATGCCAGGGCTCGGCTCAAAGGCATTATTGATCAGAATTGCAATCAGGTCAATCTGATACTGGACTGATTCAGAGCACTGCTTTACCGCATTATCCATCAGCTTGGTCAGCTTTTCGGCCTGCATAGAGCCACCATATACCGGATAGCTGTGTGAAGCGATGTAAAGGTTACTCTTCATGTCATTGACAAGCTGGAATCCGTCATCGGTATCAGCAATATCAACAGACACCTGGCTATTGGCAAGGCTAGAGAACTTTTTCTCAAGGCTCTGCACCATGATGCGGGTCATCTGGTTTGTGAACTGTCCGAATGCATTCTCAGCGCCGGTGCGGACCTGGAAGCCCATGATATTGACATTCTTCTCTACCAGCTTGTCCACTATTGTCTCAATGGACACCTTAGTGTCTGCAGGGTCGTTGCCGCAGTCACCTACAACAAGCAGGAGGTTGCTCTGGTCAGGCTTGAATCCGAGCTTGTCCAGCGCTGTGTTTATGCCATAATACATAGCCTCCTCAAGACTCTTGTCGCGAGGGCTGCTCTTAATGCCGTATTTACCTCCTGAAGTGAGGAAGCTATGGAGCTGAGGATTTTTCGGATCTGTCAGACGGCAGACCTCTGTAACATACTCCTCACCGTCAGAATAGTCACGATAGATTACAACTCCTACTTTTATATTATGCTTTGAGCTGAAGTGGATGCCTGCTTTCTTAATGGCCTCCTGGACAGCCGGATAGAACTTCTCCATTGAAGAGGTTCCGTCAATTACGATTCCGATATTGATATTAAGGAGCTCGTTGAGCTGCTGGTTGGTATATCCGAGAGGCGTGCCGGAAGATGCCGTCTCAGTTGACGCCTCAACGACTGATGGAGAACCTCCAGGTGTTCCGAATGACGAGCAGTTGTAAATATTGTCTGGTCCATCATAGTCAAGGATAGGGAAACGGAGCTCATCCGGATGCATACGGTACATATGAGGGTCATACCTTCCTGCAGACTGCTGGGCCTTGAACTCAATACGCCTTACAACCTCGTCCAGGTCCTCGGCAGAGCATACTCTAAGGGTGATGGACTTATCAGCAAAATACTCCACATCCTTATGATTCCATGTAGGTTCGAGGCAAGACCTCTGGTTCCATGCCACGTATGACTCTGCAGGCACCCATCCCTCAAGAACCTTATCGGAGGTTCCGTCCATAGAGTGTGTGCTGGCAAGGAGAGAAAGGCCTCCTTCGCGCTTCATGACGAAATAGAACCTCATGTCTGTGCGGATCTTCTTGAAGTGTCCTGTTTTCTTTGGGTTGAAGTACATGTTTCCCAAGTCAGAACCCTCTTCAGCAAGGTTTACGCAGAGCAGGGCCTTCTGGTAGATGCCGACCTCGTCAGCAAGGCTGTAATGCCACAGAAGCAGGTTCTTCATCGGAACCCATCCCTTGCAGACTGCATCCTGCGAAATCAGAGGATATTCGATTCCTTCCTGAGGTTCTGTATACACAAGGGCGCGTCCATCCCTGATCTGGGCGATGCGCAGCTTCTCGCTGAAGCTCAAGGAAGAAAACTTAGTACTTCCTGCTGAAGAAGTATAGGTAATATTGTCATCCCTGTCGCTGTAAACGACCCAGAATGTCATATTTTTCGGCTTCTTTGCCTGTCCGTAATCACCGGAACGCTCAAATTTCAAGGCCTGAGCCTCGCTCAGGACTGGAGTGGAGTACAGCAGCTCCGGATAGAAAACGTCGCATTTGCCTGGCAGGGAAGGCTGAGCGGACACGGCCAGGCCGCCTGCCACAATTAACCAAAACAGTAAAGCAATTCTTTTCATATTATATCTTTTTATCTTTTCATTCCTTAATAAGGCAGAAGCATGAAGCTCATCTTCCCGCACAAATTCAAATTGCCGAAAGGCTTGTCCCTATCAGCATCAATGTTGACATCAGACGGATACCAGAACTGCGAAGTCACATAGCCCTCGTACTTGTCAAGCTCAAGCACAAAGTACAGCGAAGCTATTATGTCTTCATTATATCCGAAGAACCAGAACTCGCGGTTTACGTACCAGCTGAATGTGACCGAAGTATAGGCAGGGTCTCCATACTCGTCGACGAAATCATGCTCATTGATCAGGTCAAGGATCGCAGCATAGTCATGCTCGGGGAAAATCTCGTGCGACACCTTCAGGCGCAGCTCGCTTAGGAGATTGTCAAAGTCCTCACGGTTATCCCCAGGCAGATTGACCTTCACCACTTTCGGTTCATTGAAATTAGGCAGGTAGAATATGGCTGCGATATCGTCATATCTGCGGGTCATCTCATATGCCTCCTCAAGCCTGTCACAAAGATCCGCAACAGGGGTCTCCCTGTCGTGGGCAATGTAATAGAACTCAAAGGACTTGCTCTGCGCAGAAGCCGCCACACAGATCACAGATAAGGCCAATAAAAAAAGTATCTTTCTCATTTCAGTTCTGCTGGACTGCTTTTACTTAGGTGTAACTTGAAGAGTAAGGGACTTGATCCTGTCCTGGGAATCATAAACGATATCGTCGGCAACCTTTACTGAAACCCATTGTCTTCTGCTTATCCTGTTAGCGACTTCCAAGAGTGAATTAACTCGTGGATCTTCTGGCACTCCTACCAGAGTAATAGTAAATCCTGGAGCGATACTCTGATTCAATCCCTTCGGAGCCGTATCATAGTCTCTCACTATCCTTTCGATTTCATCCGCAGTTATCTTCCTGAACTTCTGTGGAGCCGCCTGGCCCTTGAATCCCTTGACCTCCACGAACTTAGAAAGATCGGAAGTGACGACATTCCTGACTCTGACGTAGTATGTCTCCGAAGATATTGACGGAATATCATTGAAGATATTCTCTAAGCCATGACTGTGACACGCCTTAAGCGTATCAGAATAAACCTGATATTCCAGAACTTCACCGCTTTCAACAGCTGCGTCTATCGTAAGACGGTATTTCCCGTTATTCTGACGCTCTGGAACAGCGCTGCGAATTTCCGGAACATGGCTTACCTGCACTTCTACCTCATGACTTCTGTCTTCTGATGGAGCGACCAGGTCATAAACGAAATATCCGCCTGCTGCAGAGGCCGCATATAATAAAGCCATCAAGGCTATCTGTAATCCCTTTCCCATAATTATATCTTGAATTTAAATCCTGCCTGTAGCCATACTGCCTGACGTCGGAATTTAAGGTCGGTAATCAATGAATGAAACGCCACATTCCTCTGTCTTCCTGCCGGATCGTATACTACCGGATATATTTTTTTACTTTTATCATAATAAGCCAGGCCTTGGTTTGAATAGGAGTCTTTTAATCCGTATTCATATCCTGCCTTGACACTGAAATATGCCCTCTGCTTGAAGAGGTTTATGTCAAATCCCAGATTTCCGCAGACGCTGACGTCAAACGGGTTTCTCGAGTATGACAGAGGAGATATGAACGGTCCGTCCTTTATCTCGAAAGATTCGAAAGCCTTATTATCAATCTGCACCCTGCCGTTCACCGTATAAGAAGGGCTCACGTTCATGTTATAATAGCCCTTGATTCCGAAATTCCATGATATCATCATATGGCGTCCGGCCCTGTGCTCCACTTCGAAATAGACCGGCACATATATATCCGTGAATTTCATCTGCTCCTGGGCCGAGAGGATCTCGTATCCGATCTTCATATCCTTAAACAGGCCGCATCCCGGATCAAGCACTGACGTTGTGTAATCGTAGCCGATAGGCTTTTCAGGTTCCAATGACAGGCCGATATAGCTCATGGAAACGCCTGCTCCAAAGTAGAATCCCATCTTGGACGCCTTGCCCGCACTCCACGTAAATCCGATATCAAGCCCGGCCTCAAAAGCGTTTGTCTTGGAGGTCAGGTATGTTGGGGCCTGAACATTATATGCACCAAAAGGCGCAACTGCAGCGTGCAGCTTAAGCCTGGTCTTACGCACGTCAAATCCGAATCTGACGACATCATAATTGAATCCCCTCTTTAATGTATCAGGGAATACCCTTACATCGATATCGCCGGCAGTCAGCTCGCCAGGAGAAAGATACGCCTGGTCGAACTCATTATAGGTAATCGTGCTGCTGCCTACCTTAAGACCGTCAATATACTTGTGGTATTTATGCTCAACATCGTAGAGGTCCGATTTGTTAACTATATAGAAGCGTCCGCGCGGGAACTCCCTCTCCGACTCAATCTCTGCCTCCAGCCCGGTTATGACACATAGGTCTGTATCCATATCATAACTGACTGTCATATTCATGATCAGATCGGTCTGATAGTACTGCTCTGTGGAGAACATGTACTCGTTACGGTCGATATAGGAGATGCTCTTGCGGAACTGGACCGGTATCTCATATCCATTCCCCGCCGGCTTCATTTCCCCTTTGACCACATCCTTGACCTCAACCATGAAAGTCACCGCCTCAGACTTTATGGCATCCACATAGTCTGATACCGGCATGTCCTCGAGATACCCCGGAAATCCGATGATATCACAAGTGACCGGCATCTGCTCGTTTGTGAACAGGCTGCAGAATACATACTGTTCCTCTTCATCGAACAGGTCGGCAGTCCTCTCATACTCATGGATAAGAGCAAGAAGCCTGTCGTTTATGTGCCTCTTCTCCCTGTTGGTCAATGTCTGGCCCTCAGAAGGCACAGACAACGCCAGCAGAAGAGCGAAGACCAGCAATAATGTCCTTCTCATGACCTTACATAAAGATGTTCAACAAAACGCCTGTTGCCAGACCTGCAACGACTGCCAGCACCCAGAATATGGCCGAGATGGACTTTCGAGGCTCTGGCTGGGCCGGAGTATATGACGGAACCGTATGAGGGACCTCCATCTGCGGCATCTGGCCTACTGCTACTGTCCTCTTAAGCCTGCTGTCCTG
>JAEIGA010005141.1_pt1 | contig 20081 bp, 15 predicted proteins | sample 9270691 | NCBI WGS metagenome assembly JAEIGA01 (sample SAMN17057246, study PRJNA624740) | gut metagenome | biome: biome; isolation source: fecal sample | host: Bos grunniens | place: China: Xizang | collected 2019 | reverse complement strand
GCTTGGCGCATGGGGCGAGGCTCCATACTTCTGCGAGCCATGGATTGCTGAGCAGGTTATCGCCATGCACCTTAAGTCGCCAGCGATGCTTACAGTACTACCATTGCAGGATTGGTTGGCTATGGACGGTGGCTTGCGCCGTGAGAATCCACATGACGAGCGCATCAACGTGCCAGCAAACTCACGTCACTACTGGCGCTACCGCATGCACCTCACCCTCGAGGAGCTTCTCAAGAGCAACGAGCTAAACAAGATGATTCGTCAGAAAATCGCCGAGTCGGGCAGATAGTCATCTATCGTACAACAATAAATATGGGGCTTTCCTACAGTGGAGAGCCCCTTGTTATTGTAATGAGTAATAAGTAGTGAGTAGTGAGTAATAAGAAATAAGCGACAACGAAAAACTGTTACTAATTACTAATTACTAATTTAATAAATCTCCTCGAGCAGAGCGGCTAAGCGTAGCCCACCTTTAAGCAGCTGCTGCTCTACAACCGAAGCATATTGCGCAACATAGTCGTATGAGAGGTTTGCACCCTTTGTTGAGTTAAGATAGATGTCATCGGCAATCATTACACACTCTTCAATCCAAGTGTTAGGCGTACCCTGAATAATCTCTCGACACTGCTTTGCATTGAGCCTATCTATCTGCTCTTGCCACTCACGATAGCTCCACCTATGTGCCGACTCCACAATCTCGCTATCCCACACCGAGTGCAGGTTGCGGCTCTTGCCGAAGTAGCTTACCTTAGTGCCATTGCCACCTCTATCGCTCCTATGTGCTGCGTGCATCGGACAGTGCATGTCGCCCACCAGGTGAATGAGCATCATCAGCTCAACACGCTCCTCATCGGGCGATAGCTCTCCACTCTTCAGTCGCTCAACGATGCCATTAACAGCTGTAACCACATCGCCCTTAGGCTCTAACTGCGACTTTGAGTAGCTCCCCTCAGAGGGTTCTACGTTCACATAGTGCCACGTCTTGGTGGAGGCATACTCAGGCGTGTGGCTTGCATTATCCAGCCAGTTGGCAACATAGACCATCGACCTGCCATCAAGCACCGCCTCGATGCGCCTCAATGCTCGCTTCGAGAGGTGGTTTTCGGCAACACACGCAACAACATCATGCCCCTTAGGTCCCCATGCCAAGGCACTAAGCGTAGACGACACTGCGAGAAGAAGTGTTATGAGATGCTTCATGGCTTACTGATTCATTGTAGCCAAGAACTCGTTGTTATCACGTGTGAGGCTAAACTGCTTCTGGATAAACTCCATGGCCTCCACCGTGGTCATATCTGAGAGGTGCTTGCGCAATATCCACGTGCGCTGCATGACACTCTGCGCAAGTAGCAAGTCCTCACGGCGTGTTCCCGAGGCAACAACATCGACAGCAGGGTAGATACGTTTATTAGCGAGCTTTCTATCGAGCTGAAGCTCCATGTTACCCGTACCCTTGAACTCCTCGAAAATAACCTCGTCCATCTTCGAGCCAGTGTCGATGAGTGCTGTTGCGATGATTGTTAGCGAGCCCTTCTCCTCGGTGTTACGTGCCGCACCAAAGAACCTCTTAGGCTTGTGCAGTGCGTTGGCATCGACACCTCCCGAGAGCACCTTGCCCGATGCTGGCTGAACGGAGTTGTAGGCACGTGCCAAGCGAGTGATAGAGTCGAGGAAGATAACCACGTCGTGGCCACTCTCGACCATGCGCTTTGCCTTATCCAAGACCATCTCGGCAACCTTCACATGGCGTGATGCCTGCTCGTCGAATGTCGAGGCAACAACCTCAGCCTTAACATTTCGGGCCATCTCGGTAACCTCCTCGGGACGCTCGTCGATGAGCAACACAATCATATAGACCTCGGGGTGGTTGTCGGCAATGGCATTGGCTATCGACTGCAACAACATTGTCTTACCTGTCTTAGGCTGCGCAACAATCATAGCACGCTGACCCTTGCCGATAGGGGCAAAGAGGTCGATAATGCGGTTTGACACGCTATTGTGTCCGTTACCTGTGATATTAAACTTCTCTGAAGGAAACAACGGTGTGAGATACTCGAACTGCTGGCGGTCACGCACATACTCGGGCTTAAGGCCATTTATAAGTTCGACGTGTACCAACGGAAAATACTTCTCGCCAATCTTCGGAGGACGTATTGTGCCCGACACGGTATCGCCCGCCTTAAGGCCGAAGAGTTTAATCTGCGATGGCGACACATAGATATCGTCTGGCGAGTTGAGATAGTTGTAGTCTGCCGAGCGCAAGAAGCCAAAGCCGTCGGGCATAATCTCGAGGACACCCTCGCCCTCGACAACAGCCGTAAAGTCGTCCTTGGTAATCTCGTCGTTAGCCTCGACAACAGGCATCTGCTCGTCACTCATTGCAAACTCCTCATCATTGATGCTCTCTACGGGCTCACTATACTCACCCTCGACGATGCTCTCAGCCACAACCTCCTCGATAGGCTCTACCTCAGCTACGCTCTCCACCTTCGCCTTGGGCTTTCTGCCACGGCGCTTTGGCGAGTGTGCCTCCTGAGGCTTGCTCTCTGTACTATTTTCCTCGGTTGTGGGCTTTTGCGCAACACTCACCTCTTGAGCTTTAGGCTCAGAGGTTGGAGCATCGCTTGTCACCGCTTTGTGCTCACCCTCAATTTTCACACTACTCATGCGAGGACGACGGCCACGACGCTGAGGCTCTGCCACAGCCTCAGCTTTGTCGTCAGATGTAGTTGCAGCAACTATCTTGTTGATAAGTTCACCCTTTTTCATGGTTGAAGGAACAACGCCCAACACCCTTGCAATCTCACGTAACTCTTGGATAGTTTTACCCTCCAATGCTGATAAATCGTGCATATATTATCTATTGATTAGTCATTGCCCAACAGGAGTGGGGCAACAAAGATTTCTGTTCAAAGCGTTGCAAATATAGTGATTTTTTGATAAAATAGAAATAGAAAAATTATTTTTGTCACATATTTTCGACCTGAATACAACATATTACCAAATTATTGCTACATTTGTATGTTATAAAAACAGTGTAATATTATGAATATTATCTTTAAATACCGAATGCTCAGCGACGAGAGCGACCATTTTGTGCGTGACTTCGAGGTATATCCCGACATGACTCTTAGCGAGTTTTCAGATTTTCTGCTCGATGCGTTGCACTATGAGCCCAGCATGGTATCTATATTCAAGGCAGATGGCGAGTGGCGACCTATAGAGGAGTTTTCGGAGATAGACCTTGGTGACGACCTACCAGGAGCACCACGAGCTATGGACAAGGTGCGTCTTATGGATGTCACAAGCGACTTCCATGAGCGTCTTATCTACACCTTCGACATGCTCAACAACCGCTCATACTACATCGAGCTTCTCGACATGCAGCGTCCCAATGCAGACCTTAAGTATCCACGCCTTGCATTCGAGCACGCCCCAACTCCCGACCAGTACGACCCCGAGGCTACCGAGGACTCAGGCTCTATATTCGAGGAGATGATGAGCGACTACAACGAGTTTGACGGCGACGATAGCTACGACGATGAGTTCTAAACAACCCACCCTCATAGTCATCGTTGGACCTACTGGCTCGGGCAAGACATCACTAGCCATAAGACTTGCCCGCCACTATTCTGCACCTATCATATCCACCGACTCACGCCAGTTTTATCGTGGCTTGCCCATAGGCACAGCACAGCCCACCACAGAGGAGCTGTCACTTGCCGAGCACCACTTCATTGCCGACCGTGAGGTTGACGACGACTTCAATTCGGGACGCTATGAGCACGAGGCCCTTGCTCGCCTCGACGAGCTATTTAAGCACCACGATATAGTTGTTGCAGTTGGTGGCTCAGGACTATATGTTCAAGCTCTATGCGAGGGTATGGACACCCTGCCTGAGGCTAACGAGGAGCTACGCCAAAGTCTTAAGGAGCGCCTTGAGCGTGAGGGCTTAGAGCCATTATTTGAGGAGCTACAGAGACTCGACCCTAACTATGCCGAGGTTGTCGACAGACACAACCCCGCACGTGTGATGCGAGCATTGGAGGTATGCATAACGAGCGGCAAGCCATACTCCGAGCAGCGCAAGGGAGAGAGACAGACTCGCCCATTTAACATTATCAAGATAGGCACCGACCTTCCACGTGATGTTCTCTACGAGCGTATCAACCTGCGTGTAGAGATGATGCTCAAAGATGGTCTTGTGGCAGAGGCCCAAGCGATGCTTCCTAAGCGTTATCTTAACGCCCTGCAGACGGTGGGCTATCGAGAGATGTTCGACTACTTCGATGGCAACAGCTCGCTCGACGAGGCTGTAGAGCTTATAAAGCGCAACTCACGTCGTTATGCCAAGCGTCAGCTAACGTGGTTTCGTCGTGACAGAGAGATTGCATGGTTCTCGCCCCACGATATTGAGGGCGTAATATCACATATTGACACTAAGATTTTGCAGAATTAAATAAAATTACTACATTTGCAGCGTCTTTTTCAAGACTGTGTTGCTCGGATGGTGGAATAGGTAGACACGCCGGACTTAAAATCCTGTGGGCAGTAATGCCCGTACCGGTTCGACCCCGGTTCCGAGTACACTTGCAAGAGGAACATCTGTTCCTCTTTTTTTTATTATTGAACAACCATATATATGAGACTATTTAGAACATATATCGTAGCTCTATGTGCGCTCATTCCCATATTATGCAGTGCTCAAGATAATGGCGACAACTCGCTAATATTGTGGTACAACAAGCCTGCAGAGCTATGGGAGGAGTGTCTACCTTTAGGCAATGGCCGTCTTGGCATGATGCCCTCGGGAGGCGTTACGCTCGACTACATTGGGCTCAACGAGGGCACAATGTGGAGTGGTGGAGTACAACACACCGACAACGAGGAGGCCTTAGAATCGTTATCAAAGATTCGAGAGCTACTATTGGCGGGCGACAACCGCGCTGCTGAAAGATTAATGTACAAGCACTTTACATGCTCAGGCGGAGGCTCTGCATCGGCAGAATATGGGTGTTATCAGATGTTGGCAAACCTATGGATTGCAACAGAGATAGACTCTCATGCCTCGATATCTGAGTATCGCCGCATGTTGAGTCTAAACGACGCTATTGCCACAACAACATTCAAGGCAGACGACGTAGAGCATCAACGTGAATATTTCACATCGTTTAGCGACAATGTGGCAGTGATACGATATAGCGTAACAACACCCACAAACCTTAGAATATCGATGACTCGCCCCGAGCGAGCCACAATCACCGCTGATAACCATGGCATAACCATAAGCGGAGAGCTGTCGAGTGGTAGCGAGCGTAGAGGTGTGGAGTACTATGGCCGTCTTACTATCGTCACAGATGGCACAACACATGCCGACGAGAGCTATCTACACATCACCAATGCCACTGATGTAAGGCTATATCTCTCAGCTGCAACATCATACTACGCATCTAACCCACAGCAAGAGGTTGAAAGCTCGCTAACTAAAGCCACCAACAAGGAGTATGCTGCACTACGCAGTGAGCATATAGCAGAGTACGGGCGTATGTTCAATCGTGTAGAGATAGACCTCGGTGCACAGTGCTTGGATAAGCCAACAGATGAGCACATAGCTGAGTATGCACAAAGAGGCAGCGACACACCGCTTGCTGCACTATATGCTCAATATGGCCGCTATCTACTCATATCATCTGCATATAATGCCATCTTACCTCCCAACCTGCAAGGTATATGGGCAAGTGGAGTTACAACGCCCTGGAATGGCGATATGCACCTAAACATAAATCAGCAGATGAACCATTGGCCTTTAGAGGTCGGCAATCTAAGTGAGCTTATTGAGCCACTTACCAACTATGTTGAGCTATTGGCAGAGTCGGGTAGACATACGGCTAAACATTTCTACGACGCTGAGGGCTGGTGTTCGCATATCTTAGCAAACGCCTGGGGCTTCACCTCGCCTTCGGAAGACCCATCGTGGGGTGCTACAAATACGTGTGGTGCGTGGATAGCACTACACCTTTGGGAGCACTATCTATATACAGGTGACAGAGCCTATCTCGAAAGGGTATATCCGATTATACGTGATGCTGCACTCTTTTTACGCTCAATACTCATCGAAGACCCCAAGAGTGGCTACCTTGTAACAGCACCAACAACATCTCCCGAAAATGGCTTCTTCCTAAACGACGAAGATGCCACTAAGGGCATTGTAACTCATATATGTATGGGCTCGACAATGGATAATCAAATATCGCATGAGATATTCAATGCAACAATATCGGCAGCCAACATACTAAAGCGTGACAAGAGTGTTGCTAATGATTTACGATATGCTATCTCTCGCTTAGCTCCAACACGCATATCGTCCGATGGACGCATCATGGAGTGGTTGGAGGAGTATCGTGAAGCTGAGCCTCAGCATCGCCACATATCACACCTCTTTGGCCTCTATCCCGCCTCACAAATCACTCGCTCAACTCCCGAGCTTATGAATGCAGCACGTCGTACGTTGGACATACGTGGCGACGCAGGCACAGGGTGGTCACGAGCATGGAAGATATGTTTCTGGGCTCGTATTGGCGATGGCAACCGTGCCGAGAAACTGCTCCGCTCGCTACTCGAACCTGCAATAAGCAGTAAGGGCGTAGGTGGAGGTAGCTATCCAAACCTGTTCTGCTCGCACCCACCATTTCAGATTGACGGCAATTTTGGGGGTGCAGCAGGCATCATGGAGATGTTGTTGCAGAGCCACGATGGCGTCATAGATATACTTCCTGCACTACCAACATCATGGGCTACAGGCTCATTCAAGGGATTATGCGCACGTGGTGGCGTGTTTGTAGATTGTCGTTGGCAGAGTGGCAAGGTAACATATATCGGCATACTATCGACAAATAGCACTACAATAACGCTACGCCTCCCCGACAACACTACACTAAACGTTAAGTGCAGGGCGGGCAAATACAAAACAATAGAGTTGTAGGCGAGGTACGACTATGCCTTAACAAGAAGTACAACAGCCGTTGTTGAGACACCCTCCTCACGACCCTCAAAGCCAAGACGCTCGGTGGTTGTGGCCTTGACCGAGATGCGGTCAACAGCAATGCCAACAACCTCAGAAAGGCGCTCACGCATGGTGTCGATATGCGGACGGAGCTTAGGACGCTGCATGGCAATAGTGCAATCTATATTACTAATAGTGTAACCTTTATCCGCAACCAACTCAATAACATGTTTAAGCAAAACGGTAGAATCTATACCCTTATACCTTGCGTCAGTATCGGGAAATAGCTTACCAATATCGCCAAGTGCCAAAGCGCCAAGCATAGCATCACATATTGCGTGAATAGCCACATCGCCATCGGAGTGCGCAACACACCCTTTAGTATGCTCAATCTCAACGCCACAAAGCACAAGGCGCAAACCCTCGGCTAACGCATGAACATCGTAGCCATGACCTATTCTAATATCCATACTTATCTCTTTTTACGTTTATAGTCGAGCCAACGGCGCATAACTGCCAACATCTTACCACGCACCCAGCGAGGCACAGAGAGCCACATGCGCTCACGTCGTTGCCACTTAAGTGTTGTGCAATCTATGACCTTGCCACTCTCACGACGCACCTTATCCACAACGCCAATAATCTCGCTACGCAAGCACTCCTCGGTTTGAATAATATTACCATCACCACGAAGCACAACCTTACCACCTGTAACGCTGAGCACTCGGTGTACAATAATCTGACCACGCAAGCCACGAAACATCGCTATACGGTTAACAATATCCTCCTCGGCATCGACTCTACGCACAACAATAATGTCATCGCCATAGCCAAGCAATGGCAACATGCTATAACCCTTAACATGAAGCTCAAAGCTCTCGCCAATAGCTACAATACTCTCAATATTATCGAGTAGCTTCTGCATTGCAAATCATTGTTTTATATGACAACTCAGCTGCCTCGGCATTGGGCAAGCATGCTAAATGATAGGCTGGCACACGACGCAACAATGCACCAAGTGTCGAGCATATAGAGTCCTGCAAATAGCCATCATGAGCAAATTGTGGAGGCGTAGATGGCAACACAGCACCAATAGCACCGATTGTTGATAGGCGTGAAATTTGGTTATGTGGTGCCTGGCTTAGGCGACAGAAGGCAGCGATAGGGTAGCTAAGGTTTTTATAGCAGGGGGTTTTGCCACTCCATGGCGAGCCATAGATGATAGCCTTGTCATCAACCATACGCACAATTGGCGAATCGTCGTTAAGAAGTCGTGCGCCCTCAATATTCTCACGCCAGAGGCGGGTATGGGTACTCTTTCCTGTTCCCGACTCACCCAAGAACAACACCACACGGCCACCACTCTCAATAGCCGATGAGTGAATGGCAATGGCACTATGCTGAGCAAGCACCACGCCAAACATTATCCATAGTCCAAAGCGCAAAATGGCAACGTCGACATCGCCCGACATCATATTTGTTGTTATGCGATTTGTTGCCGTCTCGATAGAGAACTCAATAACTTGACCGTCAGGGCGACAGGGTGTTATCCTATACAGATAGCCGAAAGATGTTTTATACAACACGCCATTAGCATCAGCCTCAGCAAGATAAGAATCAGAGAGTCTCTTATCTACAGTAGAATCAGATAGTGGCATTGTGGCATCTGCCACAAACGAGCAGTCGGCATCGCCCTCCACATCGCATGCAAAGGGTGCAAAACCTCGAAGACCTACTTTAACAAGGTCGTAATCAGAACGCAAGCGAATATCTGCAATCTTATAGTCGTAGTGTATCATTATTCAAGGGTTATTATTCGGTCACAATATTCGAGTGAGCTCTCACGATGAGCAATAACAATTATAGTAAGCTCCTTATGCTCAGATGAGAGTTTAGAAATGGCACTATTAATATTTGATTCTGTTATCGAATCGAGCGACGATGTTGCCTCATCAAAGAGCATAACATCGCATCGCTTGTAGAGCGCTCGGGCAATGCCTATTCTCTGTCGCTGGCCGCCCGACATGCGAGAGCCCTGCTCGCCAATGCGGCTATGAATGCCGTTGGGCAGTGAGTCGACAAATGGTTTAAGGTCGGCAAGCTCAACAACCTCATTTACACGGTCGTAGTCGATATTCTCGCTATCGATGCCAAAGGCAATATTCTCGGCAAGCGTCTGGTCAGAGATAAAGACACTCTGCGACACGTAGCCTATAGCGTTTTGCCACTTCTCGATGTTACTCTCTGTTAGCTCAACATCGTCAATGAGAATCGTGCCACGTGTAGGGCGATACAGGCCGAGGATAATATTAAATAGGGTAGTCTTACCTACGCCCGACACACCACGAATACCTATACGCTCACCACAACTAATCCTAAGCGAGAAGTTAGATATCAGCTCTTCGTTGGCATCGTCAAACTTAAACGACACATCGCATAGCTCAATGCTACGACGCATATCCAAGCGCTCCGATGTAGAGTTAAGCACCCCTGCATCGTCGTAGTTAATATCCTTGATTGTATCTATCGTATAGCGATTAAAACGAATGGTGCTCCATGCCGACATGATGTTGCGTATCACAGGGAGCAGGCGCACGGCAGCAACCACAAATATTCCAAACATCAGCTGGACATCAGCATCACCCGAGTTACCCCATATAGCCATAGCCACCAAGCCTATAACAAGTCCTATCTCAATAAAAGCTTGAGGCAGCATAGATATTGAAGCATGGCGATTTCTAAGCTCGACAATCTCTGTCATCATACTATCAAATCGCTGAAGCATCTGGGGCATTGCACCACCAATCTTAACATCGGCATAGCCACGATAGGTCTCGGCTACAATACGATTTTTTATGCGCTGCACCTCATTCTCCCTGTTGCCAACCTCACGCAATGTGCGACGCACAGTAGAGTAGAAAAGAAGCACAATAGGCGTAAATATCGCTATTGCAATAAGTGCTAAATATGGCGAATAGAGAAGCAGCGACAAAAGAAATATCACAAGGAGCATAACCTCACCCGCTATCTGAGCAATAGGCTTCAACACTCCTGTGGTAAACATCAAGGTCACAGCATTAACATCACGAGTGAGATGTGCTGAGTTACTACGCTTTATAAAGCCAAGGCCACGCTGATAGTAGCTAATATATAGTCTGCGTGACAGATACTTATACAACGAAAATATATAGCTACGCTCAGCACGATAGAGTATTTGGTTAAGCACATTCTTTGCAACCAGCACAACGACCACAGCGCCACACACTATCGCAACAAAGACCTCAGACGAGAGCCCCAACCACTCATACATCGCACCCATATAGTGATTAGACTCTATATCGCCACCAACGATAATCATCAACACGGGTATAAGCATTGCAATACCCACAAAGTTGAGCAGCGCACGCAAAAAGATTGTTAACGCCACAAACAACGTTTTGCGACGATAGCTCTTGGGGATAACTCTATATATTGACTTAAACATTGTGCAAATATACAAACAATCTTTGGACTAACCAACTTTAACGACCTCGCCGAGATTTAAATACCATATATAGCCCTCAATATCATCATAGAGCTCCATCTTTTGCAACAGCCTCATATACGATGCAACCTGAGCATTGTAGCGAGTATCAACCACATCTCCAAACTTATAGTCGACAACGACTGCACGCCTACCACAAATCATCACTCTATCGGGACGACGCACCTCGCCCGAAGAGACAATATCTGCTTCGCACTTAACATCGTCCCACACAGTCGAAAACCACTCGCTAATAGTGTCGTTACTCATAAACGACTCTACCTTAGCGAGAATATCCTTAGCCTCGCTCTGCGATATTAGAGCACTACTCTCCATACGGGATATGTTGCGGCGCAGGTCATCAAACGTCATAGCATTCTCAAATACCTGGTGTAGTCGAATACCCAACCTCTGTGACTCTTGAGCTATATTGATACCCTCATCAGTGAAACGACGACTTGGATAACGCACCTTTATGTCTGGAGTATTCGAAGTATAGCTATCCAAGACCACGTTACCTGCATTAGAGCGCAACTCACGCCTATCAACATTTAGTTTAGTACCATATCTATGAATCTTGCGATACACGCCATCTACGTCGGATATAATCTCAGCATCAGGGAATCGAGTATCAGCAGCCGTGGTAAGTAGTGGCGTGATATTATTGACCAAATCTGATTTAGTCTTGGTATTTAGACGTGTAGGCACTATCATATAAAGCTCTTTAGAAGCTCGTGTCATAGCCACATACAACAAGTTAACAGCATCGACATGGCTCATCACCAACTCCGAATAGTAGTTCGATGCAAAGAGCGAGTTCTGCATATCCTTACCATAGATTACAGGAAATTCGCCTATCTCTGCCACATCGCCATCACAAGCTTTCGACCAAACTACAGGTTGCAACGAGGCCTTTGGTGCAGTGTCCCACTTGCAGTAGGGTATAATAACCACATCACGCTCCAAGCCCTTAGCTTTGTGTATTGTTGAAATCTCAATAGTGTCGTCTGTCATCTCAACGCTAAGCACCTCGTTTTTACCCTTCTCATCCCACCACTCCAAGTAGTGCTGAATATCTGATATTCGAGATGTTGAGAACGCTACAACACCCTCGTGCATTGCTTGAAGGTAGGCTATCTGCTCTTTACGCTCATGAAGTCTATACTGCATAACAATTTTCTCGAATGCCTCCATAGGAGATAGATGAGCGATGAGCGTTAAAAATTCCTGCTCCTCAGCATCAAACCTATGCTCAAGACTCTTATTCAAGAAGCGATTATACACCCCTCGCTCTACATCATTACTTGGATCAATGGCCAACCTGAAGAGCGCTATTACAAACTCGGCAATATCACTATTTTCGATTGTCAACGAGTCGGAAGTCAACACATTAAAGCCCCTCTTACCTTTCGACACAAACTCTTGCTCCTTGTAGTCAAAGAGTCGGTTGGCAACCTTAAGAGCATCACTCTTGCCACGCACAAGGATTAGAATATCTCGATACTTATATCCTCGCTCGATAGCATCCTCTATGACCTCGATAAAAGGCGAATCGTCCAAAGTAGAGTCATAGAAGGTCAACTCAGCATAGCCCTCATCATCGTACGCCTTGCCCAACACCTGCTTATGGTTGCTATAAGCCGTAGCAACAATATTATAAAGTGATGAGTGAAGTGACTTATCTATGTTATTATCCTCAAGAGCCTTATCAACAATATTATTCAGATACTGATTGTCGGTCTCGACCACAGCATCAATAATCTTTGTATTGAAGTCAACAACCTTCTCAAGGCTTCTAAAGTTCTGTCCAAGTGAATCGATTGTAACATTATCACGACCTAAATCATCAATAGCGACATCTTGCAATAGACGCCAATCACCACCACGCCAACGATAGATAGACTGCTTAACATCACCTACGATAAATACCGAGCATGCCTCGCTCTCCGACATGGCATTTTGCAGCAGGGGAAGCATATTTTGCCACTCACGAACCGAGGTATCCTGAAACTCATCAATCATAAACCTCTCGAAACGGTTACCCACCTTCTCGTAGATAAACGGAGCATTACTACCATCAACGAATGTTGACAATATATGCTTTGTCTCGCCAAGCACCATGATATTCTCATCGTCGCAGATCTTTGTCACCTGCTCATACAAGTCGGCAAGCAGGGCAAAACTGCGATAGTTACTACGCAACAACTTAGCGGTGTTTATCTCTCGCTCAACAGAGGCATGCACCTTACAAATCTCACACAGTATGGGCTGAAGCTCAGAGGCTGCGCTACGAACAAGGGCATCGGCATCTTTGCTATACCAGGCATCTATGTTCTCTGCCGCCTTCAGCATTGTTAGGGTTGGCTCCGAAACATCGCCTTCGGCATACTTATAAAACCGAAATACAAAGCTACGCGATTTGCCAGCAAACATATCAGCACTAAAGCCTCGTTGCGAGATTATGTCGACAGCCTGCTTACCAAGCCCCTTCAGATAGTTCTTAGCACGCTCAGCGTTGGCCACGCTCTTATTTACAATACTTCCAAGCTCCTCCTTCGACTTACGAAGCTTCATGCGCTCCTTGCTACTCTCCTTGAATATCTCACTACCCAACGCTCGGAGGTCGTTACGCATATCCCAGCGACTTCCATCGTTTATGCGCTCCTCAGCAAATTCGAGCAACCAACGCTTAAGTTCCTCATCTGTGGCAATCTTTTCAACAAGGTTATCGGCACTTCGTGATAGTAGCAGGGTTGGATCAAGCTCTATATTATAGTTTAGGTCGATACCCAGCTCCTTGATAAATGCACGAATGATACGCTGGAAAAACTTGTCGATAGTAAGCACGCTGAAGCGTGAATAGTCGTGCAAGATAGATGTTCGAGCACGCATCGCCTGCTTACGAATTTGCGATTCCGACATATCGAGCTCAGCACATAAGTTCTTTAGGTAGTTGCTCTTTTGTCCAGAGGCCAACAGGTGTATCTCTCGCAATATGCGAGATTTCATCTCCTCGGTAGCCTTATTTGTAAATGTCACAGCGAGGATAGCACGATATAACTCAGGGTGTTCAACAACATCTCGAACATACTTATATGCTAACTGATATGTCTTTCCCGAGCCAGCACTTGCACTCAATATTTTTGCTCGTTTCATCGTCGACAAATAGCTTTAAAATCACAATACTTACACATGTCAGCATCTTCACACTGCACAAATGGTTTGTCGTAGTCGAACAGCTCCTCGAGAGTTGAGCTTAGCTCACTCTCAAACTCTTGTGCAACAGCTGAATATTTATCTACAACCTGACCACTGCTTATGTCTACAATATTTGGAGAGTACTCCTCACCAAGCATCTTAGATGCAAAATAGAGCGTTGGCATAGACTCCACACGTCGACTCCTATGGAGCATCATAGAGTAGAGTAGTGTCTGAAATATGTTAGATACTCGCTCGTGAGCTAAGCCATGAAACAGCCCATTGATGCCGTTAAACTCGAGATGAGGAACATTACCGCTCTTGTAATCAATAATTTGAAGCGAGCCATCAGCCCTCTGGTCTATACGGTCGGCACGACCATAGAGCTTCACATGCCGACCATTAGATATAGGATACTCATACTCTACGTCATCTTCGAGACCCTGTATAGTAAAGCCCTCACACGAGGCATCATAGCGCAAAACACCTCGCATGATATACTTTACGATGATATCTCTAACAAGTAACGTGTCGCCCGAAAACTCATCGGCAACACACCTGTCTGAGCCATATATTAGTCGAGAGATAGTCTTGTCAACAACCCCTTCGACAATCTCACGCTTACGCAGAGCGGCAATTTCAGCTGCTGGATTCTGCTTACCGACGAATGGCTCGTACAACTCCTGCATGCTCTCATGCAGGATATTACCAAACATCAGGGCATCTATCGTCTCGGACATCTCGTCGGGAACACGCAGCTTGGCCACCGAGTGCATGTAAAACTTTAGCGGACACTCCACATATCTAAACAGCGCAGTGGGCGATAGGGCATGCTCGCCATCGGCAAGATACCTATCCAATATCGACCTTTCGTACTCTCCCTTTGCAACGCTAATTGGGGTAACTTCATCAACACTAAGGTCAACGCCCACAGATATTTTATTTATTGCATACGGAGACTCATACTCAAGCTGATGAATATATCGACTACACTCGCCCGTACTCTTTTCGTCGGCACGTGAACAATAGAGCATCGACACTCTCTTAGCACGTTGTATTAGGCGATAAAAATAGTAGGCATACATAGCCTCATGTTGCTCGGGCGTAGGTATTCCGTATGCAGCACGCAGATTATATGGAATAAACGACGACTGCCCAGTCTTATCGCTTGGAAAGTTAGCATCGTTCATAGACAAGATGATAACATTATCGAAGTCGACATTTCGGGTCTCGAGAATACCCATAATCTGCACACCCTCGAGAGGCTCGCCCTCGTAAGGCATCGAGATAGTCTGAAGATGACGACGCAGAAGCGACATAAAGACACTAACGGGAACATCAAACTCACACCTCTCGACAGAGTGCATAACCTTAGTAATCTCATCATAGGTTATGCGGAGATACTCCACATCTGCTATTGGCATCGTAGTTTGTGAGGCCATAAGCTCCGATATTACCTCAAGCATATATTTAGCTATCGACAACCAATCATCATGCTTGCAGAATACTACTCTAAGAGTTTTGCTATCCTTGAATAATTCACCACTTACATATATTATTCTATTTGATAGTATATGAGAATCCTGCTTTTTGGCCTCCTCGCCACAACAGTCACATATATATGGGTGCGACAACAGGCCATGTACATCTACATGATAAAATATATCTGACTCATCACGATGATGGCCATGAAGCTGAAGTTCGATGAGTCGTTCAACCAACGAGTAAGCCAACGTATTTTTAATAGGGTATCCCATTGTGACATTTACCCTCTCTACACACTCTGGTATCGAGTGAAGCATAGGTATAAGCTGATTCTCGTCAGTAAGAACTATGGCTGTACGTTTATCCAACTCATCAGAATTAAGCTCTTCAAGAATCTTTGCCACATACTTACACTGAACAACATTTGAAACACATGCAACCGAGCGAATATCCTTTTTAGTGTCAAGAAAGTTGTTAGATGAAATCTTATCGTGCGAAGGGAACAGATGTAGATTATCACGCATAAACATACCCGCCTCATGCGATTTGTTTGCTACGTAATAGTCGTCACAATCCCAATAAAACTCAGCACCCTTATCTCGATTAGACAGATACTTAAACAATCTCTTCTCGCACTCCGATAGAGCATTAAATCCAGCAATAACAAATCTCGAGTTAGGAAGTGTTATATCCTTACCTTGTTCAATATTTTCAATAGCACGACGATATATCATGCCTGTATAGGCAAATCCGAGCGAGGATAGACGCTTGTGATAATCTTCGTATATATTGTAGAGCGTACGCCAAATCTTAAGAAATCGGCGTTTCTGCTCACTCAGCGAGTCACCATCGCCGATACTCTTCCAAAACGATATTATGCGTAGCTGTTCGGGGGTAAGATATGAGACATCGGCCTCAAGCTCCTTAATATCCTCGATATTACGCAACAGCTGCTTGGCATCGACCAAATACTTATCGATAACATCAAAGTCGGTAATAAGCATATCGCCCCAAAAGTAGAACTTATCAAACTCCTCATTGGGGTGATACCTTTTATAGATATTAAAAAGCTCCGTGATTAGGCGTATCCTCTCGCCACGCATCAGCCCTGATGCCTGCTCCATAATCTCGTCTATGGTTATCCACTTGGGCTGCCAACAGGGCTTATCTGCAAGCTCGGCAAGGGCATCGTTAAAGAAGACCCTGGCACGCAGCGACGGAAACAGCACAACTAGTGAAGAGAGGTCACAAGGGTAGCGCTCGACAAGTTTGCGAGCAAGTTCCTGCTGAAATGTCATAATAATACTACTTTAGCTGCTGAATATCGACTCCAAACAACGACTTTTCGGTACGTAGAATATCGGGCGTAGACTTATAAAATATCTTGCCACCCGTCGTACTCTTTGCCTCAAGGCGCTCTGTTGCATCAACCTTAACCTCTGCATTATGCTCGGCACGCACAATGGTTGAGACACTCTCAAGACCTATGGCATTATACTTTGCTGTTGCAACATCGGCATCTTGATATAGCGTATGACCTGTAAGCTCCACACGGCATTCGCCACTAATACGAATCTTAATATCCTTAACATCGATATTGGCAATTAGCTGAGCACCATTAGACAAGACAATATCAACTATCGAAGTCTTTAATGTTCCCTCAAAAACAGCATCAGCCCTCGAGAGCTTGATATCATCAAGGGTGTTATAAAAGAGCTTCACTTCAGTAGTTCCAACACGCTTAGGGTCGTAGCGTTCACGTATCTTAAGCACGCCCTCACGGTCTACCTCTACAGTAAACTTTGATGTTACCACACCCTTTGTGTCGTAGATAATATAGGGAGCCTCGTCAATTGCGATAGGCACAATAGTTAGCTTTATGGGGGCATCGACATCTAAAGAATTAAAACTCGATGTCCACTGCTTAACAGGGCCATTGTACACAACTTGCACATCCTGAGCATAAGAGGCTATAGAGAATACAAGCGCCATTACTATGAATAGATACTTCCTCATAAATATCATCAATTAAATTATTCGTAAAGATATAAAAAAAACGCCAAACTACCAAAAGTCTGACGATTTTCAAGGCACCAAACCTTAGATTAATCCATCTTGATTACAACATACGAAGCACCAGTAGACTTTGCCGACTCGATACCCACGGCTGAGTCCTCAAAAATAATGGTCTCGTCAATACTACAGCCCTCTCGACGCATGGCCTCTAAAAATGGCTCGGGAGAGGGTTTTGAACACTTAACATCATCACCAGTAATAATACCATCAATACCCTCCGAAATCCTTAAGTATTGCATCACATTACGAATGTTATCTATGTGACCTGTAGAGACTATCCACACCTTTGCACCCATACTGCGCATCATGCAACACCACTCCCAAAGTGGCTTATTAAGCTTTACACTATCGAAATATTTGGGATAGAGCTCAACCTTGCGACGACGTAGACGCTTAATCTCCTCTTCATCACTAATACCCACCATGCGCATAAACTCAACACAACGCACACCAAAATAGTTCTGCAAATATTCACTCTCGGTAAGGTCTATTCCCACCTCCGACAATGTCTCAATATATGCACAAGCATTAGCACGTCGAGTATCGACCAACGTACCGTCAAAATCGAGCAGAATAAGCTTTAGTTTAGCCATATTAATCAAATGATTGCATGCTTGATAGAGCAATGCGTATTATACGCTCGTAGTCGTCAGCATTAAGCTCCATAAAGAAGTAGTGTACAGGGTCGACACGAGTACCATAGAGGCTTACTTCGTAGTGTAGATGTGGAGCAAACGACAATCCACTATTTCCTGACAATGCTATAATATCGCCTCGTTTGACCGCCTCGCCCTCACTAACACGAATATCCAAGAGATGCGAATAGCGCGTCTTGTAGCCGTTACCGTGGTTAATCAATATAGTCTTTCCCTCAGTGGTATTCTTCTCCGAAACAGTTTCAACACGACCATCGGCAGTAGCAAATATGGGCGTTCCTTCAGGTATCAGATAATCAACACCATGATGTTCATTCATAGTGCGATGAAACGGATTAATTAAAGGCTTTTTACCTGCCGCAAGCAGTGTTAACCGAGTATTGTTTACGGGCTGAATCGAGGGTATTGACTTTAATGTCATATAGTCAGCAACAACAGCGTCGCCAAACTCCTCATAAGATTCCCTGAGTCGCTTAACACTTCGATTAGCGCTCTTAGTCATCGAATTCAGAATCTCTTGCAGGTCGCCATTCTTCATCTCCATGAGCTGACCCTTTAGCTCCTGACGGCTATTATCGTCACCAGCATTGAGCACATAGGGATCAGACTGGAACAACTTTCGAAAGACACCCTTATCTCGCTCCACAACATTGTCCAATACACACTCAAGAATCTCATAACGCTCCTCAAGGCGCTCGTACTCTTTACGCATATCATCTACCGAGTGACGCAGGCGATACTCGTTTGGCATGTCAACGACCAGCGCAAAGACAATATACCAACCGATAATCATCGCAGCCCACACCAAGCCCTTATAAAGTATTGGTACAGCATTACGCCAAAAACGACGTCTTTTAGCCTTAGCCCTATATGTAGCTTTAACCTTACTCTCCATAACCTCAATCGTTTAGACGACTCTCAATCTGCTTCATAATCTCCTGATACTTATCCTCCGACATATCTTTATCGAAGTAGTGTACCGGATTTACAGGATTATTTCGGTAGCGCACCTCATAGTGTAGGTGTGCACCAGTAGATGTTCCAGTGTTGCCAACCTCGCCAATAAGCTCGCCACGAGATACTTTGTCGCCCTCCTTGACAAATCTCGCCGATAGGTGTGCATAGCGGGTGGTGTAGCCGTGACCATGATTAACCTCTATGATATCGCCATAACCACGCATAACCCTCGATATGCTAATCGTGCCATCGGCAGTGGCATAGACAGCTGTTCCCGTGGGCGCTGTAAGGTCGACACCCTCGTGCATACGCCAGATGTTGAGAATAGGGTGGTTGCGCATACCAAACAGACTACCAACCCTGCGCAGCTTTGTGCGGTCGATAGGCCAAATTGAGGGTATGATAGATGCGTACTCGGCCTTCTCTTGAGCAAGCTTCTGCGTCTGGTCGAGGCTCAGCGATGCGTAGTATATTTTACGCATCAGCCTATCCATACGAAGCCATGTTTCGTGCGTCAGGTCGCCATAGTACTCATCTTCGACGAGGTGCTCATACTTTGAATCGACATAATCGGAGTATACCTCAGGGATGTTGAGAGTGTCGACACCAAGAATCTGTCGATAGACATAGTGATCACGATGCTTCAGGTCGGCAATAGTACGCTCAGCCGATGCAACCTTACCCTGAAGAATATGCAACCTGTCTTCAAGACGTTTATTCTCACGACGTATATTCGACATCTTAGGAGTGTCGCCAAGCGAGGCAATTATGATATTACTTGAGGCTGCGATAACCAGAGCGACAAACAATTTAAATGCTGTTCGTGCACCTCGAGGCCACCTTTTAATGTCGAATTTTAATATTTTTCGTTTCTCTTCGCTCATCTTTTTAATAAAAATATTAAAAAAGTCGTTTAGACCTTACAAAGATACAGAATTTTGTTTAATTTTGCAACCGCATTATAAATATAGGTAAATAACGACAAAAAGTAAATTTTAGATATATGGAATCAAACAAAATTAGACAAGCTTTCCTGGAGTTCTTCGAATCGAAGCAACACCACCTTGTAGCTTCCGCTCCGATGGTTGTGAAGAACGACCCTACATTGATGTTTCCAAATGCGGGCATGAACCAGTTCATGGAGATCGTCCTTGGCAATGCACCTCGCAAATGGCCCCGTGTT